>ERZ1673730.476-NODE-476-length-50530-cov-33.991719_pt1 | contig 50530 bp, 38 predicted proteins | sample MGYA00580200_ERZ1673730 | MGnify/ENA primary metagenome ERZ1673730 (study PRJEB41218, sample SAMN15661761) | gut metagenome | host: Homo sapiens | place: Canada: London | collected 2015-08-20/2019-03-30 | study: EMG produced TPA metagenomics assembly of...
TCGACTTTTGTCATATACTGTCTATCATATAGTTAGATTAGATTAGCACTTTTGGGGTCAAAAGTAGTCAAATAAAAAATATTTTACCTATTTTTGGGGTCCTAATCAACACAACACTATGTCTCTGAAAAAAGTCTTGACATTCGCGCTCGCCCTCTTCATTACGGGGGGAGGTCTCCAAGCGCAGAAGCTGATCGTCGGCGCCGACTTCACGACCCGCTTCGACAACCGGGAGTACGCCAACAACGATTTCAACGAATCGCAGACGCTCTTCAGCGCCCGGCTCACACCCCGGATCGGCGTGGAATGGATGGACAAAAACCGGCTGATCGTCGGCGTGGACCTCTTGCAGAACTTCGGCGACGACACCAAATTCCTGAGCAAGGCGCGCCCCTTGGCCTACTATCAGTTCAACAGCAGGAACGTGCAGGCCAACGCCGGAATCTTCGACCGCAAAGAGCTGCTGGGCGACTACTCGCTGGCGTTCTTCGGGGATTCGACGGCGTTCTACCACAACCGCCTTTCGGGTTTTCTGGGACACTACAAATCCACGGGACGCAGGAACACCTATGTTGAAATGGCCATCGACTGGGAGGGCATGTACTCCGAGGAGTCGCGCGAAATGTTCCGCATCATCTCGGCGGGCCGCTACACGCTCGACAAGGGGTTCTACTTCGGCTACGCCTTCTCGATGTTCCATTTCGCCGGAAAGATCGGCAACGAGAACGTGACGGACAACCTGCTGGTCAATCCCTATGCGGGCTGGGAGTTCAACGCCTACTTCGACTTCGACATCAAGGCGGGCTTTCTGTTCGCACCCCAGCGGGCGCGCAGCATCGAGTCGGGATGGAAAAAGCAGAAGGGCGCCCAGATCGACTTCGTCATGACCAAATGGGGCGTGAAACTCGAAAACAACCTCTATCTGGGTGAAAACCTCCAGCCGTTCCGGTACGCCTATGTCGGCGAACCGCTCTATGCCGGCGAACAGTTCTACTCGACCACCGACCATATCTACAACCGCACGTGGATCGGTTACGACCGCCGGTTCTTCAAGGGAACGATGGGCGTCGAGGCGGGCATGATCTTCCATTACGACGGCTCAGGCATGGGCACGCAGCAGATGGTCAAGCTCTCGGTAGACATCCAGAAGCTGTTCAACATCGGCCCCAAGGCTAAAAAATAAAAATACAACAAGCGAAACATATGGCAAGCGAAACAAACGAAACACGGGAGAAGTCGCTGAACTTCCTCGAAGAGATCATCGAAGAGTCGATCGCCAAGGGCGAAACGCGCGTACAGACCCGTTTCCCGCCCGAACCGAACGGCTACCTGCATATCGGACACGCCAAGAGCATCTGCATCAACTTCGGACTGGCGAAGAAATACGGCGGCAAGTGCAACCTGCGCTTCGACGACACGAACCCCGTCAAGGAGGACGTCGAATACGTCGATTCGATCAAGCGCGACATCCACTGGCTCGGCTTCGACTGGGCCGTAGAGCGCTATGCGTCGGACTATTTCGACCAGCTCTACGACTGGGCCGTGGTCCTCATCAAGAAGGGGCTGGCCTACGTGGACGACCAGACGCAGGAGCAGATCCGCGAAAACCGCGGCACGGTATCCGTTCCGGGTACGCCGTCACCGTGGCGCGACCGCTCCGTCGAGGAGAACCTCGACCTGTTCGAGCGCATGAAGAAAGGCGAATTCGCCGACGGCGAAAAGGTCCTGCGCGCCAAAATCGACATGGCCCACCCCAACATGCTGTTCCGCGACCCGATCATGTACCGCATCATCCACGCCGAGCATCACCGCACGGGCGACAAGTGGTGCATCTACCCGATGTACGACTACGCCCACGGCCAGAGCGACTCGATCGAGCAGATCACCCACTCGATCTGCACGCTCGAATTCGACGTACACCGTCCGCTCTACGACTGGTTCATCCAAGCGCTGGAGATCTTCCCCTCGCATCAGTACGAATTCGCACGTCTGAACCTCACCTATACGATGATGTCGAAGCGCAAACTGCTCAAATTAGTGCAGGAAGGCGCCGTGATGGGCTGGGACGACCCCCGCATGCCGACCATCTGCGCCCTGCGCCGCAAGGGTTACACCCCGGCTTCGGTGCGCAACTTCGCTGAAATGGTAGGCGTTGCCAAACGCGACAACGTCATCGACCTCGGCAAGCTGGAATACTGCGTCCGCGAAGACCTAAACAAGGTCGCCCAGCGTCGCATGGCCGTACTCAACCCGCTGAAAGTGGTTATCACCAACTACGACGAGAACAAGACGGAACTCTTCAAGGCGATCAACAATCCTGAGGACGAAGCGGCCGGAACACGTCAGGTTCCCTTCTCGAAGGTGATCTACATCGAACGCGACGATTTCATGGAGGAGCCTCCCAAGAAGTTCTTCCGTCTCTCGCCGGGCGGCGAAGTGCGTCTGCGCTACTCGTACCTCATCAAATGCGAGGAAGTGGTCAAGGATGCCGAAGGCAACGTCACCGAACTGCGCTGCACCTACGACCCGATGTCGGGCCAAGGCTCGTCGAGCGACGGCCGCCGCGTAAAAGGCGTCATCCACTGGGTGTCGGCCAAAGACGCCGTCGAAGCCGAAATCCGTCTGTTCAACCCGCTCTTCACCAAGGAGAATCCCGACGACGTCGAGGAGGGGCAGACTTGGGAGGACAATCTCAACCCCGAATCGATGGTCCGAATCAAAGGCTATCTCGAACCGTCGCTGCGCGACGTTCCGGTCGGTCAGGCCGTTCAGTTCGAGCGCGTGGGCTACTTCTGCCCCGACACCGACTCGACGCCCGAACACCTCGTGTTCAACCGCACGGTGACGCTCAAGGATTCATGGGCGAAGATCAACAAGTAAAGATCGGCTGAAAATCGAGTTGCGATACCGAACGGGGACACGCTCCCCGCGAAAAGCGGCCCGCTGAGCGGGCCGCTTTTTCGTACGACGGACCAACCGCCCCTGTCAGGCGGTCGGTTCATGCATCCGGACCGGTTTTCAGTCCGGACCGGCTTCTATTTCAGCGGAATATAAATCTCCGTTTTCAGCTTTTCCGCCGGCACCCGGTCGGGATTATTGCGGTAGCGTTCGAAACCGGGGCTGTCACACAGTTCGCAGCCGCTTCGGGGCAGCCACTCCCGAAAGATTTTGTGATAGGCGCCGCCCAATCCGGCATAAGGACCCGTATGGACGAACATCGCATAGCGGCCTGCGGCGATCGTCTTGACGCCCACGGGGCCGACGGCCACCGGGCCTTTGGGAATCGTCAGGCATACGTCGCACCGCAGGTCGCCGGATTTCGAAATGTCGGGATCGTTGTGGTAAACGACGATGGACTCGATCCCCGCCGAGAAGAGTTTCTGCTCTTTGACGTATTGCCAGAGCCGGGCGAAACAGTCGCCGTAATCGACTTCGCCGTAATCCCCCTGAGCGCGGAGATAGGCCACGGTCTTTTCGGGAATTTCCAGCATTTTGGGTTTCGACAACCGGATTCCGGCGTCGGAGTGCATGCGTGTTGTCATGGACGGAAGGTTTTTAGCGGTTCGGTACTCTTTTGGCGAGATGCCGAAAAACCGTCCGAAAGCCTTGGTCAGCGACGACGGGGCGTCGTACCCCACGCGGTAGGCGATCTCTGCGACCGTAAGATCGGAGTAAAGCAGCAGGCGCGCCGCCGTCTCGATGCGCGTGCGGGCGATGAACTCCCCCGGCGGCTCGCCCAGAAAGGCCGAAACGATACGGTGGAAATGGCAGGGCGAAAACGACGACACCTCGGCCAGCGTACGCAGGTCGAGCGTTTCGTCCAGATGGGTCCGGATGTATTCGACGACGATGTTGATCCGCCGCTGATAATCGGCTGTCGTGGCTGGTTTGTTCTTCATCTCGGCGACAAAGGTATTCTCCGCCGGGGAAACGGACTTTTCCGATTTTGCGAATTTGCCTACATCATCCGCCCGAAAGTCCTCCTGCCTAAAAGATAACGCAACACCACCGAGCCTCGGTAAATCTTCTCTTCCGCGGACCCTTTGCGGTTCTGCCGGATGGTCTTCCGCTTGCGGGACAGATCGCGGTGCCACCGCAGGAAATCGCGGTAGGCGCGGAACACCGCCCGGAAATTGTCGCTCCGCCCCTGCACCAGATAGGACAGGGCCGCCAGCAAGTCGAGCGCAGGACGCACGACGGCAACCGTGACCCGCTGCACGGACGAAGAGCACTTGTAGAGCATCGCCAGATTATTGCGGTGGTTGTAGAAGACTTTGGTCGGCGAATCGGTCGTGAGCGTACCGCCGCCGAGGTGGTAAACCCTGCTCTGCGGCACGACCCGTACCCGGTAACCGGCCAACTGCATGCGCCAGCAGAGGTCGATCTCCTCCATGTGGGCGAAAAAGTCGGCGTCAAAGCCGCCCAGCGCATGGAAAACATCGGCCCGGCAGCAGAATGCGGCGCCGCTGACCCAGAAAACGTCGCGGGCGTCGTCGTACTGGCCCTCGTCGGCCTCGACCTGTCTGAGGATGCGGCCCCGGCAGAACGGATAGCCGAGAAAGTCGATAAATCCGCCCGAAGCGCCTGCATATTCGAATTCCGTGCGGTCGGTCCATGAGATCAGTTTCGGAGAGACGACGGCTACGTCGGGTTCGCGTTCCAGCACGTCGAGGATCGGAGCGAGCCACCCTTCGGGCGTCTCTATGTCGGAATTGAGCAGCAGATAATAGTCCGCCTCGACCTGCTTCAAAGCCCGGTTATACCCTCCGGCAAAACCGTAATTGGCATCGAGACGCAACACCCCGACGGAAGGAAATTCCGTCGCCAGCACCCTCAGCGAATCGTCCGTCGAGCCGTTGTCGGCGACCACGACCTCCACGCCGGCAGGGGCCGCAGCGACGACACTGGGCAGGAAACGGCGCAGGTGTTCCGCGCCGTTCCAGTTGAGTATGACTATTTTAGCGACCGGCATTTGTACGTTTGTGTTTCCAGCGGCGGTGCGACCACATCCAGAGTTCCGGGTGTTCGCTGATCATCGCTTCCAGCTTCCTAACGTAACGTTCCGTAATTTCGTATTCGGCGACCTGCTCTTCACCGTCGTAAATCGGCTCGAACGACATCTGGTAGCGGCCCCGCCGCAGACGGTCCATCCTGACGAAATAGACCGGCAGTTTGCAGCGCAGCGCCAGCTTCTCCCCGCCGTCAAAAAAAATCGTATCCTGATTGAGGAAGCGGAACCAGTGGCTGTCGGGACGGCGCGGCGGATTCTGGTCGGCGATAAGCCCCATGACGAGGTTTTTGCCGTCCACGCCGCATTCCCGGTTGCGCAGGTAGAAGCGCAGCGAATCCTTCATGGCCACGGTCATCGAATTTTCGTAGTTGCGCAAACGCTGGTAAAGCCGCTCCATGATCTTGCTGCGTAGGGGATGATACACCGCCACCAACATCTGCGAGCGTTCGTAAAGCCCCCAGTAGGAACAATACTCCCAACAGCCGAAATGGGCCGTCATAGCGATCCAGTCGCGGCCGTGCACGGCTTTGTAATGTTCGTCGAACCCCTTCACCGTCAGTACCGTGCGGGCCTTTTCTTCGCCCATATGGGCCATATTGACCGTATCGACGAATATCTCGGCCAGCGTCCGGTAGAAATTGCGGCGGATGACGGCCAGCTCCCCGACGCTCTTTTCCGGGAACGAATTGCGCAGGTTTTCGTTCACGACCTTCATGCGGTAACGCAGGCAGTAGTAGAGTATGAAAAAGAGCAGGTTCTCGACGACGTAATATTTGAACCAGTACGGCAGCACGGCAAAGAAACGGGCGCCGAGCCACAAAGACTCCAGCCATACCTTCTGCGCAAAATTCAGCTCAGCTCGTTTCATCCGGCAAGGCGTTAGGGTTCGACAAAAAGTTTCACGTTATCCACCTTGGTGCGTATCCTCAGCCAGCTGGCCAGCGTCGTCCGGTCGATCGAATCGGCGGGCGCCTTGGGCGTAACGACACATACGAGGGTCGTATCGAGCGGCGTACCCGCGACATCGAACGTAATGCCCTTCATCAGCGATATGGCCTTGATATTCTCCATCATGACGCCCACTTCGCGCGAAATGTCGTCCACTTCGACGTTCGTAACCCGGTAGCGTTTCAGCTGAGCCGTCATTTCGCCGATGCGCCGGTTCTTCTCCTCCAGCAGTTCGAGGTAGCTCTGCTGCAGCGACGCCACGTTTATCTCGTCCGTCTTGTTGGCCTGACGCACCACCAGTTCGGCCTTCTCCAGTCCGAAGTTGCGCATCTGCGCACGGGCATTCTCGATAATTTCGTCGCCGATGGGTTCTCCCACCAGCAGCAACTCGATCTGCGACGGGTCTTTGCCGTGCGCATAATGCTTGTTGCACTCGATCACGCGCGTATGCGGAAACCTGAAGACCTGCGCGACGTATTTGTCGGCCACGGCTTCGAACAGCGAGACGCGGACCATATGGAAACCGATGACGACGCTCGGAATGAAAGTCACGAGCGTAATAACCATCATCAGCCGCTTGACGTTGCGTTCGCGCACCTTGTCGATGAAGGCGTTCTTCTCGTACTTCAGGAAACGGACCATGAGGTAAGTCGCCAGCGCGATGAAGACCGAGTTGATGAAAAAGAGGTAAAAGGCCCCGACGAAGAATTTTATCTGCCCCGTCGCCAGACCGAAGCCCGCCGTGCAGAGGGGCGGTATCAGCGCCGTGGCGATCGCCACACCGGGGATAACGGTCGAGGTGCGGTCCTGCCGCGTCTGCGCCACGATACCGGCCAGACCGCCGAACAGGGCGATCAGCACGTCGTAGGTCGTCGGCACCGTGCGGGCCAGCAACTCGCTGCTGTTCGACGAGAGGGGCGACACGAGGAAATAGACCGTCGAGGTGATAATCGCCACGATGAACATCAGCGCATAGTTGCGCAGCGCCTTTTTGAGCAGCTCGAAATCGTTGATGCCCAGCGAAAGGCCGATGCCCATAATAGGACCCATGATCGGCGAAATGAGCATGGCGCCGATAATTACGGCCGCCGAATTGACGTTCAGACCGAGCGACGCGATCATCGTCGCAAAAATCAGCACCCAAAGGTTCACCCCGCGGAACACCACGCCCTTGCTGATGGCCGCCACGACCTCGTCGCGCTGCGCCTTGTCTTCGTCGAGGCTGAAGTGCCCCCGCAGGAATTCACGCATCTCCCCCACCCAGAGCGAGAAAGAGCGTTTTACATTATGCGTATCGTTCGTATTTTCCATTTCAACATGCACTATCTTTCATTTATTCCTCTTCGTCCGCCGCCGTCTCCCGCTTCGGTTTGGGTTTTCCGGCCAGCACGATCACGAACTCCCCCTTGGGGTCCGTAGTGCGGAAGTGTTCCAGCACCTCGGCGACCGTACCGCGAACGGTCTGTTCGAATTTCTTGGTCAGCTCGCGCGACACCGAAACCCTGCGTTCCGGCCCGAACACCCCGGCGAACTGTTCGAGACACTTCACCACGCGGTAGGGAGACTCGTAGAATATCATCGTGCGCTCCTCCGCGGCAAGCGACTGCAACTGTTTGGCCCGACCCTTCTTCTGGGGCAGGAAACCCTCGAAACAGAACCGGTCGCACGGAAATCCGCTCTGCACCAGCGCCGGAATCAGCGCCGTGGCGCCGGGCAGGGTCTCGACCTCGATCCCCGCTTCGACGCAGGTCCGCACCAGCAGAAAACCGGGATCGGAGATGCCGGGCGTACCCGCATCCGACACCAGCGCCGCATTGCGTCCGGCCGCGATCGACTCGGCGACCATCTTCACCGTGGCGTGTTCGTTGAATTTATGATGGGAATAGAGTTTCTTCTCGATGCCGAGATGTTTCAGCAGAAACGAGGTCGTCCGCGTATCCTCGGCGAGTATGAAATCCACGTCGCGCAGGACATTGACCGCACGCAGCGTAATGTCGTCGAGATTGCCGATCGGGGTGGGAACGATATAAAGCTTTGCCATGCAGCTATGCGAATTTACGTTCCAGCAGTTCCATCAGGAATTTGGCCCCGTCGGAATTGGCGTTCCAAGCATAATTTTCGGCGATATAAATCATGCACTCGTCGAAATCGTCGAAACCGTTGAGCGTTCCGATCGCCGCCTCGTAAGCCGCCGCATCGCCGCCGAACAAGTCGCGGATCATCAGAAACTTGTCGTTGATGCCGATGGCGCGGCGCAGGTCGGTAACGTGTTCACTGCGACGCAGCTCGGACGCCACGTCGCGCGGAGGCGCGATCGTGTCGGCCAGTGTCTGCACATTGTGGTTGATCACCTCGCCCAATACGGCGCCGGAGGTATTTTTCGCTTCGAGCGTGATCTCTTCGAAATCAGGCTCGTCGTCATCCCCGGCATTGTCGGGCGCAGTGGTTTCGGCCGCTTTCGGCTGCGGAGCGGCAACCGGAGTCCGCGATGCAAAAGCGTCCGGTCCGGGTGCAGAGGTTGTCGCGGAGCCGAGAGAGGTTGTCACAGAGCCGACAGGAGTTGTCGCGGATGCTGCGGGTTCCGTCACGGGCGCCGTAAATGGAGTTGCAGAAAGGGCGGCTCCGGCAGTTGCGTCGGAAACGGAGACTCCGGCGGCGGCAGTTCCGGCCGATACAGAATCGGACGCTGCGGAACCGGATGACGCGGAACCGGGCACCGCCGGTTGTGCGAACGGCGCTTCGGCCGCAGGGTTCCCTCCCGCAACAGGTTTTGCGGTAGGCTCAGGGGCCGGAACGGATGCAGGCTTCGGGGCAGGCGCAGGCTTCGGGGCAGGCGCCGCAGGCTCCGTATTATATAGCGACATGATGACGCGCTGTTTATGGCGGTGACGGACAGTCTCCTCTTCCAGTTCGAACAGTGTCGGAGCTATGGGTTGAGTTCCCGGCGCGGAATGCGCTTCGGCTTTGGCAGGAGCTTCCTGCGCCGGAGCCTGTTCCGCATCGACGGACGGCGCAGGTGCGGCGGCTGATTCGGCGGCAGGCTCTGCAACCGATTCGGAATGCGACCCGAAGACGGACTCGGCAGCGGATTCTGAGACGGGGTCGGCTGGAAACTCGACGACGGACTCCGCAACGGACTCGACAACCGACTCGGCAGCGGGTTCTGAGACGGACTCCGCAACGGATTCGGAAAGCGACTCTGCGAAAGATTCGGTCGCGGATTCGACGACGGGTTCAGCAATGAATTCGGGCTTTTCGGACGCTCCCTCCGATTCTCGGACAGTTTCCGCCAGCGGCACTGACTGCTCGGCGGCAGGTTCCGCGGCATTTCCAGCAACGGGCTCTGCCGGAGCCGTCTCCTCAATGGAAAACTCGGATTCAGGCTCAGAAGCGACCGGTCCGGATTCGGTCACGGGTTCAGCGGCAGAGATTTCCGGTTCTGAAATCGGGTTCGTCCCGCCGTCGGAATCGGACTGCGAAACAAATGCTTCGGCAGAATCGGCAACAACTTCAGGTTCGGCAGCTAGTTCTTCGGCAGGTTCGGAATGCCCTGCGAAATTTACGCCCGGTTCGACGGCCTGTTCGGACCCGAACTCAGGCTTCGATTCCGGCACCGTCTCCGGTTCCGGCTCGGAAACAGATTCCGGCTCGGAAACGGATTCCGACTCGGAGACCGCACCAGCTTCGGCGACTGACTCCGACTCAAAGGACGCCCCCACCTCGGCAAAAGATTCGGACTCAAAAGCCGCACCCGCTTCGCCAACAGCGTCCCGTTTGGCGGCAGCATCCGGTTCGGCCTGCGCCTCAACCGCGAACGGGTCGAGCGGAAGTATTTCGCCGAGGTCGATGCTGACCGGAATTTCGGTCGGAGCCGTCTCAGATGCGGCCTCTTCCGCCGCATTTCCACTGCCCGCCGCAAGATCCGCATCCGCGCCGAAACGCACGGCATCGTATAACTTCCGCAGTTTTTCGAGCACCAGATCCCGTTCGAGGGTCGCGGTCTCCTGCGGGGTGTCCCAATTGTCTATGATTTCAGAGAGCTTCTGCAATTCGCTCCGCACGTATTTCAAATCCATGATCCGTACACTTTTTGCCCTCAAAGATAGGAAAAATTTACGAACTGCCCAGCGGAATCGCCCATATAATATCGCAGCCCCTCCCCGTTGCCGCCGGGAAACGGAAAAGGGGACGGCATACGCATCGTCCCCCCTATTCCGTCTGCGGAAAACATGTCACTTCCCGAAGATATGTTTCGCATAATTATATCCGCAGGCGTCGTAAATCTTCGCCAGCCTGCGTACGCGGCGCAGGTAGTCGCCGTAATCCTTCCGGTCGAGACTCCACCCCACTTCGGCCAGCGCGCTCAGGCGCGGCAGGAGCATGTATTCGGCATGGGGCCACGTAGCGATGTACTCGGTCCAGAGGTTGGCCTGCACGCCCAGTATACAGCGCTGTTCGTCAGCCGTCAGCATCTCGTAAGGATCGAGCGAATAAACCTTCTCCACAGGCAGATAACCGCCGATGGCGAGCGGTTCTCCGGCCGTATCGCGCGTCTGGTAATAGTCCAGATAGCAGTGCGTCGTCGGAGCCATGATGGCGTGGTTGCCCATCTTCGCAGCCTTGATGCCGCCTTCGGCGCCCCGCCACGACATGATCGTAGCCGTCGGCGTCACGTCGCCCTCAAGAATCTCGTCCCAGCCGATCAGCCTGCGTCCGTGGGCGTTGAGGAATTTCTCGACGCGGGCCGTGGCATAGTTCTGCAACCGGCGCGGCCGCTTCAGCCGCTCGGCCTTCATGCGCGCTTTGCAATGCGGGCATTTCTTCCACATCACCGTCGGGCACTCGTCGCCGCCGATATGGATATACTCCGAGGGAAACAGCTCCAACACCTCTTCGAGCACGCCCTCGATGAATTCGAACGTCGTCTCCTTGCCGATGCAAAAAACCCGGTCGTCGATGTCCCACGTCTGGCGCACTTCGTACTGCTCGCCCGTACAGCCCAGCCACGGATAGGAGGCCAGCGCCCCGACGGCATGCCCCGGAAATTCGATTTCGGGAATCACCGTGATGAAACGCTCCGCAGCATAATTCACCACGTCGCGGATCTCATCCTGCGTATAGTAACCGCCGTAAGGCGTTTCGTCGAATTTGCAGTTCTCGTCGTACGTGCCGCCCGGATCACGGCCGATCAGCGTACGGCTGCGTACGGAACCTATTTCGGTGAGTTTCGGATATTTCCTGATTTCGATGCGCCACCCCTGATCGTCGGTCAGATGCCAGTGGAAGACGTTGAGTTTGTGCAGGGCCATGATGTCGAGCGCCTCCTTCACCTCATCGACCGTGAAGAAGTGACGGCCGACATCGAGCATCATGCCCCGGTAACCCAGACACGGTTTGTCCTCGATCGTGACGACGGGCAGTTCGACGGCCCGCACGTCGTCGGCTTCGTACGCTGCCGCCGGAAGCAGCTGGCGCAGCGTCTGCACGGCATAGAACGCCCCCTGCGCTCCTCCGGCGACGATGTCGATCCGGCAGGGAGTTACGAAAAGGCGGTAGGCCTCCGCAGGCATCGTCTCGTCGCGGGTGACGTTCACCGCATGGTCCGCGGCCTTGTCGGCATGCCTTACCCGCGGGCCGCGGCCGAACAGCGGCATCAGCACCTTGTTCAGCGCGGCAGTCACGCCGGACAGACGCTCGTCGTCGAACAGCAGGACCACCTCGGCGTCGGAGGTCAGGCGGAAGGTGCCCTGCCCCTCCACGATATGCTCCGGGAGCGGCACGACAGCCACTTCGCCGTCGGTCGGAATCACCCTGCCGCAACTGCAACAGCCGCACAATACGGCGAACAATGCCAAAACAGGTAAAAGTCTCTTCATATCGGATCGTTTTCGTGGGTTTCGGTGCAACTTACCCGGTAAATATAACAAAAAAACGGATTTCGCCAAAGCACCGCGTCATTTATTCGCAGGCCGAAGCTCCCAGCAGTCCTACGTGGTCGATATTCGAACAGCAGATATGCAGTCCCTCGACGGTCTTGGCATAGGGGAACCGTTTCAGCTGTTCGTACATCGCTTCACGGAAAAAGCCGAATGCATGGGCGATGCTGCCGCCGAAGACGATCGCTTCGGGGTCGTACGTATAGAGCACCAGCATCACCAGCTGGCCGACATGCCCCCCGAACTCGCGCCAAAGCGCCAACGCTTCGGGATCGCCCGCCGCGGCGCGCTCGTAAGCCTCCTTGCCCGTCGTGCCGCGGCCCACGAAGAAGCGGCTGCTGCAATAGTATTCGTAATCCCGGTCCAGATACGGGATGCTTCCGATCTCCCCCGCCCCGGTGTCCCGGCCGCAGTAGAGTTTCCCGCCGATCACGACTCCCGCGCCGACGCCCGTGCCGAGCGCCACGCACACCACGTCGCTGAACGCGCTCGCCTCGCCGAAGCGGCAGACGCCCAGCGCAAAACAGTTGCAGTCGTTGTTGACATGCACCGGCACGCTGAAACGCTTTTCGAGCAGGTCTTTGAGGTAAACCTCGCGCCACGAAGGGATGCCCACCACATTATATACGATTCCCCGCGCAGCGTCCACCACCGACGGCACGCCGATACCGATCCGCGAAACCTCAGGTCGCATAAGCTCCCCGATAAGCGATGCGATATGATCCACCACCTCCCCTTCGGGACGGTCGGCTTTGCAGGGTTCGGAAAGCAGCCGCACGATATGTCCGTCTTTCACAAGGCCGGCGCGCACGTTCGTGCCGCCCAAATCCACGCCTATTCTCATCTCTTGTCTGTTAATTGCTGTTCTTGACTTTGCTGATCCTGCCGTCGCGGAACTCCACGTGATCGACGATCCGTCCGTCGCGCTCGTGAATCCACGTCTCGAAGCCCCGTTCGCCTTCGGTCAGCACCAGCAGACGCACGCCGGGGCGCAAGTTGTTGTAGGTCGTATCGTCGCCCGAAAAACGTCCGTATCCGAGCGCTATACCCTTCTCGGCAACGACGTAGTCGATGTCGTGGTCATGCCCCACGAACACCCCCGTCACGTCGCCGCTCTCGACCATTGCCGCGAACATGCCGGGATTCAGCTCGCCCGGACACTCGTCCTCGGCGGCGCGGCCGATATGCGTATTGTCGGGATTGCGCCACGCCGCGACGTATTCGGGCAGGGCGATATGGAAAAAGGCCAGCGCCGGCAACGGTTTCCCGCCGTTGGCCCCGGTATAGGCGGCGCTCCGGTCGCGGTACCAGCGTATCTGATCCTGCGTGAACCAGCCGTAACCGTCGATACCCTCGACAGTCGAATAGTCGTGCGAATCGAGGCAGTAAAGCAACGCCGCAGGCGATTTCTTCCCGGCGATCTCCAGCACCACGTCGGCCAGTTCGCCGTCGGCGTTCAGCGTGTTGAGCGTCCCGGCATACGAAGTGACGATGCGGCCGATTCCGGCGCGCGGAATATCCTGTTCGGCGTCGTGGTTGCCCAGCACCACGCAGAACGGCAGGTTACGCTCCGCAACGGGCGCCAGCACGCGCTTCCACCCTTCGGCGGCAGGTTTTCCCGTCACCACGTCGCCCGTGAAGACGACCAGATCGGGCCGCTCCGCATCGAGGATATAACGCATCTGAGCGATCGTCTTCTCCGCCTGCGCCTGCCGGTAGGGATTCCCCAGATCGAGGTGCACGTCGGTGAACTGCGCGATCTTGAATTTCCCCTCCCCGTTGAATTCCAGAGCGGGCCTCTGCGCCTGCGCCGAGCACCACAAGGCAACGGCGCACATAAGTGTCGTTATCTTTTTCATAAGCAGGTTGGGTTGCTCAGTTCAGTTTCACGCTGCCGCTCTTCTCCACGCGGACCGTACGGCTCCGGCCGTCGCCCCACGTCACCGTCAGGTCGAAGGGCACGTTGGTCTCAACGCTCACGGAGGGCGTCTCGCCGGCCGAAGCGCGTCGTTTGACCTTCAGCCCCACGACGCCGTCCGGCCCGTAGGGATAGCGTTCGATGCCGTGGACCTCGGTATGCTCGATGTCCCACACGATGCGGCCTTCGGAGTAATCCGACTTCACGCCGAGGATATACTCGATGAAGACGGCGATGGGCGGAAGTCCGGTCCAGCCCACGAAGTCCTTGCGTGCCATGAATCCGGGTTCGATCTTCTCCGGGGCGTAGTACTCCCAGAAGGTGCCGGTATTCTTCCACACCTCGAAGACTGCGGCGTAATGGTTCGCGGCGATCTCCCGCGCAAGGTCGTGATAGCCCTTACGGTAAAGGCCGTCGATGGTCATGTAATTCGTACCGGGCCATACGCCGCCCTGCCAGTAGCGGCCCAGCGGATTGTATTTCGGATGGTCGGCCGAGAGCGACGGCACGCGGTGCGGACGGTCGAACTCGGTCGTATCGCTCAGATGCGCCACCATGCGGTCGAGCCGCTCCTTGTCCAGCGCATCGGCCTGCAAAGCCCAGAATGCGCCGATTCCCTTGGTCGTGCAGAGCGTTCCGTCGCCGTAGCGGTCGTACAGGAAAGCCGTCCGCTCGTCCCAGAGATGTTCGTTCACATAGGCGCGCAGCCGCTTCATCTCGTCCTCCATATCCTCGATCTCCTGCCAGCGTTCGATATAGAAACCGATGTTCAGCAGCGACTCGTCTACCAGCATCTGCTGCAGGTTGGTGTCGAGCCAGACCATATGTCCGTGCGAAAAGATCGGGTTGTATTCGGGCTTCTCGCGGGGCATGTTGTCCATGCCCGTTCCCCAGCCGCTCGACCAATAGGTGCCGTCGGGCCACGTGCGGTTGAGCCGCCACCATTTGGCGTAGGCGCACAGCGCGGGGAAGACCTTGTGCAGGCGGTCGATATCGCCGAACTGGCGGTAGTACGTCAGCTCGACCCACGGCAGCAGGTTCGGGCCGGTCGAAGTCGGATCGTAACGCTCGAAACAGTCGGAGCCGTCGGCCCGGATTTCGCGGCAGATGAAGCCGTCGGGGTGCTGCTTCGCATAGAAGTTGTCCAGCGAACGCTGGAACGGGAAGAAGCGGTAGCCGTAGCGGGCGAACATCATCATGAACGAGGCGTCCCACATGAAAATATTGCCGTTGTAGGCGATATCCAGATACGGCGAGACGAATTCCGATCCCTCCTGCGGCTGGCGGATGTTGCCCACGGCGATCCGCCAAGCATGCCAGTACATCTCGATCTCTTTGTCGTGCCCCTCCCACACGGGTGCGGGCAGGATCTTGCGGGCCTCGGCGAACGAACGGGGCTTGATGGTTTCGGGCTTGGCGGTCCGGAATTCGTTTTCGGCCACGAAGACCTCCTTTACATAGGTATTCTTGTAAGGCAGCTCGTAAGGACCCGATTTAAGGCCCTGCGCTCCGGCCGCTCCCGCTGCGAAGACCAGCGGCAGAAGCGCCGCGATTTGTTTGCGTAGCGTCATAATATGCGGTTTATTTTATCAGCGATTTGATCCTGCGGGCGATCTCCGTATTCATATACGTACCGCAGAACTTGTCGGCTCCGGGACCGTATGCGAATACGGGAAGCATCGCGGGGGTATGGTCGTCGGAGACATAGACGCCCATCACGCGGCCCGTCCGCTCGTCGCCGTCCACCAGCACCAGCCCGCCCGTCTCGTGGTCGGCCGTGACCACGACGAGCGTCTCGCCGTTTCGGTCGGCGAATTTCAGCGCTTCGGCCACGGCGAGGTCGAAGCTCAGCATTTCGATAATTGAGCCGGGCAGGCAGCGCGAATGGCCGGCATAGTCGATCTTGGCGCCCTCGACCATCAGGAAGAAGCCTTTGCCGCCCTGCTCCTGCAGTTTGGCGATCGAAGCCCTCGTGGCGTCGGCCAGCAAGGTGAGGTTGGCCTGCTCGGCGGCATCGTCCATCGTCTCGTCGATGCAGATCACCTTGCCTTTCCGGGCCTTGATCTCGTCGACCGAACGCACGAAGTCATACTGTTTTTCCAGCTCGCCGATCAGGTCCACGCCGTCGCTGCGGCGGGTGAATTCGCGGATACCGCTGCCGCAGAGCAGGTCCACGCGGCCGTCCATCAGGCAGCGGGTCAGCTCGTCGGCGTTGTCGCGTTCGACCGAATGTCCGTAGAAGGCCGTCGGCGTGGCATCGGCGACATTGCCGAGCGTCAGCACGCCCACCGGCATCCCCTTGTCATGGAAAAAGTCGCTCAGCGAAGGATACGGCTCGCCTTCGGAACTCATCGAAATATGGCGGTTATCGTGACGTTCGCCCGTCGCCAGCGCACTGCCGCCCGCGGCCGAGTCGGTCGTGAAGGCATCCAGCGCATTATTCTGCTGCAGGCCCATATACTTCATCTGCAGCGTCGAAAGCCCCTTGTTGGCATAAAACGCGGCCACGATCTGCGAAAGGCCCATGCCGTCGCCGATCAGGTAGATCACGTTTTTGACTTTCCCCCTGCCGCCGTCGTTTCGATAGGTCGGCGTGTAAACGTCGATACCCTCGGTGAGCTGCAGTTTATCGTTCTGAAATCCCCTGAAATCGCGCGTGGTCTTGTCCAGACGCTTCGTGCCGGTCACGCCACCGACGGACGTACGGCGCTGGCCGATCTGGAAATTCTTGTTGCCGAAATCGTCGAAGAATCCGGCGCAGACCTCCGGACGGTCGGTGTTGATGTAGTCGATCCCCATGTCGTAGAACGTATAATAGACCGTCGTTCCTTCGGGAGCGCCCCAGAAACGCACGGGCTTGCCCCAGCCGTGGGCGCGGTCGATGATCTTTTCCAGCTTCACGCGCTCGACGGGAATGATCGAGCCTTTGCCGTTCCACTGCGAATAGGTCCTGAAGTTTACGCTTACGAGGGCGATGCGCTCCAGCTGATCCGGGGTGTAATCGGTCTCCCAATTACCGTCGAAACGGACATAGGCGGGATATTTGCCGAAATCCTCAGGCGCGGGAACCCGTCCCGTAACGGCGATACGCACGGCTTCGGGATTCACGGCCGGGTCGAAGACTTCGGGATAACGGCCCAGCAGCGCCGTAACGGCCTGCAGCGTCGGTTCGGTCGCCGATTTGAGTTCGACCATCAGTTGCAGACGTTCGTCCGAATCTTTCCATGCGCGGCCGCCGTTGCGCCCAAAAAGCGTCACGATCGGCTCGACGTAGAGCGACTCGAAAGTCATGTCGGGCGAAAGGTCCTCGACATCGTGCCCCACGAGCAGCCGGCCGTCGTGCAGGAACACGTCGGCTTCGATCGAGTAGACCCCCTGCGCATAAGCCTGCCAGAAGGGAGCGCGGCGGCAATAGTCGTTGTGCGAATGGATCAGCATGGGGCGTTCGGCCGCAGCCGTTACGCAGAAGCACAATGCCGCAGCCAGCAGCCAGCTTTTCAGTATCCTTTTCATTGTCGGAGTCATTTAGCGATTTTGACAACGGCCATCACCGGAGCGTGGTCGGAAACATAGCCGCCGTCGAAGATGTCGGGCAGCACTTCATAGCGGACGGCTTCGATGTCGCCGCTCACGAAGATATAATCCAGCAGGGGCCGCTCGGCTTCGGGAATCTGTCCGAAATCGGAGAAGCTCCAATCGGTTCCCGACCGCTGCGCCGCGATCGCCTTCGCGTCGCGCAGCACGCCGTCCTTCTGCACATGGGCCACCACCGACGATCCGGGTTCCGAGTTGAAGTCGCCCGTCAGGATCACAGGACGTCCTCCGCTCAGGGTTTCGATGCGCTTCATCAGCAGGCTCACGCCCTCGTCGCGCGCCACCTGCCCGACATGGTCGAGATGGGTGTCGATGAAGAAGAGTTCCCGGCCGTCCCTGTCGCGCAGCACGACCCATGTGGCGATTCGCTCGCAGGCGCCGTCCCATCCCAGCGACCCCACCACTTCGGGGGTCTCGCTCAGCCAGAACGTTCCCGAATCGAGCAGCGTGAAGCGGTCCTTCCTGAAGAACACGGCGCAGTATTCGCCCGACTCGACGCCGTCCAGCCGTCCGACGCCCACTCCTTGATACCCGGTCAGCAGACCGCTCAGATCATTGAACTGGTTGGAAAGCAGCTCCTGCGTGCCGAGCACATCGACCTCCTGCGCCTTAATCACCCCGGCGACCCGTTCGCGGCGGAAACGCCAGTTGTTCTGCCCGTCTTCGGGATTGTCGTAACGCATGTTGAAGGTCATCACGCTGAGCGAAGTCGCCGAGCCGCAGGCGGTGAACGCAACCGCCGCAAGAAGATAGATCAATCGTTTCATAGTCCCCTGTTTTTTTATGTAAATACAATATTTCCGTCAATTCGTCAGCCGCAGATTCGCTTCGGGGATCGCTTCGAAGCCCTCCGCTCCGGGCGCTTTCCAGCCCCACGCGAGGTCCTGTCCTTCGTAATCCTCGAAATAGAGCAGCGTGTAAGGGTGCAGTCCCGCTTCGAGCGCCACGCGCCCGGTCGCCATGACCGAAGCGTGGGACCCGTCGTTGTCCACCACTTTGCGGTCGCCGATCGTCAGCACGCTGCCGTCGTCACTCTTGGTCATGAACTCCCAGACGCCCCGTTCCGGAATGAGGATCAATCCCGTAAAGACATATGCGAAGTGGTCCTCCTGCGGAGCTTGGGCGATCGAAGGCGCAGGCATCGTGCCGGACGACACGTATTTTCCCTTGCGGATATCGTTCACACACGAGAAAACGCCTTCGTAATAGCTGTAGGCGACGCCGGGATGCGTGGCGGTCTCCCCTGCGAGTGCGCCTTTGCGGAACACCGCTTTCTCGGCTTCGAGGGTCAGCGTACGACTGGGCGCGGCGCCGAGTTTGAATCCTTTGGCCTTGAGCGTCAGCGAACGGTCCACCGGCACCGGAGCGGCATAGAGCGCCGACGTTTCGGTGGGTTCCGAGCCGTCGAGCGTATAGCGGATTTCCGCTCCGGAGGTCGTCGTCGCCAGAGCGACGGCGAGCGGCTCGGTGAACAGGCTCACGTTCTGCGTGGTATAGGGAATCGAAACCACCTCGCCGCGGGTCAGCGAATGGGGCGCGGCCGCATCGTCCGTCCCGCGTTCGTAATCGGGGCGCGGCCGGAGCGCAAAATGCAGCTCGCCGCCCTGCATCAGTTCGTCGTAGGTGATGTAATTCCGGTCGATCGGCTTCCCGTCGAGCGTCACCGAAGCGATATAGACGCTGCGGCGCGGATTGTCGGCCGTAACGGTCAGCGTGCGGCCGTTGGCCAGCCGCACGACGGCTTTCGGGAACTGGGGCGCGGTCAGCGCGAATTCGTTCGAGCCGGGACATACGGGATAGAAACCCAGACTGGAGAAGACGTACCACGCTGACATCTGGCCGCAGTCCTCGTTGCCGATGATGCCTTCGGGCGTCGGGGCGTACATCTCGTGCAGCAAGCGGCGCGTCAGCTCCTGCGTCTTCCACGGCTGTCCCACATAATTATAGAGGTAGGCCATATGGTGGCTCGGCTCGTTGCCGTGGGCGTACTGCCCCATCAGGCCCGTCACGTCGCTCACGTCGAGCTGCATTTCATCCGATTCGAGCGTGAAGAGCCGGTCCATTTCGCGGATGAACGCTTCGCGGCTGCCGAAGAGCTGGATCAGGCCGTTCACGTCGTGCGGCACGAAGAAGCGGTAGTGCCACGGCGTGGCCTCGGTATAGTCGCGGCCCGTAGCGAACTCTTCGAAGGGCGCGGACCAGTTGCCGTCGGACTGACGACCGCGGAAAAAGCAGGTCGAGCCGTCGAAAACATTCACATAGTTGAGCGCCCGCCGCGCATATTCCCCGAATACGTCGTCGCGGCCCATGGCCTGCGCCATGCGAGCGATCGCCCAGTCGTCGTAGGCGTATTCCAGCGTACAGGAGACCGATTCGCGCTTGATATTGGAGGGAATATACCCCTGCGCCGTATAATAATCCGAACCTTTCTTATTGATGTTCGACGAACGGATCATCGCCTCCAGCGCCTTGTCGGCGTCATAGCCGCGAATTCCCTTCAGATAGGCGTCAGCAATGACCGACACGGCGTGGTAGCCGATCATCGTGCCCGTCTCGCCCGAAGCCAGCGGCCAGATCGGGAGTTCGCCCGTTGAATCGTACATGTCGAGCATGCTGCGGATCATGTCGTTTACCAGCGCGGTATCGACCATCGTCTGGAGCGGGTTCCACGCCCGGAAAGTATCCCACAGCGAGAACGTCGAGTAGTAAGACTCCCCTTCGGGCATCCGCGCGACGGTCTGGTCGTGGCGGCGGTACTCGCCGTTCACGTCGCTCATCAGGTTGGGCGTCAGCTTAGTATGGTACTGCGCCGTATAGAAGTTGATCATCTCGTCGCGCGAGCCGCCTTCGACGACGATGTCGCCCAGCGCTTTGCGCCACTGCCCGACGGCGCGGGCATGCACGGCGTCGAAATCCAGTTCGGGAACCTCCGCAAGCGAATTCATACGGGCGTTTTCGACGCTGACGGACGACAGTCCCACGGCGATCGTGAGCGTCCGCACGTCGGGCACGAAGGTCAGCACGGCCTGCTTGTCTCCCAACAGCTGCACGTCGGCGAACGGCTCCGAGAAGCGGGCCGCGAAGAATACATACTGATCGGGCACCCACCCCTGCGTGCGGCGCATGCCGGCCAGCTCGCCGGGAGCCGTCCGGCGGAGTTCGCACAGGTCGATCTTCTCCTCGGTGATCGTATGCAGCAGATCGACAATCACCTGCCGGGGACCTTTGCCCGTAAAGGTATAGCGGTGTACGCCCGTACGGGGCGCGGCGGTCAGTTCGACCCCGATATTCTCGTCGGGCAGCGTCACGGCGTAGTAGCCGCACGAAGCCCGCTCGTCGTCATGCGAAAAGAAATAGGGCTGCAAGACGCACTCGCCGTCGTGGATCACGATTTCGCGCGTGGTCGGATGGAACAGGATATCCGCAAGGTCGGCGCATCCCGTACCGCTCAGGTGCGTATGCGAAAAGCCGTCGATCGTCGTGTCGCTGTAATGGTAGCCGGCGCAGGCGTCCCAATTGCCGGCGCGGGTGTCGGGACTCAGCTGCACCATGCCGAAAGGCGTGGTGGCGCCCGGATAGGTATGACCGTGGAATCCGGTGCCGATGAACGGGTTCACATAATCGACGGGATCGGCGGACCGCGGCGAACAGCCAAGGGCCGCGAGGGCCAGCAGCAGAAGGGTAAGTTTTTTGGTCATAACAGTAGTCGGTAGTGCGAACCGTCCGGAAAATACAAATCAAAGGTACGGATTCCGGAGCGATATTGCAACTCCGCGCCCTTCTCTCTTCGTCTGTCCGAAGCCGGTCGCAGTTTAGGTCATACAAATATAGAGAAGCGATTGCACCCTGCCGTGGCTATTTGCGCTTTTACTTCCTCAAATCGCGCAGAACCGTCATTTCCCGCCCCCCGAAACGTCCCGATCTGCCGCCGAAAAATCGCAGAAACCGCCCGGATTTCCGAAAAAAAAGCTACCTTTACCGTCGAACGGACACTACCCGAACGATGGCACGCGTAATTTTCCTGACCGACTTTTCCGAAGCGTACGCACGAGAACTGCTCCTCGGCATGGCGCGCTATGCGCACGACACGGCGCAGGCATGGAGCCTGTGCCGCCTGCCGCTGTCGATACGCGACAAATTCGGCATCGAAGCCGTCGTGGAGTGGGCGCTGCGCATGAAGGCCGACGCCGTGATCGGCCAGTTCTACAACACCGACAACGTCGAACTGTTCCGCAAAAACGGGATCATAGCCATCGCGCAGGACTTCAAGAAACGCTTCACCACCATCCCCAACATCACCGGACCGCACTATTCGGCGGGCAGGATGGCCGCCGAGTACTTTCTGCAAAAGGGCTTCCGCAACTTCGCCTTCTACGGCACGCGGGGCATCGACTTCTCGGACGAACGCTGTCAGGGCTTCCGCGAAACGATCGAGGCGGCGAATCCCGAATTCACCTTTTCGTCGCTGCGCAGCAGCGCCCAGAACGATTTGTGGTACTACGACTCGACGCAACTCATCACGTGGCTGCAGTCGCTGCCCAAGCCGGTGGCGATCATGGCGTGCGACGACAACCAAGCATATCATATCACCGAGGCGTGCCTGCAGATCGAGGGGGGGGGGAAATTCCCGCATCCCGAACGACATCGCCATTCTGGGCGTGGACAACGACGAGACGATCTGCAAGCTCTCCACCCCCAACCTTTCGTCGCTCAATCAGGGCGTCGAGCAGGGCGGTTACGACGTGGCGCGCCTGATCGACCGGCTGATCCGCAACCCTGAAGCGGAGTGGGAGGACGTCATGGTGATGCCGACCCACATCGTCACGCGGCAATCGACCGACATCTACGCCAACAACGATCCGCACATCGCCGAAGTGCTGCGCTACATCCATGAGAACATCAGCCAGAAAATCACGGTCAACGAACTCGTGAAGCTGGTCCCCCTGTCGCGCCGCCTGCTCGAAACCCGTTTCAAGAAGAGCATGGGCACCTCCATCTACGACTATATCATACAGGTCCGCATCGAAAAGATGATGCAGCTGCTCTGCGAAGGCCAGAGCGTCTCCGAAGCGGCCGCCGAGCTGGGGTTCTCCGACATCAAGAACGTCTCGCGCACCTTCCGCCAGCTCAAGGGCATCACCCCCTCGGAATACCGCGAACAGTTCGCGCCCAAAAGACGGTGATCCGCCCGGCGGGCCGTTCCCAATATCCGGGCGCCCGAATTCCCAATACCTCCCCTCCTGTCTTTTCCGCCGGTTTCATTAATTATACGGCCAACTGTCATACCCGCCAACCGCCCCGCAAATCCATGCACAAAAAAAAGCAGCGGCCCCTCAAAGGCCGCCGCTTAGTCCCGTTCGACCGTCCTGCGGTCAGAGCGTCACACCGCCCCGCAGGCGGATATCCTCGCACGACGATCCCACGAAGATGTTGAAGTCGCCCGGCTCGGTCACGAACCCGTGCGAGAAGATGTCGTAGAAGCGGAAGGCTTCGTCGGTCAGCGTCACTTCGACGCGCTTTTGTTCGCCTTTCTTCAGGAAGATTTTCTCATAACCTTTCAACTCCTTGGCAGGACGCGGCACGCTGACTTCGACGTCGCCCACATAGACCTGTGCCACCTCGGCGGCGTCCATACCGCCCGTGTTCTTCACGGCGAACGACACGACTACCCCGCCGTCGCGCTTCTCGACCTTCAGGTCCGAATACTCGAACGTCGAATAGCTCAGTCCGTAACCGAAGGGATAGAGCGGCTTCACCCCGCTGCGCTCGTAACCGCGGTAGCCGACAAACACGCCTTCATTATAAGTAACGCGCTTCTGCAGGGTGTTCTTGCGGTGGGTGCGCGCCACATTCTCGTAATAGCTGCCCAGCGTCGGATTGTCCTCGGCGCGGCGCTCGACGGAGATCGGCAGGCGGCCGCTGGGCGAGATCCGCCCCGTTACGATCTCGGCGATCGCCTGACCGCCCTGCTGTCCGGGATACCACGCCATCAGAATCGCTTTAGCCTTATCGTCGAACGTCGAGAAATCGACACCGCCGCCGCTGTTGACGACCACGATCAGATTCTCGTTGAGCGCCGCGAGCCGGGCGATCTCTTCGGACTGCCCTTCGGGCAGCGCAAAGGTCCGATCGGAATTCTCCTTTTCGTTGGTGTTGTCGAATCCGGCGCAGTAGATCACGGCGTCGGCCCGGATGATCCGGGCATCCTCGGCGCGGGGATCGGCGGTCATATAGCCGAACGACACCTCGGCCGACGAGGCGTTGTCGAAATATTCCAACCGCAGCGCGTATTTCCGGCCGGCCTTCATTTCGACACTCCCCTTGCGGGTCGTCGCGCTGTGGTTGCCCCAGTCGGCGAGCACCTCTTCGCCGTCCACGAAGAGCCGGTAACCGTCGTCGCCGCGCATGACCAGCGAAGCCGTGCAGTCGGATTCGGGAACGAACACGCCGGTCCAGCGGATCGAGAAGCCGTCGGCGGGAAGCCCTTCGGCCGGCGCCTTATCCTTCCAGTTGAAGCCGATTTTCGTATCGACGCGCGTCAGTGCGGGAGTTCCCTCGAAATGCTTGTTGGCGAAGTACTCGCCCCTGAGTCCCGGCGTTTTGCAGTCGGCCGAGGTGTAGACCATGCCCTGAGCGGCCATATCGCTCGCCGAAGGGAGATTGCCCAAAACCGTCACCTTGTATTTCTTGCCCATCATCTGCATGCCCTCGCCGACCGAAACCGTCGAGAAGGGATGCACGAAACCGCTGCCGCCGCCCGTCGGGATATTGCCCGAATTGGGTCCCAGCACCACGATATCGCGCTGTTTGGTCAGCGGCAGGAAAGCCCCGTCGTTCTTGAGCAGCACCACGCCCCCGCGCGCCACGTCGAGCGCCGCAGCGTCCGAGAAGGGATTGCATTCGGGAATAGCGGGGTCGAGCTGTTGGCGGTCCAAAAATCCGAACGCGATGAGCGTCTGGAGGATATGCTGACATTTCAGGTCGATCGTACGTTCCGACACCACGCCCGATTCGATGAGCGGACGCAGGTTGCGGGCGTTCATAAACCGGGCGCTCGGCATCTCCAGATCGAGTCCCCGGTTGGCGGCGCCCTCGGCCGAATAGGTGGCGTTCCAGTCGGACATGAAGATTCCTTCGAAGCCCCACATCCCGCGCAGAATATCGACCGCAAGCTGCTCGTTCTCGGTCGCATGCTGGCCGTTGACGAGGTTGTAACTCGACATCACGGCGCCCACGCCGGCCTGCTCGACCGCCTTGCGGAAGGCCGGGAGATAAATTTCATGGAGCGTACGCTCGTCGATATCGGAACTCACCTGATGACGGTCCCACTCCTGATTGTTGCCCGCAAAGTGTTTGATCGTCGCCATAACCCCTTCGGACTGCATGCCCTCGATATACTGCACGGCGGTCTCCGACGCCAGATAGGGGTCCTCGCCGAAGTACTCGAAGTTGCGGCCGCACAGGGGCGAACGGTAGATATTGACGCCGGGTCCCAGCATGATATGCACGCCGCGGGCGCGGGCGTCCTGCCCCAGACCGCGTCCCATATCGCGCACCAGCGCCCGGTCCCAAGTCGCCGCGGCAGCCACGCCGCAGGGGAACATCGTACTGCGGGTATTGTTGCGTACGCCCTGCGGACCGTCGGCCATCCGGATTTCGGGAATGCCCAGACGCGGAACGGCTCTGATATAGAATTCGTTGTAACCGCCGATATAATCGATTTTTTCATCGAGGGTCATCTGTCCGACCAGTTCGGCGGCGCGCTCTTTGGCCTGCGGCGGGATCGGCTGTGCGGCGGCGGACGACACGAATGCGAACGCCAGCACGGCAACAAGAGTTTTTTTCATCGGGTTGAAGTTTTAATGGTTTATGCAAAGAAAATAAAAATATTCCGAAAAGCATCGGATCGGAAACAAAAACTTCCGAACCGAAACCTCCGTCCGGCTGCACGACTCACCATAATTACACGCCCGCGCCACCGGAAACCCCGAACCGGAGCAATATTTTTCATCATCGGAGAGCGAGCCAATACATATATGAAAAGAAATTAGTATCTTTGCGCTTCGGCCCGCAGGAGAGTTCCCGCCGGATGCTGCCGGGCAGCATCGCCGACGTCCGCGCAGGACGCGCAGCGGATGCTGAACGCACGCAAACCTCCGTCCGCACACGCTTAATGCGCAGGACACGCAGCAACCGTCGCCCGCACCGCCTGCGGTGCAGGATGCGCGGAAGATGCCGGACACGCGACAACCGCCGTCCGTACGGAACGCTCCGGGCCGCAGACAACCGATTCGAAACAAACAAGATAATTCAATGGCTTTACAGTGTGGCATCGTGGGTCTTCCGAACGTCGGCAAATCGACCCTTTTCAACTGCCTGTCCAACGCGAAGGCGCAGGCGGCGAACTTTCCCTTTTGCACCATCGAACCCAACGTGGGCGTAATCACCGTCCCCGACCGGCGGCTCGTCCGGCTGGCCGAGATCGACAAACCCAAGCGGGTGATTCCGACCACCATCGAAATCGTCGATATCGCCGGACTGGTCAAAGGCGCGTCGAAAGGCGAAGGACTGGGCAACAAGTTCCTCGCCAACATCCGCAACACGCACGCCATCATCCACGTACTGCGCTGCTTCGACAACGGCAACATCACCCATGTGGACGGCTCGATCGACCCCGTGCGCGACAAGGGCATCATCGACACCGAGCTGCAGCTCAAGGACCTCGAAACGATCGAAAACCGGCTGGGCAAGACCCAGAAGCAGGCGGCCGTGGGCGGCGACAAGAACGCCAAACGTCAGGTCGAACTGCTGCTGCAATACAAATCGGTGCTGGAGCAGGGCCGCAGCGCCCGCACGGTCGAACTGGAGAAGGAGGACCGCAAACTGGTCGCCGACCTCAACCTGCTGACCGACAAACCGGTGCTGTACGTCTGCAACGTCGATGAAAAGAGCGCCGCTACGGGCAACGCCTACACCGAGGCGGTCCGTGCGGCCATCGCCGACGAAAAAGCCGAAATGCTCATCGTCGCCGCCGCCACCGAAGCCGACATCGCCGAGCTGGAAAGCTACGAGGAGCGGCAGATGTTCCTCGAAGACCTCGGCCTCGAAGAGTCGGGCGTCGAGCGCCTGATCAAATCGGCCTACAAACTGCTCAACCTCGAAACGTTCTTCACCACCGGCGCCGACGAGTCGCGCGCATGGACCTACGTCCGCGGCATGAAGGCCCCGCAGACGGCCGGCGTCATCCACACCGATTTCGAGAAGGGATTCATCCGCGCCGAAGTGATCAAATACGACGACTACGTGACGCTGGGGTCGGAAAAAGCCTGCCGCGACGCGGGCAAGATCGGCGTCGAAGGCAAGGAGTACGTCGTGCAGGACGGCGACATCATGCACTTCCTGTTCAACGTCTGACCCGAAGAGAGACCAAACACGGAACAATATATAAACAGCATATCATTATGTCCAGACCCGTAAGAGTGCGCTTTGCACCCAGCCCCACGGGGCCGCTCCACATCGGCGGCGTCCGCACGGCCCTCTACAACTACCTTTTCGCCCGTCAGCACGGCGGTGTGATGATCCTCCGCATCGAGGACACCGACTCGCAGCGTTTCGTGCCGGGCGCCGAAGAGTATATCCTCGAATCGCTCAAATGGTGCGGCATCGAGATCGACGAAGGCGTCGGCGCGGGAGGTCCCCACGCCCCCTACCGCCAGAGCGAACGCCGCGAAATCTACCTCAAATACGCCCTCCAGCTCGTCGATGCAGGCTGGGCCTACTACGCTTTCGACACCGCCGAAGAGCTGGACGCCCTGCGCCGCGAAGCCGAGGAGCGCGGCGAAGCGTTCGCCTACAATTATGCCGTGCGCGAAAAGCTGGCCACGTCGCTGGCGCTGCCGGCCGACGAAGTGAAGGCCCGCATCGAACGCGGCGACCAGTGGGTGATCCGCTTCCGGATGCCCGAAAACCAGACCGTCGAAATGGACGACCTGATCCGCGGCCATGTAGAGGTGAACACCTCGACGCTCGACGACAAGGTGCTTTACAAATCGGCCGACGCACTGCCCACCTACCACCTCGCCAACATCGTGGACGACTATCTGATGGAAGTCTCGCACGTCATCCGCGGCGAGGAGTGGCTGCCTTCGCTGCCGCTGCACTACCTGCTCTACCGGGCCTTCGGCTGGCAGGAGCGTCAGCCCCGCTTCGCCCACCTGCCCCTGCTCCTCAAACCCACGGGCGGCGGCAAACTCTCGAAGCGCGACGGCGACAAGATGGGCTTCCCCGTATTCCCGCTCTTCTGGACCTCCCCGACGGGCGAAACGGCCCGCGGCTACCGCGAGGACGGCTATTTCCCCGAAGCATTCATCAACATGCTGGCGCTGCTGGGCTGGAACCCCGGCACCGAACAGGAGATCTTCTCGATGCAAGAGCTGATCGACAGCTTCTCGCTGGAGCGCGTCTCGAAATCGGGCGCACGCTTCCAGCCCGACAAAGCCAAATGGTTCAACGCCCAGTACATGCACCACAAGAGCGACGCCGAGCTGGCTGCGCTGTTCCAGCCCATCCTGCGCGACCACGGCATCGAAGTCGCAGACGAGGTCGCAGGCCGGGCCGCAGGCATCATGAAGGAGCGCGCCACGTTCATCACCGACCTCTGGGACCTCACGTCGTTCTTCTTCACGGCGCCGGCCGAATACGAGGAGAAGCAGGCCCGGAAGTACTGGAAGGGCCAAAACCCCGAAATCCTGCGCGAGCTGCGCGGCGTACTGGCCTCGATCGACGACTTCTCGAAAGAGAACACCGAACAAATCGTCCACGGCTGGATCGAAGAGAAGGGATACGGCATGGGACAGGTGATGAACACGCTGCGGCTGGCGCTCGTAGGCGCGGGCAAAGGTCCCGGCATGTACGACGTCACGGCGTTCATCGGCCGCGAAGAGACCCTGCGCCGCATCGACCATATCCTCGCAACCTTAAAACCCGCAGAATAATGGTACAGATCGAACAACACGTATGGGGCATGACGCCGGAGGGCGAAGCCATCATCCTCTACACGATGCGCAACGATAAGGGCGCCGAAGTGAAAATCTCGAATTTCGGGGCCGCCATCGTCTCCGTCACGATGCCCGACCGTGAGGGCCGCATGGCCGACGTGGTGCTGGGCTACAAGCATCCCGAAGGCTACTTCTTCGACGGAGCCGCGTCGGGCAAGAGCGTGGGCCGCTGCGCCAACCGCATCGCTTTCGGCCGCATGACCGTCGAGGGAAAGGAGTACGCGCTCGAAGTGAACAACGGCCCCAACCACCTGCACGGCGGCACGAAGAACTTCGCCAACCGCATCTGGGAGAGCCGTGTGGAGACCAACCGCGTGGTCATGTCGCTCCTTTCGGAGGACGGCGACCAGAATTACCCCGGCGAACTGAACGTCGAGGCCGTGTTCGATTTCGACGATGAGAATGCGCTCGAAATAACCTATCTGGCCCGGACGGACAAAACGACGGTGGTGAACCTCACCAACCACGTCTATTTCAACCTCGCGGGCGAAGGCAGCGGGTCGGTCCTCGACCACCAGCTGCGCCTGAACAGCTCGCAGGTGCTCGAAATGAACGACAAGCAGATTCCCACAGGCCGGCTGCTCGACGCAGCGGGCACGCCGCAGGACTTCCGCGAATTCCGTCCGTTCCGCCCCGGCATCGACTCGGAGTTCAACCACATCCGCGATTTCAAGGGATACGACCACCCGTTCGTCATCGACGGCTGGAAGCCCAACATTCTGGGCGAGGTCGGCTGTCTGCGCGAACAGACTTCGGGCCGCTGCGTGACGGTGCTTTCGTCGCAGCCCAGCGTGATGATCTACACCGGCAACTGGCTCGCGGGCGGATGCCCCGAAACCAAGTCGGGCGGCCGTTACAACGACTACGACGGCGTGGCAATCGAGTGTCAGAACTACCCCGACGCCGTCAACCACCCCGAATTCCCGTCGCCGCTGCTCAGACCCGGCGAAACCTACTGCCAGAAGATCGTATTCCGGTTCGGGACTTTCGCATAGGCGGCGGAGAACCGCGCGCAACCAAAACAAACTCCCGGCACCGGCCGGATACGGGCAGATACGCTGCTCAGCAATAACGCATTAACGCGGGCATACGCCCGCGTTAATGCGTTATCCGCGTTATTTATGATCCGCCGTGCAGCCGGAAATGACTTAGCGTAAAAAAGCGACTATTGTCCGACGCCCGTAATCGGACGCTCACCGGGCCGAGGGGCGCATACGCGCCGAACAGTTAGCGTAAAAATGGCCGTAAGTTTGTTTTTCATCCGCCGAATGGATAATTTTACGTCTGCAACCTAAAACCAGCCCCATGTCCATCCAGATGAACCAATCGCTGTCGGTAGACTGCGCCGTGTTCGGTTTCAACGGCAAGTCGCTCAAAGTGCTGCTGATCGAGCGGCGCTACTATGCCCCCGACACCCGTCTCGACAAGCTCAAACTGCCGGGCGCCATGATTCTCGACAACGAGACGCTGCCGCAGGCCGCCTACCGTGTGCTCGAAGAGGCCACCGGACTGCGGGACGTATACCTCAAACAGATGGATATATTCTCCGATCCCAACCGGGTGAGCGGTGAGGAGCTGGAGTGGATCAACCGCTATCACGGCATACGGACCGAACGCGTGGTGACGGTGGGATATTACGCGCTGGTGAAGCTCGACACCCGTACCGTCGCCTACACCACGGCCAAGGGCGCACAATGGGTCGATGTCGATTCGATCCAGCGGCTGGCGATGGACCACAAGCAGATACTTTCGGCGGCGCTGGCGGTTCTCTGCCGCGAGATGCTGCAATCGCCCGTGGCTTTCGAACTGCTGCCACGCAAATTCACCATCCGCGCGCTCCAGAACCTCTACAGCGCAGTGCTGGGCATCGAAATCGACAACCGCAACTTCCGCAAGAAGATACTCGCGTCGGGGTTTCTGACCCCGACCGCAGAACGGGAACAGGGCGTAGCCCACAAGCCGGCGCAATATTATACCTTTAATAAAAACGCCTACAAAAAGGCGCTCAAGGCGAAGCTGAAGCTGGGATTCATCAACAACTGGAGGTATTGATCCATAACAACAGATAACATATGAAAAGTTTAGGCATAGACATAGGCTCCTCGTCGGTCAAGGTATCGCTGCTGGACATCGCGTCGGGCGAGTGCGCGGCCTCGTCCGCCAACCCCGCGACCGAAATGCCCATCGGATCGCCGCAGAGCGGCTGGGCCGAGCAGGACCCCGAAATGTGGTGGCATTACGTCTGCGAAGGCATTCGAACCATTGCGGCGCAGGGCTTCGCGATGAGCGACGTGGTGTCGGTGGGCATCACCTACCAGATGCACGGACTGGTCTGTCTCGACAAGCAGGGCCGTCCGCTGCGCCCCTCGATCATCTGGTGCGACTCGCGCGCCGTGGAGATCGGAGCCGAAGCGCTGGAAGGCATCGGGCGGGAGTTCTGTCTCGCGCATACGCTCAACTCACCGGGCAACTTCACTGCGTCGAAACTGGCGTGGGTCAGGCGCAACGAACCCGGCGTATTCGCGCAGATATACAAATTCATGCTCCCCGGCGACTACATCGCCTACCGCCTTTCGGGACGCATGTCCACCTCCGTCAGCGGCCTTTCGGAGCAGATACTCTGGGACTTCGAAGAGGAGCGGCGGGCCGACTTCGTGGCCGGATGGTACGGCATTCCGCAGGAGATGATCCCCGAAGCCGGCGTCTCGATCGGCACGGAGGCCCGCACGGACGAAGCGGCCGAACGGCTGCTGGGCATCCCCGCAGGTACCCCGATCTCCTACCGCGCCGGGGACCAGCCCAACAACGCCTTTTCACTCAACGTCATGGAGGCGGGCGAAGTCGCCGCAACAGGCGGCACGAGCGGCGTGGTATACGGCGTCACGGACAAACGCCAAGCCGACCCGCAGTCGCGCGTGAACACCTTCGTCCACGTCAATCACACGGCCAGCAATCCCCGTTACGGCATTCTGCTCTGCATCAACGGCACGGGCATCATGAACTCGTGGATACGCCGCAACGTCACGCAGGAGACGCTCGACTATGCGGAGATGAACCGGCAGGCCGCAAGCGTCCCGGCAGGTTCCGAAGGGCTGTCGGTCGTACCCTTCGGCAACGGAGCCGAACGGATGCTCTGCAACCGCTGCCCCAGAGCCGGAATCATCGGACTCGATCTCAACCGCCACACCACGGCCCACATCCTGCGTGCGACGCAGGAGGGCATCGCCTACTCCTTCCGCTACGGCATCGACATCATGCGCGGGCTGGGAGTGCGCCCCGACGTCATCCGCGCAGGCGCAGCAAACTTGTTCCTCTCGCCGCTTTTCCGGCAGACGCTCTCGACGCTCACGGGCGCCCGCATCGAACTGTTCAATACCGACGGCGCGCTGGGCGCAGCCCGCGGCGCGGCGCTGGGCGCCGGCTACTACAAGACGCGCGGCGAAGCGTTCGCCGCGTTGCGCAGGCTGGAGGTCGTGGAACCCGCCGAAGCTGACAGAGAGACGCTGGAAGAAGGTTACCGGGCATGGGTCCGGGAAGTAGAGAAAAGAATGGAATAACAACCTGAAAATCATTCAATATCATGGCATCAAAACAGTATTTCCCCACCGTGGGACAGATCGAATTCGAAGGCCTGGAGTCGAAGAACCCGATGGCTTTCCGTTACTACGACCCCGAAAAAATCGTGAAAGGCCGCAAGATGAAGGATTGGTTCCGTTTCTCGATGGCGTGGTGGCACACCCTCTGCGCCGAAGGCGGCGACCAGTTCGGCGGCGGCACCAAAACCTTCCCGTGGAACGAGTCCGCATGTCCGATCGAGCGCGCGAAAGCCAAGATGGACGCGGGTTTCGAATTCATGCGGAAGATCGGCATCGAGTACTATTGTTTCCACGACGTAGACCTCGTGGACGAAGCCGCGACGCCCGAAAAGTACGAAAAGAACCTCCGGGAGATCGTAGCCTACGCCAAGCAGAAACAGGCCGAAACCGGCATCAAACTGTTGTGGGGCACGGCCAACGTCTTCGGCCACGCCCGCTACATGAACGGCGCATCGACCAACCCCGACTTCGACGCCGCGGCCCGCGCCATGCTGCAGATCAAGAACGCCATCGACGCCACGGTCGAACTGGGCGGCGAGAACTACGTCTTCTGGGGCGGCCGCGAAGGCTACATGTCGCTGCTCAACACCGACATGAAGCGCGAAAAGGAGCACATGGCCACCATGCTGCGCATGGCCCGCGACTACGCCCGCTCGAAGGGGTTCAAGGGCAACTTCCTGATCGAGCCCAAACCGATGGAGCCGATGAAGCACCAGTACGACGCCGACACGGAGACCGTCATCGGGTTCCTGCGGGCGCACGGGCTGGACAAGGATTTCAAGGTCAATATCGAGGTCAATCACGCCACGCTTGCCGGACACACCTTCGAGCACGAGTTGCAGTGCGCCGTCGATGCCGGGATGCTCGGCTCGATCGACGCCAACCGCGGCGACTACCAGAACGGCTGGGACACCGACCAGTTCCCGATCGACCTCTACGAAATGGTGCAAGCGATGATGGTCATCGTCCGCGGCGGCGGCCTGCAGGGCGGCGGCACGAACTTCGACGCCAAGACGCGCCGCAATTCGACCGACCCCGAAGACATCTTCATCGCCCACATCGCCGCGATGGACGTCATGGCCCGCGCGTTGCTCATCGCCGCCGACATTCTCGACAACTCGCCCTACGAAAAGATGCTCGCCGAACGTTACGCCTCCTACGACTCAGGCGAAGGCCGGCTCTTCGAAGAGGGCAAGCTCACGCTGGAGCAGGTCGCCGACTACGCCCGCCGGCACGAACCCGTCCAGCGCAGCGGCAAACAGGAGCTGTTCGAAGCGATCGTGAACATGTATATCTGACCTTATGACTAAAACCCAAGAAACCGGGAGCCGCGCCTATCTGCTTTCGATCGTGCTGGTGGCCATCATCGGCGGCCTGCTGTTCGGTTACGACACGGCCGTGGTGTCGGGAGCCGAGCAGGCCCTAGACCAGTTCTTCCGCAGTGCGGCGGACTTCACCTACACGCCGTGGATGCACGGCTTCACCGCATCGAGCGCGCTGGTGGGCTGCGTCATCGGCGGTGCACTGTCGGGCCTGCTGGCCTCGCGTCTGGGACGCAAACGCTCGCTCGTCGCGGCGGCCGTGCTCTTCTTCGTCTCGGCCGTCGGCTCGTGGCGGCCCGAAAGCGGCATCCTGCCTTACGGCGAAGCGTCGCTGCCGCTGCTGGCGTCGTTCAACATCTACCGCATTCTGGGCGGTATCGGCGTGGGACTTGCCTCGGCCGTGTGTCCGATGTACATTGCCGAAATCTCGCCCGCGAAGATCCGCGGCACGCTCGTCTCGTGCAACCAGTTCGCCATCATCTTCGGCATGCTGGTCGTCTACTTCGTGAACTATCTGATCCGCAACCAGCTGGGCGACACGGGCGAAGCCATTCAGGCCGCCATGGTCTCCGTCGGCTGGCGCAGGATGTTCCTCAGCGAAGCGTTCCCCGCGGCAACATTTCTGCTGCTGATCCTCTTCGTGCCCGAAACCCCGCGTTACCTGACCCTCACCGGCCGCGATCAGAAGGCATTGCAGGTGCTCACGCGCATCAACGGCGCGGCCGAGGCCCGCACGATTCACACCGAAATCCGCCGGACGGTACACGCCAAGACCGAGCGGCTCTTCGCCTACGGCGCAGCGGTGATCCTGATCGGCATCCTGCTCTCGTTTTTCCAGCAGGCCATCGGCATCAACGTCGTGCTCTACTACGCCCCGCGCATCTTCGCCGGAATGGGCGCGTCGGGCGACGCTTCGATGCTCCAGACCGTGGTGATGGGCGTGGTCAACATCCTCTTTACGGTCGTGGCGATCTTCACCGTGGACCGCGTGGGCCGCAAACCGCTGCTCATCGTCGGTTCGGCGGGTATGATGATCGGCATGGCCGCCCTTGCGGCGCTTTCGTTCACCGGGTCGATCGGCATTGCGGCGCTGGTCTTCATCATCATCTACACCGCATCGTTCATGATGTCGTGGGGCCCGATCTGCTGGGTGCTGATCTCCGAAATCTTCCCCAACACGATCCGCTCGCAGGCCGTGGCCGTAGCCGTGGCTGCGCAGTGGATCTCGAATTTCCTCGTCTCGGCGACCTTCCCGTCGCTGAGTGCATGGAGCGTCGGTGGCACCTACTGCATCTATGCCCTGATGGCGCTCGCATCGGCACTCTTCGTCTGGAAATGGGTACCCGAAACCAAGGGCAGAACCCTCGAAGAGATGTCGAAACTCTGGCGGAAAAACGGCGACTGAGCCGCGGCAAAAACCGGACGTCGCAACAACGGGCAACCGGACCGGGCGGACCTTGAGACCGGGCATTGCCGGTAACAGAGCGTCCCGGCCGGGAGACTCAGGCACCCGGCCATCTCCGACAGCAAGGACCCCGGAGGCGCAATCCGAAAGCCGGGAGCATCGCAGGTTGCCGGCGGGGCAGGCGGATACGCAGGCGTAACCGGGCAACGCAGGCAGCAGAACAACGGACCAAAAGAGCCGAAAGAGCAGTCCGAACCCGATTCGCAAGGAAAAGTCATCGGCCGCAGTGCAACGACGCGGGCACATGCCCGCGTCGTTGCATTATCGTCACGAAACCATCGGACAACCGTTCCTGCTTGCACCTGCTGAGTTTTTCAGAAATTCTTCGCATCCCGCTCCCGATTTCCCGAATCTTTTATTACCTTTGCCGTCGATATTTCGAAGGGGTGCCTTACTATCAGGCTGAGATTATACCCATTGAACCGGATACGGGTAATGCCGAAACCGGGATGCATAATCTTTCAACGCATACCCCTTTTCAGTTCATTAACTTTTAAAAGTTCAGACATGAAAAGGTTTCTACTTCCCATCGCGGCCGTCGCGCTCTGCGTCGCCGCAAACACGGCGAGCGCCGAGAATCCGGCAAACGCCGTAATTACCGCTGCGGCCGAAACTCCGGCTGCCGTCTCCCTCACCGCAGGCGTAACGAACGCCGCAACCGCCGCAGACGCGACACGATCCGCGGCGTTTGTCACGGCAGCTGCCGTTCCCCCTGCAAAGACAAGCGAAGCGATCACGGCAGCCGCCGGGCCGGCCCGGCCCGAAGACTCCGTGCGCATGTACCGCCTGCAGGAGATCGAGGTGACCGCCACGCGCGCATCGGGCAGCACGCCGGTCGCCTATACCGACCTTTCGCACGAGGTGATCGCCCGCAACAGCTACGGATTCGACATTCCGTCGGTGCTGGCGCTGACTCCCTCGATGATCGCCACCAACGAAACCGGCATCGGCATCGGCGGCACGTCGATGCGCCTGCGCGGAACCGACGCCACGCGGCTCAACGTCACCATCAACGGCGTCTCGATGAACAACCCCGACTCGCACTCGATGTACTGGTACGACACCCCCGACCTCATCTCGTCGGTCGGCACGATGCAGATCCAGCGCGGCGCGGGCATCTCGACCAACGGCACGGGCGCCTTCGGCGGCGCGGTCAATATGTCCACGGCCCCGCTCGAAACCGAGTTCGGCGGCGACGTCTCGCTCTCGTACGGATCGTACAACACCAACAAACAGGCCGTGCACGTCTCGTCGGGGCTGATGGGCGGCCATTGGACTGTGGACGCACGCCTGACGCGCCTCTCCTCGGACGGCTACATCCGCCGCGGAGGGACCTCCCTCACCTCCTACATGTTCCAAGGCGGCTATTACAACGGCAACACGATGCTCAAGCTGGTTTCGTTCGGCGGCAAGGCCAAGACCAACCTCAGCTACAACGGCGCCACGCGCGACGAGATGCGTCTCAATGGCCGCCGTTACAACAGCAGCGGCATGTACTCCACCTCGGACGCCTACTCCCACCGCATCTGGAACAGCGAGGACGGGGAGTGGCAGCAGGTGAACTTCTACGACGACGAGACCGACAACTACCTGCAGATCAACAACCAGCTGATCCTCAGCCAGCGCTTGAGCGACCGATGGACGCTGAGCGCCACGGCCTTCTACACCTACGGTTACGGCTACTACAAGCAGTATAAGGACAACGCCAAACTCTTCGAATACCTCTTCCCCGACCATTTGGCCTACCAGACCGACGACCAAGGCAATTTCGTGACGGACGGCGACGGCGAACGCATCGCCGTGCGCAGGGACCTGATCCGCGAAAAACTCATGCGCAACCACTTGGGCGGCCTGAACGCTGCGGCGGCCTACGCCGCGGACAACCTCGACCTCGCCTTCGGCGGTTCGTGGAGCTATTACAGCTGTCCCCACTGGGGCGAGCTGGACTGGATGCAGGAGACCGATCCCGCCGACTACCGCAGCAAACGCTGGTACGACAACGACGTGGACAAGCAGGACGCCAACCTCTTCGCACGCGCCAACTGGACCGTAGCCCGCGGACTTAACCTCTTCGCCGACATGCAGTACCGCTACGTTCACTACAAGGCATGGGGCGTGAACGACAACTACGACGAAGCGAGCGGGGGCATGCAGCCCATCGACGTGGACGAGACATACCACTTCTTCAACCCCCGCGCCGGCGTCAGCTACACGCTCGCCAAGCGTCACAACTTCTACTTCTCGTTCGCCGTGGCGCAGAAGGAGCCGACGCGCAGCGACTTCACGGACCGCTACATGTTCTCCGGCGACGACTCGTACCCCTCGTCCGAGAAACTCTACGACTACGAACTGGGCTATGACTACTCGTCGCCCCGTTTCAGCGCGGGCGTGAACCTATACTACATGAAGTACAAGGACCAGCTGGTGCATACGGGCATGGTCAACGACAGTTCCGACGCACTGAACGTCAACGTGCCCGACAGCTACCGCCGCGGCATCGAGCTGACGGCTTCGTGGCGCGTGACCGGATGGTTCACCGCCGGCGCCAACGCCACCTTCAGCCAGAACCGGATCGAGAACTATGTGGACGCACTCTCGAACAGCCCCACCTACGGGCAGAATCTGGGCGAGCGGACCATCTCCTACTCGCCGTCGGCCATGGGATCGCTGTTTCTGGACTTCCATTACCGGGGCTTCGAAGCCGTGCTGCACACGCAGGCCGTAGGCAAACAGTATTTTACCAACGACGAGAACGAGACGCTCTCGCTCGGCCGCTACTGCGTCACCAACCTCAATCTGGGCTACACGTTCCGCACCCGCGCCGCCCGGAGCGTGCGGCTGGGTCTGCAGGTCAACAACCTCTTCAACGCCGAGTACGAAAGCAACGGCTACGGCTATTCGTACATGGACACGTGGAGCAACCCGACGCCCCAGCGCATCGACATGGCCTACTACTTCGCGCAGGCGCCCCTGAACGTGCTGGCCAACGTCACGGTAAAGTTCTGACGGGCAAATTCCGTCCCCCCGGAACCTGATCCGGAGGGACGCAACGCAGATAAAACGATGGATTGGAAACTTATCCTGCAGATCGCCGGCGTGGTGCTGGGGCTGCTCTATCTCTGGCTCGAATACCGCGCCGACATCCGGCTGTGGATCGTGGGACTCGTCATGCCGCTGGTCCACGGCGCGCTCTACTACAAGGCGGGGCTGTACGCCGACTGTTCGATGCAGGTCTACTACGTGCTGGCAGGACTCTACGGCTGGCTCGTATGGCGCAACGCCCCGCGCAAAAAGGCCAAGACGGCCCGGAACGCGGCAGCGGCAGGACCGACCGATCAAACGGCCCGGAGCGCAGAACCCGCAGCGGCCCGAACAGCCCGGAACACAACGGCGGGACATAGCGACCAAACGGCCTGCAATGCAGGACCCGAAGCGGCCCAAACAGCCCGGAGCGCAGAACCCGCCGCCGTCCGGATCGGGCATACGCCCCTGCGCTATGCAGCAGGACTGATCGCAGTCTACGCCGCGGCGCACGCCGGAATCTATTTCCTGCTCTCCCGGTTCACCAACAGCACCGTGCCCTTCTGGGACGCGATGACCACGGCGGCGAGCATCGTGGCGATGTGGATGCTCTCGCGCAAATACATCGAACAGTGGCTCGTCTGGCTGGCCGTCGATCTGATAACGATCGGGCTGTATCTCTACAAGGGAATCCCCCTCACCGCGGGACTCTACGCCCTCTACTCGGCGCTGGCCGTGGCCGGATACCTGCGCTGGCGCAAGCTCGCGGCACAAGAAACGACCGGCGCCGCAAAGTAACGCAGGCGAAGAATCACTACGGCGCAAACCACCGCCGACGCTGAGCAACACAACGCGAGTGAGACACAGCAGAGCTGCACAACGCGGAACGGCGCCGGCACTGGGCCGCCGAAACTCGGCGACCATTACGAATAACGCAGTAACGCAGGGTACGCCCCACGTTACTGCGTTATTGCATCCGGTTCTTGTTCGCTGAGAAAGACGACACTCCGGCACATCGGAGTCCCTGCCCGGCAAAGAGCGAAGCCTGCCCCGAAAATCTTCTCCGCGTCCCTATTCCGGCAACCCATGCTCCCCGACATAGGCGAGGATCTCCTCGCGCAGCGCCTTGGGCGTCACGCTGCACCGCAGCACCAGCAGGTAGGAGTTGCGAATCTGCTCGCGGATAAAGCCGTCGGGCAGGTCGCCCGTGGTGCGGACGGCGTTCCAGTGGCGTTTGTTGAAGTGCCACGCCGCACTCACCTCGTCGTACTGCTCGCGCAGCAGCACGGCTTCGGCCGGATCGCATTTCACGGCTACCCATTCGAATTCGGCCATGTCGGCGCAGGCGAACATCTTGCCCCCGACCTTGTAGACAAGGGTCGTTTCGTCGAAGGGCGTAGTCTCTTCGGCCATCGGCAGCGACAGACAGTAGTCGCGGAAAGTCAGTACATCCATAATCGATCGTTTTTTCGTTCCGGTCCGGCACAATTCCGTCGCAGCGGTGCATTCCCACGGCCGGCCGGAATTACTCGCAGCCCAAAGATATATAATTTTTGGCACACGTATTGCGTCCTGCTCCCAAGTAAAATCAAAATCAAGGAAACGATGAAAAAAATTCTCCTCTGTATCTGCCTGCTGTCGACATTCGCAGCGGGTCTGGTCGGCTGCTCGCAGCAGCGGCAATGGAATCACGAACAGCGCAAGGCGATGCGCGAAGCCCTGCGCAGCTACCGTCAGATGGTCTATCTCGACGACCTTTCGGACGATGAATTCGTGCTCTTTACCGACGAGGTGGCCGGTGATCTGGAAGGGGCCTACCCCGTCTATACGACCTTCGTCGAAATGCCGGGCGTGACCGACACGGTCGACATGGTCGTCGTCACGACCATCGTGGACGAGCTGAACGCCGACGCGCACAACATGCGCCATATCTATCCGTACAACTATCTGGTGGCGCAGGGCGTGCTTCCCGCCGGGCTGGACCACCAGCAGCAGAAGGCTTTCTACAACTGCTTCGCAGGCAAGGTGAACGCTGCCTACAGCACCATGTCGCAGTTCTTCAACGCCATACTGGCCGACACGACCGACATGTCGCAGATTCGTCAGATGGAAGCCGGATGCGCCAACGACCTCTTCGACTGGGTGATTACCGAAGTGGAGGTGACCGAGACCGCCGACTGACAGAACCGGGACCCACGTAACCGGGACAACCGGAATCGCACGGCAAACGACGCGCAGCCGCACGGTCCGCGCACAAAAAAGGCAGGCTTTTGCAAAAGCCTGCCTTTTTTGTTTCAGATTCTCATCGGTTCACATACCCGTCAAAAAACAGCAGCGACGAATTCACAGCATTATTCAATAGGAAGATTGTGCTGTTTCAAAAACGAGAGTTTATCCCAATACCCTCTCTGAAAGACGATTTTATCGTTTTTCACATGAAAAAATCCACATCCGCGAAGTCCGAGCTGATCTTTCCATTCCATTATCGCCCATTCTCCATCTTCAAAAATATTCTCTACGATACAAACCATTTCAGCCGTTGCAAATTCATTTGCAAACATTTCATGGATCGCCGTTTTACCTACCACCGGTTTATTCGCAACCTGATGGTTTACCGCATCTTCGGCATACAGCTCCGTAAGACGAACCGCATCGGCGGCATTAAAGCGGTCTATCCACTTTTCCAAAACTTCTTTAGGCGTCATAATCATGCTTGATTTATAGTTCGGATTTACCTTCCAAGCGGCTTCCGAGTGTTATACATCGTTTTTAAAGAGACTAACGTATTATTTTCCGCTTCTTCCCGGAAACGCCGCCCGACACGACCGCTTGCCGCACGCCGTTTTCCGGCGCAGATTCCGGCCGCGGCCGCTACTTTCCCTCGCACGGACACTCGCCGCGCTCCTGCCGGTCGTAGAACTCCCGGCCCACGACGATACGGACCGCCTTGTGGAGAATCGAGAATTCGAGCGGCGTCTCGCCCAGCAGCTCACCGTCCACCTCGACCGAAATTTCGGGCGACGACTCGATGCGGATACAGCTCCCCCTCTCCTGCAGGATATGCCGGATGCGGTAGATGCCGCCGTTGAACAGGTAGTGGAAGCGGAACAGCAGGTGCCAGAAATGCACGGGACGCACCAGCGACACGTCGAGCATACCGTCGTCGGCCACGGCGTCGGGCAGCTGCTGCATGCCGCCGACGTTGTACTTACAGATGCCGATGGCGATGCTGAACAGCAGGTTGTTGTAAACCAGCCGGTCGTCGACCCACACCTTCACGCCCGTCGACTTGTAGCGGAAGAAGTTCTTGACCAGACACCACGTGGAGCGCCAGCGGCTTTTGCGGCCCTTTTTCTTGAGGTGCGAAAGCTTGCGCACCATCCGCGCGTCGAAACCCGCGCCCGCTACGTTGGCCATATAGCGGCTCTGGCGGTAGTGCGACTCCTCGTACGACACCACGCCCACGTCCTGCAGGAACGAGTAGCCCTCGCCGATGGCCTTCACGGCATCCTGATAGCGGTTCGAAATACCGAACGTGCGGACCCAGTCGTTGCCCGTTCCCACGGCGATCACCGCCAGCAGCACCTCGTCGGGACAGACCTCCTGCTGGATGAAAAGTCCGTTCACCACCTCGTGCAGCGTGCCGTCGCCGCCCACGACGATGATATTGCGGTAACCCTCCTTGACGGCCGACACGGTAAGTTCCGTGGCGTGGAACTTATGCTCCGTGAAGACCGGTTCGCAGACGATATGGGCGTCGCGCAGGAGCTTCGATATCTGCGGAAAATGGTCAAGCCCGCGGCCGCCTCCGGCCACGGGATTGACAATGACGAACCATTTGACCTTGTCGGCTTCCAAAGCGCACTACTTTTTGGGAATATTGCGCAGCGTATCGACCATGAAGTCGTAGAACTTGCCCACCGACGCGATCTCCACCTTCTCGTCGGGCGAGTGGGGATAGCAGATCGTAGGTCCGAACGAAATCATGTCCATCTTGGGATATTTGCTGCCGATGATGCCGCATTCGAGTCCGGCGTGAATCGCCGTCACGGCGGGTTCCTTGCCGTAGAGGGCCTTGTAGGAAGCAGTCATGGCCTTGAGGATCGGCGACTCCATGTTCGGATTCCAGCCGTCGTAGCTGCCCGTGAGCTGTACCTTGGCCCCGGCCAGAGAGAATACCGCGGCGATCGCTTCGCCCAGCGCGGCCTTCTCCGAGTTCACCGAGCTGCGCAGCAGGCACTGCAGTTTGACGCTCTTGCCGTCGGAGACCACGCGCGCGAGGTTGCTCGAAGTCTGCACCAGTCCGGGCATCGACACCGACATGCGCTGCACGCCGTCGGGACATCCCACAACGGCTTTGGTCAGCTGGGCGGCCACGTCGGCGGCGATCCGCTCCTTCGGGGCTTCGCACTCCTTCAGTTTGATCGACACGGCGTCCTCAATACCGGCATATTCGGCCTTAATGACCTTTTCATAGGCTTTCAGCTCCTTGGCGAAAGCTTCGTACTCCTTGGTTTTGACCATCACGACCGCCTCGGCTTCGCGGGGAATGGCGTTGCGCAGGCCGCCGCCGTCCACCGAACAGAGCACCAGATCGCGCGACGCCGACGCGGCGTTCAGGAAACGGAACAGCACCTTGTTGGCGTTGGCGCGCTGGCAGACGATCTGAATGCCCGAATGGCCGCCCTTGAGTCCCTTGACCGTGATCCGGGCCGCGGTGTAGTTGCGCGCGGGCGTCGGCTCGGCGGCATATTTGAAGACGATGTTCGCGTCCAACCCTCCGGCGCAGCCCACGTACAGCTCGCCCTCGGTCTCCGAGTCGAGATTCAGCAGGATGTCACCGTGCAGCAGCCCCTTTTTCAGCCCGAACGCGCCGTCCATCCCCGTCTCCTCGGTGGCCGTGAAGAGCGCTTCCAGCGGACCGTGTACCAGCGAATCGTCCTCCAGCACGGCCAGAATGGCCGCCGCGCCGATGCCGTTGTCCGCACCGAGCGTCGTGCCGTCGGCCGTCACCCACTCGCCGTCGACATAGGCGTCGATCGCATCTTTCGTGAAGTCGAACTTCTTGTCGTTGTTCTTCTGGGGCACCATGTCGAGGTGGGCCTGCAGGACCACGCCCTTGCGGTCCTCCATGCCTTTCGAGGCGGGTTTGCGGACATAGACGTTATGTGCGGCGTCCTCCTTGCATTCGAGTCCTTTCTCCCGTGCGAAATCCATGACGTATTTGCGGATCTTCTCCTCGTGCGACGAGGGGCGCGGAATGCGTACGATCTGAGCGAAATGCTTCCAGACCAGCGCCGGCTTCAGGGCCGCGAGATTGCGTGTGTCGTTCATAAAAGTAGGTTTTAATGATATGTTATCGTTTTGCGTATTCTTTCATTCTCGTTCAGCCCTGCCGTCGTTGCCGCCGCCTTTGGCGTCGTTTACAGGTCTGCTTCTCCCCTAGCCTGCCGCTTCGGCGACGCGCCGTAATCCTCTCCCCGGCGGGAACCTCCCGCATGCGGCCGGAAGGCCCGTCCCGGAGCGGTTCCGTCCTTACTTTTCAACTTTGGACAGGTCCGTCCCGCACTTGTCGAACGCCTCGACGATATGCTTCACCAATGGGTGGCGCACGATATCGCGCACGTCGAATTCGACGATGCCGATGCCCTCCACCTCGCGCAGAATCTCCATCGTGCGCACCAGCCCGCTGTCGCTTTTGCGCGGCAGGTCGATCTGCGTCACGTCGCCCGTGACGATGAACTTGGCGTTGCGGCCCATGCGCGTCAGGAACATCTTGATCTGCGAGAGCGTCGTGTTCTGCGCCTCGTCCAGAATGACGAAGGCGTTGTCGAGCGTGCGGCCGCGCATGTAGGCCAGCGGCGCGATCTGCACCGTGCCCTCCTCCAGATACTTCGCCAGCTTGGCAGGAGGAATCATGTCGTTCAGCGCATCGTACAGCGGCTGCAGGTAGGGGTCCAGCTTCTCCTTCATGTCGCCGGGCAGGAAACCCAGCTTCTCGCCCGCTTCAACCGCCGGGCGCGTGAGGATGATGCGCCGCACCTGCTTCTCCTTCAGGGCGCGCACGGCCAGCGCAATGGCCGTATAGGTCTTGCCCGACCCGGCGGGTCCCACGGCGAAGAGCAGATCGTTCCTGTCATAAAGTTTCACCAGCCTGAGCTGGTTGACCGTGCGGGCGCGGACGATGTTGCCGTTGTTGCCGTAGACGATCACGTCCTTGTCCACCGGAGCCTCCTGCGCAGCGATGCCACCCGCGAAGCACTGGTCGATGACCTGCGACGAGATGTGTCCGTATTTGAGATAATAGGCCACCAGCCCCTCCATGCGTTCCTCGAAACGCCGCGTCTCGGCTTCGGAACCGAGGACTTTGAGCGAAGAGCCCCGCGCGACGATCCTGAGCTGGGGGTGAAGCGATTTCAGCTGGTCGAGGTAGACATTCCGGGGTCCGTACAACTCGCGGGGGTCTGCACCCTCGATGAGTATCTCTTTTCCGACTGCGTCTGTCATAGGCTAAAAAAGGTATCCGAAGTTAAGCGCCACGTTATACGTGCGGAGTTTGTCGAGCTTGCCGCCGTCGGGAAGCACCACGTCCTTCTTGCTTTTGAACTGGCCGTTGTAGCGCAGGTCCACCAGCAGGTGGCCCAGCAGCTTGACGCCCGCACCCACCGTGTAGGACATCGTGGGACGCACGCGGCCGAAATCGAGCAGGTCGCCGCCCGACTTCTGCTTGCAGTCGTTCATCACCGTAAAGACGGGACCGGCATAGATCCGCACGGGACGCAGCAGGCGGAACGACAACAGCACCGGCACGTCGATCGAATTGGACTTGAGGTTGATCTCCTTCTGCCCTTCGGGGCGGATGCGGAGTCCCTGACGCACATAGAGTATCTGCGGTTCGACGGCGAAAGCCCCCAGATTGACCGCCGTGGTGATACCGGCCTGCCAGCCCAGTTTGTTCTTGACGTCGGTGCCCGACATGTTGGTCGTGTAGTCGGGGATGTTGATGCCGCCCAGTACGCCCCATTCGATCCGGGCGCGGGGCCGCTGCGCCGCGGCAGAGAGCGCGCAAACGACCAGCAAAGAGGTTACTACGATCTTACGAATCATCGTTTTCAGTTTTTATTGCTTTATTTTCAGTTTGAAGCTCGCCCAGAGCATGTAGCCCACGCACAGGGCGACGAACAGCATGCCCCAGTGCGCATCGCCGCTCCAGCGGACAATGGCCCCGCAGACGGGTCCCGAAACGGCTCCCGCCGAGATGGCCAGAATCATCAGCCCCGCCACTTCGTTGGCCTTTTCGGGCACGGCCTTGGTCGCCACGGCGTAGAACGTCGCGAAAACGCAGGCCATGGCGAATCCTGTCAGCCCCACGGCGGCGTAAACCGCCGTTTCGCCGCGCACCAGTAGCAGCACGGCGCAGAGCGCCAAAGCCCCCGCCATGTTCCAGCGCAGGTATTTCACGTCCGACACCCGCACCAGCACCCACGCCCCGACGAGCGTGCCGACGATGCGGCAGGCGTAGAAGCCCGTGGTGGTGAGTATCGAATCGGGGTTGTCGATCAGCCGCACCGAGAGGAATCCGATCCCCACGTCGCCCGCGATGAAACACGCCACGCCCAGCGTGCAGAGCAGCACCGTCGGGTTTCCCAGCAGCCGGAAGCAGTCAGCCATGCCCGCGGCGCGGTCGCTGCGCGGCGGTTCGACCACCGAAGTCGCCTGCAGCCAGATGCCGCCCAGCACCGTAAGGCCCGCATAGATCGGCAGCAGCAGACGCCACGATCCGGTGAGCGCCACGAGCGCGGTGACGATCGGCGCCAGCAGCAGGAGCGAGGTGTTGCGGAAGATCTGGCCCACCGTGAGGTAGCTGGTCATCCGCTCGCCCGGCACGATGGTGGCCAGCAGGGGATTGATCGCCACCTGAATCGCCGTATTGCCCACGCCCAACAGTCCGAAGCCGGCGAAATACCACCCCAGCGCACACCCTTCGCCCGCAACGTAGGGGACCATCAGACCGACGACCGTAAAGGCGTAGCCGATCAGCGCGGTCGCCTTGCGGCCTATGCGGTTCATCAGCGCGGCCAGCGGCGTGGAGAGCACCAGAAACCAGAGGAAAACCATCGTGGGCAGGAAGCTCACGGCCGCCTGCCGCGACGCGGGAAACTCCAGTGCGATGCGTCCCGTAATCGGAGCCACCATATCGCAGAAACCCATTATGAAGAAGCCCATCAACACGGGGCCGAGCACTCGTTTATCTACTTTACCGACACGCATGAGCGGCGAAATTTCAGGTATACAATTTTTCAAAGTTACATTTTTTTCCATAAAAACCGATTTCCGGACCGCGATTATTTCACAATTTTTTCTCTTTGCGGCGCCGACGCCGAATCCCGACCGACAAAAAACGTGCGAGAAACGCCGTTCCACTCTCCACGCCTTATGTCCCGCCTTTCCCCGCAAACTCTGCCCCTCGCCATTCACTCACGCAAAAAACAGCCCGCAGGATCGGCCGTTCGGACTCCGCCGCAGCAAAATGCGGCAGGGGCTTGTTTTTAACCGCAGATTTTTATATATTTGTAGGAAAGCCAAATGATCGCATGATGTTTCAATTCGCCCATATAGCACCGATAACACTGCCGCTCGAAGACCCGATCCTGAAGTTTCTGCTGATTCTGATCATCATTCTGGCGGCGCCGCTGCTCCTGAACAAGCTGAAGATCCCCTATCTTTTGGGGCTGATAATCGCCGGCGCGGTTATCGGCCCTCACGGACTCAACCTCGTGCTGCGCGACAGCAGCATCATCCTTTCGGGGACCGCCGGCCTGCTCTACATCATGTTTCTTTCGGGACTGGACATGGATACGTCCGACTTCAAAAAAAGCGGCTGGCGCAGTCTCGTCTTCGGACTCTACACCTTCTGCGTACCGCTCGCGCTCGGCATTCTGGCAGGTTATTACATTATGGGATTCCCGATCTACTCCTCGATCCTGCTTGCCGGACTCTTCGCCTCCCAGACCCTTATAGCCTATCCCATCGTCAGCAAGCTCGGCATCTCGCGCGACAAGGCCGTCACGATCGCCGTCGGCGGCACGGTCATCACCGACACGCTGGCCCTGCTGCTGCTCACGGTGATCGTCGGCATGGCCACAGGCAACGTGAATGAAAGCTTCTGGTGGAGGCTCAGCGCCTCGGTGCTGTTGTGCATCGGCATCATCCTGTTCCTCTTTCCGCTGCTGGCGCACTGGTTCTTCAAACAGTGCAGCGACAACGTATCCCAGTATATCTTCGTGCTGGCGATGGTCTTCCTCGGCGCCTACCTCGCACAGCTCGCGGGGCTGGAACCGATCATCGGCGCCTTCCTCTCCGGTCTGGCCCTCAACCGGCTCATACCCCGCACCTCGCCGCTGATGAACCGCATCGAGTTCGTGGGCAACGCCATCTTCATCCCCTTCTTCCTCATAGGCGTGGGCATGCTCATCGACTACCGGGCCTTCTTCCGCGACTGGGAGAGCATCGAAGTGGCGCTGATCATGATCGTCCTGATCACCGCCGCCAAATACATCGCCGCCTATCTCACGCAGAAGACATTCCGTCTCTCACCGGACCAGCGCACCGTGATCTTCGGACTGAGCAGCGCCCATGTCGCGGCGACGCTCGCGGCGGTGATGGTCGGCTACAACGTCATACTGGGCCACACGCCCGACGGCGAGCCGATCCGCCTGTTGAGCGAAAGCGTGCTCAACGGCACGATCCTGATGATTCTGGCCACCTGCACGGTCTCGACCTTCGCCACGCAGCGGGGCGCGCACAACATCGCCATGCGCAATGCGCAGGACGACGACGAACAGCCCCAGCAGGAGGACCACATCCTCATTCCGGTCGCCAACGAGCAGACCGTGAGCGAGCTGGTAAGCCTGAGCACGACCCTCAAGAAGGCCAAATCCCGCAACGGACTCTACGCCCTGAACGCCATCGACAACAAGATCGAGGACCCCACGGTCGAAAAGCGGGGCCGCAAAATCCTCGACACGGCCGCCAAAGCCGCCGCCGCGTCGGACAACTACCTGCAGGCGCTGCTCCGCTACGACGTAAACATCGCCAACGCCATCGTCAGCGTGGTCAAGGAGCGCAGCATCACCGACATCGTGATGGGCATGCACCACGACCGCACGCCGGGCGGTTCTGGCATCGGCCGCATGGCCGCCGACGTGCTGGGACAGAGCAATGTCACCACCTATCTCTACCACCCCGCGCAACCCCTGCCGACCATCAAGCGGCATCTGGTGGTCGTACCGGAGAAGGCCGAAAAGGAGGCCGGGTTCCAGATGTGGATTCAGAAACTGCGCAACATCGCCGACAATTCGGGCGCCCGGATCGTGTTCTACGCCCCGGAAAGCACCATGCAGTACCTGCGCCCCACCCGCGGCAAACGCTCGGCCAAGGCCGAATACGTGGTCTCCAACCCGTGGGACGACCTCACGGCGCTCACTTACGAGACCAAACGCGACGACTGCCTGTGGGTCGTGATGAGCCGCCGCGAGCGGGTCTCCTACCACCCTGCCATGAGCAAGGTCCCCGCCTACATGGAGCAATTCTTCGCCGACAACAGCTTCGTGCTGGTCTACCCCGTACAGGCCGGCGACACGGAGAGCAGGTATATATAAGTATCCGGACGAGTATTCTCCGTCCTGCAGTTTTTACGGGGAATGTTCCGCAAAAGTCTTGCTCATTTGGTTTTGCGCCCGACCGGCACTATCCGTGCAGCATACAGGCGGCGTACGGACAATGCTCAAATAAATTTGGCATTGCGCCCGACTTGCACTATCTTTGCCCTAAGAAAAAAGAAAAGAATATGAGCCTTGTAGCAATCGTGGGCCGTCCTAACGTCGGCAAAAGCACCCTCTTCAACCGTCTGGTGGGCCAGCGGAAGGCCATCGTCGATGCGACGGCCGGCACCACCCGCGACCGCCACTACGGCAAAACGGACTGGAACGGAAAGGAATTTTCGGTGATCGACACCGGCGGCTACACCGTCAATTCGGAGGATATTTTCGAAGACGAAATCCGCCGTCAGGTACTGCTGGCCATCGACGAGGCCGATGTGATCCTCTTTCTGGTGGAGGTTGCGACCGGCATCACCGACCTCGACCAGCTGATGGCCGATATCCTGCGCCGCACCTCGAAAAAGGTGATCCTCGTCTGCAACAAAGTGGACAACAACGACCAGATCTACTCCTCGCACGAGTTCTACGCCCTCGGTTTGGGCGATCCGTTCTGCATCAGTTCGATGAGCGGCAGCGGTACGGGCGACCTGATGGACGCCATCCTCGCGGCGCTGCCCGCGGAGACCGTCCCCGAAGAGGACGAGGACCTGCCCCATATCACCATCGTCGGCCGTCCCAACGTCGGCAAGTCGTCGATGACCAACGCGTTGCTGGGCGAGGAACGCAACATCGTGACCTCGATCGCCGGCACCACCCGCGACTCGATCCACACCCGCTACAACAAGTTCGGCATGGATTTCTACCTCGTGGACACGGCAGGCATGCGCAAGAAGGGCAAGGCGATGGAGGACCTCGAATTCTACTCGGTGATGCGCTCGATCCGCGCCATCGAGAATTCCGACGTCTGCATCCTGATGCTCGACGCCCAGCAGGGACTCGAATCGCAGGACCTCAACATCCACAACCTGATCGTCCGCAACCGCAAGGGTTGCGTGATCGTAGTCAACAAGTGGGACCTCATAGAGAAAGACAACAACACGATGAAGGAGTGGACGGAGTTCCTGAAAAAGAAACTCGCGCCGTTCAACGACATTCCGATCATCTTCACCTCGGTACTCAGCAAACAGCGCATATTCGACGTGCTCCAGACCGCGATCCGGGTCTACCAGTCGCGCAAACGCCGCATCTCGACCTCGGAACTGAACGATTTCCTGCTGCCGCTGATCGAGAACTATCCGCCCCCCGCGACCAAGGGCAAATACATCAAGATCAAGTACGTGACCCAGCTCCCGACGCCCACGCCGCAGTTCGCGTTTTTCGTAAACCTGCCGCAGTACATCAAGGAGCCTTACCGCCGGTTCCTCGAAAACAACATCCGCGACCACTGGGATTTCGCCGGGGTGCCGATGCAGATTTATTTCCGGCAGAAGTAAGACGGCCGCAATACAAGGCTACCGGACCTCTTTCGCACGACGAAATCCGGAAGCGATATTCCCGCCAAGTCCCCCTTTGACAAAGGGGGACTTTTTTATATTCCGGAGCACCTATGCAGGTCTATTTCCGGCAGAAATAAAAACGGCTGCAAACGGGAAGCAAACAAAGAGACCGGACTCAGAGTTGAGTCCGGTCTCTTTTATCTGAAGTGTCCGCCGGTCTAATTCGCCAGCGGCGTAGCCCCGCCCTCCTGCGGATTTCCGCCGCGGTTGCGATTGCGGTTGCGGCTGCCGCGATGGCGTTTGCGGTCGCGTGTTCCGCGGTTGCCTTCGCCGCGGCCCGATGCGTGGTCATTATCCGCCGGCGCAGCCTGCGGAGTCCCGACGCCGTTTTCGGCCGGCGCCGCAGCCGCACGCTCTCTGTCGCCGCGACGATCGCGATTACGGTCGCCATCGCCCCTGCTTGAGCGTCCTCCGTCGCCTTTATCGCCGCGTCCACGGCCGCGGC
>ERZ1673730.501-NODE-501-length-48690-cov-51.138090_pt1 | contig 48690 bp, 28 predicted proteins | sample MGYA00580200_ERZ1673730 | MGnify/ENA primary metagenome ERZ1673730 (study PRJEB41218, sample SAMN15661761) | gut metagenome | host: Homo sapiens | place: Canada: London | collected 2015-08-20/2019-03-30 | study: EMG produced TPA metagenomics assembly of...
GCAACGTCAAGCGTCCAGTTCGGAAGAAGTGTCGTGGCACAAAGTGCCGCCGCACAAATGTGCGGCAGGGGTACAAGCCAAAAACAGGCACAAAAAAAAGAACGTTTTTTTACATCCATTTGGCTTTTGTAGAGAAAAAACGGACCCCCGTGTAGTAGCGCAGACGGCAAATTTATTTGCAACGTCAAGCGTCCAGTTCGGAAGAAGTGTCGTGGCACAAAGTGCCGCCGCACGACTGTGCGGCAGGGGTACGAGCCCTAAACAGGCACAAAAAAAAGAACGTTTTCACGTTCTTTTTGGCGCCTGTTGAGGGACTCGGACCCCCGACACTTCGGTTAACAGCCGAATGCTCTACCGACTGAGCTAAACAGGCAAAATATTTTGAATGCTTGTTTATAATAATCTTTATAAGAGTATTTGTCAACGATTTTTTGCGATATTGGGCGCAAAATTATTATTTGCGGCAAACGGAGCGGATAATATGGCGATAAAGAGCGGAGAATAGCTTGGCGCATGGCAACGGAATTTGTCAAACGGCAAAACAAAGCGGCGAAAGTTGCAATATTATACCAAAAAGAGTGTGAAAAAAGAAGAAGAAAGGGCGCAAAGGCAATTATCGAGTCAAATTGTGGACTTATCTTGCAAAATGCGGTAGAATTTGTCGTATGCAGATCGTAGTTTCAAATATAGCGGTGGAATATGACGGCACGCCTGTGCTTACACAGGTGGATTTTGCCGTGCGCGAAAACGAGAAGATTGCGCTTGTGGGGCGCAACGGATGCGGAAAGACCACGCTGCTTAAAGTGCTTACGGGCGAAGTGGACTACACTTGCGGTGTGGAAGGCGAGCCCTACGGCGTGTTTGAAAACGGCAATCCGGTCGTGGGATTTTTGAAACAGACATCCAACGACGAGCTTGGCAGGACGATGCTTGACGAGATATTGTCCGCATACGCGCCGCTTTTGGAGACCGAAAGGAATATGGAATCCGCACGCCTTGCGCTTGAAAAGGACGCATGCGAGCAAAACGTGCGCATATATTCGTCTCTTTGCGAAAAATTTGAGAGAGACGGCGGATATTTGTACAAGAAAGAGTATATGACCGCCGTGCGCAAGTTCGGCTTTTGCGATGACGATCTGAAAAAGACGCTCAACACGTTTTCGGGCGGACAGCGCACCAAAATCGCGCTGATAAAACTGCTGCTGTCAAAGCCGGACGTGCTTCTTCTCGACGAGCCGACCAACCATCTCGATCTCGAAGCGATAGAGTGGCTTGAAAACTATCTTTGCGCCTACAAAAAGTCTTGCGTTATCGTGTCGCACGACAGAATGTTCCTTGACAAAATCGTCAACGTTGTCTATGAGATAGAGTATGGCGAGGCGACAAGGTACACGGGCAACTACTCGGCGTTTATGGCGCAAAAACAGCAGGCGTACGACAAGGCTTTGAAGGATTCCATGGCGCGCAAAAAGGAGATCGAACGCCTTGGCGCACTGGTTGAAAGATTCCGCTACAAAGCGTCAAAAGCCGCCATGGCGCAAGCAAAACTCAAACAAATCGAGAGAATAGGCGACGTCAACGCGCCCAATCCTTTCAATGTATCTTCATTCCGCGGAGCGTTCGAGCCCGAGCGTGAAACGGTGGAGAAGGCGATTGTGCTTGACAAGCTCGTCTTTGGATACGACAAGCCGCTCGGCGAGATAAGCGCGGTGATAAAACGCGGCGAAAAGGTGGGCATAATAGGCAACAACGGCACGGGCAAATCCACGCTTGTGAAGACGGTGATGCACATTATCAAAGCCCTTGACGGCACGGCGATTTTCGGCTTGCACGCAAACGTGGGATATTTCGATCAGACGCTCACGCAAAGTTTTTCGACCAAGACGGTGCTTGAAGATTTTCAAGACGAATTTCCCCTTCTTGACAACACGCAGGCACGCAGCGCGCTTGGAGCGTTCTTGTTCTCGGGTGACGACGTGTTTAAGCGGATATGCGACTTGTCGGGCGGTGAAAAGGTGCGCCTTGCGCTTTGCAAAATCATCCGCAAACGTCCCAACATTCTCATCCTTGACGAGCCGACCAACCACATGGACATCATCGGCAAAGAGACGCTTGAAAACTTGCTTTCAGGCTACACGGGCACGGTGCTGACCGTATCTCACGACAGATATTTCATCAACCGAGTGTGCAACCGCCTTATCGTGTTCGAAGACGGCAAAGCGAGTGTGTTTGACGGCACGTATTCGGAGTTCGAACAATCGAGACAGGTGGCGGAACAAATGGGAGAGAACGCTCAAACGAGCGCGCCGAAAAAGAAAGAGAAGCCCGTGTCAGAGAGCAAAGAGATTGCTCGGCGCAAGCACAGAATGAGCTTTCTCGAAGAGAAGATGAGTGTGCTTGAAGATAAAATCGCAAAACTCGAAGACATCGTGCACAACGACGAAACAGTGTATTCCGATTATAAAAAAATCACCGAGTTGCAGAGTGAAATCGATGAGTTGAAAACCGCACTCGAACCGTTGGAAGCAGAATGGCTCGAATTGTCCGAAAAAAGAATAACGCGCACTTTATGTCACGAAAACTCACATATAAAGCCTTGATTTAAGCAAAACAACGCAAAATCGAATTGTGTATTATGACTGCAAACAGGCAGTGAAAAGCGGCGATAAAATATACTTGTGCAATAAGCAATGTTGTGAGAAAAACGCACAAGGCAAGCCAATAAGCAATATGTCGGTCAAGCAAAAATTTGGCTAGCGACATAGAAACAATGTTGACCTACATAGGAAACAAGAATTTATAAACATAGAAAACAAACAAAAAAATACACCGAATTTGACGGTGTATTTTTTGTTGCGACAGGGTTGTCGTATTGTGTTGGAATTTTGTTGCCGTTTTCGTTGCGGATTATTTTGTGTAGCCGCAAGCCTTTTCCATATCCACAACGATGCCGACGGTGGGGTTGAATGTGAGACTGTCAAAGAAGTTTTTGAGTTTCACGTCTTTGAGTGCGGAGCGCACGACGGCGTTGCTTGTCGAGACGCCTGCAAATTCCATAAGTTCGCCCACCGACATCTCGGTGATAGTGCTTTGCAAATTGGCGTTGAGAGAGTTGATTGTGGAGTCTGCAAACTTGTCGAAAATGCTGTCCGGGGAGACTTCCATGATCTCGCCCACGGTTGCGGTCTTGATGACGCTGTCGATATTTGCAATGGTCACTTTTTTGGTTGCGAGCATACGGATGACGGCTTGGCTCTTTTCACGGATCATGCCGCCTTCTCTTGCCACCATGGATTGAGTGTGGGGGAGTGCAATTGCATACGCGCCGCTCATTTTGACATAGGTTTCGTTTGCGGTTGCAAGATAGCCGACCACTTGATTGAACCTGTCAAGGCCGTCATGTTTTGAAGCGTCATACGCCACGTATTCGTTGCCGTTGAACACGTAGTTGCCGCTTGCGGACTTGACGTAGATATTCTCGCAATACACCTTGGAGTAGAGCGGCTCTTTGGAGTTGCCGTCATCGTACTTGCCCTGGTATTGATAAGTCATATCGTCGCTTGCGTTCGGAGTGGTGGTGGACACGTAGAACTTACTTCCGTCTTCGCTCGTCGTCTTCACGAAGTAGGAATCGAAGCCTAAATGCGTGAGTTTTGTAGAATCGTAGGGGGTGTACATGCCGCCCACTTCGACATAGAGCTTTGCATTCGCATTCAAATAGGTTGCCGCCTCGATGCCGCCGCTTGTCACGCTCTCTCTGGTGTACAGATTTTCAAATTTGCCGATTGACGCAAGATATACGCAAAGGGCGGTGTTGGAGACGTATTCTTCGCCGTGTTTGTAATATACGCCGCCGTTTGACATTGCAATCGTTGCTTCCGCCACGCTGTTGAGTTTGACGTACTCGAAGCGTGCGCTTCCGCTTACTGTGAGTTGGCTCACGGGCGTTTGAATGAACGCATAGTCTCTTGCGATGTATTTGCCGAATTGGTTGTACACAAACGTGTATGCTTTGCCGCTTTCGTCGAAGCCGAGCTGTTTGACGATAAATCTATCCGTTTTTTGAATGGTTGAAGCAAGCGTGGAAGACGGATTGTAGGAAGTGTCGATAGACACCGCGTATTGCTCGTACACGTCGATAAGCTCGCTCAGGAGCATATCTTTGATGATTGTGTCAAGAGCGGTTGAGAGCGAGTTGACGGGCACAAACGCAAGACGTTTTAGCACCGCCGAACTTTCGCCCGCGCGAGAGACGTAATACACGCCCGTTTCGTCACGCTTGAACACGTGGTTGGTCTCATCGTAGGCATAGTATGTCACGGTGGGGTTTGCAAGCTTGTAGGCTGCATCCGCAACTTCCAAGACGTCGGGATCTATGTCGATCACGTCGCCGAGCGTGAGTGCGTCAAAAGCGGTGGAGAATTCGCCGACGTTGGAGAACGCAAGACGTTGCAACACCTTTGAAGACGCGCCGCTCACCACTGTTCTGTCATAGCGAGCGTAAAGCGTGGCATCGGAGTGCGTTGCAATGTTGTAGAGAGTGAAATAGAAGTCGTGCACAAAAGATCCGTTGTCGTCCGCAACGTATGTCGCAGGGGATGAAGACGAGTCTTTTTTGAAGCGTGGCATGCCTTTCATAAGAAGGTTGTTTTCATCGTAGAAGACATAGCCGTCACCCACGACTTTGACGTATTTTCCGCTTGCATCGGGCGTAAATTGGTCAAATTTGACGTCAACGGTTTCGCTGAGCGTCAAGTCGTTGGCGATCTTGTCAAGGTCTTTGATGAGGCAATCGCGCGCCACGAGCGATTTCATAATACGCGCGGAATCGGCGGATATTTCGATGACTTCGGAGAGTTTCAATTCGTCTGCAACGTCCGCAAACTTGTTGAGAGTAGTGCCGCGTTTTGCAAGCGAGCGCATGATGACGGCGGAGTCCGCTTTTATGCGGATAAGTTCGTCGATGCACAACGAATCCACTTTAGTGCCTATCTCGTCTATGAGATAGCCACGTCTTGCCATCGATTGAATGGTTATGCTCGTTGCCGATTGGCTCGTCAGGGCATAGCGATCGAGCCCTGTGTGTTTTTCTGAGTCGTAAAGGGTGTATCTGCCGATATTGACGTACACGTCGCCCATTTCGTCCGTCGTCGAGACGTAATTGCCGCTTGCGTCTTTGACGAAGAGTCCGTTTTCCGATTTTGCGGTTTTGTGAATTTCAAGATATTTGTTGAAGGGGACGAACAGATCCACTTTGACGTAATCGCCGTCCGCTTGCGCCTGATAAACGTCGTAGGTCACTTCCATGAGTTCGCCGATAGAAAGTTCGTTCACGATGGTGTCGATGTTGTCAAGCGTTGCTCCGTGCGCCGCAAGAGATTTCATTGCAATCGAAGATTCGTCGTTGATGTCGATCACGTCATCGATCTTGAGAGTGTTGATTTTCGTGCCGATGTCTTTGAGTTTGCAATCTTTGAGCGCATTGACGATTTTGGACGAATCGCCGCTCACGACGTCGCCCACGGTGAGCGAGTTGAGAAGATCGTCTGCGTTTTGAAGTTCGGTGACCGTCATATACGCCACGAGTTGCAGAATCTGTTCCGACGTTCCGACGTGCACGCGTTCGTAGCAATCGACATAGACGGGTGTTTTGCCGTCTTCATAGGCTGAGAGTTTCGTGTTTTTGTCAACGGGGGAGTCATAGACGAAATAGCGTTCCGCATTTTCAAAAGATCCGTCCGCCGCTTTTCTGACGGTGTTGCCAAGTGTGATTTTGCCTGTCGTCACGCCCGATGAGAAGGGAACGACTGTTGAGCCGACAGTGGTATACACATCGTTAAGAGACGAGAAACCTTTTGTGTAAAGCGTGAAACTCGTGCTTCCGACTTCCACGATTTTGTTTGCGTAGGACAGCACGAAATACTCGTCGCTCGCGCCGGTATATTTCTCGTATTGCACGTGGCGATAGAATTCTTTTTCGTTGGTTTCTGCGTTGAAATCGGTTGCATAGCAAGAGTTGTCAACGACGTATTTCACGACTTCGTTGCCATCGGCATCTTGCGAGATTTTTTTTACGAAGCGGAGTTCTTTTTCAACGAGAGTGTCTATAGTGCCGTCGCTGTCGGAGTCCGTTGCGCCGGCGATGTAGGTTTCAACGCCTACGGGAGCGGTGTAAGCGGAGTTCTGAAGGTCTGCGTTTGACACGACGTCGTATCCGTCCGCCTTGACGTAAACGTCGTTTTCACCGACTTTTACGAATGTGTCGGAATCGACGTTTAGAATCTTGTCGAGCCTCATTGCGTTTACGACCGAGCCGAAGTTTGACAAAGCAACGTCCTGCACTGCGGCAAGGAGCGAATTTTTGCCAACGCCTATATCTATGCCGAATTTGTCGTTTATCGAACGTATCGTCAAATCTCCGTTGAGAGAAGATAAAATATTGTTGAGTGCGGTCTTGACGTTGTTGTTTAGATTGTCGTCAAGCACGGGCAAACCGTAAGACGAAAAATCGACGTTGGTGATTTTGCTTATATCGCCGAGCGTAAACGAGTTGACGATTTTCGACGTGTCGGCGATAAGTTCGCTTATAGGAAGAGTATAAAATTCTTTTTCGGTGAAGTCGATGCCGCTTATTCCGTTGAGAAGGGATATTCCGTAGTGTTCATAAAGCGTTTTGAGACTGAGCGATTTTATATTTTTCACGTCGCCGACGATGCTCTTTATGGCGTCGATAAGTTTTTGCGAGTATAACGCACTGTCTTTTGCGATGACTTCTTCCTGCGTCAGCGATTCCTGCAACTGTCCGACCGTCATAGACGAGCCGACGGCAAAAACCGCGCCGCCGATTGCCAACACGAAAAGAATGATGCCCAGCACCATACCGAGAATGAACGTAAGCGTACCTTTGAGAACTCTCATAACTTGCTCCTATATAAAAACGCGCTCCTTTAAGAGCGCGCGAGTGCGTCGTCAGCCGAATATCTTGTGGAACAGGGTTGCGACGGGATTGTTGAGATAGAAATATCCGCAAACGGTTGAGTTTGTCAAATATTCGTCCACTTGCGGAATCTTGTTGCGTAGCGAGCTTAAAATCGCAAGCACGAGCAGGATAAACACAAATGAGAACGCAAGGGATATGATTGCGCCGAAAATACGGTCGATTGCTTTGAGCGCGCCGCTTTCGGAGTTGCGCATGCCGGCAAATATCTTGCGTAGTAAAAAGCATATCAACCACAACACGAGACAATACACAATGAACATGACGATCGCAACGATAATGTCGGATATAAACGTTCCCGCAACGGAGCCTATCGTCTGTCCGTCTTCGGTTATGAAAGATTTTGCAAGCCAGATTGCAATTTTGCCTTTCAAAGACGAAGTCACGTCGCCGCCCATCGAATTTTCAAGCAAAACGCGTTTCGTTTCTCCGTCTTGTGTCACATCCACCCAGTACGACAAAGTGCCGTCTTCGGATTTTTCGACGTAAATGGGGGTGGAGAACATCTCGTTCTTGCTTTCTATCGACGCGGATATGGAAGCGTCCATTTTGTTGAACACGTCGATGTTGCGCACGGGCTCGAAAGTCGGGGAGATGACGAGCAAAGACACCAACATTATCGCAACGGCAAGAAAGAAGCCTTTGAACGATTTTGAAAAGCCCCTGATTATGCCGAGTATCAACCCAAGTGCCAGTATTGCGAAGAACGCTATATCGGCGTACGGAATGCTTGCCGAAAGAATGTTAGCCATTTATGCTCCTTTATCTGTGCGTGTGCGCGTATGCGCTTTTGTGGTACTCAATATTATAATCTATCAAAAAAGTATATGCAATATAAATCGCGAAAATTTTTATAGTTAAAAGATGTAAACACCCGTCGTCTTGACGGGCCGTTCTTGTGTTTAAACGGCGTTTTTTATCAAAATCGCGATTTTATCTGCCAAAGCGGATACGTTAAGTGGCGATACAGTCAAAAGTTGCATAAGCGCGTCTCCGTGATTTTGCGCGACTATGCCCAAAATTCCTATGTCACCGAAGCGTTTCGTTTTCCCCGTTACGCCGGACGGGCACACGCCGTCTTCGCGTATCACGACTTCTCCCACTTTGTCTTTTTTGCCCAAAGACGCGTCAACCGCAACGAAAATCGCGCCTTCGTGAACGGTCTTTATAAAGGACAGCCAGTCTTTCATATTCTTGCCGTTGACGTTGTTTTCCTGCGTGCCGTACACAAACGCGGGGATGTCGTATTTGTCTGTCAACAGCGTGCCTACCATAGGACCGAGAGCGTCTCCCGATATTGCCGTCGTGCCGAAACACACGATGACGACTTGTCTGTCGTCACGCTCGGTGACGGCGTTGAAAAGCGTTGAAACGAAAGGAGCAAGCGCATGCTCGCAAGAATAATTTGCTTTTTCCATGTGCGGAATTATTGCCGAAAAAGCGCGCGATTATACCCGATATAAAATTCTCGGATATAAAAAACGCAACGTTGAGTCGTCGCGTTTTTACGTTTGTTATCTTGGTTGTCGCAGTTTACTTTTCGTCCGTCTCGTCAACGTCGCTTGCCGCAACGGTTAGTGCGTCGTCAACGTAGGTTTTTTCGTCAACGTCGTCACGGAGCGCGACGGGAAGAGTGTATTCGTCCTGAACGTATGTCTTTCTGAAGGCGGACGAGAGGGTGAGCAAATGCCACTCGTACAGCATGTTTTTGAAACTTTTCTTGTTCGCAAGCCGCCATATAACGCACACGATAACAACGAGTATTATTGCAATCGTCATGCCAATGAGCGTGCCGATGAAGTCGATGAGAACGTCCGCTATCGTGCAGAATCTGCCGGGGGTGAATTTCTGAATGAGTTCGGAAAAGCCTGCGTATATTAAGCCGAGCGGAGCGGTGAAAATCAGTGCGTTGTATTTGTGCTTTGAAAGAAGCAACAGCGTGCCGAATATGCCGAATCCGAGAAGAGCGGACAGTCCGCCGTGCCCCATAAATTTTCTCACCATGCTATATGCGTCCGAAAACAGTTTAGACTCGACGGTTTTGTCCACGTACAGCGTGGGGTCAAGTGTGGAACGGCAACGAATCACCGTCGTGCCGAAGCCTTCGTTGACAAAAACGCCGTCGCTCGATATAGAGCCTTTTCCGCTGACGATTTCCCACGTCACGTCGTCTTCGTAGTACTGCGGCATGTGTTTTGCGGTGAATATCGTGCTGGAGTTTGGGGTGGTCACGGCAGGGCCCGACACTCGAAGTTCGGTTGGTGCGACTTTTTCGACGGTCACTTCAACGCTTGCCGTCACGCTCTCGTCGTATCTCGACGTAAAAGTCACGGTATACGTGCCGGGTGAGTACGGGGCAAGGTTTTTATACACAACGCCCAGGGAAGAACTCGAAGTTTTCACCACACAGTCTTTCGGCGCGCCTTGCGGATACACGCTGTCTATGAGATTGTATGCGTTCATTTTGTATCCGTGAGTGAGAGTTACGTTTTGTTTCAGATTTATCCGTTCGGGTTTTATGTACTCGGGGTTTTGAGAGACCGTCACGTTTATGCTTGCGGACACGCCTTTTACGGTGGCTGTGAGCGTTGCGTTGCCTTTGCTTATTCCGCTCACGTAGCCTTGTTTGTCCACTTTCAGCACGCTTTCGTCGGATGATTTGTATTTCGCACCGCGCGGCGCGATTCTGTCTTCGTTGAGCGAAACCATCGTCGTCGTGCCGACTTTAAGCGGCGCGTCAAGCGCAAGCGTCAATCCGCTCGTTTTCGGGTTCTCTCCGAAACAGGTAACGCCCACGTAGTTGTACACTTCGGGATTTGAAACGAGATATACGCTTATTCTGCTTTCTCCGCGGCTCAAAAACGTAATCACTCCGTCTTCCGAAACGGTTGCTACGCTCGTGTCGCTCGATTCGTAGCGCACGGCTTTGTCCAACGTGTTTTTGGGCATGAATACGAGTTCGGTTTTCAGTGTTTCGCCTGCGTAATAACCCGAATACGTCGCGTCTTCGTCAAAAGCAACGTGTTGAGTCACGACTTTTTGATTGAATTTGTAGTTGAGATTGTATTTCGAGTCGAGTTTGTCCGTAACCGCTTGCGTGTCTTGTCCGCTTTTGTCGGCAGGTGTTGCGGAAGCAATCCACAGTCCCGCCCACAGCACGACGGTGCAACACAGTGCAAATATCGCAAATATTCTCAACGCATTGAATCCCTTTCTGTCCCTTTCAAGCATAAAAATCACTTCCGATTTTTCTTTTTTCTCGATATTGCAAAGTCAAACGGCTCTCGTTTGAGAGCCGTCTGCAATTCATTTTTTACGCCCACGCCGTACCGTTGTAGGTGTAGGTCTTTCCTTTTTCAAGAGCCGTTCCGTCTTCAAATTTTGCAGTTTCAGTGATAGTAATCAAGTCTGCTTTGAAAATCTTTAACCCACCGGCTTGATTGACCTTGTCAATTTCATTAGAAGATACGCTCATTGTTCCGGATGCGATTATTTTTGCGCCGGCTTGTGTTGTTTTTATCACACCGCCGAAAGAACCTGTCACGTTCAAAGTGCCGTTGACAACAACGATTGCGGCAGGTTTTACGGGATAACCTTTTCCGCCACCGCCCCAAGTGAGGTTGCTGTTGTTAAATGCACTGTATGCGATTGCAGAGCCGGACAAATTCACGGTTGCGCCGGATTCGATTTTGACAGACGCTCCGGTCATAATCTTGTATTGGTTTGTTGCTGTCAAAGTGACGTTTGCATTGTTTCCGCCAACCACTATGTCATAAGTCCACGGGATAGGGAAGTACAATCCTTTCATCGACACGGTTTGCCCTGCGACATCCAAAGAAAGAATATTCAATTTGGAGTTGCCGACAATTTGCAACAACGTTTTTTGTGAGCCTTGTGTGTTTTGTGTGTATTTTTTGAAGATATATCCGTCGGACAATTCAACAATGCCGCCAACACCGATGGCAGTAATCGTGTCTGTGTTGTGTCTATCTCCAAACAATGCGCTTGTGAACAAATCGACATACCCCATTGATTTTGATCCGGAATAGAAATACTGCTCACATTGCACGTTCGGCATCTCGTATTGGCTGAACGGAGCTATATTCTTTCCGTATGCGCCTTTTGTGTATGAGCCGCCGCGGTAATCCATTACGACAAACGGACTGTAAAGGATAGATCCGCTTTCAAATTTGACAGAGCCTGTCCCTTTCACAAAACCGCGAACGTCAAATTTTGCTCCCGATTTGAACGTCATAGTGCCGTTATTGATGATTTGACTATGCGCGCCGGAAGTGTGTCCTTGGTAGGGTTGCCCTGTTGAGCCAAGAAAACCGAGAATCAATATGTTTCCGTTTACGTCAACGCTTATGCCGTCATTGATTGTAAGTTTCCATTTGATTTTGCTTGCATCGTTGTCGCAATATGTGCTAGAACCTGAACCGTATGCTTTTTTGGCGTTGCCGATTGTCGTTGCGCGGTCTGCTGTGCCGTCACCACTGGGAAGAGTGAGTGTTGTGCCGTTCTTTATCGTGACGTCTTGGGAGATAAACGCGTTGCCGGCAAGGGTGATTGCTCCGCCTGTGGCGATTGCTTCTTCCACGGTGTACCACTTCTCGCCTATCTTTGCCGCCTTGATGCGCACGCTCACTTGTTTGCTTGTTGCGAGATAGTTGGTGGTTTCGCTTGTCGTGAGAGTGACGTAATAGAAGCCGCCGTCAGTGCCTTTGAGTGCGGGGATAGTGACGGTGCCGTTGTCAAGGTTGTTGCTCGTTGCGCTTATGAGAGCGGCAAGGTCGATTTCGTTGCCCGTCCAATTGTTTGCGTCGTCGTTCACGGTTGCGGTGATTGTCGGCGTTGCTTTTGCGAGAATGAGTGTGATATACAAATCAAACGTCTCGTAGTTGGTCGGGTCGGCGTTGTAGTGTGCAAAATATTGCGTTACGTCGCAAGTGGGGTATGCGTTTTCATCGTCCCAGTAGAAGCCTTCATGCAATGCGTATTCCGAGAGTTGCGCGTGGAAATATGTTCCGCCTTCCACATTCTTGTGAGAAATGCCGACGTACTTTGCTTTGTTCACGACAAACTTTTTGCTTATGCCGTGTGTAAGAATATAGTTGTCGGTTTCTTGCGGTTCGATTGTGAGATTGTACGAATATCCGTTCGCATTTGCGTCGGAGCCTTTGACGTATGCGGTGTCGATCGTCACGGCCACGTTTGCAAGGATTTGAGCCTTGCGCGCTTCGTCGTTAAATTTGAAACCGCTTGCGGTGTACGTCACGCTCGGCACGTTGTCGCCGTACGTTATCGCCGCTATGTCGTCTGCAGTGAGAGTGAGCGTCGCTTTGTTAACGACGAGTTGCGCTTCTTCGTATTCTATCTCGTAGTTGTTTGAAACAAGTCCGGAGAACGTTATATCGAACGTGCCCGCCATAGGCGCACTCGTGTATGCGCAAGTCACTTTGAGAGTGCCGCCAAGCACCGATTGATCTTCACCGTAAACGAAACCGTGATATTGCGCAATCGTGATTTCAGGCAATTCGTCACCATAGGTTATAGACGGAATATTGTCAAAATCAACGGTTAACGTTGCCTTTTTGATAACAAGAACGCCGTTTTCTGCCACAAACGTGTAGTTTTGCGTGTCGGTTACACTCGGTATAATCGCATATCCCGATTCGCTTGCGTTTTTGCCCGAGCACTCGAATGTCACGCTCGTGACGGCGTCGTTGCCGAACATATTGCTTGCCGTAAACGAGAAGTTGGGCGTCGTGCCGTAAGTGACGGTCACGTCGTTTGCTTTGACAGTTGCGACTCGTTTTGCAACGACGAGATTCACGCCGTCGATAGTCACCGAATAGTTGTCGTTTGACGAGATTGCACGCACTGCGTACGTGCCTGCGTCTTCGCCTTTGACATAGTCCGATTTGAGAGATATATATCGTTTTGCGTCTGCAACGTCAACCGTGAAGTTCGTCAAATCCGCATCTTCGCCGTATATCGTATCGAAATCGCTTGCGGTGACGGTGACGTTCTTTTTGCCGACCGTGAGAGTGCCGTTTTGAGCAGTGAAGACATAGTTGTCGTTGTCATTGATCGTAATCGTTATGGCGTATGTGCCTGCGTTGTTGCCTTTGACGTAATTGCAAGAGAGAGTTGCGACGACGTCGGCTTCGTTAATGACGTTTTCTGTCTTGAACGAATCCGCAAGCGTGAAATCTTCGCCGTACGTCGCCTTTTGATCGAGCGCGATGACCGTTGCGTTACGTTTTGATATGGTGACGGTGGTTTTGTCGTTGGTCGTGGTTTTACCTGCCTGTTCGAGACGGTAGAACACGGTGTAAGTGCCTGCGTTGACGAAAGTCGGATTTACGCTCGTGTACGTCACGCCGTCCGTAGAGTAGGTGACGGTCACGTCGCTTGCCGCTTCGATGGTTATGGATTTTGCCGTGCCGTCATAAGTCTCTTTGACGGGGTTTGCCGTGTGGTCGATGAGTTCTTCGTTGACGATCACTTTCACGTTGTATTCGATGTTGTAGAGTGCCGTCACGTCTTCGCCTTGTGCGTTGACGACATTCGCTTCTTCCGTGATGTCGAAATCGTTTCTTTCGCCGTTGAGAACGTATTCGCCTTGGGCGAAGTCTTTCGTGGTGAGAATGCCGCCGAGCGTATCGCCGACATACTCGCCGTCAACGGTTGCAAGCGCAAGATTTACGGACACTTTTTGTCCGTTCTGATACGCCGCCGTCTTCGAGAACGAAACGACGATGTTTCTCTTTTCGAGAGAGAGCGTACCGCTTTGGATTGTTATTTCGTGATTGCCGTCTTCAAAAGACACGCCGATTGCATATTTCGCTTTCGTGTCGCCGACCGAGTATGCGCAATCGTAATGCGGAGTCGGGGCGGTGCCGTAGAAATTGCCGCTCGTCACTTCGTATGCAAACGTCGGGGCGTTTTCACCGTAAATCACGCTCGCATCGGTTGCTTTGACGGATACGGGGCGTTTTGCGACGGAAAGAGTGCCTTTCTTCACGGTCACGACGTAATTGTCGGATGCAGTTGCGGTTGCGATAATGTCTTTCGTCAAGCCCGCGTCGTCGCCTTGCGTATAAGTGCAGGTGTAGGAAAGAACGATGTTGTCGTTTCCGACAAGTGCGCAGTCTTCGAAAGAGAACGTGCAGTTTGCAAGATCAAGCGCGTCGCCGTATATCACCGAAACGTCGTTCACCTTGACGGTAATATTGCGTTTTGCCACGTACACGAGCGCGTGCGCGTTTCCTTCAAGAATATAGTTGGCGTTGTCAACCGTGCAAATCAAAGCGTATTCGCCGTTGTCGTTGCCTTGCTTGTATTTCGTTGAAATTTTCACCACGTCTTTCACGTCGTCGCCGGCGTATATGCCGCTTGCCGTGAACATATCGACGGTGGGAGAGAATTCGTCACCGAAAGTTATGTGTTGATCGATTACGCTCACTCTGACGGGAGCGGGCGTTACGCTCAAAGTGCCGTTATGGACGGAAATTTCAAAGTTTGCGTCGTCCTTGACCGCAATTTCGATCGCATATTCGCCTATGCCGTTGCCGAGCGCGTATTTCGTCGTAAGCGCGACGTCGAAAACGTTTCCGAACGTCTTGCCCGACACCGTGTATGCGGTTTGGTCAAGAGAAAACGCTTTGCCGTAAACGGAAGTCTGATCGCTTGCCGTAAACGTTACGGAAGCCTTATTCACAGTCACTATAAACGACGAGTTCACGCTTTCGTAGTTTTCTTTTTCTATGCGGAAGCGAACTGTATGTTTGCCTGCATCGACAAACGTCGGTGCGGTTGCGCTCCAGGTTTCGCCGTCAACGGAATATTCTGCTTCAAAGCCGGTTGCAACGTCAATCGTTGCGCCGTGCGGTGTGCCGTCGTAGTTGCAAGGCGGATTTGCAGGCAATTCGTATTCGATTTGTGCTTTGGTTATGGTGAACGAACAGGTGAGAGCAACTTCGTTGTAGTTGCCTTTCACGTCGTTGCCGTTTGCGTCCGTCAAAGTGTATTCGACCGATACTCCGTTTTTGTCGTAAATGCCGACGTTGCTTCCCGTCGTTGTCAGAGAAAGCGAGAGTTTGTGTCCGTCAACGAGTCCGCTTGCAACGAGTTCGTCGTAAGTTTTTGCAATCGACTTGCCGTCGTACGTCTTCGTTTCGGCTGCCGTATTGACGGAGAAGTCTCTCTTTGTCACGGTGAGAGTCGCGCTGATTCCGCCCCGAGTTCTCGCCGTGCCGACGATTTCGTAGTTGTTTGCAACAAGCCCCTTTGCCGTCACCATATAATTGCTGACGGGAGAAGCTGTGGTATATTCCGTATCGAAAGTGAGATTGCTTTCGTCCACCGAAGTTTCGTCATCGCCCGAGATGAAGCCTTCGTATCTGACTTTCGGGTTTACGAACGGATTGCCGTACACAATCGAAAAGTCGTCAATCGACGCAACGAGCGTTGCTTTTTCGACGTTGAGAGTCGTGTGGCTCGCAACGGAAGTTTTGTTTTCGTATCCGTTGCAGGATGCAATCGTATACACATCGTAGACGTAACTGCCGGCGGCGGGAGCGGACACGGTTATCGTGTTGCCTTCGCCGACCTTTTTGTCTAATAGATACCATTCGTAGGTATAAGTTATGCCGTTTACGCCCGTGTGTGTGAGCGTGAGTTGCGGATTTTCGCCGTATGTCGCTCTGTTTTGCGATGCAATCGTCGGGGCGTTGGGGACTGCGAGTTGCCACACTGCCGTGTAGGTCGTGCTGGTTTTGAAAGTCGCGTCTTCTGCGAGTGCGTTGCCGTTTTGGTCAACCCATTTGTCAAAAACGAACCCGTTTTTGCTCGGTTTGTCCACTGACGGGATTTCGTTGCCGTACGAGCCCGTGTGACTTGCCCATTCATCGCCGTCGACGACGAATTTCACGGTTGCCGAAGCCGTGCCGACGTTTGCGTATACAAATACGTCGCCTTTTACGTTGTCGAAAGACTGCGCCCAGTTTTCAAACACTTCGCCGTCTTTTAGACGCTCATTTATTTCTTCTTGCGTGGGTGCGGTTGCCGCCTTGCCGTATTCTACGACTTGGGTTTTCACGAGTTCGTCGTTTACATAGAAATACACGTTGAACGTCTTGATTTTCCACTGTCCGTAAAGAGTCGTGCCGAGTTTGATTTTGCTCGGGTCAAGCGGTTCGTTTCCGTCTTTGTCCATCGTCCAGCCGACGAAGTCGTATCCTTCGCGCGCGGGCGGCAGATAGGTTATATTGCTCGGAGAGACGAGTTTGTTCTCGATACCGCTTCCGTTCTGTGCGTCAAAGTTGACGGACACGGTGCCGAGTTGCTCTTGCCCGCCCGTTTCGTTGCACGCAAGAAGCGACGCGGTGCAGAGCGCAAGCAGTGCCACCACGCACACCAGTGCGAACAGTTTTCTTTTGTTTGATATCTTCTTTTCCATTGTTTCTATCCCCTATGGAACGTCCCTAACGTTAATGCCATATTTGACATAATCGACACTTTATCGTGCCGAAACTATCAACTTAAGTTGTGATTGCTCTAAATCCTGTAGTTGCTCGACGCGTCAAACATCACGAAGCGGAAGTCTTCGTAACCTGCCGCGAGCGGAAGATATCTGCCTTGTGCCGAGAGTGTGTCGTTGCTTGACGAAGCAAGCGCGCCTATATTGACGTTGTAGGTGTTCATCTTCTCGAAAGTGTATCCGCTCATGTCGAGCAGCGAGTAGTTCTTGCCGCCGCCGTAGAAGGCTATGCCGCCGTGCACGTACTCGGTGTCGTTTTTGGTTGCTATTATGTTTTTATATTCATCTCCGCCGTTTGCCTTGACCGCTCTAAGCATTTCTGCGATGTCGAGCGTAAGGAAGGACAGGTTGGAGTGATTGTTTGTCTGCGTTTCTATAAGGGTGGAACTGTCAACGAGCGAGAGTTGTTTCCAGTCGGCAAGTTCCACGTTTCCGACTAGACGAAGCACTGCGGGGTAACTCGTTGCGGCAAGGTTTGTCCAGCCTTCGAGAGATTTGAACACGGAATTTGCGCCCATAAGCATACCGCCGGCAAAGTGGCTTTCCACGCCTATGGTGAACAATCCGCTCGATTTGAGAGTGCTGTCTTTCAGCGTTATATCCGAAAGGACGTAAGTGTTTACGAAATATTCGTCGTTTATATAATCGTCGCATGCCGACGAATTGCAATTCGTATAAGCGTTGCCGTTGCGGTCTTTGAGATACGGCGACGGGTTGTCTTCCGTCCCCGAAACGTATCGGTTTGTGCCGACTTTGAGAATAAACTCTCTTGCGTTTGACAGCACGCAGTCTTCGATGAGAACGTTTATTTTCTCGGCAAAAACGTTGACGGCGGAGTCGTATGCGATGCCGTCTCTTCCGAACGTTCTCACGACGGTGCGACCGTTTGATACGCGGCTGTTGGTTATCGACGCGTCGCACATGATTTCAAGCGTCGTGCCCACGTTGTTGAGAATGGACAGGTTGAACTCTCCGTTTTCGTACAGCGTGGAATCGTCGCAACCTTTCAGCGTCACGTTGTCCACTTTCACGCCGTCTTTGCGGACGAGGAAGGATATGTTATCCTGACCTTTGACCGCCGCAACCTTTATGCCGTCCATACTCGTAGATACGAAATCGAGCGGACCGCGGAAGATTGCAAAGTCATACAGGTTGTCGGTGGAGTCGTACATATTCGTAATATACTCCGCACTCACGACGTGACCGTTGCCGTATACGTCGTCCTTAAATTCGAACGCATAGCGCACGGACGGATGATTTTCCACTTTGTCGGGGTAGAGTGCGTTGAGATTGCGATAGTAAGTGTAGTCCGCGCTCGTCTTCATTTCGCCCGTGTACGATTGAAGTTTTTCAAGCATAACTTCATCGGAATATTTTGGCGTTCGCGAGCCGTCTTCGTTCACGTCGAAGAGATTTTCTCCAAGATAAATATCTTTTGAAAGAACGATTTTCTTTCCCTTATTCGTGGCGTCTGCAAGTTGCGCATAATCTTCCACGGTCACGCCGTCAACCGCGTTGAACGTGAAAGACGCGCCTTTTACGCCAAACATATCACCGTATTCCCAGTTTGCGTAAATAGTGACAAGCCCCGTTGCTTTTACGGTTATTTCCACGCCGTTTGCGGTCTGTTTGACGGTTGCGATTGCGTCGTTTGAAGACGTAAACGTGAGATTGTCAAACAGTGGCGCAAGTTTGTTCGTTCCGTTGTACGCGACGAATTGCGACACGTACGGACGATATACGATGTTGCCGTTTTCGTAAGTTCCGCTTGCGATTGCCGCTTTTCCGAGTCCGCCTTTGTTGAGCGTCTGTTCGTCGTTGAAAAGAAGAGAAGAATACGCTTTTGCAACCACGAGTCTTCTCGTCGTCGTTCCGCTTGCGGCGACTCCGTCGGCTGTGGTCTTTGACCAATGAATGACGAGCGTTGTTTCACCGATAGCGTTCGCTTTTATGAAGCAATAATCGTTTTCTGCGCTCAACACGCTTGCGATGCTCGCATCTTCGACTTCAAACGAATAGACGATGTCGTCTTCGGGCGTTGAAGTGACCGCGATTCTCGTTTGACCGCCGTCTAATATAATCACGTCTCCTTTGCCTGTGCGGTTCGTCGTGGAATACACGTTGAAGTCGTAGTCCGCAAAGTCGATATAGACGTGAATTTTTCTTCCGTCCGCAAGAGACAGAGTATATCTCGGGCTCGTTTCTGACGTAAATGCGCTGTTTAGTTCGATTTTGAGAACGTGTGCGTTTTCGTTGTCGCCGTCAGCCTTTTCAAACGTCGCTTGTTTGAGATTCGGACCGTCGAAAGTCGCGCCGTCCATATATTCGCTTTCCACTCTGAACGCAAGGCTCGAGACGCCGAGCGGCGCACCGAGTCTCACCGACACGGAAGACGCGTCGAGACCGTTCACGACGGGATCGCCCGATTTTTGAACGGTCAGATTGATTTTTTTGTTCACCGAGTTGCCGAAAGCGTCGGTCACGCTCATGGTGACTGCGTTTTTGCCACTGTAATATGCCGTCGCAATGCCCGTAACGGCGTTTATTTTGAGCGCGCCTGCGTTGTCTGCTTCAAAATGAGCGTGCGCGGTTGCGGTTTTCGGATAATATTCTCCGCCGAAGAACAGATTGCCCGTCGGCACGACCGCTTCGTATTCTCCGTCGGCGTTCGGCGTAAGTTCGTATTCGTTGCCTGCACCGTCCGTAAGAGTGGGTGAGAAAGAAATAACGCCGCTGCACGACACGTTGAAAATAACGCTGTCGGTGTATCCGCCGTCTTTGCTCGTGTAGGTGAGTTTTACAATTCCCACGTCGTGAAGTTTGAACGCGCCGTTCTCTTCTTTTGTGACGATGTCCGTCGGCTCGCCCGTTTCCGCGTCGGTTATTTCAAGGTCGAATCCGCGATTTTTCGCAACGTACGGCAAAACTTCGACGCCAAGGTCGCTTTCAAACAGCGGTGAAGTGTAGTCCGCAATGTCAAACGCAAACACGCCGTTGTCGCCTTTGTTGGTTATATTTATGCTCGTTGCGGGAATATCCGTCGATATTTTCGCTATGTTCGTCACCGTGAACACGGCGATAAGGAACACGAGCGGAAGAACGATTATGAGTGCGGTTACCAGTTTTTTCATACTCAATTCTCCGTATCGAGATTTGCATAGGCCTTTTTAAGACCGATTGCAAAATATCCAATCGCGGCAAGAAGAAGCGCGAAAGGACAACAAAGCGCGATGGAATAACTCACCGCGTTTCCCGTTTCCACGACTGCGTCGCCCGTTATGAGCGACGATATGGAGTTGAACATCAGACCGAAGCCGATTATACAACTTGTCAAAAGTCCCACCGCTATGACGGCTGAAACCGTGGAATTTGCTTCTTTTATCTCTCCGTCGTCCGTCTTTGCAAAATGCGGATGGGCAAGGTCGAGTTTTGTTGCAAACACGATTTGCGCGAAGGCAATCATGCTTGTTGCAAAGAGCGTAACCACTGCTTCCTGAACGCTTTCAAGACGAGTTGCCGCCATCACTATGCAGGTGATGAGCGTGCTTGCAATCGCAACTATCGAGCAAAACGCCATTTTCGAGCCGAGTATTTTGGCAGGAGAATAAGGAAGCGTCTTTTGCGTGAGCGACATATATCCGTCTCGGCTTATATTCGTCGAGCAGAACGTATTCGTGAGAGTGGAGTACAGTATCGCGATGAACGTGCAAAGTTCAAAGCCCACGTCAACGTTGCCGATGAGATTTGAAAATACGCCTATCGTGATTTTTGCCGAGCAGTACGCCATTATAGGCATAATTGCGGCAGTTGTGAAATACATGTATGCGTATCCCGGCGTGCGCATGACGAGCAAAAACTCTTTGCGCATAAGCGCGCCGAATCGCGTGCTGTTTGAAAAATGAAGATTTTTCTTGTGGCTGTGGGGAATACGCACGGAAAAGTCGGAGTGGGTCACGCCTATGAAAAGCGCGCGCACAAGGAAGAAGCAAATTGCCCCCGCACCGACGAGAATGCCTGCGAGTATGCCGATGTTTTTGCCTATTTCGCGACCGAGCATGAGATATGCAAAAAGATTGGCGGGATAGTTGTATTTCGTGAAAGATATGATGCCTTTCATGACGGTTTCGTCAAAGAGTTTGGTTATCTTTCCGCTTGCGAGCAGGTTTTGTGCGACATCGAACACGAAAGAATATCCCCAGCAGAACAACGCCATTATAATCGTCATAACCGCAAACAAAAGAACGTAGTTTGACGATACGAGCGTTTTGAGATAGTGATAGGGGAGTGTGACAATCGCGGCGACAGCGAGCGGAATTACGGGCAGAAGCACCGCAACGACGACGGTCATAAGTCCGTTGTAAACGTTTAGCGTCCCCGTCGTCACAAAGAACGTGAAGTTGACGGAAAAAACGCAAGCGATTGCGAATACGAGTTGTTTGAGATAAACCGTCGTGAGTTTCGAAAGGAAAATATCCGTCGAAGAGAACGGCATCGTGATGAGTATGTTCAAGTCGCTGTTTTCAAAAAGCGTGTGATTGAGCGCGCTCACGCCCGAGAAAATAAAAACGAGGATAAGCGCAAAATATGCCATCGACATAATCTCGAATTGTCGTGCGGCGATGTCGCTGACGCGGTTGATTTTGATTCCGCAATACGTTTCGACGAATTTTGAAAACACCACGACGAAAACCGCGATTATCACCGCGGCAAGCAACGCCATAAGCAAAATCCCCGCCCAGTCGGATAGGCGTTTCTTGCGCGTGCGCGCGGGAAGGATGTCAAGCACTTGCTTTTTCAGTAGCAGGGAATAGTGATTCATTTCTCTTTTCTGGTGTGGGACAAGAAATATTGCTCCAAATCGACCGTCGGGTGAGCAGTGTGGAAATCGTCAAAGTAGAAATCGTCGGTCTTAAGTCCGTTTTGGATAATTATTGCTCTGTCGCAGATTTTTTGCACGGAGTCGATGTTGTGAGACGAGAAGAGAATGCAGTTGCCTTTTTTGGCATACTCTCTCATAAATTCACTCACTTTTGCACTTGTCAACGGGTCAAGCCCTATCATAGGTTCGTCGAGAATCCACAATTTCGGATTGTGAATCAGACTTCCCATCATACATATTTTTTGGCGCATGCCGTGAGAATAGTCGCTTATCGGGTCAAAAATTCTGTCTCCGAAATCGAATATTTCGTCAAGTTCGGCAAAGCGCTCTTTCTTTGTCTTTGCGTCCACGCCGTACGCACTCGCCATAAAATCGAGATACTGCATACCCGTCAGTTTCACGAACACGTCGTGTTTGTCGCTCACAAAGCCGAAAGTGTATTTTGCTTTCACGGGGTCTTTTGTGATGTCGTATCCGTTGATGACGATTTTGCCGCTCGTGAAAGGGAGTATGCCGGTAAGGCATTTCAAAGTGGTTGATTTGCCTGCTCCGTTGTGTCCCAAAAGCCCGACTATTTCTCCCGGATAGCACACGACGGATAAATCGTTCACGGCAATCGCTTGTGACGACGGATATTGTTTTACCAAATTTTCGATTTGAAGAGACGGTGTCAGATCCTGATTCTTGTGCACGATAACTCCTTCCTTATATTATGATGCACGCACGTGTAACGCGTATACGCGGATACTATAAGTATAGCTATATTTTTCTTTAAGGCTTTTGTATTTTATTATTTAAATAATAATTTGTCAACAAAATACGACATAATGCGACTTTTCTTAATTGTATCTTAATTTTCTATACGAAATGTCTGCAAAAATACATTTTGTAAAACAAGAAACAACACAAAAATCAAGATTTGTACTGTTATCTCGGGGTGGGGGTGTGGACCTTTTAGACCAACAAAAATCCGATAATTGTCCGTAAAATCAAATAGAATAGTCCAAATTTCGTTGTTTTTCTTGAAAAATCTATGCAAGCCTGATTTTTTGGACGAGAACTCGTCGATATTTTACGTCTTGTATGATTTTTCACTTTTTTTTGGGCGCCGCAGATAAAAATATAAGGGTGACGGCATTGCTTATAATGCAACAAATTATCGTTTTATATTTTACATAAAAACGTGTTTATAATAACGAAATGCGGTTATAAAGTGTTGATTGCGCAAGTTGACGAAATTTTCATCGAGCACGTTTTGTCGGATATTTTTTCATCTTTTTATCTATGGTATATTAACGTATTTTTCTCGCATTTATCATTTGTTCGGACTTAGGTGTTTGCGCGGCAATTTCACGGACGCGAAACGAAAAATTCGTTTTTGCGTCCGCCAGGCAAGAGATTGTCGATTATTTTCTCGGTTGCGGCACACATCGTTTTTTAATACTTCTTGTCGGATTTAATTTGATTTTAATCATAACACGATAGGATATTCTCGAGAAATCGGAGAGAAATTTGACTTTGCATAGCAATTTGACGGCGAAGAAGAATTGACAATTCCGTATTTAATTTTTATAATATGTAGAACATAATATATAACGCATACGCTACACTCGTGCGCGTATATTTGGCAAAATCAAGGAGAAACGATGAAAACATCTACAAGACGTACACTCATAATCGTCGGCGTGATAGTACTCGTCATTCTGGCGTTCGTGCTTGCATACGAGTTGACAAGACCCACCGAACTCGTGTTTTCGGGCAACGAAAACAGTTTTGAAAACATGCTTGCAAGCGGACAGGTTCAGGCGATATACATCGAAGGCAATTACACTGTAAAAATAAAGAGAACAGGCGACAACTCGTTCAAATATTTCGTCAATATCGATAGCCGTGTGGCCTTCTCCGACAAGTTGAAAGAATACAAAGAGGCTCACTTGCTTGACAACGTCGTCGTGCAATACGACGATCCGTCCAGCGGCTCGCTTCTTTCAAGCATAATCGTGCCGATCGTGCTTTATGCGCTGTTGTTCGGCGTGTTCTTCATCATCATCCGCAAGAGCGCGGGCGCGCAAGGTCAGGCGATGAACTTCGGCAAAACCAAGGCAAATCAGGTGCGTGACATCAAAGTGCGTTTCAGCGACGTTGCAGGTGCAGAAGAAGAAAAGCAGGAACTTCAGGAAATCGTCGATTTTCTCAAGCATCCCAAGAAATATACGGATATAGGCGCACGTATACCGCGCGGCGTTTTGCTCGTAGGCCCTCCGGGAACGGGTAAGACTTTGTTTGCAAAAGCGGTTGCGGGCGAAGCGAACGTTCCGTTCTTCTCGATAAGCGGTTCCGACTTTGTCGAAATGTTCGTCGGCGTGGGCGCGTCTCGTGTCAGAGATCTTTTCGAGCAGGCAAAGAAGAATATGCCGTGCATAATCTTCATCGACGAAATCGACGCGGTCGGTCGTCAGCGCGGTGCAGGCCTTGGCGGCGGCAACGACGAAAGAGAACAAACGCTCAACCAGTTGCTCGTTCAGATGGACGGTTTTGAAGCAAGCTCTTCAATCATCGTTATGGCGGCGACAAACCGTGCGGACATTCTTGACCCCGCTCTTATGAGACCGGGCAGATTCGACAGACAAATCTACGTCAACGTTCCCGACGTGAAAGGCAGAGAAGAGATATTCAAAGTTCACTCTCGCAACAAACCGCTTGCAAGCGACGTCAACTTCAAGTCTCTTGCTCGTTTGACGGTTGGCTTTACGGGCGCGGACATCGAAAACGTACTCAACGAGTCGGCAATTCTCGCAGCACGCGACAACCGCAAACTCATCACGATGAAGGACATCAGCGAAGCCGTCAACAAGGTTGAAGCAGGTCCAGCGAAAAAATCTCGTCTCGTGACTGAAACGGATAAGCGCATCACTGCATATCATGAAAGCGGACACGCTATCATCGCAAAGAAACTCGGCAACAACACCGTGCACGAAGTCACCATCATACCGCGCGGTCAGGCAGGCGGATTTACGATTTCTCTTCCTGCAAACGACGACGCGTATATGACAAAACAAAAACTTCTTGACCGCATCACCGAACTTCTCGGCGGTCGCGCGGCGGAAGAAATCGTCATCCACGACATCTCGACGGGTGCGTCCAACGACATACAGCGCGCTTCGCAAATCGCAAGAAAGATGGTCACCGAGTGGGGTATGTCCGATTCTATCGGCAACATGTATCTCGGCGCAAGCGAAGAAGTCTTCCTTGGCAGAGACTATCAGCAACAACTCAATTACAGCGAAGAAGTCGCGGCAAAAATCGATGAAGAGATCAAGACGATCATCGACAAGCAATATCAAGTGGCACTGTCCATATTGCGCGAAAACCGCGATATTATGGACGCAATGGTCAAGGCTCTTTATGAGAAAGAGACCATCTACGAAGACGAAATCGACGCATTGTTCGGAGAAGAAAACGACAATGCCGACAGCATTTTCTCGTCAAAGGTCAATCGTCCCGACGCTCCCAAATCAAACGGCGCAAGCAGTTTGGCCGGCGTGAGCGAAACTAATATTCCCAAAGACCCGAGCGACGTGGAATAAAACCGAATGACAATAAAACAAGCCAAAAAACTGGATTTGCAAAAGATTTTGCAAAGCGACCCTGCGGCAATGAACGCGTGGGTTGTCAAACGTACGTACACAGGGTATAAAGCCCTGTGTGCTTATCGTTATGCACACTGGTTTTGGCAAAAAGGATTGAAGCGCGTCGCATTGTACGTTGCGTATCGCGCAAAGATTAGGACAGGCGTAGACATTCATCCTGCGGCAAAAATCGGCATGGGTATACTCATCGACCACGGCGTAGGTCTTGTCATAGGCGAGACGACCGAGATAGGCAACAATTGCGTGCTCTATCAGGGGGTGACGCTCGGCGGCACGGGAAAAGACGTCGGCAAACGTCACCCGACCATAGATGAAGACGTCATGATTTCGGCAGGGGCAAAGGTGCTTGGACCTGTACATATCGGAGCGCACAGCAAAATAGGCGCAGGTAGTGTGGTGTTAAAAGACGTTCCGCCGCACTCGACTGTCGTCGGAGTTCCGGGCAAAGTGGTGAAACAAGACGGCGTAAGGGTGTCGGATATGGATCAGACTTGTTTGCCCGATCCTATCATGGAAGAGTTTGCGCGGCTCAACAAGCGCGTCTACGAACTTGAAAAAGCACTTGACATTCATGCTTGTAGATATTCTCTTACTGTAGATGAAGACAATGCTATTTCGAAGACGGAACAGGAGTCGTAACGGCATTCAAATTAATAATTGCGGAAGGCGGAGCCTTATCCAAAAGCTTGTTCGGAGCGTAATTATAAACGGACTGTGCGACTAAAAAGACGGAACACGAGCCGCAACGGCGGCGAGCAAATAAGCGCCGAGCAAGACGATAAGTACGAGCGACTGCGCCGTGTTGTTGGCTACTGCCTGGCGCACAAAGCGTGGTGGCATAATGAGTGCACGATACTTTTCTATGCGAGTGCCGACTTCCCCTCTTCGAGCGATGTGTGGCTAAAAAGAGAAAGTACTATGTTCGAGAAGTCGGGCGCGACGCGTAAAACAAGTCGTCCAGTGGACGAATTGTAGCCAAAGCGAACAAGGCGGATTGCTTTGCAAACGCCGCAGTCGGACAAAGCCCGAAGGGAAGGGGTAATGTTGCATTTAGAGTATCAAGCGTAAAAGCAAACAAGGCGAATAAATCATAAACAAAAACAAAACAAAAACAGAAAAAGGGCGACGTCCTATGAAAATTTACAACACTCTCACAAGAAAAAAAGAAGATTTTAAGCCGCTTCATGACGGAGTGGTCAATATGTACGCGTGCGGAATCACCGTGTCGGGCGACGCTCACATCGGACATGCGTATCAAGCTCTCATTTACGATATAATTCGCAAATATTTCGAGAAAATCGGCTACAAAGTCAATTATGCGCGCAATTACACGGACGTTGACGACAAAATCATCGCAAAGTCCAAAGAGACGGGCATACCTGCGCTCGAATACGCGAGCATGATGATTGACCGCATTGACAAACTTATGCGCGAGTTTCAGGTCGATGACCCGACCATTTGGCTCAAAGCGACATGCAATATAGACAACATCATCGATTTTATATCCAAACTCATTGCGTCGGGACATGCGTATCCGACGGAGCGTGGCGACGTGTATTTCTCGGTTGACAGTTTTCCGGGTTACGGCAAACTCAGCGGCAGACGTCTCGAAGACGCCTACGAGAGCGTGCGTATAGAGAACGAAGACAACAAGCGCAATCCGCTTGATTTCGCGCTTTGGAAGTCCGCAAAAGAAGGCGAGATATTCTGGAAATCTCCGTGGGGAGACGGCAGACCCGGTTGGCATATCGAATGTTCGGCTATGAATATGGCGGCGTTCGGAGAGCAGATTGACGTGCATGGCGGCGGAAGAGATCTTATTTTCCCGCATCACGAAAACGAGATTGCGCAAACGGAATCTCTTACGGGCAAGCAGTTTGCAAAATACTGGATACACAACGGGCTTATAAAAGTCAACGGACAGAAGATGAGCAAGTCTCTCGGCAACAGTTTGCTTCTTGCAGACCTTCTCAAAGAGTATCATCCCGAGACCATAAAATACGCGCTTCTTCAGACAAACTATCGCGGAGACATCAACGTCACCGACGATTTGTTCCCCGAGGCAGACAAGCACGTTTACGGTTTCTACAAAGTTCTAGATGAAGTTGAAAAGAGCGGTCTTTCGGCAAGCGGCGACGCAAAGTGGATTGACGACGGTTTCAATCGCGCAATGGACGACGATTTCAACACGGCGAAAGCACTTGCGGATTTGTTTGGCATTTTCAAGGGAATCAAGAGCAAGCTCAAAGCAGGCGACGGCGCATGCGTAAGCGAAGCGGAGCAGGTGAAAAAGACGTATTCTTTGCTCGGATTGTTCAAAGAAGAACCGGCAAAATTCCTTGCTTATTACGAGCAAAAGCAAGCGGCGGCAATGAGCAATGTGCCAAGCGATGTGCTTGAGCTCGTTGAAAAGAGAAAGCAAGCGAAAGCCGAAAAGAACTGGGCGCTTGCAGATGAAATAAGAGCTAAAATCACCGCACTCGGATATGCCGTAAAGGATACGAAAGACGGTGCGACCGTTGAGAAAATACAATAATACGAATCGAATATGTTGACTGAAAACGGAGTTTATCTTGCAGATATATACAACTTAAACGCCGTTTTTGCATAAAAGAAGAAAATAAAACATAAACGTGAAACAAAACGAAATCATAGAATAGACGTATGAAGAGACGAATTCTTACAACACAAAACTTCTTTGAAAAACGCGCGCTCTACGAGCAGAAATACGCCCAACTCGAAAAGCGTAGAGACGAACTCGACAAAAAAATAAGACGCGAAGAGCGTGAAGCGAAAATCGAAAACGTCAAAAGCGAAGTCAAAGCCGTTTCAAAGAAAGCAAGAAAGTACGCAAAGAAACAGGCAAAGAAGGCGGCGTACGACGCCAAGTATTTGTACGTTGCCGGCGGACATATGAAAAACGAGTTTCTCGGTTGGCTTACGATTTTCAATTTCCACCGTTCGCACAAGACGAAAATCGAAAGGTTTATCCGCTACGACGAAAACGACAAACGCTTGTATCTCGATTTGTACGAGCGCAAGGATAGAGACAGAACGAAAAAAGCAAAACTCTTCGTGTATATTCACGGCGGCGGTTGGATAGGCGGACTTCCCGAAACAAGAGAAGCGTACACCACTGTGCTTTGCGAAAAGACCGGATACGTCGTGGCAAGTTTATATTACGGAGACGCACCGTTTTACGGACACCCCGAAATGATTCAAAACGTGTACAAGGCGTTTGCCTGGCTCAAAGAACACGCCGACGAATACAACTACGATGCGGAAGCAATTTTCGTGGGCGGCGAAAGCGCAGGCGCACATCTCAGTTCCATGGCAGGCGCGATTGCCACCAATCCCGAATACAAGGCGCATTTCACGCTCGACGAAAGGTCAAAAGACCAAAAAATTGCCGCGCTTATGCTCAATTGCGGCGTGTACGATATGCCCAAAGCCGTGCATACGGGCTTCAAGAATATAGGCATTTACACGCAATCTTATCTCAAAGGAACACCCGTGGAAGAATGCCCCGAAGAATTGCAGAAAGAGATTTCTCCCATAAACTGGGTCACGTCCGATTTTCCGCCCACATTTGCAATCTCCGCCGAAAACGACAAACTTGCCGTGCTCACTTTCGACCTTGTCAAAAAACTCGTTGACAACGGCGTGCAATTCGAGCATTTCCACGGCGAAGGCAAATGGGCGGTGCATGCGTTTGCAATCGGACAGTTTTTGCAAATCTCCAAAGACGCAATGGCTCGCACCATAGAGTTTTTGAAGAAGTACGAATAAAAGTCGGCTCTAAAAACGCAAAGCCTACAATCCGTCAAATCGCAATTTGACACGACGGCGAATATCCGTGCCGAGCAATCAACAAAACAGTAGTAAATCGCTGTATCGACAGATAAAATCATCAAAACGATGTCATAAACAATTGATTTGGCGAAAAATATAAGCGAATAAAAAGAATTATGCCATGACAAATAACCGTATAGGGTTTTTCATCGGCATTGCGACAAACAGTCGCAACAAAGGATAAAATCATGCAACACGCAACCGTAAAAATCAAAAAACTCAATCAAAACGCCATTCTTCCCAAGTACGGCACACCGTTCTCCGCAGGGGCAGACCTTTACGCATGCGAAGGCAAAGCGATTGAAATCGCACCGCACGAGAGCGTGTTTATCCACACGGGAGTCGCAATCGAACTGCCCCAAGGCACAGTAGGGCTTGTGTATGCTCGCAGCGGACTTGCTTGCAAACGCGGCATCGCCCCGTCCAACAAAGTCGGCGTCATCGACAGTGACTATCGCGGCGAAATCATTGTGTCCTTGCACAATCACTCCGATGTTGCCGAAATCATTGACGATAAGGAGCGCATCGCGCAACTCGTTGTCACACCGTATATCGTTGCCGATTTTGAAGAAACCGACACATTGTCGGAGTCTGTACGTGGGACAGGCGGATTCGGTTCCACCGGCAAGAAATGATTGTGCATAAATATTATAGAAAGGAACAATTATGACTTGCATATCAAGAAATAAAAACGTTGTTGAAATATCACTTCGTCAAATAGATTACGGAAAGGTTTTTAGAATCTTAAAATTGTTAGAAACAAACGAAGTTTCCGTCTTTGAAACAGAAGTCGATAGATACGTTTTTAAGGGGACGATTCCGATTGAAGAATTGAAAAACACAGTTAAGGATATAGAATCCGTTATTTTTGACGGTGAAGTCGAGCATTGTGAATTTGATAAAGAATTTGATGTTTTTGCAAACAGAAAAGTATTTGTCGATTTCAATCTAGGAGAAAAAGAAGTGTTAATATTCATAAATTTGGAAAACACTGCGATTACATTTGAAGAAATAAAAAAAGAAGTTAAGAAAGAATCTTAAAAAATTAAAGAAAGAAAAATGCTTGCTTTAATCAAAAGTTTATAGCATAAACAATAAGCGGATAAAAGTTAATAAGTACTGAAATAAGCGAAAAAAGCCCCTTTTTGAAGCAACATTGATGTTGATGTGCTGCTTTTCAAGGGGCTTTTTTTATTTCATTCGGAATTGTTTATTTTTTATTCCCATTCGATTGTGGCAGGTGGTTTGCCCGTTATGTCATACACGACACGGCTGACGCCTTTGACTTCGTTGACGATTCTCGATGAGATTTTGGTGAGAAGGTCGTAGGGGATACGAGTGTATTCGGCAGTCATAAAGTCGGATGTAGTGACTGCACGCAAGGCGATGACGTAGCCGTAGTTGCGGTAGTCGCCGATGACGCCGACGGACTTGGTGTCCGTGATGACGGCAAAGTATTGGTCGGTTTTTATTCCGCTTGCAAGGATCTCTTCACGAAGGATTGCGTCTGCATCGCGGAGAATTTCAAGTTTGTCCTTGGTGATTTCGCCGATAGTTCTGATTGCAAGACCGGGGCCGGGGAAGGGCTGACGGTTGACGAGCGTGTCGGGCAGACCGAGTTTTTTGCCGATGATGCGCACTTCGTCTTTGAAAAGACCGCGCAAGGGTTCGACAAGACCGATAAACGGCATATCTTTTGGCAAGCCGCCGACGTTGTGGTGGCTCTTGATGTTTGCAGAGTTGTTTGCACCCGATTCGATGACGTCGGGGTAGATCGTGCCTTGCGCAAGGAAGTCATAGCCTTTGTGCGCGGTTGCAACGTCCGCAAACGTTTTGACAAACTCTGCGCCGATGATTTTGCGTTTTTGTTCCGGTTCGACCACGCCTTTGAGTTTTGAAAGGAAATGTTCGCCCGCGTCAACCACTTCGAGAGTGAGCGGCATATCCTTGAAAGCGTCTTTGATTTGTTCCGTCTCGTATTTGCGCATAAAGCCGTGATCGACGTACACGCAGAGAAGTTGATCGGGGATAGCCTTGCTTATGAGCGCGGCAACTACAGAGCTGTCCACGCCGCCCGAAAGGCCGAGAAGCACGCGTTTGTCTCCGACTTGCTCACGGATCGCTTTGATTTGCGTCTCGATATAATCATCGAGAGAGTAGTCTCTTTTTGCGCCGCACACGTTGATGACAAAGTTTTCAAGCACTTTTTCGCCGTGAGTGGAGCGTTCCACTTCGGGGTGGAATTGCACGCCGAACACTGTTTTGTCCGCGTTTTCAAAAGCGGCGCAAGGGCAGTTGTCGGTGGTGGCAATCACCTTGAATCCGTCGGGGACTTTAGCAACGTAGTCGGTGTGGCTCATGAGCATATTTTCGTCTTTGTCAAGACCGTCGAAAATCACGCTGTCGCCGATGTGCACGAGCGTTTGACCGTATTCGCGCACACTACCTTCCTTGACGATGCCGCCAAACTTGTGAGCAACGTATTGCATGCCGTAGCAAATGCCCAAAATCGGCGCGCCGAAGTCGAAAACGTAGTCTGCGCATTTTGGCGAATTGTCAAGATACACGCTGTTCGGGCCGCCGGTGAAGATGATGCCGATAGGGTTGATCTCTTTCAATCTCTGCTCGGAAATATTTGCCGGTTCAACGACTGAAAACACGTGCATGCGTCTGACGGTGCGGGCGATAAGCTCTTTGTATTGTCCGCCGAAATCGAGTACGAGAATGGTCTGATTTTTCATAAACGCTCCTTGAAATAGTGATTTGAAAGGAAAAACTCGCGTTTTTCGTAGTTACGGATAGATTATAAACGATTTTGCGCATTTAGAAAAGCGTTTTCGGGGTGCTTTTTGTCTTTTGCAATCCAAAAAACGCGCACGCATATATGCGCACGCGTAGGATGAACAATATGTATGTTTTGCTGCTTATCGAGCGTTGTCGAGAGCCGCTTTGACAAAGGCGGCAAAAATCGGGTTTGCGTTTTCGGGACGAGACGTAAATTCGGGGTGGAATTGCACGCCGACGAAGAACGGGTGGTCTTTCACTTCGACGGTTTCGACTATGTGTCCGTCGGGGGACGTGCCGCTTATCACAAGACCACCGTTTTCAAGTGCTTCGCGATACACGTTGTTGAACTCGTATCTGTGGCGGTGACGTTCTTCAATGAGATTAGAGCCGTACGCTTCCTTGATTTTCGTTCCGTCTTTGACGGCGCAGGGGTAAGAGCCGAGCCTCATAGTTCCGCCGAGTTTCTTGCCTTTTTTGTCGGGCATTATGTCGATAACGGTGTGTTCTGTGTGCGCAAATTCTCCGCTCGTAGCGTCTTTGAATCCGACAACGTCGCGGGCGTATTCGATGACAGTCACCTGCATGCCGAGACATATTCCGAGATAAGGAAGCGCGTGTGTGCGCGCGTATTTACAAGCAACGATCATTCCTTCCACTCCGCGTTCGCCGAAGCCGCCGGGAATTATTATGCCGTCCACGTCTTTGAGTTTGTTTGCAACGTTTGCTTCGGTGACGGTTTCGCTGTCAATCCATTTAAGGTCCACGGCAGTGAGATTTGCGCCGCCTGCGTGCTTGATCGCTTCGACGAGAGAAATGTAAGAATCGCGAAGGGATACGTATTTGCCGACGATGCCGATGCGCACTTTCGGAGTCTTGATTTTGAGAGTTGCGACTTTCTTTTTCCATTCGGTCAGGTCGCACTTATTTTTTAGCGAAAGAGCCTTGCTTATTGCCTTGTACAATCCGTTGCGATAGAGCATTGCGGGGGCGTCGTACAGGCATTTCACTGTGGTGCTGGGCACTACGGCGTGTTCGTCGACGGAGCAGAAAAGGGAGATTTTCTTGATTATTTCTTCGGGCGGTTGTTTGTCGGACCTTGTCACAACGACGTCGGGGAATATGCCGAAACGCTGCAATTCTCGCACGGAGTGTTGAACGGGTTTCGATTTGAACTCGTCGGAGCAGGACATATAGAGAAGAAGGCACACGTGCACGAACGCGCAGTTTTCTCTGCCGACGTCAAGGCTGAACTGACGCAACGCTTCGAGATACGGTTGACTTTCGATGTCGCCCACCGTTCCGCCGATCTCGGTGATGAGAATGTCCGCGCCGCTTTCCTTTGCGGTTGCGAGAATGTGGTCTTTAATTTCGTTCGTGACGTGGGGGATGATTTGCACCGTCTTGCCCTGATAGTCGCCGTTGCGCTCTTTGTTCAGCACCGATTGGAAGAGCCGTCCGCTTGTAAGCGACGAACTTCTCGTAAGGTTCTCGTTGATGAATCTTTCGTAGTGGCCAAGGTCAAGGTCCGTTTCCGCGCCGTCCTGGGTGACGAACACTTCGCCGTGTTGAGTGGGGTTGAGCGTGCCGGGATCGATGTTCATATAAGGGTCGAACTTTTCGATATACACGCTGTATCCCGCGCTTTTCAGCAGTCTGCCCAAAGATGCCGCCACTATGCCTTTGCCGAGTCCCGAAACGACTCCGCCCGTTACGAAAATGTACTTGCTCATAAATTTATTTCTCCTGCGTTGAATTTCTGTTTTTTGTCCGTTTGCCCTGCAAATTTGCGTTTCACACTGTGTTTCACGCCCTTTTTTTGCTCAAAAAAACAAAAAAAAGGCGTTTTTTTTTAGCAATTGCCACTGCCAAAAGAAAAAACGCCTTTTTATAGGTCTTTTATATTCGGTTTTCCGGTCGTATTTTTCCTTGCTTCCGCAGAAAAAATACGTTTCAAATGATACCATATTTTCGCCGTATGTCAATGATTTTTCAACAACTTTTTTCAAAAAAATTTTCAAAGTTTGCGCCGAAGCAATCAACGGATTATCAAATGCATAATCGTATAAAAATCGTATAAAAATTGTGTTTGCGATACGGCTTTATGAGCGGCAAACGGTTGTCTTGCAAGTATCGAAACAAAAAAGAGATATCCGCTCATGTTGAGCGGATATCCTTTTCCTGTTTTGCTTTTACGGATATATATCGTAAAAAAGTTATTTCACCAAATCGATGAGCGCGAGCGCACGTTTCAAAGCAAGTTTGCTGTTGACCTTGAACTGGAAGGGAACGTCTTCATACACTTTCTTATGTCCGGTGTTGACGTGCGGAGTGCGACCGTCGTTGAACTCGGGCGCATCGGGGTCGAGCGGAAGATTGACGCGCAATGACGTGCCGATGATGGTTATCTTTGCCACAATATCGCCTTCTCGTCTATAAGTGTCGCATTGTTTGCTGATGCGGCTCTTGATTTTCGGTGTGCCTTTCTTGGTCGCGGTGAGTGCGTCTTGAAGGATTGCGTAGCGCTCTTTCACGATGTCGTCGGAAAGAGCGTATTTCTCTGCAAAGGTAAGGCTCTTGCGTGCGGCTTTTTTTGCCATGACTTTGTCATAGTCGAATTTTTTGCCGAGAGAAGAGTGAAGTTCGGTGACGTCTTCGACTTCTTCCTGCACGGGTGCGGGAGCGGGTTTCGGCTCGTTCATTTTTTCAAAAGCCGTTGCGCAAGGCATTGCGATTGATTTGTCGCAGAATGCGCAATAGTCGTATGCGCCGCACATATCGCGATGATTTATCACGCTGTCGTCCCATTTTTGTTTGTCGAGTTTTGCTTGCAATACAAATTTGTCCATAGTGTTCTCCCAAATATGCTTTGACTTTTTCATGCGGTCAAACCACAATCTATTCAACTTAATTTTGTGATTATTGTATATCAAAACAATGGTTTTGGCAAACATTTAATGTACATTTTTTCGGCATTTTTTTATTTTTATGCGCTAAATCAACTCAAATCGCGCGATTTTGCTTATCTAACTTGCCCGATTTCCCGCGCCGATTTCAAAACTGCACATCTAAACGCTCGCTATTTTCTCACACATCGCAAGCGCAAGTTGAACGGTGTGACACTCGCTTCGTTCGTGCAAAGACAGGAAACTCGGCACAATGTTTGTGCCGTTTTATATGCAGGCATAGCCGTTATTGCATTCTGCAAAGGCTATGCCTGCATATAAAAATGCGAGTGCATTTTGCACTCGCATAGTTTCTTGGTCGGAGTAACGGGACTTGAACCCATGGCCTCTTGACCCCCAGTCAAGCGCGCTACCAAACTGCGCTATACCCCGATAATATGATTTTTATGTTTGCCACAAAATCTATCTAATCCCGACTTGGCGCAAAATGCGCTTTGTCGAGTTGTTTTTCTCTGTAGCATAGGTATTGTAACTCAAAAGTTTGATTTTGACAAGCGGATTGAAAAATATCTCGAAAAAACGTTGAAATAAAAACGAGCACGCAAGGCGTGCCGAAGTTTGTGCGGTGGTATGAGCGATAGCGAAATACCAAGCCTTGTGCCGAGTTTCTTGAATTGGCACGAGCGTAGTGAGTACCACACCGTTCAACTTGCGCTCGCGCAAACGTTGAAACGGATATAAAAACGAGCACGCAAGGCGTGCCGAAGTTTGTGCGGTGGTATGAGCGATAGCGAAATACCAAGCCTTGTGCCGAGTTTCTTGAATTGGCACGAGCGTAGTGAGTACCACACCGTTCAACTTGAGATTGAAATTTAATAAATCGCATTCAAAAATTGATTTTTGGCAATCTATTTGTTATTATTGTAATAGCGTGCGATGTTTCCGTAGCTCGGCAGGATAGAGCGTTCGCCTTCCAAGGCCGGACTTTATCCATAGAAACATAATATATATTGTGTTTTCAAGGCGGATTGCAACAATATATCGCGGTTGATGGCTCATAAATGCGTGTTTGGTATTAAAATCGGTATTATTTTTCGCATTTATCAACTTTTGAATCGCGCACCAATTTTCATATTTGTCCGTGTACCTCAGTAGGATAGAGGGTTCGCCTCCTAAGCGAAACGCCGTTGGTTCGACTCCAATCACGGACGCCAAAAAACCACAAGATATTGTGGTTTTTTCTATTTTTACGTCAACATATTGATTTTGAGATTTGAAAAACACAAAAATCGTTAATACCGATTTAATACCGATTTCTTTTTAAGCCTATTTTGTAAGGTTATTAAGGGCAAACACCGCTTTTTCTTGCGTGTCCGGGGATAAAGTGGCTGTAAACTTCGAGCGTTACCGTCGAATCGCTATGCCCCATACAACAGCCACGACAGAAGACAATAAAATATGGTTTGAATCACACGTTTGAATTTTTGTAATTTCACACGAAGTCAGGACATACAGGCTTGATTTTTGAGAAATTTATGGTAGAACATAAAAGACAAAACGTATCATATATTGATACGCGGAACTTTTAACGCCGAATAACCTGAAAAAAATGCGAAATGCAGGCAAAAGGAGTTGACAAGGTATGACATACACAAGGCAATCAAAGACGAGAAAGTCTGCCTATAATTTGAATAAGAGAAACGGAATCTGACCGCACTGCCGCATAGGCTAAACCTATGGGGCGGTGCGATTTTGCTTTTATAAGGAAAAAACACAACATTTTTTGAATTTTCCCTACCTTTTGGGGGTTTGGGTAGGGGACAAGCGGCACTTCGAGCCATATAATTTTGATGATGATATAGTGTCGATATATTTTAGAAAATATATCTTGATACTTTGTTGTATAAATCACCATATCACAGCAACGAGAGATTTTCAAAAATCGATGACAAAAATTTCTCGGCAAACCGAGGGCGAATCTCGCCCTAAAACAACATCGAAGGAAGGAACTTAATATGAAACAAACATTGACAAAAACAAGACTATCGCTGACGCTGATTTTGGGACTTGTGATGTGCCTTGCGCTTATGCTCGGCATAGTGTTTGCAAGCCCGACGAATACGGTCTATGCGGAAGGCGGAACGGTAACGACAGGCGGACTTACAATCGGCGGAACAACATCATCGTCCGGCGCTGGTTATGTCTATGACGGCGAGACACAAACGCTGACGCTCCAAAACTACAACGGCAAGGAGATTGTGTTTAGCGGTTCGACTATTAAAGTTGAAGGAACCAACACCATAACGGTTGACAAAACTTCCAATACGTTTGACGCTTTTGGTTATTCTTATTATGTCGGTATTGGTTCTAAAGGAGCAATCACTATCACGGGTAGTGGTTCTTTGGCGTTCAACATTGATAAAACCGATATAACCAATTCCGCCTATGGTATTTGGACAAATGGAGATCTTACCATAAACGGCGGTAATATCACGATAGGCAAAGATGTAGATAACGCCAGATGGGGAACCGGACTTTATTCGGACGACGGTTCCATCAGTGTAGTGGGAAAAGCGTCGCTCGACGTTACGACTACTTACAGTGCGATAAACGCATCAAAAGGAAATATCACGTTGGCAGGCGAGGGTAATAAAAAAATACTGATAAATAAAGAAGGCAAAAACTTTCAAGCCGACGGAATTCGCGCCGGAGGAGGCGAAGTGGATATTTCGGGCGTGGATAGTCCGGACAAGGGAAAAGTAACCTGTTTATTCTCAAATAGCGGCGGGGGCTTTGATACTGCCATTTTAGCAAAAAAACAAATCAAAATACACAGCAAAGCCGACGTGGATGTGTCGGAAAAAATAAGTTCTTCCTTCGCAGATTCTTCGGGCAGTCCTGCTGTGGAAATTTCCGGCAGTAAGGTTAAAACCACATTGATAGATGTCGGAACTACGTCTTTTATACAGATATTAGACAGTAATGTAACGGCGGCAACCACTTTATCTTATCCGGCTCAGACTACTGTATCCAAAAAATTAGAGATTGCAGGAAAATCCACCGTGTATTTTTCATCGAAAGAAGGTATCCCTATTGCTCCTGCAACGGAAGAAGTCTTGTTCCGACTTTCAGACGGCGGCAGCATTACAATGGTGAGTAACTATATGTATGCAGATACGCCAAGTCAAGAAATAACTCTCGGCGCCGGAACGGTTATGGAAACGGGCATAAAAGTGGAATTGATTGCAAATCCCGGCACGTGGGTATATGGTTTTCAGTATAAAAATCCTGGTATTTTGAGGTTTGTTCACAGCGCAACTACACCTGCATCTGCCATTGCGGACGACGTTACGATAAGCGGAATTACGGACGCGGCTTTGACGGAACAAGATATAAAACTTACGCTTACGGGCGACAATTTCAAAGCGATTGCAAAAGATACGGACGTAACGGCGTGGTTTCAGAATATGCCGAAAGGTCTTTCCGCAAAGGTAAAAGCGGACGTTGCGGCAGGCGCTACCGAAATGACGATTACCATAAGCGGAACGCCTACGGAAGCAAGCAGTGCGTTTATTTTGATTGAAATCCCCGTAGGAACGTTGCAAACGGCGACGTACTCTTTGATTGTACAAACAACGAATATCAAGTTTGACATTGTTTCGGGTACGCCCGTTGACGTTCCGACAGCCGCAACCGGATTTGTTTACGATGGGGCTGTTAAAATCGGCATATCGGAACCGGCAGACAAATCTTATACCGTGACAAACGGAAGCGCAATTAACGCCGGAACACATACTGCAACACTTACGCTGAATAAAGGTTTCAAATGGACGGACGGCTCAACCGCGCCGAAAACGGTAACTTGGGAAATTGCAAGAATGCCCGACGTTGAAATCGAAGTCACTCTTACGCAGACCGAGTATGAATATACTGGGTTGGAAATTTCAGCGTATTTCACGATTACAATAAAGGGAACCGACAAGCGAATAGATAAAAGCGAGTGTGACATCATCTACACAAACAACAAAGAAGTCGGCGATGCAACGGTAGAAATCAAGGACAACGGGAAAGGAAACTATGCAATAAAAAATACCGTTAAGAAGACCTTTACCATTAAAAAACGCACGACGGGAGAGCCTACGGGACTCACGGGCATTGCTCCGTCGGCTGACGGCGGAAGTGACGGCAAGATTACGGGAACGACCGCCGACATGGAATATTCCACCGATACGGCGTTCACTTCACCCAAACCTTGCGGGGACGGCGAAACAACGGGACTTGCCGAAGGAACGTATTACGTTCGCTATAAAGCAACCACTACCACCGCAGCAAGCAATTGGGTTGCCGTTCACGTAAGACTTAATACTGTTACCGTTGTTGACGGCGACGGCACTAAGGTTACCAAACACAAAAGCGGAACAAGCGTTACCGTCACGGTTACGATACCTACGGGCAAGTCGTTCACAAGATGGGTTTTTGAAAACGTTACCATTCCTACGGAAGACGTAACAAAACAGAAAATTACTTTCACGATGCCCGAAAAGGACGTTAAATTGACCGCTTTGTTTAAGGATATTGATTACAACATAACGGTGACAGACGGAACGTCGAGCGTACCTACGGCAAACTATCAAGATGAAGTCACGGTGACGGCAAATGCCCCTGCAACCGATATGTACTTCGACAAGTGGGAAGTCACCGGACTTGACACCACAGGTATGGACTTGACCAAAACGGAAATCAAGTTCCAAATGCCTGCCGGCGACGTGACATTTAAGGCAACCTATTTGGCTATTACAAAGTATGAAATAGTTGTTGTGGACGGAACGAAAGACAAATCGCCTGCAAAAGCCGGTGAAACCATTACCATAACCGCAAACCCTGCTCCGGCAGGAAAAGTCTTTGACAAATGGACTTGCGAAACGGCGGGCGTAACGATTGAGTTTGAAAGCGCTACGAGTTCTCCGACAACCTTTGTAATGCCTGCAAGCAACATTAAGATTCAAGCGCATTTCAGAGCTGTTGACTCCAAACCGTCCGTTGAAATCAAAGTCGAAGGCGGAACAGGCGCAGGAACTTACACCCAAGGCGAAAGTGCAACAGTAACGGCAGAAGATAAAGAAGGCAAAGTGTTCAAAGGCTGGAAAGACGAAAGCGGAAATATCGTCAGCACCGACAAGAGTTATACCTTTACGGTGGCGGAAGCAACAACCCTTACGGCTGTGTATGAAGATGCCCCCGTGGCAAAGGAAGGCTTGTCCGGCGGAGCGATTGCAGGTATCGTAATCGGAACGTTGCTGTTTGCAGGAATCGGCGGATTTGCAATCTTCTGGTTCGCTGTCAAGAAAAAGACGTTTGCAGACTTGGGCGTAGCTTTGAAGAAAGGCTTTACCGCAATGGGCAACGGTATAAAAACCGCTTGTCGTGCAATCGGCAACTTCTTCAAAAATCTCGGAGCAAAAATCAAAGCATTGTTCACCAAGAAGAAATAATTTGCAGGATTAAGCAAATCTAAACAACAGCAAAAAAGAGAGTTTGACTACGGTCAGACTCTCTTTCATATTTGCTAAAAATTTTTGTAATCGTGCTTGAAAAATCGGTATTGGTTTGGTATTATTTTGGTATTGAAGTTATTGCGGCATTTTGAAAATTACTCAACATAAGGAATCAGACAAGGTGAAAAACAAAAAATTGGCGTCGAATATTGTGCTTATGGTTATGGCGGTCATTATGTTGGCGGTGGGCGTGTACGTGCTGATGGGCGCGTCCGAGTACGCGCGCAAGGGCGTGAAAACCGAAGCGGAGATAACAAGCATCGTGATCGGCAATTCGTCAAACGGCGAGACAAGCTACAAGGTCAACGTGGAGTTTTGGGTGGACGGCACGAAGTATGGCGGAGAGTTGGATACCTATGACACGAGCATGCGCACCGGTGGCAAAACGACGGTGTATTATATGCCGAATGATCCGAACAAATTTCACAGCGCGCGGTTCAATTATTTGCCGGGCATAGCGTGCATAGTGGCGGCGGCGATTATGGCGATTGTGTTTTCCGTGCCGTACATTGTGGTGAGAGTCAGAGAAGCCAAGCTCGACAGATACACCGAAGAAGGCACGCATATCGTGGCAAGGATCATGCAGGTGAATCGCAGAAATACGCGCCTTTACAACAAGACGATCGCGGTGGTCGAGTGCATGGGCAGCGACAGAAACGAGTATAGCCAAAAGGTGCTTTTGGACATAGGCGACGAATACGTGGTGGGTGACGACATAGACGTGTACGTCAGTGCGAACAATCCGAAAAAATATATCATCGACACCGAAGGATACCTGGAAAAACAAAGCGCAAGATATACCGACGATTCACAAAATCAGACAAGCTATTGATATGCAGATAAACATCGAACAACTCGAAAAATTAAGCAATGACGAATTCGTTCTTTTCGATATGCGCCCCGAGACAGACAGGGCGTACGGTTTTATACCCGATTCCGTCAGCGTCACGGAAGAAGAACTGCGAGAAAATCCGCCTGCGGATAAGTCGAAAAAAGTCGTCGTGTATTGTGCGAAGGGAATTTTGAGTGTGGACGTCGTTGAATGGTTATGCGAGCAAGGATACGACGCATACAGTCTCGAAGACGGATATTTTGCGTGGCTGAGACGGCAGATGCAAAAGCAGGTGGACGACGATTTCTGTGCCAAAGTCGAGCAGAGTTTGCGTAAAAAATTCAAGTCCGATATATTCGGCAAATTTATCAAAGCAATAAAAGAATACGACCTTATTCATGACGGAGACACTATTGCGGTGTGCATATCGGGCGGAAAAGATTCCATGCTCATGGCAAAATGTTTTCAAGAACTCAAACGTCACAGCAACGTGAATTTTGACGTCAAATATCTCGTTATGGACCCGGGATATGCGCCCGAAAATCGCCGTATAATCGAGGAAAACGCTCGTCGTCTCAACGTGCCGATAACCGTATTCGAGACGGACATTTTCGAGAGTGTGTACAACGTTGACAAGTCGCCGTGCTATCTTTGTGCAAGGATGAGACGCGGATATCTGTACAACTTCGCAAAGCAACTCGGCTGCAACAAAATTGCGCTCGGACATCATTACGACGACGTCATCGAGACAATACTCATGGGGATGTTGCACGGCGCGCAGATACAGACTATGATGCCGAAACTTCACAGTACGAACTTTGAAGGAATGGAGCTTATCCGCCCCCTTTATCTCGTGCGCGAAGACGATATAAAAGCGTGGAGAGACTACAACGATTTGCATTTCATACAATGTGCTTGCAAGTTTACCGACACGTGCACGTCTTGCAACAACGGACAAAATCACAGCAAGCGACAGGAGACGAAAGAACTCATTCGCGAACTGAAAAAGAGCAATCCCGACGTTGAGAAATGTATATTCAGAAGCGTGGAAAACGTGCATCTTGAAACAGTCATCGCATATAAAAAGGACGGAGTGAAGCACAGTTTTCTCGAAACCTATGACGATAAGAAATGACGAAATACGTGTTTTATATGTCGAAAACGAGTATATAAAACGGCGATAACGTCGCGAAAAACAAATAACGAGAAAAGCACCTCCCCCCCCACCTGCTAAGCCGGTGGGGGGGGTGTGTTTTGCCGAACGAGCGGGCAATCGCTTAAATTCGGATATTCGATATTATGTTATAAAATATAATGGTATTATATCAAAATTATTATAGGTTTTTTATCGGGCATCGGGGCGGCGTATCACAGCAGCAAGGTTTTGTCTTCGCCCATGCCCATCATTCCGTCAAGCACGTATTTGTTGCCGTCTTCGTCGCGGATATAACCTTCGAGCGTGCCGAACGCGACGTAGTAGTCGATGTTGACGACGAGCGCGTGCATAATCATCGGGTTCATGTTGCGAACGCTGAATTTGAGATTGACCATATCGTGTTCGTCTTTGATTATCCAGGTCGAGTGGTCGCAGAAGTCTTTACTTTCTGGGGAGCGGGTGAATTTGACGGGCGGAAGAATGCTCGTTTCGCCTTCGAGCCAAAGGATGTTTTCGTTGTATTTTTCTTGGTCGATAGACTGATTTCTCGTAAGGTTGAAAGCGAGCCATTTTTCTTCGCCGCCGACGTTGCATTTGCCCATTGTCGTAACCCAGTCGTAGTGCGCGCGACGGGGATAGAATCCGCGGTGGTCGTCGACGATTGCGGTGCTGTTTGCGTCGGTGAGCATTTCTTCGCCGTTGATCACGAGTCTGCCTTCCGCTTTGAAGAAGTCCTTTTGGCTGTAAAGGGGACGATTTTTGCCGAAGGGGATACTTGCCACGCAAGGCTTTGAAAGGCGGGTGAGCTTAAAGTCGTATTCGATCGTCGCTTCGCCGTAGTTTTCTTTTATTGCCTTGACGATGGTCTTATCTTTGTTCGGGACGGTGATAAGGCATTTGCCGGAGTGCTTGCCCGAAAGGTCGCATTTTCCGTCTTGGAAGTTGTTGACGTATTTGACGTGAGAGACGGGCGTCTCGCCTTCCGCAATCGAGCCGTTGATGAGATTCGGTGCGATGACGGTGTCTTTGGATTTGAGATTGGTGTCCCAGCAATACACTTTGCCCGTGCGTTTGTCGTAGAAGACGTTCAGCGTTTTGCCGAAGATTCCCATATCGCAAACGACGGCAAGAAGAACGCCGTTTTCCAGATGGACTTCCGTCGCTTCCCAAAGGGTAAGTTTGAGACGGTTCATGCATTGGGGCGCGTGCGTCGGCTTTTTGAGTTTCACAAGGTCCATTTGTTCAAACTCTTTGTCAAACGTGCCGAAAGCGCAAATTCCTTTCTCGTCAACCATGCTTTTAGGGGTGGGGACGGCTCTTCGTTTTTGGTCGATATACTTTGAATATTCTCCCATAATTTTTCTCCTTATTCCTTATATTATATGAACGCCGAAGCGCAAATATTTTTCGTTGTTCGAAAAACCGCGTTTTATCATGGCATTTTGACATGATAAAAGCGGTTTTGCGTTGAAATCGTTATTTTGCCATATCGTCTATCTTTTCGACGAAGTCGCAAAGCACCGCAAAAGTTTTTTCGAGACATTCTTTGTTTACGTCTTCGGCGACGTCCAGTCTCGTGTGATAATATCTCGGCAAGTTGAAGTTCATTGCGGTCACGCACACGCTGTTGAATCCGCCTTCGGTGTATGCGGCGGCGTCCGTTGCGCCGAGTGCCACGCTGCCTTTTTTGCAAGTGACGCCTTCTTGCTTGCAGGCGTCAAGCCACAACTCCGTTGCTTCGGCGTCGCATTTTATAAGACCGTTCATGTCTTTGTAGTTTACGAGCATGTGATCTTCTTCTCGCAACGTATCGAGACAGAGTATAGTCGTCGGGCAGTCTTTGAAATCGTTCTTGTGTGCTTTTACCCACGCTTTCGCTCCGCGTAGTCCCGCTTCTTCGCCGCCTGCGCAAATGCAACCGACTTCGGTGTGTTCGAAATCGACGCCGTTGTCTTTGAGTGCTTTCAAAAATGCAAGTCCCATTGCGCAGCCCGTAAGGTTGTCGGTTGCGCCGTCAACGACCACTTTCGGATTGAAAAGAATATACATAAGAATCCAAAACGGGACGAAAACGCCGCTCACGCAAAGCGCGATAAGCAGTGAAGTGTTGCCCAAAGGACTTGCAAACATGCCCGTTATCACACATTCGGCAACGGCAACCGCCATAAAATAAAGTATGCCGATGACGGAGATAAGGAAGTGCGCAATGAACGCTTTTCCGTTTATTCTGTAATTGAGCGTCCACTCGTACGCCGCGTCGGCGTGTCCGCTGATGAGAACGCGACGTTTCACTTCGCCTATCGGTTTTTTGATTGCCGTCATGTTGAGAGATTCGCGTTTCGGGAAAAGGAAATCCACGACTTTGCGATATAGAACGAATTCGAGAATCATGAGAGACATGCCGATTAAGATTAAGACGATAGACGCGAGCGGTGCGAAAAACGCCACGACGAACGCTGCAAGAATGAGCGTAACCGTTATGTATATCCAGCCCATGAACGCAAGTGTGTTTGCGTAATACGGTTCGGTCGTCACACTGTCGGCGTACGGTTTTTCCGTTTGTGCCATATAATTGACGGCGTCTCTTTCGCCCTGACTGCCACAGTCGCGTTTTCCGAATTTTTTGATGACGTCGCCGATAAAGCCGAACATAAAGTCCGCGCTTTGTCCTTTGTTTTGTTTGAGTTTGTCAAGTTTCATCTCTACACCCCTGTTTTTTCGGCGCTTTATATTGAAAACACCTATACAATCAAATTATATTATCAAATATTCCCCTCGTCAATATGACTTTTCGACTTTACCGGACGATTGTTCGTTTTTAGCGGTTTATTGTTTTGCGATTTCCTGATATGCGGTGGCGATTCTTTCTATTATTTCGACGTGATTGAAGGTCTTGTGATACACGATTGTGGTCTCGCGCGTCATGCTCAGGTTTTCTATCGGCAAAGCAACCAACGATTTTTTGCGCAACTCTTTCATGCATGCGCTTTTTGAGAGAATGGATACGCCCACGTCTTTTTTGACTAGATTTTTTATCGTAGAAATACTGTCAACTTCGATGATTACGTCGAAATTGTCGATAGACTCTCCGATTGCTTCGAGCGAGTTTGCAAATTTTTCGCGCGTTGCGGAAGTGGGTAGGCGCAAAATAAGATGTTGTTTTTTCAGGTCGTTCAGCGTGATTGCGGGTTTTTGTGCGATGGGGTTCTGACTTGACACCATGCACATGAGCATGTCCGTGTCGATCACCATGAAGTTGAAGTCGGGATTTGTCGGTTTTTCTTCGATAATCAGTATATCGAGTTCAAAATTTTCAAGCATAACATAAAGATTTTTTATCGTGTCAGTAATAAAAGTTATGTTTATGTTATCGTCACCGAGTGCGATTTTCGACAATGCTTCGATCATATATCCGCTCTCTTGCGTGTGGGTTATGCCTATTCTGATTTTTCGGATATTCGCTTTTGCGTTTTTGATTTTATCGCGCATTTTATCTTGAAGAGCATGCATTCTTTTTGCATACAAAAGTGCGATTTCTCCTTCTTGCGAGAGCACGATTTCCCCCTTTTTGCGCAAAAATACCTGTGTTCCGAGTTCTTCTTCCAGTTTTTTGACGTGTTGAGACACGGCAGGTTGGGTAAGTCCGAGAATTTCGCCGGCCTTTGTGAAATTTTTCACTTCGCACACAGTGATAAAAGTTTCGAGTTTTTCGTCAAGCAAAGACATAATAAAATCTCCTTATAATGTCAAATTATCAACTTATAAATAAACATAATTTGACTTTATGTTGATACAATCATAACATATCAGCATAAAACGTTCAAGAGCCAAGCGCGATTTTGTCAAAATTCGTGCAAAAAGTAGGGGATAATATGTTGTTAGAAAATCTGCCGAGCGTGTCTCAGGTTATAGTTGCTATTGCGGTTATGCTTCTTGCGGGATACTTGATGTCGCGCGTGACGAAGATGCTGAAATTGCCAAACGTCACGGGCTATATTGTCGCAGGCATTATCATCGGACCGTATTGTCTTAAAATCATTCCGATGGGCGTCGTGCAGGGAATGAGTTTTCTCGCGGATATCGCGCTCGCGTTTATAGCGTTCAGCACGGGAGAGTTTTTCAAACTTTCCACTCTCAAAAAAAACGGCGGCAAAAACATCGTCATCACGGTTTTCGAAGCGTTGCTTGCTTCTATTCTCGTGTTTTTCGTCATGTATTTCGCATTGAAAATGAGTCTTGCGTTCTCAATCGTGCTTGCGTCGCTTGCAGCCGCCACTGCGCCTGCTTCGACGATGATGACCATACGACAGACGGGCGCGCACGGCGATTTCGTGGATACGCTTTTGCAAGTCGTGGCACTTGACGACGTGGTCGGACTTGTCGCGTTTTCGGTTGCCATTGCGGTTGCAACGGCGTCTCTTTCGGGACAAATCACGGCAAAGAATATCCTTTTGCCGATAGTATACAATCTTGTTGCGTTCGTTGTGGGCGGAGTGCTCGGTTTTATATTGAAACTGCTCATTTCAAATCGTTCGTCCGACAATCGCCTTATCATTGCGGTTGCGATTATATTTACGTTCTGCGGCATCTGCACTTTTATGGACGTATCTCCGCTTCTCGGTTGTATGGCAATGGGCACGGTTTATCGCAATGCGTCGGGAGACGACAAACTCTTCAAACAACTCAATTATTTCACACCGCCCATTCTTCTGTTGTTCTTCGTGCGCTCGGGCGTCAATTTCGACTTGGGTGCACTCGTCAGCACAGACAGTATAGGCGGAACGTCTTTGCTTGTCATCGGCGTGGTGTATTTCTTCGTGCGTATTCTCGGCAAGTACGGCGGAGCGTTTTTAGGCTGTCTTGTCGTTAGAAAGGATAAAAAAGTGCGCAACTGGCTTGGGCTTGCGCTCATACCGCAAGCGGGCGTCGCGATAGGACTTGCCGCACTCGCCGCAAGAACGATAGGCGGGGAGACGGGCAGTGCTATGGAGACGATAATTCTTGCGTCAAGCGTGCTGTACGAACTTATAGGTCCTGCCTGCGCGAAACTGTCGCTGTATCTTTCAAAGTCGTACTCGAAAGATATAGACGTGGTCGTGCCCGACGAACAAATCGAAGGCGCGGCGCAAAAGAGCAACGTCGAAGTGCTGATAGACAAAATCAACGAAATCCGCACTCGCATCCCCGAAAGCAAGGAGAGCGAAGACGAAAAAGCCTACGACGAAGCCGCCGAAGAATACTACGTTCTCAACTCTCGTCAAAAAAGACGATAAATGGTTTTGGAGGGGAACGGTATGTGTGACTTCAAAGACGGAACTTCGAGCCGCAACGGCGGCGAGCAAATAAGCGCCGAGCAAGACGATAAGTGCGAGCGACTGCGCCGTGTTGTTGGCTACTGCCTGGCGCACAAAGCGTGATGGCATAACAAAGGGGCGATAACTATCTATGCGAGTGCCGACTTCCCCTCTTCGAGCGATGTGTGGCTAAAAAGAGAAAGCACTATGTTCGAGAAGTAGGGGCGCGACGCGTTAAGCAATTCGTCCAGCGGACGGATTGTAGCCAAAGCGAACAAGGCGGATTGCCACGCAAACGCCGCAGTCGGACAAGCCCGAAGGGAAGGGGTAATGTTGTATTAAAGAGTAAGAAGAGAGAAACTCTTTCAAATAAAAAAAATAGGAGATAAAATAATGATTAATTATATCGATCCGCTTGCAAAAGTTATGGGGGAATGGTCGTGGAACGTCACGGTTTATTCCATATTGCTCAGAGTCTTAGTGCCGCTGTTGTTTGCGTTTTACGTGGGAAGCGAACGCTCGACGAAAGGTCACACTGCAGGACTTAAAACGTTTATATTGTTGTCGCTTGCGTCAACGTCGTGCATGATTATAGATAGGTCTTTGTCTTTGACCGTACCCGTCTGCTCGGCGGGTGCGCTGATAGGCACGGCAATGCTCAGCGGCAATTCGATTCTTTTCAGTGCGAAGAACCAAATCAAAGGTCTCACCACGTCGGCATGGCTTTGGACTTGCGCGATTTTCGGATTGCTTTTCGGTGCGGGACTTTACACTTGCGCACTCATTCTTGCGGCTGTGTACATTGTGATATTGCAGGCGTTTCCGACGCTCGAAAAGAAACTCAAACAGCGTTCCGACCACTTCGAACTACATCTCGAACTCAAATCACGCAACGATTTGCCGCAATTTATGACCACGCTCAGAGAACTCGGCATGCGCATCGACGACGTTGAAATGAACTCTGCGTTTATCAATTCCGGCCTTAGCGTGTATTCGCTAAAACTCACCATCGAAAGCAATGAACTCAAAAAGTATAAAACCCACGATGAGATAATCGAAGCACTTCGCAGCATCGACTATATTCATTACGTGGAAGAAAAATAATATTCGTACAATAAGGGCGGAAGGGCGGGAGCAGGTGTCGTTTTGCACGAAAGTGCAGAGCGACGTTTGTTATTATCGAGTTTGTTATTATCGAGTTTGTTATTATCGAGTTTGTTATTATCGAGTTTGTTATT
>ERZ1673730.505-NODE-505-length-48456-cov-45.911014_pt1 | contig 48456 bp, 37 predicted proteins | sample MGYA00580200_ERZ1673730 | MGnify/ENA primary metagenome ERZ1673730 (study PRJEB41218, sample SAMN15661761) | gut metagenome | host: Homo sapiens | place: Canada: London | collected 2015-08-20/2019-03-30 | study: EMG produced TPA metagenomics assembly of...
TGTTATTATCGAGTTTGTTATTATCGAGTTTGTTATTATCGAGTTTGTTATTATCCGACCTTTTCGAAGCGTCGGTTTACGAGGCGAATAGCATTTGATTTTGCAAAAACGGCTTGATATAAAAAAATAAAACTTTTGCACAAACAAAAGTTTTATCGTATCGTTTTTAATAGTTAAAGTGTAGAAATCGATTTTTATTGTGGTTTGCGGAGTTTTCCGTCAAGCCCCTTTATAAGAAAGCATTTGCCCACGACGTCGTCAAGACTTACAGGTCCGAAAACTCTCGAATCGAGAGAGACGTCTCTGTTGTCGCCCATGCAGAATATTTTTCCGTCGGGGATATAGATGTCTATATCCTGTCCCTTTGTCATCGAAGTGATGTACGGCTCGTCAAGTTGTCGGTCGTTGACGTATACGACGCAGTCTTTGATTTGCAGGTGGTCACCGCCGACGGCTATGACGCGTTTAACTAGCGTACTCACCGTATTTTCGTGAGCTTTTTCCGTGTTGAAAACCACTATATCTCCGCGTGATATTTTTGCAACTTTGTCGAGATACAGAACTTCGCCGTTGGTGCGTTGATTGTCGAATTTGTTGCCGTTGCCGCCGTCAAGAGTGGGGTACATCGAAGTGCCGTCTACGATAAACGAAGCGAAGACGTATTGTTTGAGCAACAGCCCCGTTGCCACAGCGAGTATCACGACGAGCAACACGCAAACGACGGAAACCATTATCCGTTTCTTTTTGATTTGTTTGTCCACGTCGGGTGCTATTTCGTTGAATTCCAGTTCTTCCATGCCAAATTATATTGTTCTTTTGTGTGAAAGTTTCTTATATCCACAAAAAGTTGTTGAACGCAACGCCTTCGACGTTGACCAGTTCAATCATTTTCACGTTTGCGAACGTTGACAACGTTCTTCCTTCTTCGCTCTTGAAATCGGTGCATTCAAAGAGCAGTTTTTGCCAAAATTCTCCGCCTTTCAGGTGTGTATGAGCGGTGTATTTTTTGAGTTCGGGATACGAGAATACCGAGAGATACAATTCGCATTTGTCTTTTGCAAAAGCGTCCACGTGCAACGCCGCCAGACGGGATAGCGAGCGCATCTCGAAAAGACTGCGAATAAGCGTCAGATTGCCTTTTTTTGCGGTGATTCCGTCAATGCCGAAAGGACCTTTTTCAAGTGCGATCACGTCTTCGTCGAGTATGGTTGCGTCGGTTTTTGCGATGAAAGAGCCGAGTCCCATGCTCGAATCGTATATGATGTTCGTTCCGCGCGGAGTGGTTTCGACGTTCTCGACGCCGTGTTTTGACGGAACGGCACAAACGACTCTCGTCGAAGTCACGTTGCCGTTGGGATATTCAAATGTCGCATACGCAACGATAGGCTCGTCCGCATCGTAAACGGGCACGTCGCAGATATATTCGTGTTCACCGACTTTTTGTTGAACCGCAATCGGTTGATAGTATCTTTCCTTGCTTACAAGTTCGCCGTAACTGACGTACAAAGTGCGTTTTGACGCCTTATGTGCGGTGGTAAGTCTCACGTACAGTCTTCCGTCGGTAGTCTCGAATCTTATGCCCGGCACAATCTGTTCGCCTGCGTCCTGAGCAAGATTGTTTCTGAGCCACAAAAGAAGTGCACGATAGGTCTTTTGTGTGATTTGTATGCCACAAGAGACGGACACTATCATTTGCTTGACCGCTGATTTGACAAGGTCGTACATATCGGCGGCTCTGTCTACGTCGCAAAGAAGCGAATCGCGCGTTGTGATTATAAGCGTCGGGCAAGTGACAAACATGGCGTAGGTTTCTGCGCCGACGCCGGTGGAATAGGCAAGTTGCTCGTCGCCTTGCGGAATATCCGTGCTTGAAAAACGCGGATTTTCGCTTGCCCAGCGGTATCCGCCGCCGTTGATTGCCACGAGAGCGGACACTCTGTTGTCCGTGCCTGCAACAAGCCACGACAGTTGCGAGCCTATGCCGAAGCCCAGCACGCCTATGCGGTTTTTCTGCACGATGGGTTGTTCGTTGAGAAGACTTATGGCTCTTCTTGCGATTTTCGACCATACAAACCACGGCGTATTGCGTGCGTCGGTTTCGATTGCGTCGAGACGGTTTTTGCAGTCGGGAAGTTTTGCATACGAAAGGCTTTGCGGAAAAGTCGTTTGCGATTCTTCCAACGTTCCGCAATAATCGAGAACACCAACGACGTAGCCTTCTTCCACGAAATCTTTGATTGCAAGCAGCGAGTCGTGATTTTCAAAAGACGGCAATATGAGAATGGCAGGGCGTTCATCCTGCCAACGCGCGTCGCAATATATGTCGAGACACGCACGCACTCTTCCGTCTTTTGCCGTGTCTGCGGTGAAGATTTGGCGAGTGCTTGCAAAATTGTCCGTCGTCTTAGAAGAGATGATTGACGCTTCCAAAGACGCTTGCGTCGGGTCGAAGCCTTCCCACACTTCCGTGGGAGTCATAAATCTGAGTTCCATACTCGCTATTATATCTCAAAAACACGACGATGTAAAGAAATAAAAACCTTATGTATCGCCCGCACGTGCAATCCGCGCATACGAGTGAGCTCGTTTCACTCGTCTTATTTTCGCTATCGTCTGCGGTTGACAAGGTTTTTGCCGTGCTTTTGAGCAACTTGCCGTATTCTGCGTTCATTTTTTTTATAGTATCGTCGTCGAGAAGAAAATCCATATTCACCCCCGACACATTGTATGCCGAAACTATTCATTTGGGTGTAATGCGATTCGGCACGCGCAATTGCGCCGCACGTCGTATATAGGCAATCGACGCATGAGAATCATCGAGATTTTCTCCTATGCGGTTTCTTGCACTTTTATGGTCACTTTTGCAAAGAAACTCAACTCGTCAAGGCAGTTTTCGGGGAGCGTTCTGCCCACCGATTGATAGGCTTTGTCTTGAAGATTGAGAAAGTCGATGCCGCATTGCTTGGACGTTTCAAACAGTTCCGTCAACTGTTTTTCAAATTGTTTGGCAAGAAGATTTGCGTATTGCTTGACGATTTCGTCCGCGCTTGAAAGCACTTTGTTCGTGTTTACGTGTTGAACGTCGCTTAGGTCAACCGACAATTCCATATCGGCAAAGATAGATTTTCCTTTCGCCTTGATTCTTATTTTTTTGCCCAGAATCTTAAATTCCATAGAACCGCCGTCGTCTGCCGTGTAATTGAGCGTGCCGACGATGTCTCTGCTTGAAAAAAGTGCGAGCAATTCGGAGGGCTCGCCTTCGATGATTTTGAACTTTTCGTGATTGAAAACAAGCGCGCGGGACAAGTCCATTTCGTAGGTGTCTCCGCCTCCGCTCTGTTCGGTCATGGGCGGATTTTCCATTTTCGTTGCGATGATATAAGGTATGGCGTTAGATTCGCTTCTCGAGAGAGACCGCGCGGCAAAGTCTTTGACGGTGGTGCGAATCATGCCGTCCGAGCCTTCTTCGTTGGTTAGTGCCTGCTGCAAAAAGAACGGCGACGAAAGAGTCGTGCCGAGCCGCAGTGCCATGATTTCTTTCGGGGCGTGTTTTCCCGACACGAGAATTGCCTGCTCGGGTAAAGCGTACATGCCCGTAAGCGGATATATGAGTTGCAGGTGGTCGAGTTTAAGCACGGCGGGGGAGACGAAAAGTACGTTGCAATGCGCAAGGGACACGATAAGTCCCATTTTTCTCGAAATATTGTCGAGTGCGTCCGCGATGGTTTTGCCTTGTGCGTTGTACATCGCATAGGTTGCCTGCGCGTCCTGTCCGCCCGCAATTCCCACAAGCACCGATTGTGCGGACACGTCGAATTCTTTTGTTTGCTCGTCAAAGTCTATGCCGATGCCAAGCACGATTGCCGATTTTATCAGAGACGGCGTTTCAACCGTTCTGCCGAAAACGACAAGTATTATCGCAATGATGAGAATGACCGCCCACTTAGTGCGTGCCACGTATGAAGATACGGCAAGTTTTTTCATTCCGCACCCCCTTGTTGCGCTTTTTGCGTATCGGCTGAAAAAGGCTTCAGATTGCCGTCGTTTTCGCTGTCGGGCATTGCGGACTCAATCTGCGGATCGGGGGTGTATTCGTCGTCGAGACATGCGAATATATGACGGTATTTTTTCTTTTTCACGGTGGCGGCAAGCACCAGAAACGAAGGCAGAGCAATCGCTATGCCGAAAAGGACATAGCCGAAAATGCCGAGAGCAAAGTCGGTCACGGTTTGAGCCGAAGTGACGGTTAGTGCGGTGACGAGAACGGCAACGGGGCACAGAATTTTGCTTAAAGTCGCACTGCCCGTCGCACGCTCGAAAGTCTTGTATGCACCGTCGTATAAAAATGCCATCGAGATTATGGAAATTGCGATTATTATAAACAGGTTCGTCCATTCCATTCTGCCTATTTCGAGAGAGAGTTGGTTGAAACTTGCAATGTGGATAAGAAGGTCCGCCACCATTTTCAATGCGTTTCCGTATAGCGCGATGCCAAGCATGACTATGACGTTGACAAGCGTCCATACGCATACAGCGGTAGTTGTGATATACGGCATTTTCTTGTTGCGTATTTTTATGAATGCAAACGGAAACATATCTCCGAGCCACAGCCCGAAATGCGGTGCTTTTGAAAAGAACTCGCTCGGCGGCATAGAAAAAATCGGGAGATTGCGACCTATATCCATATTCATGTCTAGAAAAGCAAGATTTGCGACTATCGAAAAAACCGCAAGCGCGGCAAACAATTCTGCGGTTCGGGCAATGGATCTCGTACCTTTTAACCCAAGATAAACTACGGGCAAAAGGAATAAAACGTATATGAGAAACGGTTGCGTCCCCGTGAAAAGTTCGTGGGTGAGATAACTCATACAGTAGCAGAAATAAAACACGATTTTCATCGTCAGCCACATTGACGACAGAAGGCAGCACGTTTTGTAAAATTTGCAGTTTACGGCAATGAGCATTCCGTCTCCGTTCATTCTCGAAAACGCAAAAGACAGTGCCGCTATCAGAAATTCGACCGCCGTAAAGAGAAGATACAACCACAGCGTCGAAGAGCCGTAACTCTCGCAGATAATGCCGGGTGCGGCGGACAGTTTGAACGCAAATCCGACGGCTACGACGATAGCCGCCGCTTGTGAATTGTAGATATTGTTTTTTGGCAAACTTTTGCGCAATCTATGTTTTATAGTGTTATTTTGCATTGTTCAACACCGTTTTGTGTTATTTTCTTATTCTTCGACGGTTTGCCGTCGGGATAGAATAGGGGCGCAGTTCCATGCTTGATGAGTCCGCTTTCATAAGACCGTCCTGAAGGTCGGGAGATATTCTCGGTGCGTACGGAGCAAGGTAAGGCGTACCGAAATTGTCAAGGGAAGCAAGGTATGCGATGATGACGAGAGCGAGTATGATTATGCCGACAAATCCCATAACCGCACTTATGCAAAGAAATAGAAATCTTAGTATGCTCATTGCGCCGACTTGGTCGGGCACGCAAAAAATTCCTATCGCGGACAGTGCAACGACAAGCACCGACGGAGACGAGATAAGCCCCGCTTTCACCGCAGTGTCTCCGAGCACGATTGCTCCTACGACGGACAGAGAAATCCCAAAGTATCTCGGCATGCGTATGGACGCCTGATTGAGTATCTCGAAGAGCGTCATCACAAGAAGCATTTCTATTGCGGGCGGAAAGGGTATGTTTGTCGTTGCAGACATCAGCGTCATAAGAAATTTGAGCGGCAAAAGTTGAAAGTGATAGGTTTGAAGAGCGATGTATACGCCCGGCAAAAATATCGTCAACATTGCGCCTAAAAATCGGAACACGCGAATCATCGAAGCGCGCCAGTCTCCCGAGTAATAATCGTAGCCGTCCTGCACGTCTTCAAAAACGAGATAGGGCAACGTCACCACGATAGGCGAGCCGTCAACGACGATTGCGATGCGCCCTTCGAGAAGTTTTGCGCTGACGACATCGGGTTTTTCGCTCGTGCCTGCTTGCAGAAAGAACGAGTTTTTGCGAGTTTGTATAAAAGACAGAACGTACGCGCTGTCCACAACGCCGTCAACGTCGATTTTTCTTATTTTTTCGCAAATCGTTTTAACGACGTTTTCGTCTGCTATTCCGTGCACGTACATCACTGCCACCGTTGTTGCGGAGTATCTGCCCACCTGAAAACTTTTCATCACAAGATCGGGAGATTTTATGCGGCGGCGTATCATCGACGTGTTTGTCTTTATTTCTTCCACAAAGCCTTCGCGCGGACCTTTCATAACACTCGAAGTCGGCGGTTCGCCGATTGCACGCGTGCTCGGTTTTCGAAGTGAGAAAATATAGGCGTTGTCGTCTTCTTCGATGAAAAACGCTATGTCGCAAAGTGCGATTTCACCTGGAGCGTTTTCAATCGGCACGACCTTTATCTCGTCGCTGTACGCAACCGTGTTCTGCAAAGTTTCGAGATACGGAGAAGAAAGCCTTTCGGCATTTTTCAAAGGTCTCACGACGTCCTGCTCGAAAAGCACTTTGTCGATATTGCCGTCAAGATAGGCAAAAAGACAATTTTTGTCGCCGACGCGCAAAGGACGACACTTGAAGTCGTCGCTTTGAGAAAACGAGATATTGAGCCTTTTTGTAAGTGCTTCGATATTCACGCACGCATTATTGCCCAAAACCGCGGCAGTAAAACAATTTTGATTATTTTTTCGTCGTTTCTATGGAATCAAATCGTCATTTCCCGTCTTGACAATGAAAATACTTATGTTAAAATTATCTTATAAAAATAGGAGAATCTTATGAGCGACAACAGGAACGACAATATAGAAAACGACGCGATCTTATCCGTCGAAACGACGGACGAAAACGTTGCGGAAGAGCAATCCGCGCAAGAAGTCTCGTCGCAAGGTATACTTTACGATTACAACGTGAAGCACGCGGCGGCACTTGCAAAGAAAGAGAAGAGAAAAGGCGTGATGCAGTTCATCAAATACGCGCTTTGTGCGGCGAGTGCAGGCATCATACAAATCGTTTTGTTCACGATTCTGCAAGCGGTTTTGCCGAAAGATATGGGCAACATTCACTTCATCGTGGAAGATATGCCGCTCGGCACGTTCATTGCGACTACGGTTGCGCTTTGTGCTTCGATACTCTGGAATTTCACGTTCAACCGCAAATTCACTTTCAAAGACGCCGGCAACGTTCCGCGTGCAATGATACTCGCATTCTTATTTTACGTGCCGTTCTATCCTTTCCAGACCTGGTACGTACACACGATAAAATCTTTGCTCGGACAACATATCAGTATTGACGGCGCAGGCGTAATCGCAGAAGCGTCGGTTATGGCGATAAACTTCGCGCTTGAATTTATGTGGCAGAAATTCGTCGTGTTCAGAAAACCAAAAGACAAGAAGGCCGCCCCTGCCAAACAAGATCAAAACACAGCAGAGTAGTGATATGTACGCTTCGAATAAGATTTATTAGTTCACATCTCTACAAAAGTTGAGCGTTTAAACCCTAAATAGAACACCTCATCTTTCCGGTCCGTGCCGGTATTTCTTCCACCACTCGTATAGAGTACTTTCTCTACAATATTATCCGTCGCTCGCGGGGAAGACAGGCGGCACTCGCATAGAAAAATATCGTCCCCTTGTTATGCCACCACGCTTTGTGCGCCGGCTCCGCAACAACACGGCGCAGTCGCTCGTACAACCGTCAAGCTCGGCGCTTATCTCGGCGTTCGCCTTGCGAACGCTCACTTCGAATAAGCACATTCCGTTTATAAGTACGCTTTGAATAGGCTTTTGGATAAGGCTCCGCCTTCCACAATTATTAATTATTCATTATTAATTAAACAAAAATAGCCGTGCGTTTTGATTGTCTCGGCTTTCTTTTTGTGGTAAAATACTAAAAACTTTTCAAGGAGAAGCACGTTATGGCAAAATATTGCGACGAACCGTCAAGAACTTTCAGCGAATATCTTCTTATCCCCGGTTTCACTTCGGAAAAATGTATTCCCGCAAACGTAGACCTTAAAACGCCCATCGTCAAATTCAAAAAGGGCGAAACGCCGAGAATAGAACTCAACATTCCGCTCGTGTCGGCAATCATGCAATCGGTCAGTGACGACAGAATGGCAATCGCACTCGCAAAAGAAGGCGGAATATCCTTTATATTCGGCTCTCAATCGGCGCAAAGCGAAGCGGATATGGTGCGCAGAGTCAAAGCATACAAGGCAGGCTTCGTGCCCAGCGACAGCAATCTTACACCCGACGCGACGCTCAAAGACGTGCTCGACCTTGTCGAACGCAACGGACACAACACCATTGCCGTCACCGATGACGGACTTGCAAACGGCAAGTTGCTCGGCGTTGTAACTTCAAGAGATTATCGTCCGTCAAGAATGTCTTTGGACGACAAAGTGTCGTCGTTTATGACGCCGAGAGAAAAACTTGTCGTCGCACCTGCAACGGTCACGCTCACGGAAGCCAACGACATCATTTGGGACCACAAACTCAACAGTCTTCCCATCGTTGACGAAAACGACAGACTTATGTATTTCGTTTTCCGCAAAGACTACGAACAACACAAGGAAAATCCGCTCGAAGTGCTTGACGCAGAGAAGCGTTATCTTGTCGGCGCAGGCATCAACACGTTGGATTTCGAAACGCGCGTGCCTATGCTCGTCGATGCGGGAGCGGACGTTCTTTGCATAGACAGCAGTGAAGGTTACACCGTATGGCAAAAACGAACCATAGACTTTATCCGTGCAAAATATGGTGATAAAGTGCTTGTTGGGGCAGGAAACGTGGTTGACAGAGAAGGATTCTTGTTCCTTGCAAACGCGGGTGCGGACTTTGTGAAAGTGGGTATCGGCGGCGGCTCTATCTGCATAACCAGAGAGACGAAAGGCATCGGGCGCGGACAAGCGACGGCACTTATCGAAGTGGCGGCGGCTCGCGACGAGTACTTTGAAAAGACGGGTGTTTATATTCCCATTTGCTCGGACGGCGGAATCGTTCAAGACTATCATATGACGCTTGCGCTTGCAATGGGGGCGGACTTCATTATGCTCGGCAGATACTTTGCTCGCTTTGACGAAAGCCCGACGGCAAAACTCAACGTCAACGGCAATTACGTCAAAGAATACTGGGGAGAGGGCAGCAACCGTGCAAGAAACTGGCAACGTTACGACCTTGGCGGAAAGAGCGGTCTTTCGTTTGAAGAAGGCGTCGATTCTTACGTACCGTATGCGGGCAAACTCGCAGACAACGTGCGCAAGAGTTTGTACAAGGTCAAGTCCACGATGTGCAACTGTGGCGTGACAAGCATCGCCGAACTTCACGAAAACGCAAAACTCACACTCGTGTCTGCAACCAGTATAGTTGAAGGCGGAGCGCACGACGTGCTGATAAAAAACAAATACAACTCATAAACAAAAGCCGTCGAAAACTGCGCTATTTAGCGAACAACTACGTCAGAGCCACGCTTCCGTCAACTCATGTGCGCAAAGCACATTAGGGTTGCCGTTAGCATGGCTCTTTCTTGTTCCGAACAAAAGCCGTCATTGCGGCAACGGCATAGCTTGCAAGCAAGCAACGCCGAGAGCCGCATTAGGCTTATTGTTCTGCTAACCGCGCCGAAAATCTTTGCTATCAGTTCAGTCACGGACAAAAAATCAAGCCGCAATTTCGCAAGATTGTCGGCTTGGTACTTTTATTGGGCGGGACACCCACACCCGAAACGAAAACTTATTCGGAGCGTACTTATTAATGGTATGTGCAACTTAAAAGACGGAATTGGAGCCGCAAGGCGGCGACCGTATTGAGCGTCGGACTTGACGTAAAGTACAAGCGACTGCGCCATGTTGTTGCGTAGCCGGCGCACAAAGCGAAGTGACACAATAAGAGAACTAGCGTAAGTTATGTCTCGACCGAGTGTTGTCCCCCGCTACGCGGTCACCGTGGGTTCCCTGAAAGGGGGAACGGTGATAGGGAAAACACCTGAGGAAAGGGGAAAGTTGCATTTAGGGTTTTACACACAAAACTTTTGTAGAGTGGTGGAAGAAATACCGGCGCGGACCGGAAAGATGGGGTAATTCTATTTAAAGTTTCAAACGCTCACCCCTTGTAGAGACCCAAACAAAGACAAAAGAGTACAAAAAAAGACGATGCTATCGGCATCGTCTTTTTTTTGTGAAAACTTTATCAGTTGATGCCTTCTGCAATCATAGCGTCGGCAACTTTCTTGAATCCCGCAAGGTTTGCGCCCGCAACGAGATTGTAATTCATGCCGTATGCGTTGAGTGCGTCGCAGATTTGTGTGTGAATGCCTTTCATGATTTGTTTGAGTTTTGCATCCACTTCTTCGCGCGACCATGCAAGACGTTCGCTGTTTTGTGACATTTCAAGACCGCTCGTTGCCACGCCGCCCGCATTGACAGCCTTTGACGGAGTCACAAGCACGCCGTGAGACTGCAAGAATGCGATTGCTTCGTTGGTGGTCGGCATATTTGCGACTTCGTTGAGCACGGGCACGCCGAGTTTGACCATGGCTTGCGCATCTTCGAGAAGAATCTCGTTTTGTCTTGCGCAGGGCATATAGATGTCTGCTTTGACGTTGCCCCACGGTTTCTTGCCTGCGACGAATTCGCAACCGAATTTGTCTGCGTAGTCTTGCACTTTATTGCGGTTAGAAGCACGCATTTCGAGCATATAATCGATTTTTTCTCCGCTGACGCCGTCGTTGTCGACGATGTATCCGTCGGGACCCGAAAGGGTGATGACCTTGCCGCCGAGTTCGGAGATTTTCTTTGCCGCGCCCCATGCCACGTTGCCGAAACCGGAGAGACAGAAAGTCTTGCCCGCAAGTTGCTCGCCTTCGTGTTTGAGCACTTCGTCAAGGAAGTATGTTGCACCGAAACCCGTTGCTTCGGGGCGAATGAGAGAGCCGCCGAAACTCAAACCTTTGCCCGTGAGAACGCCGTTTTCGTATGCGCCGACGATTTTCTTGTATTGACCGAAAAGATATCCGATTTCTCTTCCGCCGACACCCATATCACCGGCCGGAACGTCCATATCGGGTCCGATATAGCGATAAAGTTCGGTCATGAAAGACTGGCAAAAGCGCATAATTTCGGAATCGCTCTTGCCGGTCGGGTCGAAGTCCGCGCCGCCTTTTGCGCCGCCCATGGGCAGAGAAGTGAGCGAGTTTTTGAAAGTCTGCTCGAAGCCCAAAAACTTCATGGTGTCGAGATTTACGTCTTTTTGAAAACGAAGTCCGCCTTTGAAAGGCCCGATTGCGTTGTTGAATTGCACGCGATATCCGCGATTTACGTGATATACACCGTTGTCATCCATCCAGGGAACGCGGAAGATGATTTGTCTTTCGGGTTCGACTATGCGTTCGAGAATGACGTTTTTGCGCATAACGCTCTCGTTTTGCTCGATTGCGGGAGTCAGAGACGAGAGAACTTCTTTGACCGTTTGCATAAATTGCGGTTGATTCGGGTTTTGCAATTCGGTCTTTTCGATGACTTCACTGATGTATGACATATTTTCCTCCTTGGCAGAACTTTCGTTCGTCCTAAATAAAATAATATACTCACAAAGTGGCAAAATCAACACAAAAATAAAATCAAGCCCCGTTTGTTGATTGATATAAAACGCGAAATCGACGGATATGCACACAAAATTTGCGAGTTGTATCGTGATTTTTTGCCGAAAAAACGCATAAATTGTGTCGGAAGAATTGCGTCTACACAAAATATTAAGACGCAAAAAATTCTTCAAAATCGTATTGAAATATAAGTTTCGATATGTTATCATATAAATGTTAAATTATTTAAGGTGCGCCCGCTCACGCGCGCAGGCGTGCTTGAAGTAAAGAAAGGAGAAAGTTATGAGCCAAAATAAACAGTTCAAAAAGGTCAAACTTTTCAGAGTGCTCAAAGTGGTGTTCTACTCGCTTGGCCTTCCGCTGTTCCTTGTCACGGTATTTCTTTCCGCGATAAAGTTTATCGGTCACGACCCGTTCATGGGCGAAACCGCAACGACGACCGCAATGGGATTCTTCAAACAAATCGAAGCGCATCTCACTGCGCCGGCACTTCACGGTTTTTGGATTGCGTGCGCGCTTTGGGCGATTATTTCCATCATTCACATCGTGCTTAGCAAGACCGTAAAAAGCACGAGAGTCAGAATGCTTGCAGTGCTTGCCTCAACGCTCGTGGTTATGTTCGGCTCGGTGCTTATCATGGACACCGTGTTCGAATCCAAAATCACGGACATGCAAAACAATGCGCAGAGCGGCGTGGTCATCAACGACTACAAAACCCAACTTTCATATTATCGTACGCTTTCGTCAAACGCCATCAAGAAAAACGATACGCTCAATCTCATTGAGAAAGTCAATCTCATCAAGACGGTTTACAACGTCGAGATGGAAGGCGCGGACAAGGGCGGCACTGCCGGCAACATCGCAAACAAACCCGTAAGTTACTGGAATGTTGTAGGCGATGACGGAGTGCAGGGCGTCGATATCAGTTTCAAGTTTAATTCCACCACGGGCGGATACGACCTTGACGTGAGCGGAAGCGGCAACAACTTTGTCGGCGACGGCAATATCACAAAACAAATCGAAGGCAATCAAATCATAAGACTTGCACCCAACGGCAACGGTCAACTCGAAATCAACGGCAAGGTCTACTCTCATTACTGGTACAAAGAAAGACAAACAAAAGCCGGCGATAAGATTTACGTGTGGTACACCAAAGACATGATGCCCGTCGGCACTCAATACAAAAACGGCACAACCGTTGACAAATCGGCAATAACCGACGGCGTTTACGGCACAGGCATCTACAATGCAAACGGCATGCTTTCGGACGGCTGGGTGTTCAGCATCTACAACATGCTTGAAATTCTCGAAGACTATTACGAAGGCAAAGCAATCGTAGAGAAATACAGCAATCAGGTGGAGAATTTGTACGAAGAAGCGGAATCCATGCGCGACGCGTACTATCAAGGTCTTATTCCAGATCAAGACGGCAATTATGCAGAACCGTGGTTGCAAGCAATTTACAATCAGGAAATCGAAGTCGCAGGCCGTTTCTCCATGACAAGACGCAGACTCGATTCCCTTGTCGCAAAACTCGGTGCGCTTCTCGGCAACAACAGTCTTTTCGACTTCCTTCTCAAGACTAACGAAGACGGCGACAGCGGTCTTGTCGACGTGGCGGACAACTTCGGTGTCGGTAATATAATCAAACCTATTCTCGAAAAACTTCAGAAGGGCATGAGTTTTGCAACCGACATCATCAAGAACGACGCAACGATGGCAACAGTCATCGATTACGTAAAACCGGCACTCGGCATTTCAGGTTCCGTTGAAATCAAAGACATTTACATCGTGCTTGCTTATGCGGGCGCAACCGACGTGTTCGGCGTCAAGAGAGACAATCTCTATCTCGCACTCGTCAAAGACAACGGAGCAGGAGCAATCGGCACGAATCCCGCAAAAGTCAGCGACGGCGGTGACGTTCTTCTCGACATCGATTTCTCGGATAAGGTTATCGACGACGAAAACAGCGACTACGCTTTCGACCTCGATCATTTGAGCAAGTTCCTTAACACCGCAATCAACGGTTTGCTCGGCAAGTTCGGCGTCAATCTCAAATCCCTTCTCGTTGACAACACCATCGGCAGCATGCTCGGCGGTTTGCTCATCAAGGATATTAAGATTGACGGCGTGACGTACAAGGGACTCGAAATCGGCGGCATGCAAATTCCGCTCTTCGACGAAGACTACAATGCGGCAATCGACATTTCCGCAATTCTCACAAATGTCCTTTCTTCGCTTTATTATTATCAATCTCCCGTCATCAAACCCGTGTGGGAATTCTACGGTTGGGAAGAAAGCACCAACGCAGAATATATTGCCGCAAGTGCCGCGCTCAAACAATATCAGAGAGCGGAATACGAAGCGGTTGCATACGGCGGAATGATAGGCTCGGTTCTTATCGGCGACAATCTCGGTACGGGCTCTTATCCGTCCGCACTCGGACTTTCGGATCTCACATCGGTGAGACAACTCAAAGCGGATCTTTCCTACAAACCGGAATTTTATCCGATTTACTCGTTGCGTGATATGATTCTGTTCTTTACGGGTATCGTGGTGTTGTTCTACGCTTTGAGTTTCGTAGCTCAAGAGAAAGAAATCGAATACGCAACGGGTCAACTCGTCGTCGAAGAACGTAAAGCGCGTGCAAAGAAAGTCAAAAAAGGCGCGCAAACCGACGAAATTGCGACGTCCGAAAACGAAACGACAGAAAACGGCGTCGATTCTCAATCCGAACAGGCGATGGACGCTCCCATAGGAGACGAAGCCTTGCCTGCGCAAGAAAATACGGATAAGGGGGTGCTGTAATATGAGTAAGAAACATCTCGTAGACGTTCAGGCAATCGAAAACGAAGCGACAGTCGAAGAACAAACAGTCGAAAAAACGGAACTCGATGGTTATTCTTCGAAAGCGGACGAAACCGGCGTTCCGGCTTTCCCCGTCAGCGACCGCACCAAAAAGGAACAATTCAATACGTCGGTCATCTACACGGTGGCTTCGGTCGTCATCTATTTGCTCGCATATCTTCCGATAATCATCGTATCTCTCGTGCTCGGCGTGAAGTGCTACAAACTTTTGCCGTACTACGGAGTGTGGCCGTTTGTCGGCACGATTTTCGCAGGAGTTCTCGGTCTCGTGTTCATGACCGTCGTTCTCGTCGTCGAAAGAAAGAAGAGCAAGCATAGCATAAGAACGCAAACTGTCAAAATTCTTATTGCGTTCGTGTGTTTGACAACTGGCATGGGCTTGCTTTTCACTTACATCGTCCCCGACGTAATCGCAAAGGCAACGCAAAGCACGCTTTATTGCGAAGACGTGTACTACAAGGGAGCGGAGCAAGCGGAAAAGAACGCAAAGCTCGAGCGCGACTTCATTATGTACAACGTGCTCAACGGCAACCTTAACAACTATGACGGAAACCGTATTGCCGACCACGGCGATTTCTCCTACACGACGCTCTCCAAGCGCGAAGAAAACAACGGCACGTTCATTAGATACTACAATCAGGACATTCAAAACGTTTACGATGCGTATATGCGCGACTATGATATAAAAACGATCAAGTCGCAAGTCATAGACGTTCTTGAAAAGAACGCACCCAGAAGATACGAACTCTACAACTTCGTATACACCAACTATGTACTCAACGATTACGATTACGCTTTCGTGAACAACGTGCAACGTCGTGCGTTCGCACTTTCGCTCGTTGACTATATCTACTCCAACTTCGACTACGAAGGCATGCTCAAAACCGGTTTCAAAGACGCAAGAGTCAAAGCGTTGTTCCAAGCCAACTACGACAGTTTCAACCATGACGGATACAACACGTTTGACGATCCGCTCCTTTTGTATGCGCAAGTCAATGGTCGTATGACTGTCCCCGTAGTCCTTCGTCTCATTCTCAACGGCGGTTGGGAATACTCGCAAGGCGGCTATGACGACGCAACCGGCGAAGTTCGTTTCACCGAAGACGGCAACTGCCTGTATCAACTTTATGATCCCGAAAAAGTGGCTGAATTCGTTGCAAACGGCGGTGAATTCCTTTACGACGGCAAACTCATGGACGAAAACGGCAACGAAATAACCGTCAAATACGGCTTCAACGAAGATGGCTGGATGATGTACGAAAACGGTGTGACCAAACGCCAAATGAAGTGGCTCGTTCTCGATATGCTCGGTGATCCGATGTCCATTGCTTCCGTCAACATCAATGCACTTGCAGGCGACGTTATCACGACGGCAATACAACAACTCATCGAAAAACTTCCCACTCTCGTTGACGCACTCGGCGGTCTCGTTAAGAAAGACCTTATCGACGTAGTTGTCAAAGAAGCAACGGGCGGTGCAGGTCTCAATATCGGACTTTGCTTCGACGACGACGGCAATCTAGCAGTCAATCTCTTCTCCATGAACGCACCTTACGGTATGCTCGGCTACATGCAAGCAACGTGGGTTGACAGCGACAATCTTCTCATGGCGGTCATCAACGTGGTAGGACTTCGCAACTGGCTCTGCATCTTCGGCGCAATCGGCTCCGTGCTTATCATAGCGGCAGGCATTTGCAGAGAGATGGGTGAAAAGACGCGCAATCGCAGCGAAATCGCACGTGACCGTGTCAATCGTGCAAAAGAAGACGGAACCAATGAAGAGACGCCCGCGGAAAACGCAGACAATGCAAACGACGCCGACGTGACAGTCGGCGCAGACGCTCCGCCGACACCCGACGCGGTATAACGACAAACACATGAAAAAAGGCACGCAATTGCGTGCCTTTTTTGATGCCATAAAACGTTTTGTAAGGTTTGTGCTTTTATATTTGCAACGTCGGTTTTCAACGACGTTTTCGAGAATGATTATATTGATATTATATATATTATAAAATAGGTTTTATATAAGAAGAATATCGCCCTGTTCGAGCGCGTACGGGCAATCTATCGCATATATTCGCTGCACGTATTTTGCATCGTCCGTGACGGTGTTCTGAACGGTGTCGGAGATTGCGCCTATCGTGAACGATTTGTAAGCGATATCGGCATTTGGCGACAGAACGGTCACGACGTCACCCGTGCGGAAGCGGTTGCGCATTTCGACGGTTGCAACGCCGTTTGCACAATTCTGAACGACTGCGGTGAATACGTATTTTTCGGGTGATTGTCCTTCGTCAAGGCACACCGTGTCGAGATTGTCGCCGTCAAAGTATGCGTCGGTGTAGGTGCGGTGCGCAACCGTTTCGAGCAGTGCGTCGTATTCGTCGGAGTGTTCGATTTTTCCCGTTGCAAGATATTCGTCAATCGCTTTTCTGTATGCGTTTGCAACCGTTGCGACGTAAAATTCGCTCTTCATTCTGCCTTCGACTTTCAATGATACGATGCCCGAGTTTGCGATTTCGGGGATATGTCGCAAAAGACGCAAGTCGCGACTGTTCATGAAGTAGGTCATGCGCTCGTCATGTTCGATATCGAGCGGCTTCGACGCATGACGTTCGGTTTCTGTTATGCGGTATCCCCATCTGCAGGGTTGTATGCAAGCGCCGCGATTTGCCGAGCGATTTGCAAAGTAGGTTGAGAGAAGACATCTTCCCGAATAACTCATGCACATTGCCCCGTGCACGAACGCTTCCAGTTCCATATCGGGCACGGCGTTGTGAATTTCAAGCACTTCGTCCAAAGACAACTCTCTTGCAAGCACGACGCGCTTTATGCCCATTGACTGCCAGAATTTCACGGCAAGAAGATTTGTCGTGTTTGCTTGCGTTGAAAGGTGAATGGTAAGATTCGGCGCAACTTCTTTGCAAAGAGTCACAAGGCCTATGTCGGAGATAAGCACTGCGTCAACGTTTGCGCTTTGCAAAAACTCAAAGTATGATTTTGCGTTTTCAAGGTCGGCGTTCCTTGCAAAAATGTTTACGGTGACGTACACTTTTTTGCCGAGCGAGTGAGCGTAATTCGTTGCCTCGACAATCTCTTCGTTTGTGAAATTGTCCGCAAATGCGCGCAAAGAAAAAGCCTTTCCGCCGATATAGACGGCGTCTGCGCCGAAGTGAAAAGCGGTTTTGAGTTTTTTGAGATTGCCTGCAGGCATCAACAGTTCGAGCATAAGCACCTTGTTGCTGAATTTAGCGTTTAACAATACAAATCGGCATCGTTAAATGCCGATTTTGCAATTTATATTCGTTTTTGGTTTTAGTCCGTGATGATAGGAATCTTTGCAAGATACACAATATCGTCGCGATTTGCCGCGTCGCCTTCTGCAAGCACGAAAGCCTTTTTATAGATTTCGCCACCTGCGAGATTGACGATTTTTTCAAGTCCGCGAAGGCTTCCGCCGGTTGATACCACGTCGTCGACGATTGCCACTTTTTTGCCTTTTAGAAGGTTTGCGTCGTGCTTTGACAGATACAGCGTTTGCTCTCCGCCCGTCGTTATGGATTGTACGGTTGCCTCGATGCCGTCTTGCATATAAAGTTTCTTGCTCTTGCGGCACACTGCGTAATATTTTTGTCCGAGTTCGCGTGCAATGACGTGGCTCAGTTGAAGTCCTTTTGATTCTGCCGTAAGCACTACGTCGCATCCGCCGAGAAGTTTTGCAAGTTCTTTTCCGCAATGTTCGGTCAGTTCAACGTTGCCGTGTAGGTTGAAAAAACAGATGCTTATGCCGTTTGGCAGGGGAAGTATAGGCAAATCTTCTTTGTATCCGTCGATGTCGACGGTGTAAAATCTTTCCATAGAGAAAAACTCCTTGGTATTTATTAGGTTTATATTATAAAACAATCGTCGTAGTTTTACAAGTCAAAATTTCGCAAATCCGATTGCGAAAAACGAGAATGAAATATGCGGCAAAATCCGATTATTATTCGTCTTGATTTTCCGCTTCTTTTTCTTTCTCTTTTGAGTTGTACGCAGTGATTTTCACTTTGTTTTCGTTTTCGTCGAGCACGTAGGTGTTGTCAAGTTGATTTCTCAAATCTCCCACGACGCTTGCGATATATTCTTTGCGCAGTTTTGCCTGCTCTTGTTTTTCTTCTTCCGTAAGTCCGACGGTTTTTGCCTTGCGAGCAAGTTCGTTGATTCTTTCGACGTTCATAGTTTATCCTTCCTACAATATTTATTTTTTTGACTAAGACAGGCGGTTATACGTCCGTTCGCCAGTCTATAGGTTCTTCTCCGTGTGCTTTCAAAAACGCGTTGCATTTCGAGAAGTGTTTACATCCGAAAAAGCCTGCGTACGCCGACAACGGAGACGGGTGCGGACATTCGAGAATCAGGTGTTGAGAAGAAGTGATGAGCGACTTCTTAGAGCGCGCGTTTCCGCCCCACAGCATAAACACGATAGGCTCTTTTCTTGCGTTGAGTTTTCTTATTATGCTGTCAGTCAGCACTTCCCAGCCTTTGTCCTTGTGCGAGTTGGGTTGCCCTTCGCGCACCGTAAGCACCGTGTTGAGAAGAAGAACACCTTGTTTTGCCCACGGAACGAGATACGGAGATTTGTTTTTCACGCCAATATCGGTCTCGATTTCTTTGAATATGTTGACAAGAGACGGCGGAGCAGGGACGTCGGGTTTCACCGAAAAGCACATGCCGTGAGCCTGCCCTGCGCCGTGATAGGGGTCTTGCCCGAGAATAACCACTTTGACGTTTTCGTACGGCGTGTATTTTAGTGCGTTGAAAATGTCGTGCATATCGGGGTATATCACGCGCGTGCCATATTCCTGAGCCAGAAACTTGCGTAAGTTCCGATAGTTTTCGCTTTCAAAATCTTCTTTTAGGATAGAATCCCAACTGTTTCCTATGTTTACCATATCCATATTATACCACAATTTTTTTTCAACGCAAGAGTATATAAAGCGTATGTTTTCGCCATAATACAATCAATCCGACAACGGAGCAAAATTCAATACGGCAAATGCCGAAAAGGAGAAAATTTTTATGGCAAAGACTGCTACGAAGCAAACCAAGAAAACCGAAAACTGCCATTGCGCAGAACCCAAATCCACCAAAACGACAAAATCCCGCGCAAAGAGCGGCAAAGAAATGGATTGCAAAGACTGCAAGTAAAACCGCGCTAAACGGCGACTGACTTTGGACGCGATTGACGCAAGGCGTAACAATCGCTATTCCGTCACTGCGTTCCTTACAGCACCCCGAGCCTGCCAACTCACGTACGCCTTGTACGTTAGGGTTGTCATTCTCGGGGTGCTTTCGCGTCTGACTTCGTCAACACCGCAAGTCAGAAAGCAGTGTGCTACACATAGTTTGCTTTCAACCTTGCGGTATTTTTATACATTCAGTCTTGTTTTCTTGTATCTATTAATTATATAAATAATAAACGAGCAACAAAACCGTTGCTCGTTTTTAGTTTTCTCTTCCAAGAAGGTAGTCCGTTGAAATATCAAAAAAATCTGCCATTTTTATAATATACGTAGCTTTTGGCTCGTTTACGCCACGTTCCCAATAATCTATCGCTTTTTGACTTACGCCAATTTCTTTTGCTAGCGCACTTTGCGACAGATTATGTTCTTGTCTTAATTCTTTTAGTCGTTCCGCAATCTTCATAATATAAATTTTAGTAGAAAACTTCTTAAAAATCTTTACAAAGAAGAATTCTTCTTGTATAATATTGTTGTCAAAAATGATATTTTGGTTTTTGATAGTATATTTTTTGGAGGCATTATGCATTATTCAAAATCTGATTTTAAAATGTTGCAAGGGACAACAGTTGTGTTGCAGGTAGTTGATTGGGGTGAAGACGCAAAAGTCAAATTGGTTGATTGGGGTGAAGATCTTACGTTTAGAAAAGTTGACGGAAATATTTCTTCTAAAATCATAAAAATTAAAATTGTTTCATGGGGCGAAGATGTGAAGCTAAAACAAGTAAATTTTAACGGCAATTTTAATGCGATTATCAGATAATATTATGACAAATGGAATAGATGATAGTATTTTTGATTTTGTTTATGAAATCGCACTACGTGACGCGACAATGCGTTCGGCATATGTGGGACCCCACGAAAACTTGATAAAAGGAGAACATGCGCAAAGAGTTAAAAAATATATCAATGAGTATATCTCCAATATACTAAATGGGAATTATCCGAATTTTTATGAAACAGAGAGTATTGTTGAAAAAGAGCTCGAACAATATAATTTTTCTTTTGGGAATTGTCAGAAATTGATAAACATGACGGTAAAATATTTTTATATTGCAACATATAAGAATAGTTCGAAAAAAAAAGCTCTTTGACAAATGTCATTGTCCAATGGATAGAATAATGATAAAAAAAGTTATTCAATTATCCAAAGAAACTGAAATTTTACAAATTGCAAATTGTGATATTAAAAATATAGATTGCAGTTGGTCAAAATTGGAAAAAATAAATGACACAATTCCAATACAATATATAAAATTTCAAGAGGCAGTGTCTATTTTGGCAAAACAAAAAGGAATAAATCCTATTGAATTTGATTTTGTCTTTTGGAGTGGCAAATAATGGATATATCATGCTAAAAGCAAAATTTTATGGTTTTTATCGATAAAATTTTGTAAGAATTACAAAACCGTGATTAAACAAAAAGGCACGACTTAAAACGAAATGCAACAAAACCAGTTGCAAGTTCGAAGAAGGTCGTGCCTATTAATTTGTTTTGTTTTTTGCGGCTATTTTTTATTCTTCTTTGTCGGACATGGCGTCGATTTCGGCGGTGGATTGGCGTTCTCCGATTTTCATGTCTTCGAGCGCGTATGTTTTCACGTCGAAACTGCCGTCTTTGAGCATCACTTTCACGCGGGCGGTTTGTTTTATCAGGTCGTTGGACTCAACGGTGCCTTCGCCGTCTGCCGTACGCACTTTGCTTCCCACTTTCGGCATGAGTTTGAACACTTCGCTGTAATAGGCGTTTTCGTATTTAAGACAGCACATAAGTCTGCCGCACACGCCGCTGATCTTTTGGGGATTCAGGCTGAGACCTTGGATTTTTGCCATTTTTATCGACACTTTTTCAAAGTCCGGCAGGTGAGTGGTGCAGCAGCAGGGACGTCCGCAAGGCGCGAGTGCGCCACGCATTTTCGTGTCGTCACGCTCATAGATTTGGCGAAGTTCGATGCGCACTTTGAATATCGATGCGAGAACGCGCACGAGTTCGCGGAAATCCACTCTACCTTCTGCGGTGAAGTAGAAGATGAGTTTTGTGCGGTCAAAGGTATATTCGGCGTCGACGAGTTTCATGTTGATGCCCATCTCCGCAACTTTTTCTCTTATGACTTTGAGTGCGTGGTCTTTGTCTTGCAAGTTTTTCTCGACGCGTTTTATATCGTCGGGAGTTGCTTTTCTCACGACGGATTTGAGCGGTTGCACGATTTCCTTGTCGTCAACTTCTTTGTTGGCGATTGTGACAGTAGCGTATTCGAGCCCGCGTGCGGTCTCTACGATTGCTCCGTCTCCTTCCTGAAAATCGATATCCTTCGGGTCGAAGTAGTATACCTTGTTGGTGCTTCTGAATTTTATTCCGACAATTATTGCCATTTGTATCTAGCCTCCAAAATAGAAAACAGCAAGTCGTCCACAGTTGCGGCGACGCTGACGTTGAGAGATAGTTTTTTACGCTCGGCGTTGACTCGCTGAATGATGTTTGCAAGTGCGCGAGCGGAGTATTTTTCGCTGAGTCCGGCAACGCTTGTGGAGACGTGCTTTGACAGCATAAGGTCTTTGTTGCTTTTTGCAACGAGCATATCGCGAAGAATTATCGACATAACGTCCAAAAGTCCGCCGAGATCTTGCTCTGCAATCATAAGGCCGTCCAATTTTGCGACATCGCTTGAACGGTTGAGATTGTCAAGGATGTAGAGTGCGAGTTTGTAGAGTTCGGCATACTTCGGGGAAGTGGCGATTTTCTTTGCCTTTCCCAGTTGACCTTCACTGCATGCGGCGGCGATTGCGCTCATTTCTTCGTCGAGCCCCAAAGAGAGCATTGTCGAATATATCACATCTTCGTCGAAAAGGTCGATATACACGTTGCGCGTGCGCGATTTTATCGTGCTCAGCATGCTTGCTTCGTTTGCGACGCCGAGAAAAATCGTCACGTCTTTGGGCGGTTCTTCCAGCGTTTTGAGAATCTTGTTCTGCGCCTGAACGTTCATAAGATCGGCGCGGTGAACGAAATAGACTTTTCTGTCCGAGAGCGGCTTGACGGCGATTGTGTCCAGCATGGTTTCAACGTCGTCAACCTTGATTTTTCCGCCGACGGGGTAGAGATTAAAAACGTCCGCGTGATTGTTGTGCGCAACCTTTTTGCACTCTGCACATTCTCCGCAAGCGTCGTGAGTTTTGCAATATATGCTTTCTCCCACCAGCGTGAAAAATTCGTCCACGACGTCGTCGTCGGCGGACACGACCATATATGCGTGACCGAGTCCCGTCGACAAATCGCTACGAATCAAAGAGTAAGCCCTTGACGAGCGCAAAGCGTTTTCAAAGGTGAGTTCGCTCACTTTATAGCACCCCTTTCTCTCAAAGCGTCTATTATTCTTTGAGAAGTGACGTTTCTGTCAAAATCGGGTTTTATCCGTACGAAACGACCGTTTGAAGTCCCGATTTCGTTGATATAACCTTCGTAGACTTTGTCGTGGAAAGCGGAAGATTCCAGTTCCATTCTGTCGTCCTGAATCTTGAACGTGCGCCAGGATTGGCTTGGGCGCAAGTCAAGAAAAATCGTGACGTCGGGCAGGCAACCGTCCATTGCCGGCGCATTGATTTGCTTTATCGTGTCCGCGCCGAGACCGCGTGCGTAACCCTGATATGCGATTGAACTGTCCACGTATCTGTCGCACACGACCAGTTCACCCCTTTCAAGAGCGGGTTTTATGACTTCGCGCACGAGTTGCGCGCGGCTTGCCGCATACAAAAGCGCTTCCGTCATATCCGTCATCGCTGTGTTTTGCGGATTGAGAATGACTTTGCGGATTTGTTCGCTTATTTCCGTGCTACCCGGCTCACGCACGTATACGGCGTGTTGCCCGGTCGCTTCGAGATAGTCTTTGAGCAATTTCAGTTGCGTGGATTTTCCCACACCTTCGCAACCTTCAAATGAAACAAACATATCGTCCCTTTCCTTCTTTGATTATCGTATTATATCACGCATCGAAATTATTGTCCAACCATTGAAGCAATCATTCGTCGTCTTCATCTTCGCCTTTCGGTTCTTCAAACGAGAGAATATACAGGTCTTTGTCTTGCAAAATTTCGGTTTCGGTGCGGTTGTCGTTGCCGTTCGTGTTGAAATCGGATATGTAGGGAAGAATGCAACCCGTCAGAGTCGTGTTTTCGACGTAGTTTTGCGAGTTGTGTCTTGCCCATATTTTCGCGATTTCGTCCTTGCTCATATTGTAGAAGTCCGCTTGCTCGTCCATATTTGCGGCGTCGGGAGAGTAGTTGAAAAGTCCCCAGGACGAGTGAAGTGCGGCGTGCTTGAAATTCCAGGTCGTGAAATTCCAGCCGACGGCGCAATACAGTTCGATGACGCCTGCCCACGCTTCTTCTTCCGTTTGCACCGACGTGCGTCCCGTTGCTTTGACTTTGTCGGGGTGAGAATCCGCCCAAACGTTGAATTCGCCGATAAGCACGGGCACGTTGTATTTGCCCGCTTTGGTCGTAAGATTGTTCATGAGAAGTTGCAACGAGTAGTATGCGGAGTTGGTTATGCCGTTGCTCGCCCAGTTGTAGTGGTGATATTGATATATCACGTTTTCCCAACCGTATTTGCTCGGCGCGGGAATTTCCATAGGCGTCCAGCAGGATTCCATGCAAATTGCGTGATTGCCGTCAACCGCGCGGATTGCTTTGTACAGTTCGTCGAAAAAGTCGAGACAAATATCGTGTGCGGTGGATTGATTGCCGTCCACTTTAAGCCCCGGTTCGTTGAGAAGGTCGTACATTGCGACGCATTTTCTCTCTTTGTAGCGGTTTGCAATCGCAACCCACAATTCAAGAGTTTTTTGACGGCACGTTTCGCCGATTTCGTTTTCGAGCCACAACTGTCCGCCGTCTTTGAAAGAAATATCACCGGTGTGGTCGTTTCCGCTTTGAGAGCCGACTGCGCCGTGCATATCGAGAATGGCGTACAAGCCGTATTTTTCGCACATATCGAGCGCCCAGTCGAGACGGGCAAAGGAGTCTTGCACCACGACGAGCCTGTCAAAAGGCGTGCGAACGTAAGATTCGCTCTCTTGGTCGTATGACACCGCATCCGTGAAGTTGAGATACGTGAAGGGAATTCTCACGCAGTTGAGTCCCATATCGGCAATGCGTTTGAAATCGAGTTCGGTCACCCAGTTGTCCATATAGACGTTAAGCAGTTCGTTCATACCGTCCATGCCGAATCTGTTTGCGAGAGTCAGCATCATGTCGATTTGACCGTAGTCGCCGTCAACGTTCGTCGGAACGAGCCATTCTTCCTGAACGAGCCAGCCGCCGAGATTCGTGCCGTAAAGGCCTATGGGAGTTCTGTCGTTTCCGAGAATTTTCGCTCCGTCCGTTTTCACGAAATACGTTTCGTTTCCGCCCTTTTCGCCGCACGCCGCAAGCGATATGCAAACGAGTGCGATTAAAACGCCTGCAATGAGAATAGATACTCGTTTTTTCATATTTTGCCCCTTTCCTGCAATATGAAATCATTATATCAAAAATCTTTTATATCTTCAATAGCGATTGAAAAAGCGGATGAAAAAATTTCGTTTTTTCTTTCTTTTGCCGCTTTTTTGCTGTTCTAACGAAAGAGAACGATAAAAAAATAGAGCAAAACGGCGTATAGTGCGCGCGCGCCCGCTTGACAACGGACGGATATGGTATTAAACTGAATATTACTATTTTATATTTTCTTAGGAGTGCTTGACGCTTATGGATTATAAGCAAATCGAAAGCAAATGGCAAAAGGTCTGGGAAGAAACCGGCCTTTACAAATTCGACCGCTCGAGAGTGGACAAAAAGTATTACTGTCTCGAGATGTTCTCGTACCCTTCGGGCGCGAAACTTCACGCGGGACACTGGTACAACTACGGCCCTGCCGACACGTTTGCCAGATTCAAACGTATGCAAGGCTACGAAGTGTTTCAGCCCATGGGCTTTGACGCGTTCGGTCTGCCTGCCGAAAACTACGCGATAAAGACGGGTATTCATCCCGAAGAAAGCACTCTCAAGAACATCGCCACCATGGAAGCGCAACTCAAACGCATCGGCGCAATGTACGACTGGGATTATGAGATAAAGACTTGTCTTCCCGACTACTACAAGTGGACGCAATGGATGTTCCTTCAACTCTACAAGCACGGTCTTGCCTATCGCAAGGAAGCACCCGTCAACTGGTGTCCTTCCTGCAACACCGTCCTTGCCAACGAACAGGCTCAAGGCGGCGTGTGCGAAAGATGCGGCTCGCAAGTGACTCACAAGAATCTCAATCAATGGTTCTTCAAGATCACCGCTTACGCAGACGAACTTCTCGATTGCATAGACAAACTCGATTGGCCCGAAAAGACCAAACTCATGCAAAAGAACTGGATCGGAAGAAGTTTCGGCGGAGAAGTGGAGTTCAAGGTGGTCGGCAAGGATTTGTCCTTCAAAGTGTTCACCACAAGAGCGGACACCATATTCGGCGTGACCTACGTCGTTCTCGCTCCCGAAAGCCCGCTCGTCGATCAAGTTGTCACCGAGGAGCAAAAGGCGGCGGTTGAAGAATACAAAGAAAAGAGTGCGAAAGCCACCGAAATCGACAGACTTTCTTCCACTCGCGAAAAGACCGGCGTAATGACCGGCGCATACGCAATCAACCCCATCAACGGAGAGCAAGTGCCCATTCTCGTTGCGGACTACGTCATCGCAAGTTACGGCACGGGTGCGGTTATGGGCGTTGCCGCTCACGACGAGCGCGACTTCGTGTTTGCGCAAAAACTCGGACTTCCCGTCAAACGCGTCATCAAAGGCAAAGACGGCGTGGACGATACGCTTCCGTTCTGCGAGAGCGGTATACTTTGCAATAGCGGAGAATTTGACGGTCTTTCAAGCGAAGACGGCAAAAAAGCCATACTCAAAAAACTCGAAAGCGAAGGCAAGGGCGGCTTGAAAACCAATTACCGCTTGCGTGACTGGCTCGTGAGCCGTCAACGCTATTGGGGCGCACCTATCCCGATTATCCACTGTGACCATTGCGGAGACGTTCCCGTTCCCGAAAAAGATTTGCCCGTGCGTTTGCCTATGGGCGTCAACTTCACGCCCGACGGAGAATCACCGCTCAAAAAATGCGAAGAGTTTATCAACACCACTTGCCCTGTTTGCGGCAGACCGGCAAAGCGTGACGCGGACACTCTCGACACGTTCGTTTGTTCGAGTTGGTATTTCCTTAGATACCCCGACGCACACAACGCCGACGCGCCGTTTGACAAAGAGTGGATCGACAAGATGCTTCCCGTCGACAAGTACATCGGCGGCGCAGAGCACGCTTGCATGCACCTTTTGTACGCAAGATTCTTCACCAAGGCTTTGAGAGATATGGGCTATCTTGACTTTGACGAGCCGTTCTTGTCGCTTGTGCATCAAGGCACGATTCTCGGTCCTGACGGCAACAAGATGTCAAAGTCGCGCGGCAACGTCGTATCTCCGGACGATAGTATCGCAAAATACGGCGCGGACATTTTCAGAGTGTATCTCATGTTCGGCTTCAACTACGTCGAAGGCGGTCCGTGGAACGACAACGGTCTCGATTCCATTTCCCGTTTCTTCGATCGTATCGAACGCATCGTCAAGAAGTGCTATGAAGTCAACTTTGACAACAAGCCGCTCGGCAAGGCGGAGAAGGAACTCAACCGCGTGCGCCACAACACCATAAAGTGCGTCACCAACGATTTGAGCGTGTTCTCTTTCAACACGGCGGTTGCAAGACTTATGGAATACGTCAACGCAATTTACGCTTATGAGACCAACGTCGAGAAGAAAAACGTGTTCTACAAGGACTGCGCAAAGGATCTCGTGCTTTTGATTGCGCCGTTTGCGCCGCACTTTGCAGAGGAGCTTTGGGAGATGCTCGGCGAGAAATACAGCGTGTTCAATCAGCCCTATCCCAAATTCGACCCGTCGGCAATGGTGCTTGACGAGATCGAACTTGCGGTGCAAATCAACTCCAAGATGAGAGCAAAAATCACCGTTCCGAGCGGAGCGAGCAAGGATGAAATCGAAAAAACGGCAATCGAAGCGGTCAAAGACCAACTTCAAGGCGCGCCGAAGAAAGTTATCGTCGTTCCCGGCAGACTCGTAAACATCATAGCGTAATCGAATAACACTGCAAATTGCGCCGTAAGCGCATAAAAATAAAAAAACCAAAAACCAAGACCGATAGGTCAACGGAGCAAACTATGTTGGATCTTATAAGAATCAGAAACAATCCGCAAGAAGTCGTGGACGCTCTTGCAAAAAAAGGCTATAAGGCAGACTTTACCGACGTCATCGCATGGGATGACGAAAGAAAGGCAACCATCACCGAGATAGAACAACTCAAAGCGCAAAAGAACAAGGTTTCGGCGCAAATCCCGGTTCTCAAAAAAGCGGGACAACCCGTTGAACCTATCTTTGACGAAATGAGAAAACTCGGCGACGAAATCGCTGCAGGCGACGCAAAAATCAACGAACTCATCGGCAAAATCAACGACGCGCTTGCAGGCATGCCCAACATCCCCGATCCCGACCTTCTTCCGGGTGAAAAAGAAAACAATCAGGTCATCAGAATGGTAGGCGAACAACCCAAATTCGATTTTCCGCTCAAAAATCACGTCGACATCTGCACGGATCTCGGCATGATAGACTACGAACGCGGCGTAAAACTTTCCGGAAACGGCTTCTGGATTTATCGCGGCGTGGGCGCAAGACTCGAATGGGCGCTTCTCAACTACTTCGTTGACGAACATCTCAAAGACGGTTACGAATTTATCCTTCCGCCTTACCAACTCGGTTACAACTGCGGCTTCGGTGCGGGACAATTCCCCAAATTCAGCGACGAAGTGTACTGGCTGGACTGCGACGAAGACAGAAAGCGCAATCGTTTCATGCTCCCGACTGCAGAAACCGCACTCGTCAATATGTACGCGGGCGAAATCATCGACGAAAGCAAACTTCCGATGAAATTCTTTGCATATTCTCCTTGCTTCAGAAAAGAAGCGGGCAGTGCAAGAGCGGAAGAGCGCGGCATGATTCGCGGGCATCAATTCAACAAAATCGAAATGGTGCAATACGCTCATCCCGACCACAGCAAAGAAGCGTTTGAAGAACTCGTAGACAAGGCTTCCAGACTCGTCGAAGGTCTCGGCTTGCACTTCAGAGTCAGCAAACTCGCGGCAGGCGATTGCTCTGCTTCCATGGCAAGAACTTACGACGTCGAACTTTGGATTCCGTCCATGGGCATTTACAAAGAGTGTTCGTCCGTTTCCAACGCAAACGATTATCAGGCACGCAGAAACAACACTCGTTTCCGCGACTCCAAGACCGGCAAACCGCAATACGTTCATACACTCAACGGTAGCGGTCTTGCAACGTCTCGCCTTATCCCCGCAATCGTCGAACAGTTCCAAAATGCAGACGGTTCGGTCACCATCCCCGAAGTGCTTCGTAAGTATATGGGCGGTATGGAAAAAATCACCAAATAATCACGGTTTCAAAATGCGAGTACGCCGTTTTGCGTGCCCGCATTTTTTGTAGCAAACAAATAAATTAAATAATGAATCGGAGAAAATTATGAGAGAAGAGTTGAGAAAATACGGCGAAGAAGCTTATGAAATGGTTGAATACGCCGCAAACGAAATCGGGCCGAGACTTCCGGGCTCTGACAACGAAACCAAGTATCATGACTATATGGCGGACAAATTGCGCGAGATAGGATTGAATCCCGTCACGGAAAAATTCGTCTTTGCGCCGCATGCGTCAATAGGCGGTCTTCCGTACGCGGGGTGGGCAGGCATCATCGGCTGCGCGCTGACAATCATTGCGACTATGTTGCAAGGCATGTCGGGATTTGCAGGGATGGCAATGCACTTTGTCACCACCGTGTACATGCTGTTTGTGTGGATTTGGCTTGTTGTGAGCGTTTTTAAGTATCACACATGTTTTGACTGGTGTTTCAAGCACAAGACGTCTCGCAACACTTATGCGGAGCTTCTCCCCGAAGACGGCAAATACGACTATACGATTTTCCTTTCCGGCCACACCGACACGAGCTGGACGCTCAAACTCAGCGTGTCCCAACACAAGCTCGGCTTTGTCGGCGTAATTTTGCGTCTTGCACTCGGCGCGATTGCCGTGGCAACGGTCACGATTGTCAGCATAATTTTCCTTGTGCTTGCCATGATTATCGTATACGCGGACCCGTACGACACGTTCGACGTTATTCGCAACTGCGCAAAAGCGTACGGGGTTCTCGCTCAGATTGCGCTTTATTCGTCGCCGCTCACAATCGTTTGCGCGTTCTTCCTTACGATGTACAACGAAAAGACCGAAGAAATCGCGTCTCCCGGCGCAATGGACAACGCAACCGGCGTTTCCATTTCCTATCAGGTTCTCAAATACTTCAAAGAAAACCCCGACAAGATGCCAAAAAAATGCCGCATTATCGACTGCAACGTCGGTGCGGAAGAAGCGGGACTTCGCGGCTCGCTTGCGTTTGTGCGCAAACACAAACACGACGGCATGCTTGACAACGCGTATCAGATAAACGTCGACTCCATTGCCGATCACGAGCATTTCTCCGTCATTCACGGCGACACCTGGCTTTGTCCGCAATTCGACAAAGGGCTTGAAAACATGTTTATCGAAGCTATGAAAGAAGCCGGAATCGGAAATCCCGGCAATATCGCAAATCCCGTCGGCGGTTGCGACTCTACGCCTTTCCAAAAATCGGGCGTCAAGTCAATCACTTTCGCCGCACAGAATCCCGTCATGAGCGATTATTATCACACCTTCCGCGACGTTCCCGAACGTTTCACCGCAGAAACCGTGGGGTTGGGGCTTGATGTGGTGCTCCGTGTCATCGACAAAATCGACAAGGAACACACTAAATAGCGAATAACTGCGTCAGGCGCGGCTTGCTTCAAAATCACGTACTAAATGTACGTTGGGTTTTGTTTCAAGCCGCGCCTTCCTTGTTCTTCATCTATTTATTGTGTTCCTTTGTGCTATATAAAGAACTGCACTACACATCGGTTTGCTTCAAAATCACGTACTACACGTATGTTGGGTTGTCATTCTCGGGGTGCTTTCGCGTCATTCATCTATTTGGCGCGCTTTTACAAACGGCACTATCTTTATTGTTATATCTATTGAAAAAACTGTTATATGGTCTTTCATAGCAAGCACCTGCTTTTAAGCATAGAAAAAGCCGAGCGATTAAACGCCCGGCTGATTCTTCTTTTTGCCGTTCAAATCGACTTTTATGCCGAAATATTCGTTAGAAAAGAATAATACGAACTCTAACTTATCGTCAGGGTTCGTATTATTCCCTAATGGCGGAAAGCCTGAAAGTCATTTTGAACTATTTGTTGGTTATAATAAAATAATTTTAGCACTCAACTTAAAAATTTAGCGCATAAAACTCAATTTAAGGTTTTAGTTTTTATGTACGATTCATTGGTTTCATCAACTATATAACTAGTTGCTGTTTCCGTCATATAGCCATTTATGAAGAATTCCTTTATTTCTTCTTCATTATCCCACGGTTCTATTTTTATTGAGTAAGAATCTTTATTTAGATCTATTGGTTCTTTAACTAGTGCGAGACAGAAACACAAAGTTGATGATATAGGTTCAATCATTAAAATTGGCATATCTAGTTCACTAATTTCTTGGTTTGCCTCCTTGATGTATCTCAACGTTCCATAAGTATTGTGAATGGTAAAGTGTATAGAGGATTTGTTATATACGATAAATGGTTTGTAATTTTCTATACTCTTTTTTACGGTTGAATCATCATTGGTTGTATTTGTAATTATATGTTCGTAGAAAGGTTTAAGCCATTGCTCTTTTGTTTCATCAAAAAGGTCATCAAGGCTCTTGTCGACAAATTCTGGTCTCAATCGTTCTTTGAGCGGAACGCCAGAGATGTAATTAAATATATTTTCAAATTCTTCAACTAACTCTTTAATACTTTTAATAATGAGGAGCATGATGAAATGGGTTTTGCTGAAAGAGTGAAAAATGTTCGAATAGAGCTAAAATTGTCACAAGAAATTTAGCCCATAAGTTGGGAGTTGATTTTGCCATAATAAATAAATGGGAAAACGACTCGTATAGCAAGCACCTGTTTTTTAGCATAGAAAAAGCCGAGCGGTTAAACGCCCGGCTGTAGTTCAAAGTTCCATAGCCTAATTATTATTCCGAAGTATTCGACTGAAAAGAAATATACACACTCTAACTTTTTATTAGGGTGCGTACAGTTCTCTTGTGGCGGGAATAAAGTATCCGATATTGAACTTTACGGCTAAAAAAAGGAGACAAAGTATATAGTAAAGATTGTGCTTTGACTTAAAACTTACTCATTCTCAATCAAAAAAACTTTTCAGAAATTATATTTCCCAAAACCGAAAAACACTTGATTTTGGGAATATGATGTGTTATAATACAACCAAGTTATATATTCTGCGAGGTGACGAAATGAAACTGATTGAAAGAAATTTTTATCTCGACAAACTCAAAAACGTAATCGGTACGCCTGACATAAAGGTAATAACCGGCGTAAGGCGTAGCGGAAAATCAAAACTTCTGGAAGCGTTCAAGCGATATGTGGCAAGCGACATTCCGAATGCTAACGTCGTGCATATCAATTTCAACCTTTCGGAATTTGAAAATCTCAAAGACTATCACGCATTGAACGATTATATCGAAAGCCGTTACGTTTCGGGCGCAAGCAATTTTGTTCTGATAGACGAAGTTCAGTTATGCCCGAATTTTGAATTGACGATAAACAGTATGCACGCACGGGAAAAGTACGATATTTACCTTACGGGTTCAAACGCTTTCCTGCTTTCGTCGGACTTAGCGACGCTTTTTACGGGCAGAACGTTTGAAATCAAGGTTTACCCCTTTTCATTCAAGGAATATCTCGATTATTTCGGATATGAAAACGCCTACGACGCTTTTGATAATTACGTAAAAGAAGGCGGAATGTCCGGTTCTTACCTATACCGTGATTTAGAGGCGAAATACGACTATATCAAGGACGTTTTTGATACGCTTATCGTACGCGACATACGGCAGAAATACAAGATAAAAAACGTCGGACTTATGGACAGGCTCGTTGACTTTCTGACGGACAACATATCAAATCTTACTTCCGCGCGCAACGTTGCCGACACCCTCACCGCAAACAAAGACAAAATAAATCACAAGACTATAGGCGCATACATTCAGTATCTTTGCAACGCCTTCGCTTTTTACAAAATACGTCGATACGACATTCACGGCAAAAAATATCTTGCGTCAAACGACAAATATTACCTCTGCGACCACTCGTTCCGCTATGCAAAACTTGGTACGAAAAATCTCGATTACGGCAGAGTGCTTGAAAATATCGTTGCTATCGAATTGTTACGGCGCGGGTACGAAGTGTACGTCGGCGTGCTTTACAAAAAAGAAATAGATTTTGTGGCAATCAAACGCAGCGAAAAGATTTATATTCAGGTTTCAGACAATATCTCAGATGAAAAAACGTTTATGCGGGAAGCTACGCCGCTTTTGCAGATAAAGGACGCCTACCCCAAAACGATAATCGCCCGCACTCGCCACGAAGAATATCAATACGAAGGTATCAAAGTCATAGATATTGCCGACTGGTTGAAACGGGAATAAAAATTATTTCCCTATACTAAAATGTTTTCAGTTTTGGGAAATGGTGACATAGTAAATTAAAGTATAGCCGAAAATAAGGCAAACATTTTACCCTATAAAAAAGCGAAAGTGCTAAATTTGGGAAAGTAAAATAAATGAGAGGTAAACGAAATGATTAGAACGGATATAATTGCTACGGTTGGAAGAGAGTATCTTACTGCAAACATAGAGAATGACGAGTTTAGTTACCGAAAGGCTTTTTCTGCTGCATCCTTAACTTTCAAGCCTATAAAAAATAGTATCGGGAGAAATTATGAAAAACTCGATATTCGTTTTGTAAAAGACAACGTTACTTTGTTGATTGAAACCAAACAGAATTTTACAAAGGCAGATGAGGAACAACTTTCTGCTTATGTCGAATACGAAAAGGCATTGACGGGCAATAAGACGGTTGCCATTCTGGCAAACACAACCAACGATATAATAAAAGTCTGGCGTGGTGTTGTTTCAGACAGCGATTGGATGCAGAAAGAAACAGCCCTTCGCACAATGGACGAGTATGTCGACTTCTATACTTCGAAGATAAACGACAAGGAAAAGGTGATGCAAAACACGTATAAACTCAATGAGCTGTTGCATCGCCATAGCATTCCTGAAAAATTAAGAAGTCAGTTTGTCGGCACTTGCTTGCTGGCACTTAAAAATGGGCTTGATTACTCGACTCCGACCTTAACAGCCGCACAAATACGTACAAGAATAAGAGAAGTTTTGGAGAATTTGCTCAATGATGACTTGAATAAAGCGGAAAAGTTGGCTTTGTTGAATAGAAATGTGCTGGATAATCAATACGTTCGCCAATTAAAAATTGATGCGATAAGAGAAATTCTGAAATTTATTAAAGATAACATATTGCCTTTTATTAACGATAAAAGCACTTCGGGACAAGATCTGCTAAACTTGTTCTTTGTTACATTCAACAAATATGTGGGTAAATCAGATAAAAACCAAGCGTTCACGCCTGATCATATAACTGATTTTATGTCAAAGATCACAGGAGTAAACAAACATTCCGTGATACTCGATCCTTGTTGCGGTAGCGGTTCGTTTTTAGTTCGTGCAATGACGCAAGCATTGGATGATTGCGCTACAGGCGCCGAGCAGGAAAACATTAAGAAACATCAAATATTTGGTATCGAATTTGACGAAAATATATACGGTCTTGCTACGACTAATATGCTTATACATTCTGACGGAAATTCAAACATAAGACAAGGTAGTTGCTTTGCTCTTACCGATTGGATAAAAGAAGCGAAGCCAAATATTATTCTAATGAATCCTCCTTACAATGGACAGCGTATTCATCTGCCTAAAAGTTATGTTGATACTTGGGCAAAAGATAAAAAAGAAGATCCGTCAAAAGGATTGTATTTTGTCAAATACATAGCCGACACTCTCAACTCGATAAATCATCCTGCAAAACTTGCCGTATTGCTCCCTGTTTCATGTGCCATCGGAACAAGCGGAGAGATTGCCCGCTTAAAACGTGAAATATTGGAGGAGAATACGCTTGATGCGGTGTTTACTTTGCCAAATGAAATATTCTATCCCGGCGCAAGCGCATCTGCTTGTTGTATGATGTTCAAAATCGGAACAAAGCATAATGACGTTTCCAACCCCGATACTTTTTTTGGATATTGTAAAGATGACGGCTTTAAGAAAAAGAAAAATCTCGGTCGTGTCGAACAGGTTGATACCGACAGTGGCAAAAGCAAATGGGTAGAAATTGAAAACAAATGGATTGAATTGTATCGTAACAGACAAGTGGTAGATGGCTTATCGGCTACACACAAAGTCAATGGTGACGACGAATGGCTCTGCGAAGCGTATATGAAAACAGATTATTCGAACATTAGCGAACAAGATTTTCAAAAAACAATTAATGAATATCTTGCTTATTTAGTAAAAGAAGGGAATGTTTATGAATCTTAACATTGAAAATTGGAAAGAATTTAAAATTTATAGAAACAATCAGCCTGGATTGTTCGATATTTTTCCATGTAAATGTGGTTGTGCTGGGGATTTAGAAGATGGCAATGATATAAATTATATCGGAGCTAAAAAAAATGATAATGGTGTCATGAAAAAAGTCCAAATTGTTCCCGATTTAGTTTCAAAAGGGAATTGTATATTATTTATATGTGATGGTGAAGGTTCTGTTGGTTATACTAATTATGAACCTGAAGATTTTATTGGTTCTACAACTTGTTCTGTTGGTTATGATGATTGTTTAAATCAAATAAATGCTATGTTTTTAGTCACTATTTTAGATAAAGAAAAATATAAATTTTCTTATGGACGAAAATATAGAGCTAATCTTAATGAGATATGTATAAGATTGCCAATACTAAAAGATTTAAATAACAATCCGGTTTTTGATAAATCTCTTAAATACTCTTCTGAAGGCTATATACCAGATTGGAAATTTATGGAAGATTATATTAAATCTATTAATCATAAACCTATCACCACAAAGAATAAGGGGGGGCAATTATCACCTATTCTTGGACAGACTAATTGGAAAGAATATAAATTAACTGATATTTTCCCAATAATAGAACAAGGTAAAGCGCATGACAATTTATTAGATGATGGCGATGAGATGGTTTATATCGGTGCTAAAAAAGATGACAACGGTGTTATGCGACATTGTGCAAATAACACAAATTTGAGCCACGACGGAAATTGTATTGTTTTTATATGTAACGGTCAGGGTTCAGTTGGCTATTCATTATATTTAGACAGACCGTTTATTGCAACAACTGACGTCAAAATCGGATATGGTCCTAATATTAACAAATACACGGGATTATTTTTAGTAACGGTTCTTGACAGAGAAAGAGGGAAATATTCTTTTGGAAGAAAATGGGGGCCACATATAAAAAACACGATATTAAGGTTACCCACAAAAAACAGTCAACCGGATTGGGATTTTATGGAAAATTATATTAAAAGGTTACCATACGGAGATAGAATATAACGATTCACACAGCGTTAAAAATTGAGTTTTGTCAAAGTACAGCCATTAGAGAAGAAAGTCTGATTTCGGTCAGGCTTTCTTTTTTGCGCAGTTGTCAAAAAAATTTTTGCAATTTTTTCTTAATAACCTTGTAAAACCCATTGTCAAATGTCCTATATAAGTGAGGGGCATTTTTCTTTTGCGAAAAATACGAAGTTTTTGCCCTCTACTGTCCATATGTAGTGAGAAAATCTTTGTCAAAATGAAAAAAGTTTCGTGCAAACCATTTACTTTCGTGCCAGAAGTTTCCAATTATAGTAGAGGGATATTTTTCAGAAAAAGTACGAAGTTCTTACTCTCTGTTGTCCATATACAGTGAGGGGATCTTTGTCTTAACGAAAAAAGTTTCGCGTAAACCATTAAGTTTCGTACCGGGAGTGTCCAATAATAGTGAAGGTAAAACAAATTACCGTAAATTTCTTAAAACACCCCGCCAAAGGGTATGGTAAGTTTCCAATTATAGTAGGAGGATTTTTGAAAAAGTTCAGTTAAATACCCTAACAAAGAGATGAAAACTTTCCAATATAAGTAGAGGATATTTTCAAAAACTTACGAAAAACACCCCCGCAAACAGGCAAGCTAATGTCCATATATAGTGAACGGGAAAGGAGATAACGGATCATGAGTTACAAACAAGTGTACCCGCCTTAGCAGGCAGAAAACGGAAAGCAAAAGCCCTGAAAATATATTTGAAAAAAGTATCGGGAAACAAGCAGGATAAGGTTTTTGCAATCTATTTCAAAAACGGAACTCGAAACAAGTCGGAAACCGACTTTTCGGAAAGGGCAACATTTGCTCGTATCCACAAGAAGAAATCGCCCTGCTCTTACTAAAAATATCGGCGGATTAACGCAAAAGCACTTGACTTACGCACACAAAGCGTGTAAAATATAATCGTCGTATAGATACGATTATATATTCACGGAGGAATGAAAAGATGGCAAAGTCAAGAAAGGAAAAAGACAAAAGATACGAAGAAAGGCACAAGGAAGAAAGAAAAGCAAAAAACGTTATATGGGGAACGAGCGTTCCGAGAAAAACGGCGGAAGAAATAAACGAGTTTCTGAAAAAGCACGGCTATACGAAGGTCGAACTTATACAGGCTGGCTACGAAGAACTGTTAGCCCGACACGATACCGCCTTTGCAAAATTAAAGGACGGCTACGACGACTTTTTCGAGAGCGAACTTACGAAATTCGCAGAAGAAAGAAACAAAAACAAAACGTAATCCGTAAGATGAGATACTCTCGCCTTGCGGAAATCTGAGATAAGGAGGATTTTGCGGTAATGGTGAGAGAACATTACAGCCATCAGGAAAGAGAACATAGTATCCGCGCAATAAGTATGAACGTTGAAGCGGATACAAGAAAACACCGTTGAAGTTAATCTATCAACGGGACACAAAGAAAAAGGCAGATTAAATCTGCAGAAAGAAAGAATACAAACAAGCGCAAAAATTTTAGCCGATATTTTACTCGATTATGCGAGAAACGGCGGTAATATGGACGATTTAACGCCCGAGAGCGTATTCGGCAGGAGGAAGCAATGAAAAAGCGAGTAGTGATATATGCAAGGTTCAGTTCGCACAGTCAGACGGAACAGTCTATCGAAGGACAACTTCGGGAATGCTACGAGTATGCAAAAAGACAAGACCTTCTCGTTATAGCCGAATACATAGACCGTGCGCTTACGGGTACTACGGACAAACGACCGGAATTTTTAAGAATGATTGAGGACAGCAAAAAGAAAACTTTTGACTACGTCCTTGTTTACCAACTTGATCGCTTTGCCCGTAACCGTTACGACAGCGCAAATTACAAAGCAAAGTTAAAGAAAAACGGCGTACGTGTTCTATCTGCAAAGGAAAACATAACGGAAGACGCAAGCGGAATTTTAATCGAGGGCGTGCTGGAAAGTATGGCGGAATATTATTCCGCCGAACTTTCGCAAAAGGTAAAACGCGGAATACGGGAAAGTTACGAAAAAGGTTACTTCATCGGCGGATACGGACTATTCGGCTATGACATCGTGGACAAAAAATGGACGATAAACAGTTACGAAGCGGATATTGTCAGAGATATGTTTACAAGGTACAAAAACGGCGAAAAGGCGAAAGGAATTATTGCAAGGCTGAACGGACAAGGCATTAAGACGAAAGCCGGTTCGTCGTTCAATATGAACAGTCTTGCAAGGATAATCCGCAACGAAAAATACATCGGGAAAGTAACTTCACACGGCACGGTTTACACTAACGTCATACCGCCTATCGTGGACGAAGAACTTTTTTGTGAATGCAACGTCATTATGGACAAGCATAAACATAAACCGCGCGACAGCAAGAGCGAACAGCCATATATTTTAAGCGGAAAATTGTTTTGCGGATTTTGCGGTAGTCTGATGACCGCCGAAACGGGAACAAGCCATACAGGTAAACTTCATCACTATTACAAGTGTTTCGGAAGAAAACGCAACAAACACAGTTGTAAAAAGGCAAATTACAGACAGCAAGACCTTGAAGATCTGGTATTCGGCACGACGGTTAAATACGTTCTGCAACCCGACGTAATTCAAACCGTTGCCGAACAGGTCGTTTCAAAATTCAATTCGGAGATAACAAAGACCGCAACGCTTGAAAATCTCGAAAACGAGTTGAAAGCCAAAGAAAAAGCGATAAATGCACTGCTTGCCGCCATAGAACAAGGCATAGTGACTAAATCCACCAAAGAACGACTGATTTCTCTCGAAACGCAAAAAGAGGAATTAGAGAGCAAAATTTCGCTTGAAAAAGCGAAGCAGATAAAACCGCTCGAGGTGGACAAAGTAAAAGCGTTTTTAACCTATTTTGCCCGTAAAAAGTATGAAAACGGGCAAGAAAAAAACGAGTTTTTCAACTCGTTTATAAATCGCGTCGTATTGTATGACGATAAGATTCTGATTTTCTATAACACCGATACCAATCGCCCGGCGGTGATAACAAGAAAGGATACTGACGACTTGCTTGCCGGTATAGGCGAAAAAATCGAAAAAAGGGGCAAATCAACTACCAAAAACGAGAAAAACTCGCTTGAACCTCAAGGGTTCAAACGAGTTTCACTTGGCGGAGTGCTGGCATTTTTGTACACACCCGATTTGTTTTTAGAAGCAGACTTTTCAGCCTGCTTTGCTGTCCTTTCTACTTCTTCAATACTGTCGGGCAATCGCTTTTTAGTTATATGCTGGTCTGTAAAGTTAAAAGTAATGACTACTTTGTCTTTATATAAGATAACTTCTCGTATAAAGTTTCTTACTATCAACTTTCTCGCGCCGTTGCTTTCTATATCGCCGCACACGGCTTTTTGAAAGAACTCTTTAATGAGTTCGGGCGTCAGATAACTATACGTCCGCTGTTTTGCCTGTTCAATATCGAAATCGTATTGAGATATTTGCGTTTCAAGTTCTTTTAGTCGAATTTTCGTTTGCTCGGTTATAATACCTTGCTCAATAGCAGAAATCAAATTTGCCGATGCTTTTAATGCGTCGGCTCTTTTTTTCTCCAACGATTTTATAACGATGCTTTCCTGTGTTTCATTTTGGTGAAGTTTGCAGATATACTCCACAAGCGCGTCCAAATTATTATTGTCGTAAAGCATTTTCCACGTTTCATTAAAAACCAAATCTTCCAACTCTTTGCGGTGAATAGTCATTGTGCCGCATTTTTGTTTCTTTCTGCGTTTCGATAAGCAAGTATAATACTTATAAACCGTGCCCCAACGGTTTGTAGACGTAACGCCAACCATAAATTGCTTGCAATCACCACAAATAAGTTTTCCCGAAAGCAAATAATCAAACCTTTCTTTTTTGCTACCCGGTGAGTGCTTATTGGCGTTTCTAATTGATTGAACTGTCTGCCACGTTACTTCATCAATGATTGCGGGATAAATATTCGTATAAACGGTATCGCCGTGTTGAACTTTACCGATATACTTGGTGTTTTGAATTATCTTGTATATACGCTTATCGTCAACGTAATGCCCGCTTTTGGTTCTTATTCCACGAGCGATTAAGTTATCGGCTATACTTTTTCCAGTTTCGCCTTTTGCAAATCGCCTAAAAATCTCCTGTACAATTTCTGCCTCGAACGGATCGATAACGTTCTTTTTGTCTACAACTTTATACCCGAATATCTGCATACCGCCGGTGTAATTACCTTTACGATAACTTTCATTCAGTCCGCGCAATACTTTTTGCGAAAGTTCTGCTGAATAGTATTGGTTCATACCTTCAAGCAAACTTTCAAGGATAATACCTTCGGGGCTATCGGGAATATTCTCCATAGCCGATATAACTTTAACGCCATTATTGCTTAAAGTGTGTTTATGTATAGTCGTTTCATACTTATTGCGGGAGAAACGGTCTAATTTATACACCAAAACATAGTCCCACTGACGTTTATTACTGTCTTTAATCATACGCTGAAAGTCAGGACGCATATCATTCGTTCCCGTCATTGCTCGGTCGATATAGGTATCAACTATCAGTATATCGTTATTTTTGGCGTAATCCTGACAAACACGAAGTTGCCCCTCAATAGACTGCTCGGTTTGGCTATCGCTCGAATACCTTGCATAGATTACTGCTGTTTTCATAGTGCTATTAACTCCTTTAACTTATTTTTTGTCTTTCGACGGAAACCGAACAATCCGAGAACGGCGGAGCCGTCAAGGATAAAGAAAAAAATATTGGATATAGTCTGTTTGTTTATAGTTCTCACAATAATTTTTTCCCTTGACGGAAACGACGGGCTTGGATTAGGCTTTCCACGAGAAAGAAAAAACGTCTTGTTTCTTCCTTGTCCACAAGATTACGAGTTAAAGTCGCAACTTCTTTGCGAGTTCAAAAAAAATACTTCAAAAAAATTTTCAAAGTCGAAAAAATCCTGCGAGTTTGGTTGTTATCCTTTCCACAAAAAAGGAGAAACCTTATGAAACAGAATAGTAAAAACAACCTTGAAGTTGAAACAATTGGCGTTCCGATTATCGACGCGCTTTCGACAGAAGATAAAAAGGCATTTGCAAAGGCTCTTTTATTGTGTGCTGTTGAATACTACAAAGGTCAAAATGAAAAAGACGATAAAAAGAATTAGTTTTCAGATATTAGTTGTCTGTGCGGCACGGTATAGATTTGACTTTTTTTCAAAAAAATAGTAGAATATAAAAGCCAACTCCGAATAATGCCGTTCAACGGCAAAGTTCACAACAAATATATTTCAGTCTTTGAAGTATCATAGGCAACGCTTATGCGCATACCTAAACATCGGTAGATATATCGTCCGTGTTTACAAACAGTATGCTCGCATTGCGTTTTTTCGTGATACTTCATTTGTTGTGAACGGGGTTGGCGCTCAAACGGTCGGTATTCTATATTTGCCGCTCTCGTTTGGGGGCGGCATCTTATTTTTTTATAAGTATCATAGCCGCAAAACATTCGGGGCTGTGATATGGAAAGAAAAACTGCATTTATCGGACATAGACAAGTATGTTTTATAGAAAAAGTTAAGGAACGGTTGCAAAACGCCATTGAACAATGTATCAATGACGGTTGCAGCCATTTTTTAATGGGAACACACGGCGAATTTGATAAAATGGCATTAGACGCTTGCCGTTTTGCCAGAAATCAACACCCTAATATAAATATTGAAGTAGTATTAACGAGTTACCATATTATAGAAAAGAAAGATAGCCTTGATTATGTTCCGTATCAAGACGTAGAAACAGTTATTTTTGATATTGAAGATTTGCATTTCAAGCAGCAAATAACCGCAAGCAACAGGCAAATGATTGACGAGTGCGATACACTCATTTGTTATGTAGATAAAAAACAAAATTCAAGCGGGGCAAAAACTGCTATGAATTACGCTCAACGCAAGGGGCTTGAAATTATAAATTTATTTAGAGAAGAAGATAGTCCGACATTTGGTATGACTGCCGATGAAGCAAAAATCTATTGGAAAAACTATCTTTCTGGCATTAGAAACGTAAAATAGGGGCTTTATAGTCCTTATCTTTGTAATTTAATTAAATTTCAAAGCGGAAAATGCTTGACAAATCAATTTTCTTGTGATATGATATTTATGTAAATTTCAAAAAGGACGTGTGTCAAGTGGAACTACAATCTCTCGCAAACATAATACAAGGCAACATTCCAACACGAATAGAAGTTACAACAGGTCAATCCGTTGAAACGATTACTATGCAAGAACTTAACTATATTGCTAACGTTTCGGACGATTTGCCCATTGAAAAATATATAACCGTTCAAGGCGATAAAATCGGGACTTACTCTTTAACAAAAGAATACGACGTAGTTGTCGGATTGAGTTCGGGCAAAGCAATCGTGATTGAAAGCCGTCGCGCTGACAAACTCATTCTTTCAAATCTTGCTATTATACGGATAAACGATATGTCGGAAGTTGACCCCTACTATTTATGTTGGTTCATCAACAATAATACAGCGGCACTTAAACAATTAAAAAAGTTAAAACAAGCCACAACCGCCGTATCTATTATTCCGTTAAGTATGTTGAAAAGTTTTGAAGTAACGCTACTACCTATCGAAACGCAACGAACAATCGGTAAGATAAGCGAACTGAAACGGCAGCGGGATAGACTGACACATTCAATAGAAGCGAAAAAAACGGACATTTTAACGCAACAGTTAATGAAAATATTTGAAAAGGAGTTGCAAAATGGCGATAAGCGAGTATGAAGTTGAAAATCTCTTTATTGAAAGATTAGGGACTATCGGTTACAAATATGTCGAATTAAAGAATTACACCGAAGTTATGCTAAACTTCAAGACACAACTTGAAGAGTTCAATAAAGAAGAAATCATCAAGGGCAAAGGCGTTGCGGAACTGTCGATTGCTGAATTTGACAGACTTCGCACACAAATTGAAAACAAAACCGTTTACGAGTCGGCAAAAATTTTGCGCGATAAGCAGGTTTTGGAATTAGACAACGGCAAGCGTATCTATATTGAGTTTTTGTCGAAAGACATAGACCGCAATATTTATCAGGTTACGCACCAAGTAACGATGGATAAAGACCATATGAATGAAGTCGTATATAAAAATCGTTACGACGTTACAGTTCTTATTAACGGTTTACCGCTTGTTCAGATTGAATTGAAACGCCCCGGCGTTGAAATCAACGAAGCAATCAATCAGATAAACCGCTATCGCAGATATTCGTTCCGAGGGCTGTTCCATTTCATTCAATGTTTTGTCGTTTCAAACTCTATTCAGACAAAATACTTTGCAAATGAAAACGAAACAAACGCGGACGGTACATACAAAGCCATACTGAAAAGTCTTGCCTTCTTCTGGACGGACGCGAATAACGAGCGTATCAATCAACTCAACGAGTTCACGGACGATTTCTTCACGAAATTCAATATAACTGCTCTATTGACGGACTATACCGTGTTGCAAGATACGATGAAAAATATTATCGTAATGCGTCCGTATCAGATTTACGCCACAAAAGCGGTTTTACGTCGTGTGTTGGAAGAAAACCGTAACGGCTACGTTTGGCATACAACCGGTTCAGGCAAAACACTCACTTCTTTCAAGTGCGCGTCCCTTCTCCGTGATAACGGCAGAATTGATAAAGTTTTCTTTTTGGTAGACCGCAAAGACTTGGACGACCAGACCGTTGACGAATACAACTCGTTTGAAGAAGATTGCGTCGATAACACCGATTCAACCGCCGAACTCATTAAGCGTTTGAAAAACAGCGGTGAAAAAATGCTTGTTACGACCATTCAGAAACTCGCCTGCGCACTTCGCAACGAAAAATATAAGTCCGTTATGGAAGCATACAAGACGAAAAAATGTGTGTTCGTTATCGACGAATGTCATAGAAGTCAGTTCGGGAAAATGCACGGAGATATTCGCAGAAGTTTTCAGAACGCAAACTTTATCGGCTTTACGGGAACACCTATTTTTGAAGAAAACAAAGGTGCAACAGGTCAGACAACGGCAGATATTTTCAACGCCGGCAATATGGATGCTTGTTTGCATAAGTATCTTATCAAAGAAGCCATCGCCGACGGTAACGTTTTGAAATTTTCTGTCGAATATCAAAACACGTTCAACGTTGTTACGACAAACGCTGCCGATATGACGGTAAGACGTATTGTCCACGAGCAAAGCAATAACCCGAATTTCAATCTCGAAGAATACTGTAAACGGAACAATATTGATATTTCAAACATTTACAGCGACCAACAGCGTATCGAACTCGTTACAAATAACATTTTGGAACATTACGAAAAGCATACGAAAATCGGCACGGATACCTATACGTCGCTCTTTGCAATTCAGTCAGTGCCACTTCTTCAAAAGTATTACACTGCTTTCAAGAAGTTGAACAAAAAAGGCTTGAAGATTGCGGCAATATTTACTTATGCGGCAAACGAGGATATGGACGAAGGAGCAGATACACCGCAATCGAGAGAATTTTTGGAACAATGTATCAAGGACTATAACGAAATGTTCTCTAACGGTAAAGAAAAACTGTCTTTTGGTCTTGATACGTTCGACGCTTACCGTAAAGACATTGCAAAGCGTTTGAAACAAAAAGAAGTTCCGCAGATTGATATTTTGCTCGTTGTAAATATGTTCTTAACGGGATTTGACTCAAAGCCGCTTAACACGCTGTATTTGGATAAACCTTTATTCTGGCATTCTCTCGTTCAGGCATACAGCCGCACGAACCGTATTTACAAAGAAACAAAGCAATACGGGCAAATAATCACGTTCCGTAATATCAAAGACGAACAGGACAAAGCCCTTAAACTGTTTTCGGGTGATGGTAATCCGAACGCATATTTGCTTGAAAATTACGATTATTACGTTGCCGAATATGCCGACAGAGTTGCTGTCTTGCGTAACATTGCACCGTCTTACGACATTGCGGGCAGATTGCAATCCGAAGACGACCAAAGAAAGTTTATCGTTGCTTTCCGTTTGGTTGCGCAAACGCTTTCTACGTTAAAAACATTCTCAAAATTCGAGTGGAACGACCTTGCAAACGTTCTGGACGAAGACGAGTTCTTGGGATATAAATCGTGGTATCTCTACTACTACGATTTAGCAAAGAAAGATAGAGAGAAAAATGTCAAAACAACGCTTGTTGATATCGACTTCAATATCGAACTTATCCGCACGGATAAAATCAACGTCGTTTACATTCTCAACCTGTTAAAGGACGTAATCAAGAAAGACGAAAACGAAAAGAAACGCTCTATTGACTTGATTTTGCGAGAAATCGAACGTTCAGACAACGAGAGATTGAGAGCAAAACAGGAAATGTTAAAGCGTTTCGTTACGGAAAAGTTTTTCAGCCTTTCGCCGGACGAAGATATCGTAAAAGCGTATGAAGAATTTGAAGTGCAACAGCAGAATATGGATATCGAAATGTTTGCAGAAGAAACGGGAATTGACGTCGATACCATCAAGTCATTTATGTCGGAATATCAATTCAAGCACGTTATCAGTCTTGAAGATATCCGCAAAAGATTAAGTCAAAAGGGATACGGACTACTTAAAACAATCAAATTGTCGTCCGAAATAGAAGAATTTGTTAAAGAACAATACGAAAAATTCAGAGCCGAAGGAGTATAAAATTATGGCAACAGATATCCAACTTCATAAACAACAAGCACAGGAACTTTCTAATAAACTTTGGGCTATCGCAAATGATTTGCGTGGCACTATGGACGCGAGCAAATTTAAGGACTATATTCTCGGTATCATCTTCTACCGTTTCCTTTCCGAAAAGACGGAAAAGTATATGGAAGAAATACTTAAAAACGATGGTATGACTTATGCCGATGCTCTCGCGTCCAACAATGAAGAATTGCTTGCCGCTCTCGACAAGTATTCTCTTGATAGTCTTGGTTATATCATTCGCCCCGAATATAGTTTCGGCTATATCGTCAATATGATTGCGGGCAAATACGATGGCAAAGTATTTTCGGTTGATTATCTTGAAAAAGCCATCGCGTCTATTCAGCAATCTACTCTCGGTCAGAAATCGGAAGCCGCATTTGACGGTATTTTCGACGCAATGGATTTGAAAGACAAAGACTTGGGCAAAGAAGTTTCCGACCGCACAAAGCAAATTGCAAAGGTTATAAACCGTGTAAACGATATTGAGTTTTCTTACGACGACGCTCAATTTGACGTTCTCGGAACGGCTTATATGATTTTGATAGGTTTATTCGCGTCAGACAGTGGCAAGAAAGGCGGCGAGTTCTTTACGCCGAGTGCCGTTTCGGAACTTTGCAGTAAACTTGCGACAGTCGGCTTGAAATCCGTTAAAAACGTTTGCGATCCCACTTGCGGCTCGGCTTCTATGCTTTTGGAAGTTCGCAAAGCAGTTATCGCAAACGGTGGTACGGCTGAACACGCCGTAGGTCATTACTACGGACAAGAACTCAACGGAACGACTTACAACCTTGCTCGTATGAATATGTTAATGCACGACGTTCCGTATCAATACTTCAATCTTTTCAACGACAACACGCTTGAAAAGGATAATTTCGGCACGACTAAATTTACTGTTCAAGTTGCAAATCCGCCTTATTCGGCAAAGTGGTCGGCAGCGTCTTCCTTCCTTGACGATCCGCGTTTCAGTGGCGCAGGAAAACTCGCTCCGTCAAGCAAAGCGGACTTCGCATTTGTTGAACATATGGTTTATCATATGGACGATGACGGACGTGTTGCGGTTCTTCTCCCGCATGGCGTTTTGTTCCGTGGCGGAAGCGAAGATACTATCCGCAGATATTTGATAAAAGATTTGAACGTTCTCGATGCCGTAATCGGTTTACCCGCAAACCTTTTCCACGGCACGGGTATTCCCGTATGCTGCCTTGTTTTGCGTAAATACCGTAACGGCAACGCCGGCAACATTTGCTTTATCGACGCAAGTAAGTATTTCACGCCGGGCAAAAATATGAACCAACTTTCTTCTGACGATATCGACCGTATCGTAAATGCCTATGTTGAGCGTAAAGATATAGATAAATTCTGCCATGTTGCGACTATGGAAGAAATCGAAAGTAACGATTATAACCTTAACATACCCCGTTATGTCGATACATTTGAAGAGGAAGAAGAAATTGATATCAAAGCCGTTATGGCGGAAATAAAAGACCTTGAAAGCCAACGTGCAAGTCTTGACGCGGAGATTAACAAATATCTGAAAGAACTCGGAATTTTGGAGGACTAATTATGTCGAAAAGCAACGAAACAACCCCTAATGTTCCAACTTTGAGATTTCCTAATTACAGTAGCGAATGGCAGGTTTCGCCTATGGGAAAGGTTTGCACTTTTCGCAAAGGATACGGTATTTCAAAGGAAAATTTGTCAAGTGACGGAACTCCGTGCATTTTATATGGAGAACTTTATACGACATATAAAACCGCAATCGCAAAAAATATAAAAAGCAAAACGAGTTTAGACCCAACGATATTATTTCATAGCAAAAAAAACGACGTAATCATTCCTTGTTCTGGTGAGACAGCCGAAGATATTGCGACATCCGTCTGTATTCCTTACGACGATATTTTACTTGGTGGCGATTTAACTGTTATTCGTAGTGATTTAGACGGTGCTTTTTTGAGCAATCAAATAAATTCGGTTAGGAAATATGATATTGCACGAATAGCACAAGGTAAATCAATCGTTCACTTGCAAGCAGATGAATTGAAAAAGATTTCTATTGCATACCCAACCATTGATGAACAACAAAAAATATCGGGGTTCATTGATAAAATTGACGAACGCATAGAAGTCCAAAACAAAATCATTAGCAAGTATGAAACCCTAATTAAAGGACTTTGCGACATTCTTTTTACAGTGACAGAAGAAAATGTTTTGC
>ERZ1673730.510-NODE-510-length-48092-cov-36.076108_pt1 | contig 48092 bp, 50 predicted proteins | sample MGYA00580200_ERZ1673730 | MGnify/ENA primary metagenome ERZ1673730 (study PRJEB41218, sample SAMN15661761) | gut metagenome | host: Homo sapiens | place: Canada: London | collected 2015-08-20/2019-03-30 | study: EMG produced TPA metagenomics assembly of...
TCCTGTCGTATACGTTCTTCTGATCGAGCTTTTCCCGAAGAAGCTCAATGGCCTCACCGAAGCGCTGGAAATGCACGATCTCGCGCTCACGCAGGAACTTGATCACGTCGTTTACATCGGGATCGTCCGACAGACGCAGGATGTTGTCGTATGTCAGCCGCGCCTTCTGCTCGGCAGCCAGATTCTCAACAAGATCCGCCATCGGATCGCCGGTGACGGCGATGGAGCCGGCGCTCCACGGCGCGCCGGATGCCGCCTGCGGATATACGCCCGCCGTGTGATCGACAAAATAGGGCGCAAAGCCCGCCTCGCGCTGCTGTTCCTCGGTGAGATTTCTCGTGAGCTGATGCACGATCGTTCCGACCATTTCAAGATGCCCGAGCTCCTCTGTGCCGATGTCGGTCAGCAGGCCCTTCAGCTCGGGGTACGGCATCGAGTACCGCTGGCTGAGATAGCGCAGCGATGCACCCAATTCGCCGTCCGGCCCCCCATATTGGCTGATGATGATCGCCGCGAGGCGCGGGTTGGTATTTGCGATCCTGACCGGATATTCCAGCCGCTTTTCATAGACAAACATACTCAGCCCTCCTCACGATAGTCCCACGGCCACGGGTCGCGCAGCCATTCATAGCGTCCGCTCATCGCCGCCTGCATCTGTGTGAGCGAGCAGCCGCTCTGCTGGTACTGCTGCATGGCGTCCTCGTATCGCTCGGCGTACTGGTTGTAGAGCGCTGCCGCCTCATCGTCTGCGGCGTGCGTGTCGAGATACAGACCCAGCTCCCGCAGCGCAAAGCCGAGCTCCTGAACCTGCACGAGCGCCGTGCCGGTTTTTTCCTTGCTGTTGACCATGCCCATGAACGGCAGATCCAGCCCCGGGAAGATCGTGCCGCGCACGAGCGCCTTCGGCGCCGGATACTGCTCGCTTCCGGTCTGCTGGAACGGAACGTATGGATTGGCAAGCGGCGCGCAGCCCGGAAGCGTGCCGTCCGTGTCCGCGCAGAGATATGGCGGCTGCGGCGTATCCTGCGCGGCAGCACGGGTGAGCTTTTGTTTCTGCATACAAGATGACAAGATATGACTCTCCTTCCAAGTGATGTACCGGGCGGCTTGCCGCCGCCCATTTCAGCATATGTCGCCGCGTTTCGACGTGTGCCTTGACTTACATCGGATATTTGATAGAATAGGAAAAGAAATCGCGCGCTTCGGCGCACATGAAGGAGATACTATGTTCAAGGTCATCAAAAAAGAGGGCAAGGCGCGCCGCGGCGAGTTCACCTGCCCGCATGGGACGGTGCAGACGCCGGTCTTTATGAACGTCGGCACGCAGGCGGCGATCAAGGGCGCGCTGAGCGCCTCTGATCTCGAGCAGATCGGCACGCAGGTCGAGCTTTCGAATACCTACCATCTGCATCTGCGTCCCGGCGATGAGACGGTCAAGGCCATGGGCGGCCTTCATAAATTCATGACATGGAGCGGCCCGATTCTGACGGATTCGGGCGGATTTCAGGTCTTTTCGCTGGCTCAGCTCCGCAAGATCAAGGAGGAGGGCGTGACGTTTGCCTCGCATCTCGACGGCCACCGCATCTTCATGGGGCCGGAGGAGAGCATGCGCATCCAGTCAAATCTCGGCTCCGACATTGCGATGGCATTTGACGAGTGTGTGGAGAATCCCGCGAAATATGACTATGCCAAGGCCTCGTGTGAGCGCACCGTGCGCTGGCTCGTCCGCTGCAAGCAGGCGCTTGCGGCCTACAATGCCGAGCCGGACGCCGTCAACCCCGGTCAGCAGCTCTGGGGCATCAACCAGGGCGCGACGTTTGACGATCTGCGCGTCTGGCACATGCAGCAGATCGCAAAGCTCGACCTTCCCGGCTATGCCATCGGCGGCCTTGCCGTCGGGGAGAGCACCGAGGAGATGTACCGCATCATCGACGCGGTCGAGCCGCACATGCCGCAGGACAAGCCGCGCTATCTCATGGGCGTGGGCACGCCGTCGAACATCATCGAGGCGGTCGCACGCGGCGTGGACTTCTTTGACTGTGTCATGCCCGCGCGCAACGCCCGCCACGGGCGGCTGTTCACATGGAACGGCGCGGTCAATATGAAAAACGCCAAGTGCGCGCGGGACGAGCGCCCCATCGACCCGGCGTGTGACTGCCCGGTCTGCCGCCGCTACAGCCGCGCCTACGTCCACCATCTGTTCAAGGCCGAGGAAATGCTCGCCATGCGTCTGAGCGTCATGCACAACCTGTACTTCTACAACAAGCTGGCCGAGCGCATCCGCGCCGCCATTGACGCAGATGCCTTCGGTGATTTCCGGGCGGAGTATTCCGAAAAGCTCGCCCAAAAGATCTGAGCGCAGTATTCACAAATTATTCATCTGATTTTTTGAAAGCCGACTTGAAAATCATACGCAGTATCGGTATAATAACAAAAGATTAAAACACGGAGGAAAGACTATGCACCTGTTTTTGGCAACTAGCGCGGACGCTGCCGCAGCCGGCGGCCCGTCCATGCTCATTATGATGGTCGCGCTCATCGGCGTTTTCTACTTCCTGATGATCCGCCCGGAAAACAAGCGGAAGAAGGAAGCGGAGGCCATGCGCAACGCGCTGAAGGTCGGCGATAACATCACCACCATCGGCGGTGTCATCGGCGATATCGTCAGCGTGAAGGAAGATTCCATCGTCATCGAGACGACCACCGACCGCGTTCGTGTGGAATTTGCGAAGTTCGCAGTTTCCACCAACAACACTGCGGAAAAGGAAGCCGCCAAGAAGCGCGCTGCCGCAGCCGAGGCCAGAAAGGCCGCCAAGGCTGAGAAGAAGAAAAAGTAATCCAGAACGCAAACGCCCTCTGATGCCTCCGCGCATCAGAGGGTTTTCTGTATGATGAGAAAAACTTGTGTAATCATTTCTGAAAAATCGCGTCCTATACGGTATAGAAGGGAGGAAACAGCATGGAAGATACGCAGATCATCACACTTTACTGGCAGCGGAGCAGCGACGCCATCCGCGCAAGTGAGGAAGCCTACGGCGCGTACTGCTTCACGGTCGCAAACCGCATCGTGGAAAACCGCGAGGACGCGGAGGAATGCGTCAGTGACACATGGCTGCGGGCGTGGTATGCCATGCCGCCGGAGAAGCCAAATTATCTGCGGATGTTCTTCGCGGCCATCACGCGCAACCTGTCGCTGGATCGCCTGAGAGCGTCGTTGACGGCCAAACGCGGCGGCGGGCAGGCGGTGCTTGCGCTGGAGGAACTTTCGGAGTGCGTTTCTGGCTCACCGGAGGTTGAGGATGCCATCATCGCGGCGGAGCTTTCCGCCAGTGTGAACCGCTTTTTGAATACGCTTTCCGAACCTGCGCGCAATGTCTTTCTCCGGCGGTATTTCTTTCTGGAATCTGCCGCCGAGATCGCGGAGCGCTACGCCATGAAGCCCGGCGCCGTCGCTGTCAGCCTCCACCGAACGCGGGCGGCACTGCGCGAGCATCTGAGACGGGAGGGATTTTTCGATGAATGAACAGCAGCTTCTGCGCGCCATCGGCGCGGCAGACCCCGAGCATCTGGAAAAAAGCGAGCAAACGCCCAAACGCAGACGCAGGCCGTGGGCCGGGTGGGCAGTCGCCGCCTGCCTGTGTCTGGTCGTCGGCGCGGTGTTCCGCCTTGTTTTGGGCGGCGCAAAGGGCGGGCCCGGAAACGAGCGTGCGCCTGCGGAGAGCACCACCGGCGACGGAGCCGGAACCGAGGCGAGCACCTTCATGTGCTACAAGGGGCCGGTGCTTCCGCTGACGCTCTGCGAGAAAGCACCGGAGCTGACCGCCGAGCGTGCGGTCACGCTGGATTTTGCGCCCAGTGCGCCGCGTGAGGTGGCGTACACGGATGAAAACGGCGAGACACGCAGCTACACGGAGCAGGACGATGCGATCACCGTGACGGACGCCTACACGCTGACAAACACCTCCGATCGCGATGTGACCGTCACCGCGCTCTATCCCTTCGTCGCCGCCGTCCGCGATTTGCCGGACAAGACGCCGCAGCTTTCCGTAAACGGCGAGCCGGTGGCGGCAGAGCTCTCCTTCGGCGCGTTCTGCGGCGGATTTTCACCGGTAGACCGGACGGGGACAGCCGCACAGGAGCGCTGGAATCTGCGCTATTATCACAACTGGGAGGACTACAGGGCGCTTTTATCAGACGGCAGCTATCAGAAAAGCGCGTTTGAGACGCTCCCGGAATTGGAGCAGACGGTCTATGTCTACACCATCACGCCGAAGGGCGAGCCGACGCAGTCGCCTGCAACGGTCGCCTTCACGCCGGAGTTCGATGTGGAGCGCACGCGCGTCCTGAGCTACAATTTTAACGGCTTTGACTACGACGAAAAGACCGGCGCGCTGCAATACTCCTTCTTTGTCTGTCAGGAGGGTATGCACGTTCTGGCGGTGCTCGGCGAGGACTTTTCGGGCTATACCGTGCAGGGCTATCCGGACGGCGGCTGCGACCCGGCAGAGGCGCTCGATACCCTCTCAGCCGACGTGACGCGCGAGGAAATGACGCTGTGCGCGTTTCTAAAGGAGATCCTGTCGGAAATGCCTCGCCATTATTACAGCGAGAGCGACCAGACGCCGGAAAACCAGGCGCTCTTTTACCGAGCGGCAGTCGATTTCCTGCTGAGCTACGGAGCGCTCTCGGACGATCCCGCCGAGCGCTATGACAGCTGGGGCGGACGGCTTGATGACATGTTTATGGACGCATACGCCGTGGATCGCGTCTGCTATGCTGCGTTTGAGGTGACCGTTCCGGCGGGCGAGTGCGTCACGGTAACGGCAGCGCTCCGGAAAGAGGCAAGCTACGATTTCTACGGAACGGGGACGAGAAATGCCCGCACCGGCGTCAGGGGATACGACCTTGCCACCTGCCTTGGAAGCGTCCTTCCTCTCACGCACCAGACAGCGAGCATCGAGACACGCGGCCTTGTCGAGATCCTTGAGCAGAATTTTGGCTTTGAGCCTGAAAACGGCATCACGACCGTGACGCTGGATCCCGCGCAGGAGCACTACTACCTGAACGTGGTGCGCACGGAAACGGAGCCTTGACGCTGCGGATGCCTGCGGGCAATCAATGATGAATAAAAATGCATAAATTATGCCTCCGTATGCAAAGCGTGCAACCGCACGCCGCAAACGGAGGCATTATTTCATGATTTTTTCAGAAAATGAAGCGTTTGCGCGCCATTTTCACTGGACACTTTGGGATATGCACCGGATATTCAGGAGACGAGCAGCCGCTGAAGCGCCTCGCGCGCAGGCTCGCTCAGCCGCGTGAGCGGCGGACGCGGGTCGCCTGCGTCAAGCCCGTCGATGCGCATGGCCTCCTTGACGGGGATGGGGTTGACCTCGCAGAAAAGCGCGTCGATGAGCGGCATAAGCGAGACCTGAAGCCTGCCAGCGCGGGCAAAGTCGCCGCGCAGACAGCTTTTGATCATGTCCAGCGTCTCGACCGGGCGGACGTTGGACAGCACCGAAATAAGTCCCTTTCCGCCGAGCGCCATAAGCGGTACGGCTGCATCGTCATTGCCAGACCAGAGAAACAGCGCGTCAGCGCAGGCTTCCAGAATGCGCGCAGCCTTGGATAGACTGGGCGAGGCCTCCTTGATCCCGTTGATATTCGGGTGCTCCGCGAGAATCTGACACGTTTCGACCGAAATATCGAGCCCCGTGCGGCTGGGAACATTGTAGACGATCACCGGCGTTTTGACGCGGTCGGCGATCGCGGTATAGTGTTCGATCAGCCCCGTCTGTGTGCATTTGTTGTAGTACGGCGTGACGAGCAGCAGCGCATCCGCGCCGAGGGAGCTTGCCATCTGACTCATTTCCAGCGCGTGCGCGGTGGAATTGCTGCCCGTCCCGGCGATGATCTTGCAGCGGCCGGCAGCGTAGTCGATGGCGTTGGAAATGAGCGTGAGCTGCTCTTGCGCAGTGAGCGTGGCGGCCTCGCCGGTCGTGCCGCAGACGACGATGGCGTCGATCCCGGCGGCAATTTGGCGGTCCATGAGCTTTTGTAGTGTTGGAAGATCGATCGTACCGTTTTTGAAGGGTGTGACCAGCGCGGTCGCGACGCCCTCAAAGACTGGCTTTTTCAATTCCTGACACTCCTTTTCAGCAGATTTCGTTATTTTGCGGTGATATATCCTTCCGCACAGAGCAGCTCGGCAAGCAGAACGGCGCCGCCGGCTGCACCGCGCAGGGTATTATGAGACAGGCACACGAACTTGTAGTCATACTGCGTATCCGGACGCAGACGGCCGATGGAGACGGCCATGCCGCCCTCAAGCATCCGGTCGAGCTTTGTCTGCGGGCGGTCGTCCTCCTCAAAGTAGTGGAGAAACTGCTTCGGTGCGGAGGGAAGACGGAGTTCCTGCGGGCGTCCGGAAAAAGCTCGCCAGCAGTCCTTGATTTCACTGACCGAGGGCTTTGCGGCCGCAAAGGACAGAAAGCAGGCAGCCATGTGCCCGTCGGTGACCGGGACGCGGAGACACTGCGCCGTGATGGACGGGGATGTGGCGCATACGATGCGGTCGCCCTCAATGTGCCCCCAGAGCTTGAGCGGCTCCTGCTCGGACTTTTCTTCCTCGCCGCCAATGAAGGGAATGACGTTGTCGATCATCTCCGGCCATGTTTCAAACGTTTTTCCTGCGCCGGAGATCGCCTGATAGGTGCAGACGAGCGCCCGGTCGATGCCGAATTTCATGAGCGGATGCAGCGCCGGAACGTAGCTTTGCAGGCTGCAATTGGACTTGACGGCGATGAAACCGCGCCTTGTGCCGAGACGGCGGCGCTGGGCGTCGAGGATGCGGATGTGCTCGGGGTTGATCTCCGGCACGACCATCGGCACATCCGGCGTCCAGCGGTGGGCGGAATTGTTGGAGACAACGGGGCACTCCAGCCTTGCGTAGCGCTCCTCCAGTTCACGGATCTCGTCCTTCCCCATGTCCACAGCGCAGAAAACAAAATCGACCATCGCGGCAAGCCGCTCTGCGTCGGCGGCTGCGTCGAAAATGGTCATATCCGCCGCCACGGGCGGGATGGGCTGCGGCATGTGCCACTTCGCGGCAACGGCATCGCGATATGGCTTGCCCGCGCTGTGTGCGCTGGCGGCGAGCGCCGTCAGCTCGAACCACGGGTGGCCGGACACGAGAAGAAGAAAGCGCTGACCGACCATGCCGGTCGCGCCGATGATCCCGACTTTGTACTTTTTCATATGATTTCCTCCCAAATGCGTCATTTTCGGAAGAAGTTACGGTTGAATGTAACTCCGGAATATATTATAATTGAGCGTGGCACATGCGCATATGCACCGAAAATGTACACAGAATGCGCACATTTGTCCATAAATCAAGACGCCTTCATGATAACACAGTCCAATCTGGCTGTCAACGTGCCGGTGTTTGAAATCTACCCGAAAAAAGAGGGACATTTACGTGAAAACGCATGATTTTTATTATGAATTGCCGCCGGAGCTGATCGCGCAGACCCCGCTGGAGCGCCGCGACGCCTCGCGGCTGATGACGCTCGACCGCGTGACCGGCGAGGTCGGACACCGGCATTTTTATGAGCTGCCAGAGCTGCTGAACCCCGGCGACTGTCTGGTGCTCAACAACTCACGTGTGCTTCCGGCGCGCCTGCTCGGCCACCGCGTGCCGACCGGAGGCGCGGTGGAGGTCCTGCTTCTCAAGGATGAAGGCAGCGGCGTCTGGGAATGCCTGACGAAGCCGGGACGAAAGACCCACATCGGGACGGAGCTTTCGTTCGGAGACGGCCTGCTGACCGCAACAGTCGTGGGAGAGCGAGACGACGGCAACAAGCTGGTGCAGTTCCACTATGAGGGTATCTTCCTCGAGGTGCTGGAGCGGCTCGGAAAGATGCCGATGCCGCCCTACATCAAGGAGGAGCTGGCGGACGGCGAGCGCTATCAGACCGTTTACTCGAAGATCAGCGGCTCGGCGGCGGCGCCGACGGCAGGACTGCATTTTACGCCCGAGCTTCTCAAGAAGATCGAGGAGAAGGGTGTGAAGCTGGCGTATATCACGCTGCACGTCGGTCTTGGTACGTTCCGCCCGGTCAAGGCCGAGGAGGTCACGGAACATCATATGCACGCAGAGTTCTGTATGATGCCTAAAGATGCCGCCGAGATCATCAATGAGACAAAGCGCAGCGGCGGCCGCGTGATCTGCGTCGGTACGACGTCCTGCCGGACGCTGGAATCGCTTGCAGACGAGAATGGCTTCTGCACGGAGAAGTCCGCGTGGACGGATATTTTCATCTATCCGGGCTACAAATTCAAGGCTATGGACGCGCTCATCACCAATTTCCACCTGCCGGAGAGCACGCTTGTGATGCTGGTCTCGGCGTTTGCGGGCAGAGAGCATATCCTGAACGCCTACAACACCGCCGTGCAGGAGCGCTATCGCTTTTTCTCGTTCGGCGATGCGATGTTCATTTCCTAGGGTGTATCTGAAAACTCCCAACGCACCCGGACAGCGGGCCTTTTCACGCCGTGCCGCGTCATTTTTCCTTGAAATACGTCAGTATTCCTGCGAAAAAATGTCTTGCACAGCGCGAAAATTCCTCGCTGCCGGTCACATTTTCAGTTTTCAGATACACCCTAAGCAAGAAAAAAGGCCGCACCCGATGATGACTCCCGACAAGAAGATATCGTGAGGAAAGAGAGAACGGTATGGCTTCGGCTGTACCGTTTCCTTATTTCTTTGTCATGAGTGGTCGATTCGTTCTTGATTTGAGGTAAAAAAGACCGCTGACTGTGCGCACACGGCGCGGTCAGCGGTCTGATGCTCGGTATTCGGTTATTCTGTTCAGCTTGCCAAACTTGCATTTATCGAGTTAATTTCATTTTGATTTCCGCTGCATTGATTTTTGAGCTTACCATTTCTTCTCCAGTAGCGACGAAACCACATTTTTCATAAAAGCGTATAGCGCGCTTGTTGCCTTTCAAAACCCATAGATACACTTCTGGATAAGCAGACAACTCCTTCAAGCCCGCTTGCATCAGTTTCAGTCCCACACCTGTCCCATAGTATTCCGACAGAATGTATAATGCAAATATTTCTCCGGCATTAGGTGATTCTTCTCCGCGATCTCCATAACCAACAAACCCAATTACTGTATTTCTGTCCATTGCAACAAGCAAATTATCTCGCCAACTGAACGCCATGCTTTCGCATTTCTCATAAGTTAGTTTATCGAGGTATTCCTGACTCACGAGGTCAGGATAAGCCTCATGCCAAGCTTTCCAGTGAACAAATGCTTTTCCTTTGATTTCTTCGTCGGTCTCCATTCTTTTTATGATTATGTTCATACGATTCCTCCGCAGATTCCAGATGCCAACAGGTGCTGAGTTCGGCGTATAAAACTATAGCATCGCCGTTAACACTGTTAAGCTATAATCATCCAAAATGATTATACCATGCAAAGCGCGAAATTATCAATTCCTGTCTCCACGATTTTACTGTCTTTCTCATGTTTTTCTATTTGGAGGCGAGGGAGGGTGCGGCCTTTTTGTATGGAAATTGTGTGCACGCCATACAGCGAATTGACAAATAATCTTCCATATTATATGATAAAAACAAAGGACAAATCTCATGAAGTGGAGGAGAATGGAATGAAACAAGTGCGGATCACTCTCTGCATGTTGCTGCTGTGCCTGCTCTGCGGCTGCGCAAAGAGCACGGTCACTCCGAACTGGGCGAAGCCGACGAACAAGACGGCAGCAGCAAAGGATACGCAGAGCTCCGGCTGGCAGGAGCAATATGACCTTGGCGTGCGGTATTTAAGCGATGGAAATTATGAAGATGCGATCATTGCCTTTACTGCGGCAATCGAGATCGACCCGAAGAAGCCGCAGGCGTATGACAAGCTCGCCACGGCATACGAAATGGCAGGCGATGAGGAGGCGGCGCTCCGGACGCTGCTTGACGGTGCGGCAGCCACGGGCGACCGCGCCCTGACGGCACGCGCCGAAGAAAAGCAAAAGACACTTGAAGATCCGACCGATAGACCCGCATCGGAGACGCCGGACTGGACATCGCACTTGGCAGGTGTTTGGTATTTTGGCGATGCTTCAAAATGCCGCATGGATGCGGCGGCGGCAGAAGCCTACGCAGCCGCGCTGGAGAAGCTTCCGGAAACAAAGAAGGACGAGTGGAGCGGAGAAACGTATACACTGATGGCGGCGCTTCTTGACCCCGGCGACGGGTATCCGCTGATGGTGACGGGCTACGGAAAGCCGAGCGAATATGATGAAGGCTGGGCCGTGATGTTCGATCCGTATTCGCCATATCAGTTCTGGTTCTTTAACGGTGCGGCAGCGGAACGCTATCCGCTGGAAAATGAATCGTATCTCATCGTAAGCATTCGGTTCGGAACGTATGAGGGAAGGCCCGCCTTCTGTGCGCAGGACGGCGTCTCCTATGAGGTCGGCGGTTCGGAGGGCGAGGTCTATTACACAGTCTCGCAGTATCAGATCGTCAAGCAGCATCATTTGTACTGCTACGGTGCGTATGTCTATGACGGAAACGACCCGGAGGCTTTGCAGTATCAGACGGAAACCGTACAGGATTACCTGAATGAAGGCTGGACAGAGGTCATGCGCGACGGAGATTGGTGCGTTTTGCGCCGCCTCGAGCTGGACAATGAGCTCATTTGTGCAGGCTCAGCAGACTTTGACCGGCTGACAAATAAATATAACGAGATCCAGAATAATTTCCGGCCGAATGAGAACCTCATCTTTGATGGTTCGTCGCTGTACGGCATGATCTCCGAGCCGTGGAGCAGCGCAGGCGAAATGTGCGCCGCACTGCGCGGCGTCTGACATACGCCGGGATGGGTGCTAAGGCGGCGCGAAGCGCATGATCGGTGGCACCGGAGAATAAAGACGTTCACCCGCCGCAGCCAAATGGCTGCGGCGGGAATTTGATTAGATGTTGACAAATCAACGAGTGTGTGATAGAATCAGCAAAGTTGATTTGTCAACAAGAGAGGAGCGACTTCGATGAAGGAACGGTTTGAGACCTTTACGATCCTGATCGCGCGCCTGAGCCGCAGCGTCAAACGCATCAAGGCCGAGCAGATGGCGGATTTTCAGCTCAAGGGGCCGCACGTCTCCTGCCTGTACTATCTGTCGATGCAGGACGGACTGACCTCGGCAGAGCTCTGTGAGCGTGCGGACGAGGATAAAGCCGCCATTTCCCGCTCGCTGGACTATCTTGAAAAAAACGGCTATATCGTCTGCGAGGGTGCGGAGAAAAAGCGATATAAGGCGCCGCTCCGGCTGACGGAGAAGGGACGTGCGGCAGCCTCCGGCATTGCCGCGCGCATCGACCGGATCGTGGACGCGGCAAGTGAAGGTCTGACGGAGCAGGAGCGCGCCGTGATGTACCGTGCGCTCACGCGCATCAGCGGCAATCTGGAACGCTTTTTGAGCGGCGAGGCAGGACGAAATTGCAGGAATACGGAGGAAACGGCAATATGAATCAGGTCAGGATCATCATTGACTCGAGTGTGGATACACCGGATTGGTGCAGGGATAGGTTCTGGATTGTGCCCCTGACGATCCGGTTTGGGGACGAGGAGCTGATCGACGGCGTAAGCATCGACCGCAGGCGGTTTTATGAGCGGCTGGTGGAGTGCGATACGCTGCCGACAACGAGTCAGGCAACGCCTGCGGCGTTCCAGCGTGTGTTTGAGGAGACGGCGCAGGCCGGCGACAGCGCGGTCGTCATCACGATCGCCTCCAAGCTCTCGGGCACGTATCAGAGCGCCTGCATCGCGGCGGCGGAGTTTGAGAACATCTATGTCGTGGACAGCCGGACGGCGGCCATCGGCTCCGGAATTCTGGCGGAGCTGGCGCTCCGCTGCGCCGATGCGGGCCTGATGGCGGAGGAGATCGTCGGGACGCTTGAGAAAAAGCGGGAGGATGTCTGTGTGCTGGCGCTTTTGGATACGCTGGAGTATCTGAAGCTCGGCGGACGGATCTCCAAGACCGTGGCGCTGGCGGGCGGACTTCTGAACATCAAGCCGGTCTGCACGATTCAGGACGGCGAGATTCTGCTGGTCGGAAAGGCGCGCGGCTCAAAGCAGGGCAACAACCTTCTGGTCGAGAAGATACGCGAATGCGGCGGCATCGATTTTTCCTTGCCGATCCTGCTTGGCTATACGGGTCTGAGCGACGCGTCCTTGAAGAAATATGTGGAGGACAGCCGTGCGATCTGGCAGGAGGGGGCGCAGATGCTCGACTCAACGATGATCTGCGGTGTCATCGGCACACACACCGGCCCAGGCGTAGTCGCGGCGGCGTTTTTTAAGAAGCCGGGGACGTAATTTCAACGAATATAAAAAGTCCGCTGAGTGCTTCTCAGCGGACTTTTGAGCTTATTCTGCGCTGCGCAGACCGGCGTTCAGGGTATCGGAGAGGGCCGTGTCTGCAATGAAGGTGCTGTCATTGTACAAAAACAGCACATCTGTGACCGCGCGCTGCGTGATGAGCTGGTCGGCGTTGTCGTAATAATAACGCGGGTCGACCATCACGATCTGATCGTAATAGGGGATAAGGAACTGCACAAAGCAGTTTGCATACGAGTCCTTGAACAAAAGCAGGACCTTTCCGGTGTTGGCGGTCGTTTTGAGCGTGACGAGCGGATGGTTGCCGCCGAAGAACACGGTGTATTTGTCCTTGGAATCAAGCGCCGAGGAAACGAACATAGAGCCCGCCTTTTCCTGCGCGCTGTCGTAGATCACATAATAGGAGACATCGGAGCCGAGCGCTTCATAGGCGGTCACGGTGTCGGTCACGCCATGGCGGCCGCTCTTGGAGGCAAGCGTTCCCTCAAAGTCGTTTGCAAGGATATGGATGCTGTAGTCGGTGAGCGGTGTCGCAATGCCGAGCTTTTCCGCAGCGGCTTCAAAGGCAAAGCACGCGCCGAGGCTCGTCCAGTGGTGGTCGGTGCGGTAGAAGACGCCGTCCCTTACATGGTTTTTGAGCGCCTGCGTGACGTCGATGAACTGCATATAGGGGGAAAGCGTCTGTTCGATGGAGAAAAGATCCTCCTGCTGGCTGTGCGCCGGGGCGTTTTTCGGAAGATAGTCACGCATGACATAGGACGCATTCGGAACGATCATCGCGGAGATGTTCAGATCGTTGTGACGGACGGCAAAGTTGTTCATCGCGTTGAGGGTCTTTCCCAGAACGGCGGGGTCCGGTGCGGACGGAATCTCCATGAGATACCGGTCATCACAGAGGTAGACACCGTTGGATTCGCGGCGGCCGAGGAAGGTATCCATGCGGAGCTTGCTTTCGATCCAGCGGTCTCTGCCGAAAAACTGGTCGGAAAACGCCGATTCCAAAGACGACATAAAGCTGCCGTCGGCGATCGAGGCGAGCGTGGGCTTGGGGTACGCGCTCAGCTTGCGGTTTTCGTTTTCGGAGAAGGTGGATTTCGGGCGAAGAAGATTGATCAGCCCGAACAGCAGCACGAGAAACAGAAGCATGGCGGCCAGCACCATGCCGTGCGTCTGGCGGTTTCGTGTCAGGATGAGCTGCTGGCGCTCGGGATCAAGCTGCCGCTGTTTTTTGGGTGCGTCCATCGTGTCACCTCGTTTCTGGACGTGGGCTTCCTCAGAACTGTGCATAGAGGAAGGACTGATAGGTAGCGTTCATCATATACGGAACGCAGAGCAGGACGAGCGCGGCAAGCAGCGCCGCGGAAAAGACGATTTGCAGGCCGCGCCGCGGATAGACATACCGTGCATACAGCTCCTTCACCCAGGGGCCGCAGCCAAGAAGGCCGATTGCGAGCAGCTTCCAGCTCGACGCGAGGTAATACTTCACGGTCGGGTCGATAAATGCGCGGCTTCCGCCTCCGAACATGGCGGAGAGATAGGTGAATGCCGTGGCAAAATCGGGGGAGAAGAAGAACACCCAGCCGATCAGGACGCACAGGAAGGTGATGACGCGGCGGATGGGCGCAGGAATGCGCGGCAGAACGTTTTTGAGGGGGTACTTTTCGAGCAGCAGAAGCAGCCCGTGGTAAAGACCCCAGACAACAAAGGTGAGGGATGCGCCATGCCAAAGACCCGTGAGCAGCCAGACGATCAGAAGGTTGCGGACGCATTTTGCGGTGCTGACGCGGCTGCCGCCGAGCGGAATATAGACATAGTCCCGGAACCAGCGGCCAAGTGAGACATGCCAGCGCCGCCAGAATTCTGTCAAAGAGGAGGCGCGATACGGATACTCGAAGTTCGGATCAAAATCAAAGCCGAAGAGCTTTGCCATGCCGATCGCCATGTCGGAATAGCCGCTGAAGTCAAAATAAAGCTGAAGCGTATAGCACAGCGCGCCGAGCCATGCCGAACCGCCCGAAAGCGCGCCGCGTCCGAGTCCGGAGATCGCCTGAAAGGTCACAGCGAGGCCGTCTGCAAGGAGCACCTTTTTTGCAAGGCCGACGACGAGCATCGGCACGCCGTCCGCGACCTTGTCGAGCGTGACCGGGTGGCTGCGGAGCTGCGGCTGCATCTTTGCGTAGGGGACGATGGGGCCGGAGACCATCTTCGGGAAGAAGCTGACGTAAAGACAGAAATCCAGCGGGTTCTTGAGCGCCGGAGCGCGCTTGTGATAGACATCGGAAAGACAGGAGATGTTCTGGAACGTGAAAAACGAGATGCCAAGCGGCAGCGCAGGTGCGGGGACCGTCAGCTCAAACGGGAGAGCGAGGCTTAGAAGCTCGGCAAAAAAGCCGGTATACTTGTAAAATACAAGCAGAAGGAGATTGAACAGAACACCGATTGCCAGAACGCTCTTGCTGCCGCTGCTGTCGGATTCCACGCGCGCGCCGATGTCGCGCGCGACGCAGTAGTTGAAAACGGTCACAAGGAGCAGCAGAAGCAGATGCAGCGGCTGGCCCCAGGCATAGAAGCAGAAGCTGACCAGCACCAAAAGCGCGTTTTTGCAGACGCGCGGGCAGATCAGATATAAGATCAGGCTGACGGGCAGGAACACAAAGACAAAAAAGAGTGTGCTGAAATTCACAGCGGTTCCTCCTTGGATGAGCGGTGTGAGACTAAAGCGCTTTCAGAAATGCCTGACGCACGGCGTCAGCTTTTTCATGGACGACAAAGAGAATATAGTTGCCCTGCACCTCGAGAACACCGTGCTCCAGCAGGTCATACTGCTCGATGCCGTAGCCCTCAAAGCTGTTCATCTGCGTCTGACGGCGGGCGGTGATGGCGGCGGTGACCGCCTTCTGCTGCGAGAGGTCGGAGAGCTTCACCAGAAGAAGCTCGCGCGCGCCCATATTGGTCGAGGGATAATAGAGCGTACAGCCGTCCATTTCCGACGGTGCAAAGCCGTACAGACGGCGGATCATCTGCGCGTCGGCAGGCTGCATTTCATCCAGATCAAGCTGGTCAAGGACAGCGCGGCTGACATCGTCAAAGCTGGCGCTGCTGACGCGGTCCTGCATGACCTGCGTATAGAGAAACACAATGGTCGCCAGCACGGCGGCAAAGGCGGCGATGCGCAGGAGAATGCCGCCGGGCGTTGCTTTGCGGCGGCGGATCTGCGGACGCGGTGCAGACTCATCGGGGACAGGCGCGGATTTTGACGGCTTTTGCGCGGGCCTTTTCTGCTGCTCGCGCGGCTGCGAAGGCTTGCGCGGGGCAGAAGCAGGCAACGGACCTTCCGGCGCTGGGGCGTCTGAAAGGAACTCGGAAAAATCCACGCCGTCGATCACGAGTGACGGTTCGGCGGCCTCGGAAGCCGTTGGCGTGTCTTGCGGACGGGCTTCGGCAGCGGGCTGCTCAGCCGGCGCCTGCGACGGCTCCGCGGCGGTAGGCGCCTGCACAGGCGGTGCGGCATCGTCCTGCGATGCGCCGAAGTCATCCGACAGGAACTGCGAAAAGTCATAGCCGTCGATCACAAGAGACGGCGCGGCGGCTTCGGCAGGCGGCTCGGTTTTCTGCTCCTGCCGGGCAGCGGGAGCGGAAGGCTCCGGCTCCGCAGGCGGCGGCGATTGCAGGGCGGAGCCAAACTCCGCAAGGATGTCATCGAGCGCGAGTGATTTCTGCTCCGGGGTCAGCTCGGGCATCCCGTCGGAGAACAGGTCATTCGGCGTCATCGGTGTTTTGGAAGACATAGTCATATACCTCAGTAATCATGCATACAGCCCATTTGGGATAGAACTCGCTCATCATGTGGACGCCGTCGGCCTGATACAGGTTCTGGTTCTCCGTGCAGAGCGAGGTGATGTCAATGTAGGGAACGCCGTTTTCCTCGCAGTAGGCCTTGACGGCGGCGTTATAATCCGGAATGCTGCGCCATGCAGGGCCGCGCTTGAAGGCGGGATCGATGGCGGGAATGATGGAGTTGACGTAGACGGTGGCGTTCGGCAGCTCCTGCTTGAGAAGCTTGAGCGTTTCGTCCATCTTGTTGACATAATCCTCCGGCGTGGGCCAGTACCCGATGCCCACGTCATTGATGCCGTAGGTCAGAAAAATGCTCGTCGGGGAGAGCTTCTTGAGCTCGTCAAGGTGATCCTCGACCTTGTTGATGGTTGCACCGGAGTCCGCCAGTACACGCTCAGAGGGCATATAGTCATAGAAAGAGAAGCCCATCGTGCGAGAGTCGCCGAGAAGGGCGTAATCGTCAAAAAGCGACCAGACAGAGATGACGCCGGTTTGCAGCTCATGCAGCCACTCGTCGCGTCTGGCGTCAAGCTCCGCCTGACGGATCGCCTTGAGCTGTGCATCCACGTCAGCAGGGTCGTGCGCCTCCTGCGCGAGCAGCCACTCGCGTCCGGAGTCGACCTGCGCCTGTGTTGCTTTTGGTATATATCGATGGACAGGGATCAAAAAGACCCACAAAATAAGCAGTAAAAAAAAGACCAGAGGCAACAGCGTCATCGCCTTGCGTCCCCAAGTCCGCAGATTCATCAGTGTATCCTCCAAAGGTCGAAGTCGAGCAAAATCATTATAGTATATGCATCCTGTTTTGTCTACAGGAATTGACATAATCTGTGCCGATATTTTCCTTATGGTTTTGTGCAGTTTTCCCTTTTTACAAAAAATCCCGCCGGAACGGTACGGTTCCGGCGGGGGCGCGGTCTTACATTTTGTCGGGAGCGGAGAAGCCGAGCAGGTCGATGCACGTCTCCATCACGCGGCGCGTGAGGTCGATGAGCGCGATATAGCTCGCTTTCTTTGCCTCGTCCGGCTCGGAGATGATGCGCACGTCATGATAGAACTTGTTCGCGGCGACAGCCAGCTCATAGACGTAGGAGCAGATGACGTTCGGCGCAGAGTCGCGGCAGGCGGCACGCAGAGAGTCGGCCAGACGCGCGAGAATGCGCATCAGCTCCTTCTGCTCCGCGCCGTCAGGCGGCAGGAGCTTTGCGGCGGAGACATCACCGTCGTACTTTGCGAGGATGGACTTGATGCGGACGATCGTATACAGCAGATACGGGCCGGTGTTGCCCTCGAAGGACGAGAAACGGTCAAGGTCAAAGATATAGTCCTTGGTGGCGAGGTTGCTGAGGTCGCCGTATTTGAGCGCTGCCAGCGCGATCTTGCCCGCCGTTTCGGAAAGGTCGGCATCGGAGACCGTCTGGTTTTCGGTGATCTTCTGCATGACGTAGTCGGTGATCTCGGAGATGAGGCGGGACAGGCGCATCACACCGCCCTCACGGGTCTTGAAGGGCTTGCCGTCCTTGCCGTTCATTGTGCCGAAGCCGATGTGCTGAAGCTCGGTCGTGGGCGGAACGAGCTCTGCCTTACGGGCTGTGCGGAAGACCTGTTCAAAGTGCAGGCTCTGACGCTTATCGACGACGTAGAGGATCTTGTCAGGGTGATAATCCTGCTCGCGCTGGAGGATGGTGGCAAGGTCGGTCGTGGCATAGAGCGTCGCGCCGTCGGATTTGACGAGGATGCAGGGCGGGATCTCCTTCGTGTCGGTATCCTCCTGAACGGGCACGACCAGCGCGCCCTCGGACTCGACGGCAAGGTGCTTGTCCTCAATGATCTTGAGCATCTGCGGAATGTAGGGCTGGGCGTCGCTCTCGCCGAGCCATGCGTCGAACGTAACGTTCAGGTCGCCGTAGTTCTTGCGGAGGTCTGCAACGGAGACGCGGATGATGTGCTGCCAGAGGGCGTAGTAGCCGGGGACTTTCTCCTGAAGCTTGCGGGTGGCCTCGTGCGCACGGTGGGCAAACGCCTCGTCCGTTTTGCTGCGAGCGCTGGCTGCGGGATAGATCTCCTCAAGGTCGGAGATGGTGAACGGCGCTTCGGCGGGATATTCACCGGTAAACGCATCGTCAAAATAGGGGAGGCCCGGCTGGCGGTCGCGCAGGCCCTCGATGACAAGACCCATCTGAAGACCCCAGTCACCGAGATGGACGTCGCCGATCACGGTGTCACCGAAGAAGCGGTAGATACGCTTGATGGACTCGCCGATGATGGCGCTGCGCAGGTGGCCGACATGCAGCGGCTTTGCAACGTTCGCTCCGCCGTAGTCAAGGACAACGGTGCGCGGTGCGCGCTCGGCGGTGACGCCGAAATGCTCCGCCGAGGACATCTGTGCGAGATAGTCGGTCAGATATGCGTTCGAGACGCGCAGGTTCAGAAAGCCGGGCTTCACGGCATCGACCTGGGAAAACAGGGTGCTGCCGGTGAGATTTGCCGCGACATCTTCGGCGATCTGGATGGGCGCCTTGTGATAGGCCTTGGCGGCGGGCATGGCGCCGTTGCACTGATACTCACACAGGTCGGGGCGGTTCGAGAGCGTGACCTTTCCGTAGGACGCGTCATAGCCGGCGGCGGAAAATGCGCCGGAGACCTCGCGCGAGATCAAGTCAAGCAGTAATTCCATCTGGGATTCCTCACATTCGTACATTTTTCATTCCTATTATTATAGCAATACTTCCCGGAAAAGTACAGAGCTAAAACAGGAGTTTTGTACTCAGGGCGGCGACAAAAAAGCCGGTCAGGTCGGCGATGCACGCGGCGGGCAGGGTATAACGGGTGCGGCGGACGCCTGCCGCGCCAAAATAGACGCTGATGGTATAGAAGGTCGTTTCGGTGCTGCCGAGCATGACGGCGGCGGTGCGCCCGATGAGAGAATCGACGCCGTGCGTCCGCATCAGCTCCGCGCCGACGGCAAGCGCCGCGCTGCCGCTGAGAGGGCGAACGAGCATGAGCGGCACAAGCTCGGACGGAATGCCGAAAAACGAACAGACCGGAGAAAACAGGCGCGTCAGAAAAGCGAGACAGCCGCTTTCGCGGAGCATCGAGACGGCGGTGAGCAAAATGACAAGCGCGGGCAGGATGGACGAGAGCAGGCGCAGACCATCCTGCGCGCCGAGCACAAGCAGAGAATAGACGTCCTCTTTTTTGTGAAGGGCATGGCAGGAGACGAGCAGCAGAAGCACCGGAACGAGGATATCTGTCATGTGCGCCACCACCTTGAAAAAAGCTTTGCCGCAAAAAGACCCGCTGTGACAGAGCAGAGGGAGGTCAGCCAGACGGCGGGGAGGATCTCAAATGCACGCGGCGCGCCAAGCGAGGCACGGACGGCAGCGACCGTGGATGGGATGAGCTGAACGGAGGCGGTATTGAGGACGATGAGGCGGCACATCTCGTCGGAGGCGTCCGGACTGCCGGAAAGCGCCTGCATCCGCCGGACGGCGGCCATGCCAAGCGGCGTGGCGGCGCTGCCGAGTCCGAGCAGGTTTGCCGTAAAGTTTCCACTAAGGTTTTGAAGCGCCGCTGCGTCGCGGGCACTGTTGGGAAAGAGGCGCACGAGCAGCGGACGAAGAAGCGAAGCGAGCTTTGCGGCAAGGCCGCTTTTTTCCATGACGCGGCTGAGTCCGCTCCACAAGCACAGAACGCCCGCGAGGGAAATCGCAAGCGTGACGCCGCTTTGCGCGCCGGAAAGCGCCGCAGAACCGGTCTGCGGGGCAGTTCCGGCGAAAATGCTGTAAGCGATTGACACAAGGAGAAGAAAACACCAGACATACGACATGGCCATCTGAACATTCCTCCGAAAAGTCCAAAAAAATTTTGTTTTGTTCACACTTTGTTCATAATACAATGTTAAACTGAGATGGTAAAATTTTGGGGAAGTTGGTCGAATGGTTTTCCGCTCGCATACAGACCCAGATTTGCAACAACGGGGGGTATAATTTAATATGAAATCAACTGGCATTGTGAGAAAGGTTGATGAGCTCGGCAGAATCGTTCTTCCGATCGAGCTCCGCCGCACGCTGGACATCGTCGAGAAGGACGCCATTGAAATTTATGTTGACGGCGCTTCCATCATTCTCAAAAAGTACGAGCCGACCTGCATTTTCTGCGGCGATGCAAGAAACGTCATCAACTACAAGGGCAAGAACATCTGTTCTGCCTGCATGAAGGAACTGAAAAAGGCTCAGCTCTGACAAACGAAGCCCCGCTGCGATATGCAGCGGGGCTTTTGTGCTTAATTGTCAGGGATTTCGGCGGGCGGCTCGTCGGAGGGCTGCTGCACGGTCTGCGGACGCTCATCGAGCGTGACGGCGACGGTCAGATGCGCACCGGCGCGGTAGAGGAGAATGCCGACTGTCTCGCCGGCAGAGTGGCGGAGCAGGGCCGAGAGAAGCGAATTGGTCGTTTCGGTCTTGCGGCCGTCAACGCTCAGGATGAAGTCACCCTGCTGAATGCCGGCCTTTGCGGCACAGCTTCCCTCGGTGACGCTTTCTACGCGCGGGCCGACCGGCAGGCCGTAATCCGCGGCGAGCTTGCCGTCCAGATCCCGGACGGTCACGCCGAGGTAGGCGCGGCCGCGCACATAGCCGTACTGCTGAAGGTCATAGGCGATCTCAAGCGCATCGTGGATGGGGACGGCGAAGCTGACGTTCTCGATGGACGCGCCGCTTGCGGTGGTGCCGGAATACTTGGCGGAGGCGATGCCGACGACGTTTCCGTTCATGTCCAGCAGCGGGCCGCCGGAGTTGCCGGCGTTGAACGGCGTATCGGTCTGGATCATGCGCATGGGTGTGTTCTCGATGGTGACGTCGCGGTCAAGACCGCTGACATAGCCGTGCGTCATGGTGAAGTCCAGTTCGCCGAAGGGATTGCCGATCGCAATGACCGGATCGCCGACCTGAAGCGTGTTTTCCTCCGCGATGGAGACGGTGGCAAGCCCCTGTGCATCGATCTTGAGCAGGGCAACATCGCCCATCGCGTCCGCGCCGATGACGGAAGCCGGATAGGACTTGCCGTCATAGAGCGTGACGGTCACGGCGGCCGCACCGTTGACCACGTGGCAGTTTGTGAGGATAAAGCCGTCTGCGGTGAGGATGAAGCCGCTGCCGGCGCCGCCGGTCTCAAATTCTTCGCCGTAGAGCGTCTGGGTGGTCTCCGTCTCAATGCAGACAACGGCGGCGACGTTCTGCGCATAGACCTCCGCGGGCGTCAGCGCTTTGGTGCTGGGGTTGCTCGGAAGCGTCTCGGGCAGAGCGCTCTTTTCAAGGGTGTAGGACTTTTCGGGCTGCTGCTCGGGCGCGGTGGCCGGTTCAGATTGTTCGGAAAGCGACTCCTGATAGGCGGCGTTGCGGTCAGAGATGGCGCGGATGGCCGCCGTCAGGGCAGAGCCGCCCAGCGCCGCGACCAGTGCCATACACGCGATCAGCGCAAAGAGTTTTCGGCGTGTTTTCTTATCCGGGGCCTGAAACTGCTCGGACGCCTGCTCCGGCGCGGCAGGCGCGGCCTGCGGCTGGGCAGGGGCGTCTTGCTGCGGCTCGATGCGGAAAAATTGCTGTTGTTCGTTCTGTTCGTCCATGGCTTGCGCTCCGTTTTCATAATTTGATGTTATTCTACCGCATCCGGCAGAAAACATCAACTGAAAAAACGGCGTGCCGGAAAAGAGCGCTCAGCTCTTGCGGGCGTCGCGGCGCGTGCGAAGCAGGCGCACCGTGAATGTAAGCAGAACGGTCAGAAGCGCACAGCGCGGCGCATCGATCAGAAGAAAGCAAAGGAGCCAGCCGACCATACTGGACATGCCGGACAGAGGAATGCGGATAAAAAAGCAACCAATGAAGGCGGCCCAACCGGCGATGAGGAGAAGAAGGCCGCGCTTTGTGACGGGAAACGGTTTTTTAGAGCAGCGAATGACCGTCAAGGCAACGAGCAGGAGCAACAGCAGCAGATGCACGCAGGCAATCACAAGGCGGGCATAGTTCATGGAGGCGGTGTAGATCGGGATCAGCAGCAGGAGCCGCCATGTGATGCCGGTGGCGAAGTAGAGGTACATGCTGACGCAGCCAAAGACCGCCCACGCGCACCAGAGACCGGTATTTTTGCGGATGAGCAGACAAAGAACGCCGCAGAGGAAGAACGGCGAGGCGAACAGCAGGCCGACGACCGCATCGACCAAAAGCGCCATCAGCAGGCAGATCAGTGCGCCGAAGCAGAGCAGGATGACGCCGATGATCTTCCGTGTGCTGTGGGTCTGCGCCGGAGGCGCGGCTGCGGCGTCTGTCTGCGGCGCTTTGGGTGCAGTGCTTTGCCCGGACTCGCCGCCGCGGACAAGCGCATCGAGTGTGACGCCAAAGAGCTCGCTCAGGCCGAGCAGCTTTTCAAGCTCCGGTACGGAGCTGTCGGTCTCCCACTTCGAGACGGACTGCCGCGAGACGTCGAGTGCGTCCGCGACGTCGCCCTGCGACAGGCCGCGCGCGGTGCGCAGCTGGTGGATCTGTTCTCCAAGAGTCATATTGGGTACCTTCCTTTTCATCGGGATGTGAGGCAAGTATAGCAGCCGGTGCGCGAAAAATCGACCAAGGATGGCTGGAATTTTAGCAACCAGCGGTTGCACCTCGCATTTTTCGCACCTTTTTTAGAAAAAGAGCCGCTTCCGAACGGAGGCGGCTCTTGGGTATGTATGGCGGGTGAATCACTCTGCGGAGATGAGGTAATAGTAGATCGGCTGCCCGCCGGAGAGGACGTTGACCTCTGCATTGGGAGCGTGCGCACGGAAGATCTCCGCTGCGGCTTCCGCATCGGCCTCGGAAATGTCGCTGCCGTAGAAGATATTGACAAATTCCTGACCGCCTGCGGCGACCTGATCCGCCATCTTCGCGAGAAGCTCGGTGATGTCGCGGCTGGTGCCGAGAAGCGAGCCGCCGATGAGGCCGAGATAGTCGCCCTCGTGGATCTCAAAGCCGTCAAAATCGGAATTGCGGGCGGCGTAGGTGATCTGCATGGTGGTGACGGAATCGAGACAGTCGTTCATGGCGGCGACGTTGTCCTCCAGATCCATCGACGGGTCGAAATTCAGCATGGCGGTGATGCCCTGCGGAACGGTCTTGCTGGGGATGACAACGACCTGCTTATCAGACAGGGGAGCGGCCTGCTCGGCGGCCATGATGATGTTCTTGTTGTTGGGCAGGACGAACACGATCTCCGCCGGAGTGCGCTCGATGGCCTTGAGGATGTCGTCGGTGGAGGGGTTCATGGTCTGACCGCCCTCAACGACCTCGTCAACGCCGAGGTCACGGAAAACGCCCGCGAGACCGGCGCCTGCGCAGACGGCAACGGAGCCGTACTGCTTGGTCGGAGCGGCGCTTCCTGCCTGCTCATGGCTGCCGGACTCCAGCTCCTGCTCGATGGCCTCGAGATCGTCGGTCGAGCGTGCGGTGCGGCCCGCCGCCAGATCGTCATGCTGCATACGCATGTTCTCGATCTTGGCAAGCTCAAGCGTGCCGTATTTCTGGGATTCGTTCAGCGCCTCCCAGGGAATGTTCGTATGGACATGGACCTTGAACGCCTCGTCGTCCTCACCGATGACGAGACTGTCGCCGATGGAATCGAGGTACAGGCGCAGCGGTTCGATGGAGACGTCGGGATTTTTGCGGACGATGTAAACGGTGTCGTATGCAAACGTGATGTCTTCGCTGTCGAAGCTGGTGAAGTCCGCCTGATCGTTTGTCTCGGGTGCGCCGTCATAGACAACGTCGTTGCCCTTGAGGACGGCCAGCATCCCCTCGAGAATCATGCAGAAGCCCATGCCGCCCGCGTCCACCACGCCCGCCTTTTTGAGGACGGGGTTCTGGTTGACGGTGTTGTCGAGCGCGGCATGCGCCGTATCGATGCACTGGGAAAGGACGGACTCAATGCCGTCGTCCTCGCTTGCAAGGTCGCGTGCGGCGGCCGCTGTGAGGCGGGAGACGGTGAGAATGGTGCCCTCGGCGGGCTTCATGACCGCTTTATAGGCGGCCTCGACGCCTGCGGAAAGCGCGGCTGCAAAATCGTAGCCGTCGGCCTCGCTTTTGCCCTTCCAGGTCGAGGAGAAGCCGCGGAACAGGAGCGAGAGAATGACGCCGGAGTTGCCGCGCGCGCCGCGCAGCATGGCGGACGCCGCCATATCGGCGGCCTTTGTGAGCGTGGGCTCCGTGTTTTTTTGAAGATCAGCCGCGGCAGAGCCGAGCGTCATGCCCATGTTCGTGCCGGTGTCGCCGTCGGGGACGGGGAAAACGTTCAGCTCGTTGATCTTCTGTTTGTTGAGGTCGATCGACGCGGACGCGCTGATGACCATACGGCGGAACAATGCGCCGTCAATTTTCTGTATCAAGGGATACACCTCCGTGTACGCCGGGACGGCGCTGCTTTAAGTGGTAATCGAATCCACAAAGACATTGACGGCCCGAACCTCGGTGCCGGTGGACTTTGTCACAAAATATCGCACCTCACTGATGATCGAGTTGCCGATGGCGCAGATGTTCACGCCCTTATCAATGATGATGTGCAGATCAATGGAAATGGCATTGCCGTCGTGGAAGGTCACACGAACGCCCTTGCCCATCGCCTCCTTGCGAAGCAGATGTACCAGTCCGTCCGTCATGGAACGGAATGCCATGCCCTTGACGCCGAAGCAGTTCGTCGCCGCATAGCCCGCGATGCTGGTATAAACGTCGCTGTCGACCGCGATGGTGCCCTTGTCCGTATTCAAACGAATCATTGGAGAACCCCCTTTCAGTTCGTAAAACAGCCAGATTCGTAAATCAGCCTCTATTCTAACCGATTTGCGCGAAAAGTACAAGTGGAAAAATGGATTTTCGGCGGAAATCAGTGTAGGACTACAATACATATTGGACAATTGAAGAAAAAAGCTATGAGGAATATGGTCTCATGGGTTATCGTTAAGTTACCATACCAAACCAGCCCGAAGGGAGACCAGATTCCTCATGATATAAAGACACCGGGATTGATACATTTTAATTTTTTCTCCGCCGATTTTGCCGCTTGAGGGGTAAGTTGTGGAAGTCGGGGTGTCCCGGCTGTTTTGATCGGTAGAAATGTTCATACTTCGTCGGTATAATAGACGGTAGGAAAACAGGAATTTGTACAGATCAGGAGTAATTTAATGGATGTAAAAGAGTACCTTCAGAATCCATGTGGAACACTTTCGATTCCATATTGGAAGGCCAAAACACTGGCCATTCCCGATTCAATGAGAATCATTCATTGTAGTAATTGGAATTGACAGTATGGCAATTTTCAAAGATTCTTCAGGATAAAGCATGATTTGAATGATCTGTCTCCGATAGATTATGATTACGACACCTTGTCGATTGATTATCAGGCAACACAACTGTGTGAGATGATAAATGAGTCTTACAAGCATGAGAATATCGTCGTGAGTGAACAAGACATTCTGCAGCGGAAGCAGCACAAGACCTTCCGTGAAGAATTATGTGTATATATAAATGCCGACAATGGAAAAATGGCCGCTTCGGGGATAGCTGAGTTTGATGAGGTTTGTCGGGAGGGTATCATTGAATGGGTTCAGGTGCTTCCAGAGTACAGAGGCAGAGGCCTTGGGAAAAAGATTGTGGATGTATTACTCAATAGACTCAAAAGCATCGGAGCGAGTTTTGTAACGGTTTCAGGGAATCTCGACAACACGTCCAAACCGCTGGAACTGTATAGAAAGTGCGGATTCACAGGTGACGATATTTGGTATATATGTAAAGTATGAGAAACCTCAAGTTATCATTCCAGCATAGAGAGGTAACCGCCATGAAGCAAATCACAAACAAGGAATACGAAGAGTGGCAGAAATACAAAGCGGAGAAAGCAAAGGGCCACGTCCTGCTGCCGGATACCGTCCGGTTCATCTGCGAGGCCAACGGCTATGACGCTGAGATGATCGGCCAGCACTTCCTTGAAATTCTGCCAAAGATCTGTCCAAAAGAGGAACGCGAAAAATAATTTTAGAAAAGGTATTGACCTTACAGTTTACTGCAATGATATAACGGGTTCAGAAAGGAGGTACATGATATGACGATTAAGGAATTCGCCCGTCTCTGCGGTTGTAATCCTCAGACACTTCGTTATTATGATCATGTAGATCTACTGAAACCGGTTAAGGTGGATCAATGGTCCGGATACCGTTATTACGATGAGGATCAAGCTCTTGCATTTGTGAGGATCAAAAACCTTCAAAAAGCTGGTTTTACCATCGATGAGATAAAGGAACTCCTTGATAAGGATAATCATGTGATCTACAAAGCCTTCGATGCAAAAATCGCTGAAGAGGAGAAAAGATTGCAAGAAATCAAAGCTATCCAGAAGTCATATCAGACCGAAATGGATCAAATTCAAGAAAAGATCAACGAAGCAAGAAAGAAAATCACTCAGGCAATGCATGAATACGACCCGAAAGAGGAATTTGGAATCAGCAGTGACGAGTATGCCGGTATTATCGATAACGTGAACAGCCACTTTGATAATATTGTCGTTTCTGACATAAATCAGTTCGATTTTGAAGAGTTCCATCACGGAGAAGGTGCCGTAGAAGAACAAGAGTATCTTGATTTTCTGCATAATCCTGAATACGAGGTGGTTTTTGAAAAGCATGGCTGGTCAAATGTCAAGGATTTCATCGATGAGTTCATTAACCTTGAGGACGGTGCAGAATATGCTCTATACATTCGTGTGAACGAAGAGAAAGCACCTCGCAATATTGCTTTTGCCAATACGATCCTCGGAGTATTACTTGCGAGAAATCCTGAGAAGAAAAAGAGCCTTGCATGTGATATTGAAAAATCCGAGGATGGTCAAAACCACTTCTGGTTCCTAAAACGCAAGAAATAAAAACAGCGGTACACAAGCAAAAACGCCTCCGAGCCGATTGTGGTTCAGAGGCGTTGCTGCATCTATGGGGTTATGCTTTGATCTCGGTGCCGTCCTTGAAGGTCATCCGGATGTCCTTTTTGCTGTGAACGGTGATGTAGTCCACCATCGCCAGCCAGTCGGTTTCCCGGAACTCCGTCAGCGGCTCTGCCGGCACAGACGGCGCTTGTGCGGGCGCAGCCTTTTCAAACGCAAACCAAGCCCCCCGCGGTTCGCGTTTGAGAGCTTGTCAAAAAGACTTTTTGACAAGCTCAGCGCACAGGAGCCGCTCGGCTCCTGTGCGCGGTCGGGTCGTTATCAGATCATGCTGGGCTGCCAGCAGTCGGGCGCCTGAAGCCCCATCATCGTGACGATGGTGGGCGCGACGTTCGCCAGACCGTAATGGCCGTCCTTGATCGTCCACTTGTTGTCCGGGTCATAGATGATGAATGGGACGGGGTTGAGAGAGTGTGCGGTGCGGATGGAGGTCTTGCCCTTCTTGGTCTCGGTCATCTGGTCTGCGTTGCCGTGGTCGGCGGTGACGAGCACGGTATAGCCGTACTTGTCGGCGGCCTCCAGGATGCGGGCGAGACCTGCGTCTACGCACTCCATCGCCGTGATGACCGCAGAGAGCACACCCGTATGGCCGACCATGTCGCCGTTCGGATAGTTGCAGCGCAGGAACTGGAATTTGCCGGATGCCATCGCGGAGATCATGTGGTCGGTGATCTCGACGGACTTCATGGCAGGCGCGTTCTCAAACGGGATGACATCGGACGGGATCTCCTCATAGACCTCAAGGTTTTCATCGACCTTGCCGGAGCGGTTGCCGTTCCAGAAGTAGGTGACGTGGCCGAATTTCTGCGTCTCGGAGAGCGCATACTCATGGACGCCTGCCTTGCAGAGCACTTCGGTGAGGGTGTTCTTGATGACGGGCGGCTCGACCAGATAGTTGGTCGGGATCTTGAGGTCGCCGTCATACTCGAGCATACCGGCAAACAGCACGCCGGTATAGCTGCCGCGGTCGAACTTGTCGAAGTCCTTGCGGTCGAAGGCGAGCGAGATCTCCTGCGCACGGTCGCCGCGGAAGTTAAAGAGAATGACGCTGTCGCCGTTTTCGATTTTTGCAACGGGCTTGCCGTTGTGCGCGACGACAAACGGCAGAAGATCCTGATCGATCATGCCGGGATTTTCGGCGCGGTAGGTCTCGATGGCCTGTGCGGCGGACTCGAACTGACGGCCCTCGGCCTGCACATGCGTGCGCCAGCCCTTTTCGACCATTGCCCAGTTGGCCTCGTAGCGGTCCATCGTGATGACCATGCGGCCGCCGCCGGAGGCGATCTTATAGTCGTGGTCGGCATCGGAAAGCTCCGCCAGCACCTTTTCAAGCTGGTCAACGTATTCCAGCGCGGACGTTGCGGGAACGTCACGGCCGTCGAGCAGGATGTGGCAGTAGACCTTCTTCAGATCCATCTCGCGCGCCTTGCGGAGCATGGCCAGCAGATGGGAGATGTTCGAGTGGACGTTTCCGTCGGACAGAAGGCCGAGGAAGTGGAGCGCTTTGCCGTTTTCAAGGCAGTTGCCGGTGAGCATCTTCCATGTCTTCGAGGCGTAAAGAGAGCCGGATTCGATGGATTCCTGCACGAGCTTGGCGCCCTGCGAGTAGATCTGGCCGCAGCCGAGGGCGTTGTGGCCGACCTCGGAATTGCCCATGTCATCGTCGGTGGGAAGTCCCACGGCGGTGCCGTGCGCCTTGAGCCACGTCATCGGGCAGGTGGACATGAGCTTATCGAGCGTCGGGGTCTTGGCCTGCGCCACAGCATCGCCGGGGCCGCCGTCGCCCTTGCCGACGCCGTCCATAATGACCAATACGATCGGTTTTTTCATTGGTAATACCTCCGAAGAATGAATTCTATTGTTTTTCGGCGCTATTATACTACAATTTCCCCGCGGTTACAATCCGCATTTTGTTTTTTCAGCGCGTCGATGTGCCGCTCTGCCAGCGCCGTGACGCCATCAAAGTTGACGTGCGGATGGTAGACGGCCTCGATCTCGTCGTGAACGGCCTTTGCCTCATGCAGCGCGCGGTACGCCTCACGGTAGAGCGCCTGATGGGTGCTTTTGAGCGCGCGCAGATGCGCAAGCGCCGGACGCAGCGCGCGGATGTCGTAAAAGCTGCCGAGGTCAAGATATGCGCCCGAGGCGGCAGGGAAGTCCACGTCCATGGTGTGTGGTGCGGTGCCATCGACGTATGCAACGTGCCAGCCGGGGATGAGCACGCCGTCGAGAGATGCAGGGTCGGACGAGCAGAGCGCGTACTCCACATCAAGTCCGGCGTCCTCGGCGGCCTTGCCGATCATGCGCATGAAGGTCGATTTGCCGCAGCCGGGGCCGCCCTTGATGACCCAGAGGAAGTTCCCGGAATCGGGCGGGCAGAATTCACGGTAAAGGCTGTGAAAGCCGTCGGGGCCGTTTGCCCCGAGAAAGTAATGCCGGATTGCCATGCAAAAACCCCATTTCAAAAAAGATACACATATAGTATATGCGCCGCACGGAAAAGCCGTGCGGCGCTTGAGCCTGTCAAAAATTCTTTTTGACAAGCTCTCAAACGCGAACCGCGGTGTTGGGTTCGCGTTTGAACAGGCAGCACGCAGCTTCGGTTGGGTGCTGCCTGTTTTTACATCTAAGGGTTGAAAATCGCCTATTTTCTGTTCTGTAAAGGAAGGATAACGAAAAGTGTGGAAAAGCTTTGGCTTTAATGGTATAATTTTTCGATAACGAGGAGGGCAAAACATGAGATTGCGCTAAGATAAGTAACAGTTTCCGTAAAATTCGAATGGAGGTTACTTATATGGAAATCAGAGAATATAAAACATACAGCGAATCGGAGATCCTGCGCCTATACAGGAGCGTGGGTTGGACAGCTTACACGGACTGCCCGGATGTGTTGCGAAAAGGCTTTGAAAACTCAATGTTGATTCTTGCAGCTTACGAGGGCGATCAGCTTCTTGGTATCATTCGCACTGTGGGCGATGGTCATACCATCGTATTTGTGCAAGACATATTGGTGTTCCCGAAGCATCAGAGAAAAGGCATTGGGTCTGCGCTCCTACAAACCATATTGAGCCGATACAGCCATGTTCGTCAGATTGAGTTGGCAACGGATCGCACACCGAAAACCATTGCTTTTTACAAGTCGATGGGGTTCTATGAATTCTCCGAAATCGGTTGCTGTGGATTTATGAAAGAATCGTGTGATATTTAAACAGTTGGAAGGGTATCCGTGCCGCAATCGGCATCTGAATACAAATTTGATTAAGAAAGGTGTGGTTTTTATGAAGATGAATCGTGTATGGAGGGTTCACGCTTCCTAACCCTCCGAATAAAATTTTGGAGGAAACAAAATGAAAAAACAAATCACCATCCGTGAAGCCGTCACGGAAAACGACGTTGCTGCCTTCTGGGAGCAGCTTCACGCCTATCACAAGCGGGATATTTTCCACGACTCCGACAAGGAAGATCTGGAATATTTCCTTGGTCAAGCGTATCGTGACCACATGATGAATATCTACGGCAGGCCGCAGAATCGCTGCTTCTTCCTGTTCTTCCATCGGGGCGGACAGGATATCGGCTTTGCTATGCCGGTGATCTTCACCACAGAGGACGGCAAGTGCTTTATCATGGAGTTCTGCGTCTACCCGGAGTTTCGGGGCAGCGGCACGGGAAAAGCGTGTGCAGGAACGCTTCTGTACTGGGCGAAAGAACACGGCGCGCGTTATGCGGAGCTGAATTATGGCGGCAATGAACGGCGGCGTCATTTCTGGGAATCGATGGGTTTTATCGAAAACGGTGCGGACGAATGGGGCGAACCGCTGATGCTCCTGCCCCCGGAAGAAAATTTTCCGATTACCGCAAAGCTTCTCGCCGACCCGGATGACTGGCAGCTAAAAAAACTGGAAAACGGCTTTCTCAAAGAGATCGGAGAAGCACCGTCAACGAAGGAAAAGCAGGAACAGCTGGCGCAGGCCATCCGGGATGGGAAAATTACGTTCTTTGTGGCAAAGCGGGGCTATCGGGCAGTGGGGATGTGCAGTATATCCCGATGCTTTTCCACCTTCGCCTGCACCGATGTTGGGATATTCGATGACTTTTACATTGAACCTGTGTTCCGCAAAAAAGGCACTGCCCGGCTACTGGCACAAGCAGCGCAAGAATGGAGCAAAGAAAACGCCCTTGCCAGCCTGACCGTCACCTGCGCTCCCTGCGATGAGGGAATGTATCAAGCGCTCGGCTTTGATACCCATTTGGGCAATACATTTGCATATCTGCGCTGAATTACAGCTGGGCTGCCGCACGAGCAAAGTGCGGCAGCCCCATTGCATTTTCTGATGTGCTTTCGCAGAAAACCACCTTGACAAATCTCGTCCCACTACGGACGAGAGATAAATCAACAAGGATACATTCCTGTAGATGCGCGGCGAAAAGCGGAACAGGCATGATCGAAATCATGCCTGTTCCAAGAAGAACGAATTTGACTGTCTTACCGGCAGGAAGCCCTTTGGGTGCTAGTTTAAGGCGACCGGCTCCTCGCGGAAAAGCGTGTCGATGCGCATACGAAGCGCCGCGAATTCCGGCGCGGTGCGCCACGACGGGTCGCGGAGGGCTGCCTCGGCGGCGCTCTGCGCCTGCGAGAGCGTTTGCAGGTCGAGCTGAAGGCTTGCGACCTTGAACAGCGGCAGCCCGTGCTGGCGGCTTCCGAAGAAGTCGCCGGGACCGCGGAGCTTCAGGTCTTCCTCCGCGATGCGGAAGCCGTCGTTCGTGGCGGTGAGCGCCTTGAGGCGGCGGAGCGTATCGGCGTTTCGGCTGGACGTGAAAAGCACGCAGTAGGACTTTCGCGCTCCGCGCCCGACACGGCCGCGGAGCTGGTGGAGCTGGCTCAGACCGAAGCGGTCGGCGTTTTCGATGACCATGAGGTTCGCGTTCGGCACGTCCACGCCGACCTCGATGACGGTGGTGGATACGAGAATGTCGAGCGCGTGCTGCGCGAAGGCGTCCATAACGGCTTCTTTTTCCGAGCCCTTCATTTTTCCGTGCAGCAGACCGACGCGAAGATCGGGGAAAACCGTCTTCTGAAGCGTCTCGGCCCAGAGCTCGGCGGATTTGAGAGACTCGGTCTCGCTTTCTTCGATGGCAGGGCAGACAATATACGCCTGACCGCCGAGCGCGCACTGCTTGCGGATGAAGGCGTTGATGCGCGCGCGCATGTCCTCGCCCACAAGGAACGTGTCGACCGGCTGACGGCCGGGCGGAAGCTCGCCGATGACGGAAATGTCAAGATCGCCGTAAGCGATGAGCGCGAGCGTGCGCGGGATGGGCGTTGCGGACATGACGAGCAGATGCGGCTGCACGCCCTTGGCGGCGAGCGCCGCACGCTGGGAGACGCCGAAGCGGTGCTGCTCGTCGGCGATGACAAGACCGAGCTGCGAGAAGGTCACATCGCCCGTCAAAAGCGCGTGCGTGCCAATGACGAGCTGCGCCTCGCCGGAGGCGATGGCCTCTTTTGCGCGGCGCTTCTCCGCCGCCGTCATGGAGCCGGTCAGGAGGACAGTCCGGACCGAAAAATGCGCCATCAGCGTGCTGAGCGAGGCAAAGTGCTGCTTTGCGAGGATCTCGGTCGGCGCCAGAAGCGCGGACTGATCTCCGTTCTGCGCGGCGCAGAACGCCGCGGCCGCGGCGACCATCGTCTTTCCGCTTCCGACGTCGCCCTGCACAAGGCGGTTCATGGGGTGGCCGGAGGCCATGTCGCGCAGCACATCACAGATCGCGTGCTGCTGTGCGGAGGTCAGCCGGAAGGGGAGCGCAGAGGCAAACGCGCCGGCGCCGGAGATGTCATACAGACGGCAGACGGCGTCTGTGCGGGAGGCGCGCAGGCGCTGAAGCCCGGCGGAGAAGATGAAAAACTCCTCAAACACAAGGCGCGTGCGCGCCCGCGCCAGCGCGTCCCAGCTTTCGGGCGCGTGGATCGCCTCGTAGGCGGCCCGGACGCCGCAGAGACCGTATTTGCTACGGATCTGCTCGGGCAGAATGTCGGGGAGGCTTTCAAGGCATGCATCGAGCGCCTGACGGATTGCTTTTTGCAAAACGGCGCCGGAGAGCCCCGCCGTGAGCGTGTAGACGGGGACGAGCCGCCCGGTGACCCTGCCGGCACTCTGCACCGGCTCAAAAACGGGGTTGAGCATCTGGCGGTACGGTTCGAGCGTGAGCGTTCCGAAGAAACGGTAGGTCTCGCCGTAGTGAAGCGAGGAGGAAAGATAGGGCTGGTTAAAAAAGGTGAGGGCGAGCTTTCCGCTGCTGTCGGCGACGGTCAGGCGCGTGATGTCAAGACCCTTGCGGATGTGCGCGGCTTTGGGGCTTGCGACGACCATTGCCTCAAAGCATGCGGGAATGCCCGGCTCGAGAGAGCCGATCTCGGCGGTATGCGTGCGGTCTTCGTAGGTGCGCGGGAAATAGGCAATGAGGTCGTAGAGCGTCCGGATGGACAGCCTCTCAAGCTGCGCCGCGCGGGCGGCCTTGATGCCGGTCAGGGCGGTCACGGGAGATGCAAGCGTCAGCGGCTGCATCCAAAACACCACCTTTCGGGGAGAATACAGGAGTATTTTAACGCACAATGCGAGCGGATACAATATAATATAAATGAAAAACCCTCTGGAAGCAATTCCAGAGGGATTTCGATGAACGAAGAATTAAGCCATCTTGTTCAGTTTCAGGGTAATGCCGCTCTTTTTGCGGGCAGCGTTATTCTTGTGAATAATTCCCTTGCAGACGGCCTGATCGATGGTCTTAACGGCTGCTTTGTAAGCGCTATCGGCCTGCTCACGATTGCCTTCGGCAACTGCAGCGTCGAACTTCTTCAGAGTGGTTCTCAGGATGGACTTGTCCATCTTGTTGCGCTCGTTGTTGACCTTGGAAACCAGAACTCTTTTCTTGGCAGACTTAATGTTGGGCATGACTACACCTCCTCCAATAGCGTTTCTGACGAAACATCAATATGACGTTTCCATGCAGAAACACATTATACCGTCTTGCATCCATAAAATCAATCCCTTTTTTCACGATTTTTCAAAAAAATTTTGCATATGCCACAAAATATGGAGAGAAACTAGAGTGAGGTGAGCATATGTACGTGAGAACAGACCTTGCATTGGAGGAAAAAGAGCTGTGGCAGCAGAGTGCAGACGAGCAGACGGAGCTTTCCGGCGTGCGGGCGCGGGAGTATACGCGGCATGGCGTAAAGACAACGATCGTCAGGATTCTGGATGCCGAGGGCGAGCGGCAGCTGCACAAACCGGCAGGAACGTATTTAACTCTGGAGCTTACGGCGCTTGCACGGCATGAGAAGGATGCGTTCGAGCGGTCGGTCAGTGCGCTGACGGAGGAGCTCAGGCGGCTCGTAAAGGGCTGCGGAAGCGTTCTGGTGGCAGGGCTTGGGAACGACGCAGTCACACCGGACGCCGTCGGGCCGCAGACGCTCAGAAATCTGATCGTAACGCGGCATCTCAAAAAAGCGGGCGGCGCGGGCCTTGACGGCTTTCGCTGCGTGAGCGCTGTGCAGCCGGGGGTACTCGGGACGACGGGGCTTGAGAGTGTGGAGCTGGTACGCGGTGCGGCGGAGCATGCCGCGCCGGATCTGATCCTGGTAGTAGACGCGCTGGCGGCAAGAGATCCGGAGCGTGTCTGCACGACCGTTCAGCTCGCGGATACGGGCATCGTCCCCGGCTCCGGCGTCGGCAACAGCCGCGCGGCGTTCAGCCGCGAGACGCTGGGCGTGCCGGTGATCGCGGTCGGCGTGCCGACCGTCGTTGACGCGCGGACATTCCTATCGGAGCATGACGGCCTGTGCAATTTCAACAACTGCATTTCGGGCATGGTCGTGACGCCGAGAGACATTGACGCGCGTGTACGCGAGATTTCAAGGGTTATCGGCTATTCCATCGACCTGGCGCTGCATCCGGGGCTCGCCATCGAGGATGTGCCGTGTTTTCTCGCATAATGTTCATTTGACTTATGTCAACTGGATTATTTATGCGTCAACCTGTGCACAGAAAAAAGTTCCTGTGGATAAAGGTGTTGACAATGTGAAAAACTCAGTGCTCACAAGCAGTTTTGCACATTGTCCACAAGTTCTCCACACAGGCATTCCAAGCGGTTTGCGCTGAAAAAATCACAAATAGGCGCTTTGCGGGCAGTTTCGGCTGCGGTGCGGGTGCCTTGGTTATGGTCAACGGCCGCGCTGCATAGGCGGAGAAATTGTTTTGATTTGGGCAGTTTTCCGGTATGTGCGGCAAAGACACGCAAAAATTCCCTGTATCAAAAAGTTTCCTTGGGAAATACTGTCCGTATCACACGCAGGAGGACGGAGCATGCAGGGAAAGGTAGAGATCAGCGGCGTCAACACCGCTAAGCTGAAAACGCTGTCGAATCAGGAGATGATGGACCTCATCCGCCGCGCACAGGCCGGAGACGAGCAGGCACGCGGAAGGCTCGTCGAAGGAAATCTCAAGCTGGTGCTGTCGGTCATTCAGCGGTTTCTCGGCAGAGGCGAGAATCCGGACGATCTGTTTCAGGTCGGCTGCATCGGGCTTCTCAAGGCCATTGCAAATTTCGATACGACGAAGGACGTGCGCTTTTCCACCTACGGCGTGCCGATGATCGCAGGGGAACTGCGGCGCTATCTGCGCGATTACAGCCCCATCCGCATCAGCCGCTCAATGCGCGACATGGCGTACAAGGTGCTGCAATGCAAGGAGGCGCTGACAGGGAAGAACGGGCGTGAGCCGACGAACAGCGAGATCGCACAGGCGCTCGGCGTGCCGCTTGGGGAGGTCGTGAGCGCGCTGGACGCCATCACGGCGCCGGTCTCCCTCTATGAGCCGGTCTATTCGGACGGCGGCGACCCGCTGATGGTCATGGATCAGGTGCGCGACCGGAAAAATACCGACGAGCGCTGGCTCGAGAGCATCGCCCTGCGGCAGGCCATCGATGCGCTCGGTGCACGGGAAAAGCGCATCCTTGCGCTCCGGTTTTATGACGGCAAGACGCAGATGGAGGTGGCGGGCGAGGTCGGCATCTCGCAGGCACAGGTCTCGCGGCTGGAAAAAAACGCGCTCAGCGCCATCCGGCGCGCCATCGGCACGTCATGAACCGGCGCGGCGCCGCATAGGCTGTAGAGAACCAGAATGGGAGGCGAGGGAAATGCTGAACCGGTTTTCGGAGCTGCGCAACAAGGAGATCATCCACGTCTGTGAGGGGTGCAGGCTGGGCTACATGCACGATCTGACGATCGAACTGGAAACGGGACGGATCGTGAACATCATCGTTCCGGGGCCATGCCGCTTCCTCGGCCTGTTCGGCAGGCAGGATGACTATGTGATCCCGTGGTGCTGCATCCGGCGCATCGGCGAGGATATCATCCTCGTGGACGGGCCGGTGACGGAATGGCGGACGCCGAGAAAGCGCAAGTGGCTTTTCTGAGCGGAATCGAAGCGGAAAACAGGCAGAAAATCAAGAATTTTTTTGAAAAAGTACTTGCATCCCGAGAGAAAGTCCGCTATAATATTCAGCGCGTGCGAAAATACACGCATAAGCTCACACATCCGGTGATCTCGCGTTCGGTGCCGCAAAGCGGTGGACGCGGGAGATGATCGGGGTGGAGGAAAAACAAAAACAAAGGAGAACAAACAAATGGCAGTCGTATCTATGAAGCAGCTTCTGGAAGCCGGCGTGCACTTCGGTCATCAGACCCGCCGCTGGAATCCGAAAATGGCAACCTACATCTACACCGAGCGCAACGGCATCTACATCATCGACCTTCAGAAGACGGTGAAGAAGCTGGAAGAGGCGTATTCCTTCGTCCGCGAGCTGGCAGCCAAGGGTGAGAACATCCTGTTCGTCGGCACCAAGAAGCAGGCGCAGGACGCCATCAAGGAAGAAGCTGAGCGTGTTGGCCAGTACTACGTCAACGCTCGCTGGCTCGGCGGCATGCTGACCAACTTCCGCACCATGCGCACCCGTATCGACCGTCTGGCCCAGCTCAAGAAGATGGAAGAAGACGGCACGTTCGCGATGCTCCCCAAGAAGGAAGTCATCAAGCATCAGGGCGAGATCGCCAAGCTCGAGAAGTACCTCGGCGGCGTCAAGGAAATGAAGAAGCTTCCCGGCGCGCTGTTCATCGTTGACCCCCGCAAGGAGCGCAACGCCATCGCTGAGGCCCGCAAGCTGCACATTCCCATCGTCGCGATCGTCGACACCAACTGCGACCCCGATGAGGTCGATTACGTGATCCCCGGCAACGATGACGCCATCCGCGCCATCCGCCTGATCGCCGCCACCATGGCCAACGCTGTTGTCGAAGGCCGTCAGGGTGAGGAGCTGACCGAGGCTCCCGCGGCTGAGGCTGCTGAGGCTCCGGCTGCTGAATAATCCGGCATCCAAAGCGCGCCTGCCCATGTGACGGGCGCGCTTTTCAAATGAAATCGACGTCCGCATGTCTGCGGACGATACCAAAGAATATATTAGGAGGAAATTACCATGGCATTTACTGCTGCTGATGTGAAGACTCTGCGTGAAATGACCAACGTCGGTATGATGGACTGCAAGAAGGCGCTCGTTGCGACCGACGGCGACATGGAGAAGGCTGTTGAGTGGCTCCGTGAAAAGGGCCTTGCGAAGGCTGCCAAGAAGGCTGGCCGTATCTCCGCCGAAGGCATGGCTTACGCCGATGTCTGCACCGACTGTGGTGTCGGCGCCATCGTCGAGGTCAACTGCGAGACCGACTTCTGCGCGGGCTCCGCTCCGTTCGTTGCGTTCGTCAAGGATATCTGCACCGTCGTCATGAAGGACAACCCCGCCGACGTCGCGGCTCTGACCGAGTGCAAGTACCCCGGCACCGACCTGAAGGTCTCCGAGGTCCTGCCTGAGAAGGTCATGTCCATCGGCGAAAACCTCCAGATCCGCCGCTTCGCGCGCTTCGACAAGAACACCTCCGTCTCTTACGTCCACATGAAGGGCAAGATCGGCGTTCTGGTCAACCTCGAAGTTGAGGGCGGCATTGACGCCACCACCATCGGCAAGGATGTTGCGATGCAGATTGCGGCTCTGAACCCGCGCTTCTGGGACAAGAGCATGGTCACCGACGACATCATCGAGGAAGAAAAGAAGGTCCTCGTCGCGCAGATGGACAACGATCCCAAGATGGCCAGCAAGCCCCAGCAGGTCAAGGAAAAGATCGCTTCCGGCAAGCTGAACAAGTTCTACGAAGAAAACTGCCTCCTGCAGCAGGCGTTCGTCAAGGACGGCAGCGTCTCTGTCGAGCAGTACATCGACGCCGCGTCCAAGGAGCTCGGCGGCAAGGTCAAGTTCGTTGACGCTGTTCGCTTTGAGAGAGGCGAGGGCATCGAGAAGAAGCAGGAAGACTTCGCTGCGGAAGTCGCTGCACAGATGAACGGCTGATTCCGGCGGACACCGAACTGTAATTTTAGACCCGGCAGAGCTTCTGCCGGGTCTTGAGCTTGTCAAAAAGTCTTTTTGACAAGCTCTCAAACGCGAACCGCAAAGCTTGGTTCGCGTTTGAAAAGGCTGCGTGATGCGGCGCGCATAATTTGTGCGCATCCTGCGCACAAATTCCACACTTGCATCACGGAGAGAATTTTGTCCGAGGTACACGCCCCCGGACAAAATGGATTCACATTTTGTTTCGCCGTGCGCGGCGAAACTCTACGAGGTTTTTGGCAGTCTGTAGCCCCGGCAGAGCTTCTGCCGGGTCCTTGCATGTCTGCAAGCTGTGATTGTCAGGTTCACACCTGAAAAAGCGGGCATTTTGGCCGGTTATTCGAAAATAATGCTTGCTTTTGACGCGGCTGTGTGGTAGTATATCCAAGTCTGTGAAAGAGGTGGTCCTCTGCCGCAGCCGGTACGAGTGTACAGCGGCATTTCCTGCGGTATGAACGCCTTAATATGAAGGAGGACAACACAATGGCAAAGGATCTCATGAAGGCTCTGACCAGCCAGTACATGAAGCACGAGCTGCCCGAGATGAACATCGGTGACACCGTTCGCGTTCATGTAAAAATCAAGGAAGGTTCCCGTGAAAGAATTCAGGTATTCGAGGGCACCATCATCGCCAAGAAGCACGGTGGCATCGAGGAGACCATCACCGTCCGCCGCATTTCCTACGGCGTCGGCTGCGAGAAGGTCTTCCCCGTCCACGCTCCCAACGTTGTGAACGTCGAGTGCGTCCGTCACGGTAAGGTTCGCAGAGCGAAGCTCTACTATCTGCGTGACCGCATGGGCAAGGCTGCCAAGGTCAAGGAAAAAGTCTGATCCAACCGGTAAAAGAGAAGCCTTCGGGCTTCTCTTTTTCTGAGCTTGTCAAAAAATTCTTTTTGACAAGCTCTCAAACGCGAACCGCGTGGCTGGGTTCGCGTTTGAAAAGGCTGCACCCGGCTGCGCGCATAATTTGTGCGCTGTTTGCGCACAAATTCCACACTTGCCGGGTGTTTTGTGTTTTGTCTGACGTACACGCCGCCAGACAAAACAAATTGACATTTTATTCGCGCCTGCGGGCGCGAACTCTACGAGGTTTCTGAAAACCTGAAAAGAGAAGCCTTCGGGCTTCTCTTTTTCTTTATATTTGGTTTTTTTCGAGGCGGCGTATGCTTCGGGGCGGGCGCATTTGCGTGTATCGGCGGAAAAACGGGAAAGATTTGCGAATTTGCCCTTTTTTTATGGCGGAGCATTGTGTATAATAGCAGGGAGTCGGCACATGTGCGTTTTGCGCTGTGCGGAAATGTGAGGTACGGTATGGGAACAGAAAACCTGGATGAATTTGATCTTGACGAGATTCGTCTGCTGATAAGAGATAGAGAAAATAATGAGCCTGCGGAAACATCTGCACGCACGCCGGAAAAGCCGGCGGAGCCAGCGCGCCGGACGCGCACGCAGGCCGGGCGCGTTTCCGGAAGGCACGTGCAGAAGGAGCCGGCGCAGAAGCCCCCGCGGGAGGCGTCGGCAGGCCGGGCCTCAAGACGCCCGGTTCGGCGTGACCGCGCACAGGAGGCGCTGCTGGAAAACCAGCGCGATGCGAAGGACGAGCAGCCTCCGAAGGGCTACGAGGCGTTTACGCTTCTGCATGACATCATCTACATGCTGGCGGTCGTTACGATCGTATTTGTGTTTTTCTTCCGGCTGGTCGCGGTGTCGGGCAGCTCCATGTACCCGACATTCGTCAATGCGGACTGGCTGGTGCTGGAAAGCAATTTCTTATATAAGGATGTCGCACGCGGCGACGTCGTCGTTCTGAATGTGGACGCGCCGACGCTCGACGGCCCGATCGTCAAGCGCGTGATCGCCACCGGCGGTCAGAGCGTGGACATCGATTTTACGACCGGCTCTGTCTATGTGGACGGAAAGCTCCAGATCGAGCCGTATATCTACGAGCCGACCATGCTTGCCGGCGGGCTGGAATTCCCGCTGACAGTGCCGGAGGGCTGCGTCTTTGTGATGGGCGACAACCGGAACAATTCGCACGACAGCCGCGCAGCCGACATCGGCTGTGTCTCAACGGATAGAATACTGGGAAAGGTGCTGTTTCTGCTGGTACCCGGACAGGAAACAGACGAATACGGCAATGTGACCGGAAAACGCGAATTTGGCAGGATTGGAGCGGTGTCCTGATGGAGCAGAATCTAAGCGATCAAAAAATGAACATCCAGTGGTATCCCGGTCACATGACCAAGACACGCCGGATGATGGAGGAAAACCTGAAGCTGGTCGATGCGGTCTGCGAGATATTGGACGCGCGCATCCCCATTTCCAGCCGCAACCCGGATATTGACGCCATCTGCGGCACAAAGCCGCGTCTTGTCATCCTCAACCGGATCGACATGGCAGACCCTGCGATGGTCAAAAAATGGGCGGAGTATTTTAAAAGCCGCGGCATGGCGGTGCTCCTGACGGACTGTAAGAGCCGCAAGGGCATCAACGGCTTTGTCCCGGCGGTTCGGCAGCTGCTTTCCGAGAAGCTGCGGCGGTACGCGGAAAAGGGACAGGTCGGAAGACCGCTCAAAATCATGGTCGTGGGCATCCCGAATGTCGGGAAGTCCACCTTTATCAACCAGATTGCGGGAAGAAAGGGTGCAAAGGCGGAAAACCGCCCCGGCGTCACGCGCGGAAAGCAGTGGGTGACGGTCGATACGGGCCTTTTGCTCCTCGATACGCCGGGCATTCTCTGGCCGCGGTTTGAGGATCCGGAGGTCGGCATCCGTCTGGCCTATACGGGCGCGGTCAAGGACGACATTCTGGACATCGAGACGCTGGCGCATCACCTGATGGAGATGCTCTGGAAGCGCTATCCCGACGCGGTGCGCGCGCGGTACAAGATCGAGCTGCCGGAGGACGCAGACGGCACGGCGCTGCTGGAGGCGGCAGGCCGGAAGCGGGGATTTTTGATCTCCGGCGGTGAGATCGATCTGGAGCGGATGTCAAAGGTGCTGCTTGAGGAGTACCGGAGCTGCAAGCTCGGCAGGTTCACACTGGAGTCACCGGAGCAGATGAACGTGGAGGAGGAAGCATGAACGCGGAAAAGCCGGATCTTTGGAGATTGGAGCACGAGGCGTTTGCAGACGGCTTCGAGCTTGTCTGCGGCGTGGATGAAGCCGGGCGCGGCCCACTGGCAGGGCCTGTCTGTGCGGCGGCGGTGATCTTGCCGAGGGATTTGCAGATCGAAGGCCTGAATGACTCAAAAAAGCTGACGGACAAGAAACGGCGCGAGCTGTTTGACGTCATCACGGCGCAGGCCGTGTCCTACGGCATTGCCTTCGCGGATGAAAAGGAGATCGACGAGATCAACATTTTACAGGCAACGTTCCGCGCGATGGCGCGGGCGATTGCGGCGCTCGATCCCAAGCCGCAGCTTGCGCTGATCGACGGAAACCGCGCCGCGGATTTTGGCCTGCCGGTGCGCACCGTCGTCAAGGGCGACAGCCTTTCAGCCAGCATTGCGGCGGCATCGATCTTTGCAAAGGTGACGCGGGACCGGCTCATGGAGAGGTACGCCGAGACGTATCCGCAGTATGGCTTTGAGGTACATAAGGGCTACGGCACCAAGCGGCACTATGAGGCGCTGCGCGCTTTCGGCCCGTGCGAGATCCACAGGAAGACGTTCCTGAAGAAATTCTATGAGAACGCGTGACGGCCTCGGCCCGTGGGGCGAGGCACTCGCGGCAAAGGCGCTCCGGCGCGGTGGTTACCGCATCGTCGAGCGAAATTACCGCAGCCGCTTCGGGGAGATCGACCTCATTGCGGAAAACGGCGCGTATCTTGCCTTTGTCGAGGTGAAGCTGCGCAAGACCGATTATTTCGGGCAGGCGCGGGAGTTTGTTGATCTGCGCAAGCAGCAGCGCATCCGCGCGACGGCCATGCTTTGGCTGGAGGCGCACGAGACGGCGCTTCAGCCGCGTTTTGATGTGATTGAAATTTATGCGCCGGATGGAACAGGTACAAAAAAACCGGAAGTCCGGCATTTGGAGGATGCTTTTGAATGAACTACACAATTTTTGACGGACACTGCGATACCCCGATCGAGCTTTGGAGAAACCAGGCTGCACTGCGTGAAAACAGCAGCGCCATCTCGCTCAGCCGTGCAAAGACGCTCGGCGGCTACGCTCAGTTCTTCGCGTTCTGCACCGCATGGATCGAGGACGGACTGTCCCACACCGAGCAGTATCGCCGCGCACTGGCGTACTTTATGAATCAGCTGCGCGAAAATGAGGATATGGCTGCCCTCTGCCGCACGGCGGAGGATGCAGAGACGGCGATCCGCGCCGGAAAGGCGGCGGCCTTCCTCGCGATCGAGGGCGCGGAAGCCATCAACTGCGACCCCGGACGGCTGGACGAGGCGTATGAACAGGGCGTGCGGATGATCTCGCTGATCTGGAACATTGATAACACCCTGACCGGCTCCTGCAAAACGGGAACGGGTCTGACACAGAAGGGAAAAGATTTTTTCCGCCGCGCACAGAGGCTCGGGATGGTCGTGGATGTGAGCCATCTCTCGGAGTGCGGCTTCTGGGACATGACGGAGCTGGCGGAAAAGCCGATCGTGGCCAGCCACTCCAACTCGGCCGCCATGTGCCGCTGCGTCCGCAATCTGACCGACGAGCAGTTCCGCGCCATCTGCCAGCTCGGCGGCACGGCGGGACTGAATCTTGTCGGCTCGTTCCTGTCGGAGAGCGGCACGGCGACGTTTGAGGACTTCCGCCGTCATCTTGACCATTTCCTCGACCTCGGCGGCGAGGGCCACATTGCCGTCGGACTCGATCTGGACGGTACAACGGAGCTTCCGAAGGGCTTCACCGGCGTGGAGCACTACCGTGCGCTCGGCGAATATCTTGAGGGCTGCGGCTATCCGGAGGAGCTGCTGCGGGGGCTGTTCAGCGGTTCTCTCATGAAGGTCGTGAAGGCATGCGCGAGCTGAACACCGGAAACAGGAACGCTTCTGACGAGCTTTGCAGCTCCGGGGAACACGGCGCGTTCGTGTCTGCACCGACGGAAGCGCATTTTATAATGCCCGCCTGCGCGGATAGGGGCCGGACGGAGCGGAAGATCAGGGAGCTTTTGTAATGGCACTGTGGGCAATCGGAGATCTGCATCTGTCGCTTGGCGGCAACAAGCCGATGGACGTATTCGGCGGACGCTGGGTCGGATATGTCGAAAAGCTCCGCGAGGGGCTGTCGGTCATCGGGCCGGAGGATACGACGGTGCTGCTCGGCGATGTGTCGTGGGCGCTGGAGCTGGAGCAGGCGGAGGCGGATTTTTCCTTCATGGCAGCCATCCCCGGCCGGAAGATCATCCTGAAGGGAAATCATGACTACTGGTGGAGCACGGCGGCGAAATTCAACCGCTTCTGCGCCGAGCGCGGCTATGCGGACATGCATGTGCTCAACAACAACTGCTTTTTCTACAGCGAGACGGCGCTGTGCGGAACGCGCGGATGGTTCTATGAGGAGGACAAGCAGGGAACGCATGACGAGAAGGTGTTCCGGCGGGAGCTTGGGCGGCTGGAGACGTCCCTGAAGGCAGCGGGTGAGCATGAAAAGCTCTGTTTTCTGCACTATCCGCCGAAATACCATGGATATGAGTGCCCGGAGATCCTGACGCTTTTGCAGCGCTACGGCGTCCGCGCGTGTTATTACGGGCACCTTCATGCGGAAAGTCTGCGGCTTGCGTTTCTGGGACGCTGCGGCGAGATCGATTTCCGATGCGTTTCTGCGGATTATGTTAACTTCAAACCGGAAAAAGTCATGGATTGAACGCATGCGGCAAAAAGTTTCCCGAAAATTAAAAAATATATGTGGAAATCTTGCAAAAAGTCTGATAGAATATTACGGATTCAAAATTGGTGAACTACGGCTGCGGTGCGGCCGCACCACATAGGAGGAAAAATCACATGAACGTAAAAAGCGTAGAAAATGAAAAGGGCAGCGCAAAGATCGTTGTCGAGATCGAAAAGCCGGAATTTGAGGCGGCGCTGACCAAGGCGTATGCCAAGTGCAAGAAGAACATCATGATCCCCGGCTTCCGTAAGGGCAAGGCCCCCCGTAAGATGGTCGAGGCCATGTACGGCGCTACCGTTTTCTATGAAGACGCTGTGAACGAAATTTTCCCGGAGATCTACGTCAAGGCCGTCGTTGAGCAGAAACTCAAGGCAGTCGGCACGCCGTCCGTTGCGGACATGGACACCGATGAGAACGGCAACGTCGTTCTGACCGTCGTGACCGAGCTCTATCCCGAGGTCACCCTCGGCGAGTACAAGGGCATCGAGGTCCCGAAGGAAGCTGTCTCCGTCTCCAAGGCGGAGGTCGACGCCGAGATCGACCGCATGGCAGAGCGCAACGCCCGCATCGAGACCGTTGAGCGCGCCGCACAGGAAGGCGACAGCGTCGTGCTCGACTTTGAGGGCTTCGTAGACGGCAAGGCGTTTGAAGGCGGCAAGGCGGAGGGCTACACCCTGAAGATCGGCTCCAAGTCCTTCATCCCCGGCTTTGAAGAAGCACTCGTCGGCGCGGCTGCCGGTGAGGAGCGCGATGTGAACGTCACGTTCCCCGAAAACTATGCGCCAGAGCTTGCTGGTAAGGACGCCACCTTCAAGTGCAAGATCCACGAGGTCAAGCAGAGCATTCTCCCGGAGCTGGACGATGAGTTTGCAAAGGACGTCTCCGAATTCGATACCCTCGCCGCCCTCAAGAAGGACATCAAGGCCAAGAAGCTCAAGACCCTTCAGGAGAACGCCGACCGCGCATTCGAGAACGCGGCTGTGGAGCTTGCCGGCAAGAACATGACCTGCGACATCCCCGCCTGCATGATCGACGAGCAGCTGGACAAGCATCTTGAGCAGTTCGGCTATCAGCTTCAGGCACAGGGCATGAAGCTCGAGGACTACGCCAAGATGATGGGCGGCGACCTCAACGGTATGCGCGCTGCGATGCGTCCGATGGCGGAGCAGACCGTTCGCTCCAACATCCTGCTCAGCGAGATCGTCCATCAGGAGAACATCGAGGTCTCCGAGGAGGAAGTCGAGGAAGAACTCAAGAAGCTGGCCGAGCAGTACGGCATGGAGCTTGAGAAGGTCAAGGAAGCCGTCGATATGGAGGCTCTCAAGGCCGACCTCGCAGGCAAGAAGGCCGTCAAGCTGATCGTGGACAGCGCCGTCCCGGTCGAGGAGAAGAAGACCGCGAAGAAGACTGCCAAGAAGGCTTCCAAGAAGGAAGACGCCGAGGAAGCGGAAGAAGCTCCGGCCGCAGCAGAAGAGGAAGGCAAGGAATAATTCCCCTCCTGGATGGTTAGAATGTCTCAACCGATGAAAGGAGATCTTACTATGAATCTGGTTCCGTATGTAGTCGAGCAGACCAGCCGCGGAGAGCGCTCGTATGACATTTTTTCGCGCCTGCTCAACGACCGTATCGTCTTTTTGTCCGGCGAGGTGGATGCAAACTCCGCCAGCCTCATTGTCGCCCAGATGCTTTATCTCGAGGCGCAGGACCCGGATAAGGACATCCAGTTCTACATCAACAGCCCCGGCGGCAGCATCACCGACGGCATGGCCATCTATGACACCATGCAGTACATCAAGTGCGACGTTTCCACCATCTGCATCGGCATGGCCGCGTCAATGGGCGCGTTCCTGCTGTCCTCCGGCGCAAAGGGCAAGCGCATCGCGCTTCCCAATGCCGAGATCATGATCCACCAGCCGCTCGGCGGCACGCAGGGTCAGACCACCGACATGCAGATCCATGTCGAGCGGATGCTGCGCATCAAGAAGCACCTCAACGAGATCCTCGCCGCCAACACCGGAAAGGCTCTTGAGACCATCTGCCACGACACCGAGCGTGACAACTTCATGAGCGCAGAGGAAGCCCGGGAGTACGGCCTTGTCGACAAGGTCATCTACAACAGATAATCATTCCTCATTTTGAAAGGAGGAGGCATATTGGCAAGAGACAGCGTGCGCTGCTCCTTCTGCGGAAAGCGGCAGGAGCAGGTCAACCGGATCATTGCCGGCCCCAACGTTTATATCTGCAATGAGTGCGTGGATCTTTGCGCCAGCATTCTTGCCGACGAGATGCATCCGGGCAGCAAGACCTCTCAGCTCGAACTGCCCGATACGCTCCCGACGCCTCAGGAGATCAAAAGCTATATGGACCGCTACATCATCGGCCAGGACGCGGCGAAGGTCGCGCTGTCCGTGGCGGTCTACAACCACTACAAGCGCATCTACTTTGAAAACGACACGGATATTGAGCTTCAAAAGAGCAACATCCTGCTGATCGGCCCGACGGGTTCCGGCAAGACGCTCTTTGCGCAGACGCTGGCGAAGATCCTGAACGTGCCGTTCGCCATCGCCGATGCGACGACGCTGACTGAGGCGGGTTACGTCGGCGAGGACGTGGAGAACATCCTCCTGCGCCTGCTTCAGGCGGCGGACTTTGATGTGGAGCTGGCGCAGCGCGGCATCATTTACATCGACGAGATGGATAAGATCGCCCGCAAGTCGGAAAACACATCCATCACGCGCGATGTCTCCGGCGAGGGTGTGCAGCAGGCGCTTCTGAAGATCCTTGAGGGTACGGTCGCGAACGTTCCGCCGCAGGGCGGGCGCAAGCACCCCCAGCAGGAATTCATCCAGATCGACACGACGAACATTCTGTTCATCTGCGGCGGCGCGTTTGACGGACTGGACAAGATCATCGAGCAGCGCACCGACAAGTCGACCATCGGCTTTGACGCGCCGGTCGAGAGCAAGAGAAACCGCGACGTGGGCAAGCTCTTCCAGCTCGTTCAGCCGCATGATCTGCTGAAATTCGGCATCATTCCCGAGCTGGTCGGCCGTCTGCCCGTCATTACATCGCTTGACAGCCTCCGCAAGGAGGATCTCGTCAAGATCCTGACGGAGCCGAAAAACGCCCTCTGCAAGCAGTATCACAAGCTGCTTGGCTACGATCAGGTCAGCCTCAGCTTTGAGTCCGGCGCCCTCGACGCCATCGCGGAGAAGGCCATTGAGCGTCAGATCGGAGCGCGCGGCCTGCGCGCGATCATGGAGGACATTATGACGAACATCATGTTCGACATTCCTTCCGATCCGACCATTCAGAGCGTCCTCGTCACGGAGGACTGCGTGCGAAACGGCTCCAAGCCGGTCGTGACGCGCGATCCCAGCAAGCCGCGTGCTCCCATCAAGAACGCGGGCGTAACACTGTAAGCCCCTTCGGGTGTACAGATCTGACCGGCAAGCTGCCGGTCATGATGAGCGATTACTGACAAAAGGGGAGCATT
>ERZ1673730.541-NODE-541-length-46148-cov-5.089862_pt1 | contig 46148 bp, 41 predicted proteins | sample MGYA00580200_ERZ1673730 | MGnify/ENA primary metagenome ERZ1673730 (study PRJEB41218, sample SAMN15661761) | gut metagenome | host: Homo sapiens | place: Canada: London | collected 2015-08-20/2019-03-30 | study: EMG produced TPA metagenomics assembly of...
AGGCGGTGCTGGAAGCCTCGGTGTCCCGGTTGACATCCAGAGCGGCGATGGCGGCGTCAAAGTCCTCGACGGTGGCGACATCCTCGCCGATCAGGGAATCAGCGGCTTCCTTGGCGGCCTTCACGGCCTCATCGCTGTCCGCGTCAACCTCATCCGTCTGGAACTTGCTGGCGGCGAGGTAGTAGGTGTTGTAGGTGAAGGAGGAATACTTCTCGTAGTTCTCGCTCTCAGCGGCGCGCAGGTCGGCGTCGGTATAGGTCAGGGAAGACGAATAGCTGTTGCGGTAGGCGCTGGCGAGGGCGTTGAGGGTAACGTACTGTCTGTAGCTTTCCTCCGTTGCGCCGTTGCCGTACTGGGCTTTCAGGAAGTCCTTGGTGCTGGAATAGCCGTACAGGTTGGCATAGAGCTTCATGTTGTTAATGGTGCTGTCGATATCGGCAAGGTCGTCTTCGGACAGGGTGAAGCCTGCGGCCTCAGCGGCGTCTGCCAAGGCGTAGGCGCTGCGGGCGTTGTCCTTGGCGGTGTTCAGAAAATCGTCCGCCCAAGTCAGGCCGGTGTCATTGTTGATGACCTGCTCGTTCAGGGGCTTGGAGGTGTCCAGACCAAGCATGGCGGCGTAGCTGCCGTAGTTGGAGTTAAAGCTGTTGATGGCGCTCATATAGAAGTAGTTCAGCTCGGCATTGCTGATCTCGTGATCGCCCACGGTCAGTGCCACGGTGTTCCGCTCGTGGACACCGCTGTTAGTGATGCTTCTGGTGACGCCAATGGCGATCGCGAATACCACCATGACAGCCAGAACGACGACAAAAATGGTGGTGTAAAGCGTCAGTTTCTTTGCTTCCTTCTGCTCAGCGACCTGTTTTTCCGTCATTTTGACGGTCTGCTGCTCATTGCGAAGCTTCTTCTTGCTGGATGCGCTCATGTAATCAAATCCTCTCATTTGTCCTTTTGGTCATAACGCGATTGGTTTTACGCACAGACCAGAGTATTATAATCTATTTTCCCGCCGGTTTCAAGGGGCAATCTGCTGAAGAAGACGGAATTAGAAAAAAATTTACAGAAAATCTGCACCGGCTGCCCTACAAGGGCGCGTATATGACCCGCAGGTGCGATAACCAAGGGTGAGAAAAACGTTGCTAAGCCGAAGGCGATCTGGTCAGAGTTTCCCCCAATAAAAAACACGGGGAGCCGAAGCTCCCCATGCACCCCGCTTTAGCCGTATCGCATCCAATTATGACCTGCACGAAAAGGCAGGTGGGATGCCGCTCCCGACCATTACTGCTCCCAGCGTCCACCATCCGTCGATGCGGGGGCGGGAGGTCTGCAAACAGGCCGGGAAGTCTAACGTCCCAATAAGAAAATGTGGGTCCAAAAGGACACGCTACGCACCAAGCAGGAGGAATACCGCGCTTATTCCGCGTCCTCCGAGTAAAGAGAATCCATGATCAGGTCGTACACGGCCTGCAATTCCGCCTCGTCCTCGATGGCGCAGAGGATCGGCTCTCCGTCTTCCTCAATGGATTTGAAAATGCTGACCTCCAGATCCAACGAATCGGAACCGTCGTCGGCGGGAATGACTGCCATATAGGTATTGCCGTTGTACTCCAGTGTGCTGAGTACCTCCAGCTCGTATTCGGGGCCTTCCTCATCCACGATGGTGATGAAATCAGAACCGTATTGGTCTGCCAAGGAAATCGCCCCCCGCTTTTGATGCCTATATTCTACCGCAGGGCGCGCGCAAAATCAAGAGGTCATTTTGTACAGAAACAGGGCGGCATTTTAGGACAGAAAATCTTCCAGAAACTGATTCAGTTCGTCCTCTGACCGGACGGGAATGCCTTTTTCCAGAGCCTCCCGGTCGGCGTCGGGGAGGGAGGACACCTGACAGGGGAAAATCTGCTTCGGTTCGGAAGCGCCTTTGTCGAACAGCGCCAGATACCCCCGGAAGCACCCCAATGTGAGGTACAGAAGCAAAATAAGGCTTGCCGGTTTTTTCAGCATATCATGCATTCCTCCTTTTGCTGCTAGTATTTCCCACAATTAAAACTTTATTTATAAATTGGGGCTTTCGTTTTTTCATCCGGTATGGTATAATGATATGAGTAGTGTTATGCGAATATGACACTGGTTATAATGGATTTACCAGGCAGGCACGTCCTGCTTCTATTGGAGGTACCCTATGGCAAATGAAAAAAAGCCCAGGAGGCGCAAGAAGCTCCGGCAGGAGTGGAATCCCCACTGGTCGCTGAAACTGCTGTATATGATCTTCTCCGTAGCCGGTTCCGTGCTGAAAATTGCCGTCGGCGCGGCGGCGACGGTGCTTTTGATCGTGCTGATCTGCGGTACGGTCTTTGTCGGCACGCTGGGAGATTATCTGCAGGAGGATATTCTGACGGAGGCCGCCGACTGGTCCCTGGACGACTACGATCTGGAACAGACCTCCTTCATTTATTATGTGGACAACCACGGCGATATCCAGCTGCTGCAGCAGATTTATACCACCACCGACCGTCAGTGGGCGTCCATTGACGAGATTCCCGAAGACCTGATTCATGCCGCCGTGGCCATCGAGGATAAACGGTTCTACGAGCATCAGGGCGTGGACTGGATCACTACCATGAAAGCCTGCCTGAATATGTTCTTCGGCGGCGACGAGCAGTTCGGCGGCTCCACCATCACCCAGCAGTTCATCAAAAACCACACGGGTGAAAAGAGCGTTACCGTCCAGCGAAAAGTCATGGAGATTTTCCGGGCGCAGATTTTCGAGCGGGAATACGACAAAGACCTTATCATGGAGTATTACCTCAACGAGATTTATCTGGGGCGGGGCTGCTACGGCGTCAAGAGCGCCGCGGCGGAGTATTTCGGTAAGGAGCTACGGAACCTGACCACCGCCGAGTGCGCCAGCCTCATCAGTATCACCAATAACCCGTCCCTGTTCAACCCCTATTCCGAGAGCGTGTATATGTACAAGGGCGAGGAGCGGGACGGTGCCGGACGGAACCGCTACCGTCAGCTGAACGTTCTGAGCGAGATGCTGGATCAGGGCTATCTGACGCAGGAGGAATACGACGCGGCTGTGGCGCAGGAAATGGTGTTCAAAGAGGGCATCGACGATGCCGACCGCTGGACGATCTGCGACAACTGCGGCTACGAGAACACCCGCAGCCACTTTACCGGCGAGGGGGATACCTGCTACTGCCCCCAGTGCGGCGAGCAGGTGGCCGTCAGCACCGACGCTTCCCAGCACATTTATTCGTGGTTCGTGGACGCTGTGATTGTGGACTTTGCCAGCTATCTGGCAGATCAGGACGGCAAGGCCTGGGATGACTTAAGCACTAACGACCAGAGCATCTACCTCAACCGCATCCAGAAGGGCGGCTACCATATTTATACCACCTTGGACATGGACGTGCAGAAGCAGGTGGACGCGGTTTATACCGACCTGAGCAACATTCCCACTACCCGCAGTGAGCAGCAGCTCCAGTCCGCCATCGTGGTCATCAACAACGAGACGGGCGACGTGGTTGCTTTGTCCGGCGGCGTGGGGGAGAAGACGACTTTCCTTGCCTACAACAAGGCTACGCAGGCGAAGCTCCAGACCGGTTCTTCCCAGAAGCCCATTTCCGTTTACGCCCCGGCCTTTGAGTCCGGTGAGGTCACCCCGGCGTCGGTGATGAAAGACCTGCCCATGACCTATATCGACGGCAACAACTGGCCGAAGAACGACAACCGGCAGTACCAGTACGCGAGGACTGTCTATCAGGGCATTGTTTCCTCCGTCAACACCGTTTCTGCCCGGACGCTGGACACCATCGGCGCGGATTACGGATACAGCTTTGCCAAGTATAACTTTGGACAAGCCTCCCTGACCGACAATTACCCTCTGCCAAACGGGCAGAGCCTGTCCGACGTGGGTCTGGCGCCTTTGGCGCTGGGCGCGCTGACGGTTGGTTCCACCGTGCGGGAAATGTCTGCCGCCTACGCGACCTTCGCCAACGACGGCGTTTACCGGGAACCGAGACTGTTCACCAAGGTCTACGACAGCAACGGCCGGGTCGTGGTGGACAATGAGCAGGAGTCCCGGAAGATCCTCAGCCAGAAGACTGTGGATTATATGAACTACTGCCTGTTCAACGCGGCGAACAACGGCACCGGCGGCGCGGCCATCTTTGCGGGACAGAACATCGCGGGCAAGACCGGTACCACGTCTTCCAACCGCGACCGGTGGTTCTGCGGCTATACCACCCACTACACCGCAGCCGTATGGTGCGGCTACGATATCCCGGAACAGATCTACCTCACCGGCAGCAGCGCCAACCCGGCGGCACGGCTGTGGAAGGCGGTCATGCAGCCCATCCACGACGGCCTGCCCAGAGAGGGACTGTATAACGGCAACGCTTTCCACAGCGTTGGCGTGTGTCTGGATTCCGGCAAGAAGGCCACCGCGGCGTGCAGCGCCGACGTGCGCGGACTGGAGCGTGTGGTCTACGTGAACGTCTACGACGGCGACGAGCCGGAGGGAACCTGCGACAAGCACGTTCAGGTGGACTACTGCGTCACCGGCGGCGGTGTGGCGACGGACTACTGCTATATGTTCAGCGACGCCCAGATCGAGTCCCGGTCTCTTGTGAAGCTGACGCAGGCCGAGGTGGACGAGATCAAGGCGGCGGACGGCTTCGGGCTGAACGACATCTACACCGCCAACTACTATGTATATCTCATTGATTCCGACGGCAACCCCGCTTCGTGGCACGGGTTCTACAACAACCTGAATAACGGCGTGGACGCGCCTTATATCATGTGCCCGCTGCACACCCAGAGCTCCTGGGAGGAGTATCAGCCCGGCGGTACGGAGGAAGACACCACCGGCGGCTGGGACAACAGCTCGGACGGCGGCTGGCATGGCGGCTGGGACGGCTTCGTCGGCTGAGATAAGGAGAAAGAGGGAGGAGACCCAATGCTCTGGATTTCCGATGAATGGAAGGAATATGAGGTGCTGGACACCAGCGGCGGCGAGCGGCTGGAACGGTGGGGCAAGTTCATTCTGGTGCGCCCTGACCCACAGGTGATCTGGGATACGCCACGGACGGTACCCCAATGGAAGCGCTATGATGCCCGCTACGTCCGCTCCAATACCGGCGGCGGACACTGGACGGACAACAAGCTTCCCGAACGCTGGCAGATTCACTATAAGGACTACCTGACCTTTAACGTCAAGCCCATGAATTTCAAGCACACGGGCGTTTTCCCGGAACAGGCGGCAAACTGGGATTTCATCCGGGAGAAGGTGGCGGCGGCTTCCGCCCGCCGTCCTGTCCGGGTATTGAATCTGTTTGCCTATTCCGGCGGCGCGACACTGGCGGCGGCCGCCGGGGGAGCGGAGGTGTACCATGTGGACGCCTCCAAGGGCATGGTGGCCTGGGCGAAGGAAAACGCCGTGGCTTCCGGCCTTGCGGACCGGCCCATCCACTGGATCGTGGACGACTGCGGCAAATTTATCCAGCGGGAGATCCGCCGGGGACGGCGCTATGACGGCATTATCATGGACCCGCCCAGCTATGGCCGTGGGCCAAGTGGTGAGATCTGGAAGATGGAAACCAGCTTTTACCCCTTCTTACAGGAGACGATGAAGCTGCTGTCCGACGACCCGCTGTTCGTCATCATCAATTCGTACACCACCGGGCTTGCGCCCTCCGCTGTGGCCTATGCTTCCGACGTGGTATTCGGGGCGGCGCATGGCGGCAAAACCGCTGCCGGTGAGCTGGGACTGCCGGTGAAGCAGTCCGGGCTGGTTCTTCCCTGCGGTGCCACCGGACGGTGGACACCGTAACAAATAGGAGGATGCCTGATTTGAGCGACATAATTTCTGTAGAGCATCTGGCGTACACGTACCCGGGCGTGGAGGACACGCCCGGTGTTCCCGTGTTTGCGGATTTGAATCTGACCATTGAACAAGGCAGCTTTGTTGCCGTACTCGGCACCAACGGCTGCGGAAAATCCACCCTTGCCAAGCATTTCAACGCCATTCTGCTTCCCTCCGGGGGAAAGGTCTATGTCTGCGGCATCGATACCGCCAATGAAGACAGGCTCATCGCCATCCGCCGGAACGTGGGCATGGTTTTCCAGAACCCGGACAACCAGATCGTGGCGAATGTGGTGGAGGAGGACGTTGCTTTCGGCCCTGAGAATCTGGGCATTGCCAGCCCGGAAATTCGCCGCAGAGTGGACAGCGCCCTGAAGCAGGTGGACATGTACGAGTACCGCACCCACGCGCCCCATTTACTGTCCGGCGGACAGAAGCAGCGCATTGCCATTGCGGGCGTGATTGCCATGGAGCCGAAGTGCATCGTTCTGGACGAACCCACCGCCATGCTTGACCCAAGAGGACGCCGAGAGGTGATCGACACCATCGGACGGCTGAACCGGGAGAAGGGCATCACGGTGGTTCTGATCACCCACCACATGGACGAAGCGGCCAAGGCGCAGCGCGTCGTGGTGCTGGACAAGGGCAAGGTCGCGGCGGACGGCACGCCGAAGGAGGTCTTCTCTCAGGTGGAGCTGCTGCACGGCATCGGACTTGCCGCACCGGAGACGGTGGAGCTGTGCTGGGAGCTGAATCAGGAGGGCTTTGACCTTCCGCTGGATAAATTAGACCCGAAAGAATGCGCGCAGGCACTTTATGATTTGGTGATGGCCTGACCCGCTGGGAGGTATTTTTTTGAAACCCATTCTGGAAGTGAAGAATCTCACTTATATTTACAGCGCTGGGACGCCCTTTGAGCATAAGGCGCTGGATGACATATCCTTTTCCGTGGAGCGGGGTGAATTTATTGGCATCATCGGCCACACCGGTTCCGGAAAATCCACCCTGATGCAGCAGCTGAATGGGCTGCTGAAGCCTACCTCCGGCACGGTGCTGCTGGACGGGCAGGACATCTGGTCGGACAAGAAGCTGACCCGGCAGGCGCGGTTCCGGGTAGGGCTGGTGTTCCAGTACCCGGAGTATCAGCTGTTTGAGGAAACCGTGTACAAGGACATCGCCTTCGGCCCCAAGAACATGGGACTCTCCCCGGAAGAGGTCGATCGCCGCGTCCGGGAAGCCGCCGGGTTCGTGGGGCTTACGGAGCAGCAGCTGGAGGTTTCGCCCTTTGACCTTTCCGGCGGCCAGAAGCGCCGGGTGGCCATTGCGGGCGTGATTGCCATGGAGCCGGAAGTTCTCATTCTGGACGAACCCACCGCCGGTCTTGACCCCGTGGGACGCTCGGAAATTCTGGGCAATATTCAGTCCTACCGCAAGGCGAAGAACGCTACGATCATGATGGTTTCCCACTCCATGGAGGACGTGGCGCGGCTGACGGATCGCCTGCTGGTGATGAACGGCTCCAAGCTTGCCATGGATGCGCCGCCAGCCCAGGTGTTTACCCACGCCGAAGAACTGACTCAAATGGGACTGAACATACCCCAGGTGACACAGGTATTTCTGGAGCTGAAAAAGCTGGGGCTGGACGTGAAAAACGTCTACACCATCGACCAGGCCGCGGCGGAGATTAGGCGGCTCAAGGGGGGAAACTGCCATGCTTAAAGACATTACCCTCGGTCAGTATTTCCCGGGCAATTCCGTCATTCACCGCCTCGACCCCAGAACGAAGCTCATTGTTCTGGTCGTATACATGGTGACGCTTTTCGTTGCCTCCGGGTGGGTATCCTACGGCGTGCTGCTCCTGTTCCTGCTGACAGTAATCAAAATTTCCGCCATTCCGGGAAAATCCATCGTCCGGGGCATGAAGCCGCTGGTGATGATCCTTGTTTTCACCGGCGTGCTGAATCTGTTTTTTAACAAGGACGGCAGGGTGCTGGTGGATTTCTGGGGCATTACCATCACCACCGGCGGCGCGGAGCGTGCGGCCTTTATGCTGGTGCGTATTCTGATGCTGGTCACTGCGACCTTCCTGCTGACCTACACCACCTCGCCCATCTCCCTGACGGACGGGCTGGAAAGCCTGATGAATCCGCTGAAGGTCATCAAGGTGCCTGTCCATGAGCTGTCCATGATGATGTGCATTGCCCTGCGGTTCATCCCCACGCTGATCGAGGAAACGGATAAGATCATGTCCGCCCAGAAAGCCCGTGGTGCGGACTTTGAAAGCGGCAAGCTGATGGAGCGGGCAAAGGCGCTGATCCCCATTCTGGTGCCGCTGTTCATCAGCGCGTTCCGCCGTGCGGACGAGCTGGCGACCGCCATGGAGTGCCGCTGCTATCAGGGCGGCGAGGGGAGAACCAAGATGAAGCAGCTGCATTATCAGCGTAACGACTTTGCCGCGTTCGGCGCGGCGGCGCTGCTGACAGCGGCGGTCATTATTCTGAAAAAGTTTGGTATGTGAGGGAAATATGCGCAATATCGCCCTGTTTTTGACTTATCTCGGCACCCATTACCACGGCTGGCAGGTACAGAAAAATTTGCCCACCGTAGCGGAGACCATGGAAAAGGCCGCCGCCATGGTGGTGGGGCATCCGGTGCATATGACGGGCTGCGGCCGGACGGACGCGGGTGTTCATGCGCGGGTGTATGTGGCGAATTTCCGCACGTCCTCCACCATCCCGGTGGAGCGGCTGCCCTATGCGCTGAATACCCACCTTCCCTGCGACATCGTGGTGACAAAAGCTTTTGAGGTTCACGAGAATTTCAACGCCATCGGCTCCTGCGCCCGGAAGGAATACACCTATCAGATTTACAATTCCCGGCTTAAGAATCCGTTTTATGTCAACCGCGCGTGGTTTTACCCCCGGCACTTGGACGAGAACGTGATGCAGGCGGCGGCGAGCCAGTTCGTGGGCACCCACGATTTTGCCGCCGTGAGAAGCGTCGGCACGGATGTCAAATCCACCGTCCGCACTGTATACTATTACAATGTGGAGCGGCAGGGGGAGCTTGTCACCCTCAGGGTCTGCGCCAACGGCTTCCTTTACAACATGGCGCGGGCCATGGCGGGGACGGTAGTCTACGCCGCCGAGGGAAAGATACGCCCGGAGGAGATCGGCGAAATTCTGGCCTCCGGCAATCGCACCGCCGCCGGCCCGACAGTCCCGGCGGGAGGGCTGTACATGACCCGTCTGTGGTATGACGATGGAATCGAAAAGTTTGAGGTCGGAAGCGACGGAACAAGATAACCGTTGTTCTGTCAAACAGGAGTGTAATTTATGGAATTTGGTTCGCTGGAAGAGGTAGAGGTTCGCCATCTGTGGAAACATGAGCAATACGATTTTTCCAACTGGTTAGCCAGACCGGAAAGCATAGAACGGCTCAATGATGTTCTTGGGCTTACCCTGACGGATGTGAAAAAGGAAGTCTTTGTAGGCGCTTACCGCTGCGACCTTGTTGCAAAAGATGAAACAACGGGAACAAAGGTCATCATTGAAAATCAGCTGGAAGCGTCCAATCACGACCATCTGGGAAAAATCATTACTTACGCTTCCGGGCTGGACGCCAAGGTGATCGTCTGGATCGTGACGCAGGCGAGAGAGGAACACCGAAGCGCAATCGAATGGCTAAACAACAATACGGGAAATGACATAGGCTTTTTCCTGATCGAGCTTCACGCCTACCGTATCGGGGATTCCCTTCCGGCACCCAAATTTGAAATCATTGAAAAACCGAACGGTTTTATCAAGTATTCCAAAGAAAACAGCGACAACAATGAGATCAACAAATCTCAGTCAGAGCGTCTGGCGTTCTGGACACGGTTCAACGAGATGGTCGTGGCGAAGGGCAAGCCCTTCAATATCAGAAATGCGACCACCGATCATTGGTACAATGTTGCGATTGGTACAAGTGAAGCTTGCGTTTCCATAAATCTGGTCAACAAGCTTTCCAGAGTTACGGTTGAGATTTATATTGCCGACAATAAAAATCTGTTTGATTATCTGGCTGAGCGTAAGGACGAAATTGAAAATGCGCTGGGATTCCCTATGGAGTGGGTGCGGCTGGACAATAAGAAGGCGTCCAGAGTTAAGTACGCAATACCGGGGCTGAATTTTGATGACCATTCCAACTATGATGCTTTGATGGACAAAATTATCGAAAAGGTTATCGTTCTGAAAAAGGTGTTCCCGGAGTATATCGCACAATTCTGATGCGTTCATAATTTGTTTTACCTTTTTCAGACGCAATATGCTATACTGCACCGAAAAGGAGTGAGCGTTATGCAGCCAAAAATGTGCAGCAAATGTAAGAAAAATATCGCCGTTGTGTTTATTACCAAGGTTGAAAACGGCGTTACCATGAATGAAGGCTACTGCCTGAAATGTGCCCGGAGTCTGGGAATTCCCCAGATCGATCAGGCCGTGAAGCAGATGGGCATTTCCGACGAAGATCTGGATATGCTCAGCGACGAAATGAGCAGCATGTTCGGCCAGAAGGACGACAGCGACAGCTCTGACGACGATGAGATCGACAGCCAGACCGCCACGTTCCCGCTGCTGAACCAGCTTTTCGGCAATACCCCCGCGCCCCAGCCCCGTCCTTCCAGAAAGGAAGAAGGAGAGCCGAAGGAAAAGAAAAAGTCCAAGCGGCATAAATTTCTGGACAGCTATTGCATGGACTTGACCGGCCGGGCACGGGATGGCAAGCTGGATAAGGTCATCGGCCGGGACGTGGAGACGGAACGGGTCATCCAGATCCTCAACCGCCGCCAGAAGAACAACCCCTGTCTCATCGGCGAACCCGGCGTGGGCAAAACCGCCATTGCCGAGGGACTTGCCCAGCGGATTGCGGCGGGGGATGTCCCCTACAAGCTGCGGGATAAGGAGGTTTTCCTGCTTGACCTCACCGCGCTTGTGGCAGGTACCCAGTTCCGCGGGCAGTTTGAAAGCCGTATGAAGAGCCTGATCGGCGAGATCAAGGAGTGCGGCAACATCATTCTGGTCATTGACGAAGTTCACAATCTGGTGGGTGCGGGAGACGCGGAGGGCAGCATGAACGCCGCCAACATCCTGAAACCCGCTCTGTCCCGGGGAGAGATTCAGGTCATCGGCGCGACGACCTTCGCCGAGTACCGCAAATATATTGAAAAGGACGCGGCTCTGGAGCGCCGTTTCCAGCCCGTCACCGTGGCGGAACCCACCATCGCCGAGGCAAGCCAGATCATGCAGGGCATTGCCAAATCCTATGCCGAATTCCACGGGGTGGAGATTTCCCCGGAAATCGCCCACCAGTGCGTCGTCCTCTCCGAGCGCTACATCACCGACCGGTTCCTGCCGGATAAGGCTATCGACCTGCTGGACGAAGCCTGTTCCGACGTCAACCTGCAGTGCAAGGAGATTTCCCAGCTTGCCGAGCTGAAAAAGGAGCGGGACGACTACGAGCTGGAACTGCGGATGCTCAACGAAAATACGGAGAATCAGGACTATGAGCGTCTGGCGCTGATCCGCAGCAAGCTGATGCAGCTGGCGGCGAAGATCGAGGAGCTGGAAAAGCTGCCCAAGCCCGCCGTGACCATGGAGAATCTGGCGCGGATCATCGAGCTGTGGACGAAAATTCCCGCGTCCAAGATCAAGGCGCAGGAGTACGAGCAGATCAAGGGGCTGAGCGACCGCCTGAAAACCCACATCGTCGGTCAGGACGAGGCGGTAGACGCCGTGTCCCGCGCCATCCGCCGCAACCGGGTGGGCATTTCCCCCAAGAAGCGGCCCGTGTCCTTTATCTTTGTCGGCCCCACCGGCGTGGGTAAGACGGAGCTGGTCAAGCAGCTGGCAAGCGATCTGTTTGACAATGTGGACAGCCTGATTCGGCTGGACATGTCGGAATATATGGAGAAGCACACCGTCTCCAAGCTCATCGGTTCGCCTCCCGGCTATGTTGGCTATGACGAGGCCGGACAGCTGACGGAGAAGATTCGCCGCCGTCCCTACAGCATCGTGCTGTTCGATGAAATCGAAAAAGCGCACCCGGATGTGCTGAACATTCTGCTGCAGGTGCTGGACGACGGACGCATTACGGACGCGCAAGGCAGGGTGGTGAACTTTGAGAATACCATCATCGTCATGACCTCCAACGCCGGTTCCGAAGGCAGTGTGGGCGGCATGGGCTTTGGCCGAAGCGACGGCGACAAGGTGAAGGAAAAGACCATGAAGGCATTGCAGGGCTTCCTGCGGCCGGAATTTCTCAACCGTGTGGACGAGATTATCACCTTCAACCACCTGACGGAGGAAAACTTCCTTGGCATCGCGGACATCATGCTCAAGGAGCTGCAAGAGAGCCTTTCTACCCGCGGCCTGACCCTTTCCTGGGACGACGATCTGCGCCGCCTGCTGGTGAAGAAGGCCTATTCCGTGACCTATGGCGCGAGAAATCTTCGACGCACCATCCAGAAGGAGTTGGAAGACCCGATTTCCGAAGCAATCATTGATAGCTTTGAGCATCCCATTTCCGCCATCCGCATCCGGGTGGAGGGAGAGACCGTTAAGCTGGATATCACCTGACATATGGGAGGGGAAAAATCCCCTCCCATTTTTTCACGAATGCTGTAAGATTTTCCCCATTCCCGCGTCTAATGGGTGTAGGAGGTGAGGCCGTGACGGAGTTTGAACAAATATACCGGGCGTATTTTCAGGATGTGGAGCTGTACCTGCGGGCGATCAGTCATAACGAAAATCTTGCGGAGGAGCTGACGGAACAGGTGTTTTTTCAGGCGTTGAATGCTCTGCCGAAATTTCGGGGCGACTGCGACATCCGCACCTGGTTATGCTCCATGGCGAGAAACGCCTACCTCAGCCATCTGCGCAAGGAGCGCCCGTCCCAGCCCATCGACGAGCTGGAAATCAGCGACCCGAAGCAGGCGGTGGAGGAACAGATCATGGACGCCCAGCAGGCTATGGCCGTTCATCGGGTGCTTCACGACCTGCCGGAACCCTATAAGGAGATTTTCTCCCTGCGGGTCTTCGGGCAGCTTTCCTTTGGTGACATCGGAAGCCTGTTCGGACGCACGGCAAACTGGGCCTGTGTGACCTACCACCGGGCAAGGCAGAAAATACGGGATGAAATGGGGGAATATGTATGAAACTATCCTGTAATGTGATCCGGGATCTGCTCCCGCTGTATGCGGAAAATCTGACCAGCGAAGAGAGCAACGCCCTCGTGGACGAGCATCTGTGCGGGTGCGACGAATGCGCGAAGCAGCTGGGGATACTGAAAAAAGCCCAGGCGATTCCGGTGGAAACAGACGCGCCGGGACTGAAAAAGATCAGAAAGGCCATTGTGCGCCGCCGGGTTTTAGCGGTGACCATGGCTGTGATGCTGGTGATCACGCTCGTGCTGGGCGCGACGTTCCTCTGGGAAGCGCCGGTCTGGCTGGACGCAGATCAGGCGGTGAAGGAAGTCGTGAAGATGGAGGACGGCAGCATCCGTATCTACTATACGGACATTGTTCAGGGAATCAGCAGTGAGGACGACATGGCCGGAAACAGGGGTACGCTGTGCTGGAGCACATGGGGCAGGGTATACTTCGGGGAGCAGATGCCCCCTGACCCTTATGTTACGCCGGATGACGCGGGGGGAACCACAGCCTACAGCTGCTACGGTGACCCCACTTTGCCGGAAGAATTGCAGGAACTGGATGCCGCGCGGAACAATTATTGGTATATCAGCCCCAAGAATGGCAGGGCGGAGGTGCTTCTGCTGAAAGGGGAGGGGGACGTGGAAGCCCCTGAGGAGCCGCTTCTGACGGTCAGTCACAACGGGGCGATTTCCTGCGGCGTTCTTGCGGTCATGGCAATTATTTTGGCGATTCTGGCGTACCGTTTCAGAAAGCACCGGGGCGCCCCATGGCTGACCCATGGCGCCGCCCTTGCCGGGTGCGGGTGTGTGTCTCTTCTGGTCGTTTCCGGCGGGCAGTTTGTGGAGTTTTACGGCGACTACACGGCGCATGTGAGCAACGCCTGCATTTTGCTGATACCGATGTTCCTTACGGCGGTGTGCGCCATCCGTCTGCAAAAGCTGAAAGCGCAGGATAAGGGTTTATGAGGAAACACCCCGGAAGGACAGCCTTCCGGGATGTTCTGCGTTAACTTGTCAAAGAACCTCGTTCATTTTGTCCTCGACCTTCCATGCAAGGTCTTCGGCCTTATTGGCAGCCTTTGCCGCGACGCGCCGCACGGGATTCTGCCTGGGCATCATCAGAACCGCTACCGCACCCGCAGCAGCGCCAAGACCGGCGGAAAGCATCCATCCTTTTGCGTTCATAAATTCTCCCTCCCTTCACGGGTAGTATACCCCAAAGGAAAAAAATCAGGACTGGAAGGTTTTTATCTTTGCAGATGGAAAAAGTTGTGATACAATAAACAAAAAACATGCCGGAGGCGAGATTATGTCTATTGATATGTTACAGGAAAAGATTCGCAAGCTGAAGAATCCTTCCATGGTGGAGCTGATGCTGCCGCTGACCGACTTGCCGCCCCGGTATGCTCACGACGCTAAAGGGTACGGTGAATTCTGCCGGGACTTGCTCGGCGGGTTGAAAGGGATCATCCCGGCAGTTCGGCTGAGCTTCGGCGTGTTTGCCCTTTTGGGCGGCGAAGGATTGCAGGAGCTGGCGCAGACGCTGAACACCGCCCGGAACATGGGCTATTACACTGTGCTGGATGCGCCGGAACTGCTCAGCCCGACCGCCGCCCAGATAACGGCGGAAGCGTTTTTCGGCGGGGAAACCGACTATCCCTGTGACGGGCTGGTCGTTTCCGGATACTTGGGCAGCGATATCATCAAGCCCTTCCTGCCCGGGTGCCGAGAGGGGAAGAAGGACTTGTTCGTGGCAGCGCGCACCGGAAATAAATCCGCTCCGGAATTGCAGGATTTGCTCTGCGGCTCCCGGCTGGTGCATACGGTGGCTGTGGACTTGATAAACCGGTTCGCGCCGGAGGCGGTGGGAAAGCTGGGCTATTCCCGAATCGGCGCGCTGACGGCGGCAAGCTCTGCCGAAAGTCTGCGCAGTCTTCGCGGCAAGTATCCACGGGTGTTTTTCCTCGTGGACGGCTACGATTCCCCCAGTGCCAATGCCAAAAACTGCTCTTACGCCTTTGACAGGCTGGGGCACGGCGCGGTGGTGTGCGCGGGGGAGACGATCACCTGCGCATGGAAGCAGGCACAGTCCGACGGCGGGGATTTTCTGGAGCAGGCCGTGGCTGCCGCCGAAAGAATGAAGAAAAATCTGACGAGATATGTAACGATTCTTTAAGGAGGAAGGGCAATGCGTCGAACTGACCGGGAAGTGACCGACCCCGCCGAGATCACGGAGATGATAACCCGCTGCGAGGTGCTTCATCTGGCGCTGAACACGGACACAGTACCCTACATTCTCCCCGTGAACTTCGGAATGGAGCCGGACGGAATGACCCTGTACATCCACGGTGCGCGGGAGGGGACGAAGTATGCCCTGATAGAAAAGGACAACCGCGCCGGCTTTGAGCTGGACTGTACCCACTGTCTGGTTCTGGAAAATGGGGCGTGTTCCATCAACTACGAAAGTGTCATCGGCTGGGGCTATCTGGAGGACGTGACTGAGCCGGAGGAAAAGCGCCGGGCGCTGGATTTGATCATGAAGCAGTACCGGGGCGAGGACTTTCCGTACAGCACCGCCGCGATCCCCAAAACCCGTGTGCTTCGTCTGCGGGTGCAGGCGCGGACGGCGAAACGGAGACGCATGGGATAATATGTACCGGGGCGAACTGCCCCGGGGTGTTATCGGACACCAGCTGTACCCTGACGGGCGGCGGTGTTTTCCGTGATGTCGTCCATCCCGTCCAGAGGGCCGTTGCCGTTGTCGATGGTGGCGTTGGTAGAAGGCTCAACGCTGGGCATCGTGGTGGGCGCGGTGGTAGCCCGGGTCGTCTCAGTGGTCGCGGCGGTAGGCGTCGTGGTGGGAACGGTAGTGTTTCTGCTGGGGTCCTGGTTGGTGCAGCCGCAGCCGGTAAACAGCGCCGCGGTAAGGACGAGAACCAGTACGAGAATGGCATATTTTTTCATGTTTTTACCTCCAAATGAATCTTGCTTCAAACGTATTATTTCCCGTATGCCGGGGTTTACGCTGGTAATAATACCCAGTTTTCTGCAACTTTATAAGAGCAAACACTTTTTCTTCCGTTTCCTGCGAAGTGGACGTTTTCTTTATTTTCTTTTGCAAGTTAGCATATGATAACTCGCAAAATCGGATTTTCTGAAATTTTTTGTTGCTTTTTCTTGCATAGACATGTATAATGAATGGGAATCAAAAAATGAAGGAGAGTTCTGCGCTATGAAGAAGCTCGCTGCTAAGAAAAATGTGGAGTGCATGGCATGTCTGCAATGCGTCGCCGCCTGTTCCGAGGCGTTCTATAAGGAATTTGACGAGGAGAAGAGCTGTGTCCGCATCGTGGCCAAGGGTGCCGGCGCCAAGCCCAACACCTGCATTCAGTGCGGCAAGTGTATGCGTACCTGTGAGCACGAAGCCATCACCCAGAACCCCAAGACCGGCGTGTACATGATCAACAAGAAGAAGTGCGTCAGCTGCGGCAAGTGCGCCGAAGCCTGCCCCATGCACGTGATCGTGTTCGAGGAAGGCAGCCCCGCTTCCAAGTGCATTGCCTGCGGCATCTGCGTCAAAGCATGCCCTATGGAACTGCTGGAAATCGTGGAGAAATAAGTCAAGCAACCGGATGGGCAGCCTTTGGCTGCCCATCTTTCCATTTTTAAGAAAAGGCTAAAAATGAAAAACAGACTTGTAATCTCGGCGGCATCATGGTATAATGTTCCCTAGTGTATCTTCGACTACTATCCCTCAGGAGGAACAACATGAGCGGACGCTATGAAAGAAAAAAGCCACAGAACCAAAGTACGGGCGGCTGGAAGAAGACCATTCTGATCGTGGTTCTGGTTATTGTAGTTTTAATTGCTGCGCTGGTAGTTGCAGGTGTGGTGTATTACAACTCCATGCTCAATAAAATGAATCAGGTGCAGGTGCCAACCATCAGCCGAACCGAACCGACGACGGAGCCGGTGGAGACGACGGCTGCCACGGAAGCGACAGCCGCCACGGTGGAGACAACGGTTGCTACCGAGCCGCATGTTGCTTCCAGCGCGGACTATATCAATATTCTTTTGGTTGGTCAGGCTGCCCGTGAGGGAGAGGCTGAGCGGTTTGCCGATACCATGATCCTGTGTACGGTGAATACATACGAAAAAACCGTGACGCTGACCTCACTGCTCCGGGATACGCTGGTTCAGTATCCCAACTATACGGATACCAACGGAAAGAAGCACAGCGGCGGCAAGATCAAGCTTACCAGCATCTACCACAACGGCTACATCTGCACCAACAGCACGGCGGATGCCATGGGCCTGATGAATCAGACGCTGTATTCAAACTTCGGCATTGAAGTTGACTACGATGTGGAGATCGACTTTGACGCATTTATCAAGGCAATCAATCTGCTGGGCGGTATCAATGTTGAGCTGACCGCGGCGGAAGCTAACTATCTTAACGACTTCCATGACCGCTATTACTACGAGGTGAAGGAAGGCAAAAACTGGCTGGACGGCTCCACTGCCCTTGCCTATGTCCGTATGCGGAAGGCGGAGGGTGACGGCGAAAGCGACATCAAGCGTACCGCCCGTCAGCGTCAGTTTATGGAGGCATTGCTGGCCAAGGTCAAGAAGATGAGCCTTTCCGACGTGCAGAATCTGGCCAATGAGGTTTTGCCGCTGGTGTCCGTGAGCATGACCAATTCCCAGATCACGGATCTGCTTATGAAGATGCTGCCCATGCTGTCCGGTCTGGAAATCAAATCCAGCGGCACCTGCCCGGTGCGTGCCAGAGGCTACTCGTGGGGAGATATGGTGGACATCTACGGAGACGGTCAAATCCACAGTGTCATGCTGTACGATAAGGACAAGAACGTGGCCTACATGCGGGCGCTCACCGAGGGCGAGGGCGAGATCCCCGAGACGGTGCCGATTCAGGACTAAGTTGTAATGGAAGAATTGCGGGAAAGCGGTGCTTTCCCGCAATTTCTTTCTGCGGGGCATTTGTTACATAAATTTCATGTTTGTCATAATTGCAAACCGCCGGGGAATATGCTATACTGTACCATAGTTTACACCCGGAGGCGTTTATGACTGAGTTGACTGAATTCCAGCGGAAACTCTCCGCTTTACTGCCCGATGTGGAGCTTCGGTTTGAAGAAGCTCTGGCAAAGCATACCTCCTTTCGCATCGGCGGAGACGCCGAGGTAATGGCGTTTCCCAAAACCAGAATTGAACTGGCGGATATCCTGAAAGCCTGCGCCAAGCTGAACTGCAAATGTGCCATTCTGGGCGCGGGAACCAACGTGCTGGCGCCGGATGAGGGTGTCCGGGGGCTGGTGGTCTGCCTGAAGGATTGCCTTGGCGGCATGGAACGGCTGGACGAGACCCACATCCGGGTGATGGCGGGCGTGACCATGGCACGGGCGGCGGTGAACGCTGCGAACATGGGTCTCACCGGCATGGAATTCGCCCACGGCATACCGGGAACCGTCGGCGGCGGCGTGTATATGAACGCCGGGGCTTATGGTGGCGAGATTTGCCAGATCTGCGAAAGTGTTGAGGTCATGGATTTGGACGGCAATCTTTCCCGTCTGTCCAACGCCGAGATGGCCTTCTCCTATCGTCACAGTGCGCTGGAAAACCGGACGGGAATCGTGGTCAGCGCGGTTTTTGCCCTGAAAAGGGGAAATTCGGAAGAAATCTGGGCAAAAATGAAGGAGCTGATTGCCCGCCGCACCGCTTCCCAGCCGTTGGACGTTCCTTCGGCCGGTTCTGCATTCAAACGCCCGACGGGCGGTTATGCGGCGGCGCTGATCGAAGAAGCGGGACTGAAGGGCTATCAGGTAGGCGGCGCGGCGATCTCCGCGAAGCACGCCGGGTTTGCCGTCAATCTGGGCGGCGCGACGGCGGCGGATGTGAAGGCTCTGCTGTCCCAGGTGTCCGAGCAGGTCTATCAGAAAAGCGGCATCCGGTTGGAGCCGGAGGTTCGCATCTGGTAATGTATAGATAACATTAGGAAAGGTGGTCTCCCCATGGCAAGCTCTTTTTCCTCTGCCGCCAAGGCGGAGGTCTGCCGGATTTTGCCCCAGAAACATTGCTGCGCTCTGGCGGAGTGCTTCGGCGTCCTGCTGTTTGCCAACAATTTCTCCGCTGACGGTATTAAAATCATCACCGAAAGCCGGGATTTTGCCTATATTCTGCCGAAGTTGTTCAAAAAAGCGTTTGATCTGTCCTTCGACAGCTACCCCAGCCTTGCATCGCCGGGAAAGCTGGTGTTCCAGATATGGGACAGCGATAAAATCGAGACGATCATGGAAGCCTTCGGCTTTGACGCGCAGAACACACTGGCGCTCCATGTGAATCTGCCGGTGGTGGAGGAGGACTGCTGCAAGGCGTCGTTCCTCCGGGGGGCGTTCCTCGCCGGGGGAAGCGTCACCGACCCCGGGAAGGGCTATCATATGGAACTGGCGACCACCCACCAGAGCGTTGCCCGGGAGACGGATTCGCTGATGCGGGAGGTCATGGGCTTTTCCCCAAAGATGGCCGGCCGAAGCGGGGGACAGGTGCTGTATCTGAAGCACAGCGAGCTGATCTCCGATTTTCTCACGTTCCTCGGCGCACCGGTGGCGGCCATGGGCATTATGGAAGCCCGGCTGGAAAAGGAATTGAACAACAAGGTCAACCGCCGCTGCAACTGCGACGACGCCAACACCTCCAAGGTGGTGGAGGCCGCGCAGGAACAGCTTGCGGCAATTCGCATGATAAGAGAGACGGGCGCGATGGATAAATTGCCCGAAAAGCTCAGACGGGCAGCGATTGCGAGGGAGGAAAACCCCTCCGCGTCATTGTCCGAGCTGGCGGGAATGATGGAGCCGCCCATTACGAAGCCCGCCATGGGCAGCCGTATGCGGCGGTTGCTGGAGCTGGCGGAAGAGGTGAAGGCATGAGCTTTGTACATTTGCATGTCCATACAGAGTACAGCTTACTGGACGGCGCATGCCGCATTGACAGCATCATGGATCGGGTCAAGGAACTTGGGCAGACGGCCATTGCCATCACCGACCATGGCGTGATGTACGGCTGTATTGACTTTTATAAAGCCGCCAAAGCCGCCGGGATCAAGCCCATCATCGGCTGCGAGGTTTACGTCGCCCGACGGGGCATGGCCGACCGGGTCCACGGGATCGACAATGACCCCTACCATCTGGTACTGCTGTGTGAAAACCGAACGGGGTACGAGAACCTCTGCTATCTGGTGTCGGAAGCCTTTATCCACGGCTTTTACGGCAAGCCCAGAATCGACCTTCAGCTGCTCCAGCAGCACCACGAGGGGCTGATCGCCCTGTCCGCGTGTCTTGCCGGTGCCATTCCGCAGTATCTGATGGAAGAAGACTACGATTCCGCGAAGGAATACGCAAAAAAGATGTCCGGCATTTTCGGGGAGGGGAATTTCTTTCTGGAAATGCAGGATCACGGCATTCCGGAGCAGCGTCCGGTGAATCAGGGGGTGCAGCGCCTTGCCCGGGAGTTGGGACTGCCGTTGGTGGTGACCAACGACGCCCACTACCTGCGCAAAGAGGACGCAGAAATGCAGGACGTCCTGCTGTGCATCCAGACAGGCAAGACCGTGGACGACACCAACCGGATGAAATTCCAGACGCAGGAGTTCTACCTCAAGAGCGAGGGCGAGATGAAAGGGCTGTTCCCCGGCTGCGAGGAAGCCTTTGAAAACACCGTCCGCATTGCCGAGCGGTGCAATCTGGAATTTACCTTCCACGAATATCATCTGCCCTCTTACCCGGTGCCGGAGGGGTATACGGACGAGGAATATTTCCGTAAGCTGTGCGCTGAGGGCTTTGCCGAGCGGTATCCTGACGCGCCCGAAGCATACCGGGAGCGGCTGGAATATGAGATCGGCGTCATCAGTCGGATGGGTTATGTAAACTACTATCTCATCGTCTGGGACTTTATCCACTACGCCAAGGTCAACGGCATTCCCGTGGGGCCGGGACGCGGTTCCGGTGCGGCTTCCATTGTGGCATACTGTATGCACATCACGGAAGTCGACCCCATGAAGTATAACCTCATTTTCGAGCGGTTTCTCAACCCGGAACGGGTGAGTATGCCGGATTTCGATACGGATTTCAGCCCGGAGCGTCGGGGCGAGGTCATGGAATACGTCATGGAGAAATACGGCGCGGATCACGTCGCCCAGATCGTCACCTTTGGCACCATGGCCGCCCGGGGCGCCATCCGGGACGTTGGCCGGGCACTGAACTTCTCCTATGCGGAGACGGATGTGGTGGCCAAGCTGGTGCCCACCATGCCGCTCCACCTGACGCTGGCGGAGGCTATGAAGATTTCCCCCAAACTCAAGGAGATGTACGACGGCGACCAGCGGGTAAAAACGCTCATCGACACGGCTATGCGTCTGGAGGGAATGCCCCGGAACACGTCCACCCACGCCGCTGGCGTGGTCATCACGGCGCAGCCGGTCAATACCTATGTACCGCTGTCCCGGAACGACGATACCGTGGTCACCCAGTACACCATGACCACCATCGAAGAGTTGGGACTTCTGAAAATGGACTTTCTGGGTCTGCGGAACCTGTCGGTGATTCAGGACGCGGAAGCGCTGGCGCAGCAGGAAGACCCTGACTTTCAGATTGCAAAAGCACCGGACAACGACCCGGAGACCTTCGCCATGCTGGCTGAGGGCAAGACCCAGGGCGTTTTTCAGATGGAATCCACCGGCATGACCGGGGTGTGCGTCAGCATGAAGCCCACCTCCATCGAAGACCTGACAGCTATCGTGGCGCTCTACCGCCCCGGCCCTATGGAATCCATTCCCAAGTTCGTTGAAAATAAGTTCAACCCCGGGAAAGTGACTTACAAAACGCCCCTTCTGGAGCCAATTCTGAAGGTGACCTACGGCTGTATCGTCTATCAGGAGCAGGTCATTGAGATTTTCAGGACTCTGGGCGGCTACTCCATGGGTCAGGCGGACAATATCCGCCGGGCAATTTCCAAGAAAAAGCAGAAGATCATTGACGCCGAGCGGAAGACCTTCGTTTACGGCGACCGGGAACAGAAAATCGACGGCTGTATCGCTCGGGGCGTACCCGAGGCGGTGGCGCAGTCGATTTACGACGAAATCGTGGATTTCGCCAATTACGCCTTCAACAAGGCGCACGCGGTGTGCTATGCAGTGGTCGCCTACCAGACGGCCTACCTCAAGTGCCACTATCCAAGGCAGTACATGGCGGCGCTGATGACCTCCGTTCTGGATTCTGCCACCAAAATCTCCGGTTATATCGCCGAGTGCCGGGAGCTGGGAATCCCGGTTCTGCCGCCGGACATCAACCACTCCGAGGATTACTTCACCGTCGAGGGCGACGCCATCCGCTTCGGCCTCGGCGCGGTGAAAAACGTAGGCCGCGGTCTTATCCGTTCCATGGCGGCAAAACGGGCGGAGGGCGGCGCTTTCCGCTCTCTGGAAGATTTTCTGGAACGGATGGGGGAGGGCGAGCTGAACAAGCGCGCCGTGGAAAACTTCATCAAGTGCGGCGCGATGGACTGCTTCGGCTACCATCGCAGCGAGCTTCTGGCGGTATACGACCAGATGATGGACAGCGTGTCCGCCTCCCGGAAGAAGAATCTGGAAGGGCAGATGGGTCTGTTCGCCATGCTGGACGAGGACGACGAGGCGGGCAAGGTGCCGATCCCCAAGCTCAAGGAGCTTGACAAGGGGGAGCTTCTCTCCATGGAGAAGGAGACCACCGGCATCTACATTTCCGGCCATCCCATGGACGATTACCGGCCGTACCTGCGCAACACCCACGTTGTCCACATCGGCAGCCTTATGGAAGAGGACAACGGCTTTCAGGACGACCAGATCATCAGCGTTGCGGGTATTGTCCAGACCGTGAAAATGAAGACCACCCGGAACAATTCCATGATGGCGTATGTCACGGTGGAAGACGATACTGCGTCCATAGAGATGCTGGCATTTTCCAATGTGCTGGATCAGTACGGCGGCTACCTCCGGGAAAACAGCGCCGTGGTCATCACCGGGCGGCTGTCTCTTCGGGACGATAAAGAGCCGCAGATCGTCATCAACCGCGCCCGCCCCATTTCGGACTACGCCGACGGCAGCGCGCCGCCGGAGCAGCCGCAGAATGTGAATAAGAGCGGCACATTGTACCTTCGGCTTCCCGGGGAGGAAGGGATGCTGTATCCCAAGATCCGGTGCATTCTGAACATGTTCCCGGGGGACAGCACAGCGGTGCTTTACTTTGCGGACACAAGACGACGCCGGGGTACCCGGTGCTGCATCCGGGAAAGTATGCTTTCTGAGCTGAAAAATGTGCTCGGAGAAGCAAATGTTGTGCTGAAATAGCTTTTCTTTTAGAACATATTGTGGTATAATAATCAATCAAGAGGAGCTGATGCCGTGAAAAAGCGAATATGGCTGTTTCCGCTGCTTATCCTCGCGTCGCTTTTGCTGACCGGCTGCGCTTTGCAGACGGTGGATGAGATGTATGCGCTGCCAAAGCGCTCGAAGGAGTATGACAGCCTGCAATCCGCCATCGATTCCGCCATGTACGGCCTGAGCTATTCCGCGCCGGTCTCCGGAGAAAACCAGCAGACGGTGCAGATGGCAGATCTGGACGGCGACGGCGTGGAGGAATATATCGTCTTTGCCCAGGGAAACTCTGCCAACCCTTTGCAGGTGCTGATTTTCCGGCAGGAGGAGGACGGCACGTGCCGCCTGATGGAGGTCATCCAGAGCAATGGCTCCGCCTTTGAGCAGGTGGAATACGTGCAGATGGACAACGCCCCCGGCTACGAGCTGGTGGTCGGGCGGCAGCTCAGCGATCAGGTGCTGCGCAGTGTGTCGGTGTACTCCTTTTCCAGCGGCAGCGCCGAGCAGCTGATGATGGTGGGCTACTCCAAATTTATTACCTGCGACTTGAATGACGACGGATGCAGCGAGCTGATGGTCATTCTTCCCGGTGAATCGGAAACCGGGACAGGCTCTGCGGTGCTGTACCGGATGCAGGACGGCAATATTGAACGTTCGGTGGAGGTCAACGTGTCGGAGGACGCGACCCACATCCGGCGGATCACGGTGGGACGGCTGCTGGGCGGAACGCCCGCGGTGTTCGTCGCCAGCGCGGTGAATAACAGCGCCATCGTAACCGACGTATTTGCCTGGAGAAACGACCGCTTTTCCAATATTTCCTATTCCCGGGAGTCGGACACCAGCGTCCAGACCTTGCGGAACTATTACGTCTACGCCGAGGACATCGACGGCGACGGCGTGATGGAGCTTCCCAGCCTGATCACCATGAAGCGTGTCTTCCCGGAACAGGAGGGCAAGCAGAAGTTCCTCATCCGCTGGTTCGCCATGGACTTGGAGGGCAGGGAGATGGACAAGTTCTTTACCTTCCACAATTACTTAGGCGGCTGGTATATGCAGCTGGCGAGCAGCTGGGCGCCGCGGGTATCGGTGGAGCAGGAGGGCGGTAAGTATACGTTCTACGTGTGGGACGAGGATTACCGGCAGGCGCTGGACGTGTTTTCCATATACGCGCTCACCGGCGGAAGCCGGGAGGAAGACGCCACGGTGGACGGCCGGTTTGCCTTCTATCGGGCAGAGGGCGTGGTCTACGCCGCGAAGCTGGAGGCGAACGCGGCGGAATTCGGCATTACAGAGAATCAACTTATCAACAACTTCCATCTGATTCAGCAGGATTGGAAAACGGGAGAGACTTGAGGGGTGTCATATGAAAAAAGTATTGATTATGGAAGATGAACTGAATATCCGAAGCTTTGTGGTCATTAACCTGAAGCGGGCGGGGTACGACGCCATCGAGGCGGGGAACGGTCAGGAGGCGCTGGACGCCATCGCCCAGACCCCGGACATTGGCGTTGCCATTCTGGATATTATGGTGCCGGGGGACATGGACGGCTTTGAGGTCTGCCGCCGCATCCGCGCCTCCAACAAGCAGATGGGCATTATCATGCTCACTGCCCGTACCCAGGAGATGGACAAGGTCACCGGCCTGATGACCGGCGCGGACGACTATGTCACCAAGCCCTTTTCTCCCGCCGAGCTGACCGCCCGCATTGACGCGCTGTACCGCCGTATCGGCGGCGACAGCTCTGCCAGCTCCGAGCTGCTGACGCAGGGACCCTTCGTGATGAACACCCGCAACCACACGCTGGAAAAGAACGGGAACCGTATCCGCCTGACGCAGGTGGAGTACGCAATCCTGAAGCTGTTCATGCAGAATCCGGGCAGAGCGCTTTCCCGTGAGGACATTCTCTCTGCCGTCTGGGGACGGGATTACGAGGGCGAGCTGAAGATCGTGGACGTGAACATCCGCCGTCTCCGCCTGAAAATCGAGGACGATACTTCCAATCCCACCTATATCACCACGGTCTGGGGTCTGGGCTACAAGTGGGGCGCCTAACCCGGAATGAACATGAAGTCCATGAAAAAGACGGGCGGCCTGCGAAGACGCTGGCTGCTGAACACCGTCGGCGTTGTCTTCGCCCTGGGGCTGGTGTGCGTGATGGCGGTAACGGCGTCCTACGCCACCTACTACTACTCCAACATGCAGTCTGACATGGAAAACCGGGCGAAAACCACTACGGATTTTTTTGCCGACTATATCAATCAGGACTACGGCGACTACTACCAGTCCTGTATCACCTATGCCAAGACCTTTGAGGACAAGGGCAAAATTGAGCTGCAATTTATCAACAATCAGGGCAGTCTCGTGGCGTCCTCCTATGGCCCCTGGGCGGGGCCGTCTCCCAGCACGTCGGATATCTGGGACGCCATCAGCATCCGGGACAAAAGCTCCTACATCGGCCGCGACCCGGACACCGGAGAACGCATCATGGCGGTTTCCTGCCCCATGATCTATTCCAACGGCGAGGTCATCGGCGTACTGCGCTACGTGACCTCCACCCGGCTGGTGAACAGGCAGATCATTCTGGTGTGCTTGGTTTGCTGCTTTGTGCTGACGGTGGTGCTGGCGGTAGTGCTGCTCAGCAGCGGCTACTGCATCCGCTCCATCTTAAATCCTGTGGCGGAGATTACGGAAAAAGCCCAGAGAATCGCCTCCGGCAGCTACGGCGTCCAGATTCAGACGCCCTTCAAGGACGAGATCGGCGATCTGGCGGACACCATCAATGAAATGTCCACAAAAATCGCCCAGAACGAAAAAATGCAGGCGGAGTTCGTCTCCCAGCTGTCCCATGAGTTGCGCACCCCGCTGACCGTTATCAACGGATGGAGTGAGACGCTGCTGGCCGGAGACGACCTGAACGACGACACCCGGCAGGGCATGAAGATCATTTCCAGCGAGGCCAAGCGCCTGACGGAAATGGTCATGGATCTGCTGGACTTCACTCGGATGCAGGACGGCCGCATGACGCTGGCCGTGGAAATGACGGACATCCGGGGCGAATTCGAGGACACGGTGTATATGTACGGCGGCCGTCTGGCACAGGATGGCATTCAGCTGGTCTATCTGGACAACGACGAGGACATTCCGGAAATTCCCTGCGACCCCCAGCGGATGCGGCAGGTGTTCCTGAATCTTCTGGACAACGCCGCCAAGCATGGCGGCTCGGGCAAGCGTATTGAGGCATCCATGTCCTATGACGGCAAAGATGTGATCGTCTATATCCGGGACTTTGGCCCCGGCATTCCGGAGGACGAGCTGCCGCTGGTGAAGAAAAAATTCTACAAGGGCAGCTCCAGCGTCCGGGGCACGGGCATTGGCCTTGCGGTGTGCGACGAGATCGTGGAAATGCACGGCGGCACGCTGACGCTGGAAAACGCCGAGGGCGGCGGCACGCTGGTGACCATCCGTCTTCCGGCGGAACATTAAGGAGAAACCATGGCAAACAAAGAAACCGAGAACTGTGAAAAATTCAAGACCATGATCGGCGGTCAGGCACTGATCGAGGGCATCATGATGCGCGGCCCGGAGAAGGACGCTATCGTCATCCGGGGCAAGGACGGCTTGACCGTGGAGGTTTCGCCGCGGAAGCTGAACCAGCCCGGCTCATGGAAAAACTGGCCGTTTATCCGGGGCATTTTCAACTTCTTCGACGCGCAGATCGTGGGCGTGAAGGCGCTGCTAAGGTCTGCTGATCTGGCTCCCGACGAAATGCAGGAGGAGCCGTCCAAATTTGACAAGTGGCTGGAAAAGAAGCTGGGAAGCGAAGCTTTCCAGAAGGCCATCGTCGGCATTGCCGTGGCCATGGGACTGCTGCTTTCCATCGGCCTGTTTTTCCTGCTGCCCATGGTCATCGGCGGATTTTTTGACAAAATCATTACCAGTACGCTGCTTCTGAATCTGGTGGAGGGCGTCATCCGCATGGTGATCTTCATGGCCTATATGATTCTGGTGTCCCGGATGCCGGATATGAAGCGGGTGTTTTCCTACCACGGCGCGGAGCATAAGACCATCCGCTGCTACGAGGCGAGACTGCCCCTGACGGTGGAAAATGTGCGTAAGATGACCCGGCTGCACCCCCGGTGCGGCACCAGCTTCCTGCTGGTGGTCATGGTGATCTCCATTCTTGTGTTTTCCATCGCGTCGTCAGCGCTGCTAGCGATCTTCCCCGGATTGGAAACCATCCGCGGCACCTTCGGCTATCGGATGCTGATGATCGTCTTCAAGCTGCTGCTCCTGCCGGTGGTGGTGGGCATCACCTACGAGATCAACCGCTGGTGCGGAAGAAATGACAACGCTTTTACCCGGGCGCTTTCTGCGCCGGGCATGTGGATGCAGCATTTTACCACCAACGAGCCGGACGACTCCATGATTGAGGTGGGCATTGCGGCGGTACAGGCCGTGCTGCCGGAGAAGGAGGGTTCTGATCGTTGGTGAAGCAATACGGCCAGCTGTATCTGGACACCCGCCATGCGCTGCTGGAAACCGAGGACGCCCAGACGGCGGGGATGATGGCGCGGCAGCTGCTGTGCCATTTTTCCGGGAAAAGTCCGGAAGCCATTCTGGCAGACCGTGACCTGTATGCGTCGGAGCAAGTCTGCCGGGACATGAGCCGCGCCGTCCGGCGGCTGCTGGACGGGGAGCCGCTGGCCTATGTGCTGGGGGAGTGGGAGTTTTACGGCCTGCCCCTTCGGGTGACGCCGGATGTGCTGATTCCCCGGGACGATACCTGCGCCGTGGCCGAGCTTGCCATCCGCAAGGCGCTGTTTCTGGAGCAGGACCCCCGGATCTTGGATCTGTGCTGCGGTTCCGGCTGCATCGGCCTTGCCATTGCCAGCCGGGTCAAGGACGCGAAGGTGACGCTGGCAGATCTGAGCATGGAGGCCCTGGCCATCGCCAAGGAAAACACCGGCCTGAACCGTCTCGGCGGGCGGGTGCGGTGCGTTCAGGCGGACGCCACGAAGAAAGCCCCGGCATTTCTCGGGAAATATGATATGATCGTCTCCAACCCGCCCTACGTTACCGGGGCGGAAATGCAGGCGCTTCCCCACAGCGTCAGGGATTTTGAACCGGCAATGGCGCTTTACGGCGGGGAGGACGGTCTGGACTTCTACCGCGCCATCGTGGAGAACTACACGCCCGCGCTGAAGAAGGGCGGATTTGTCTGCTTCGAATTCGGCATGGGACAGGGAGACGATGTGTGCCGGATTCTGGAAGAAAATGGGTATACCATTCTGGAACGAACCAGAGATTATAATGACAGAGAACGTGCCGTGCTTGCCCAGTACGGCAGGAAGGAAGATTGATTATGGCTACAAAGAAAACGGTTTATGAAGCCCCCGCCCCCGCGTCGGACAAGAAAAAGGCATTGCAGACGGCCCTTGCCCAGATCGACAAGAACTTCGGCAAGGGTACGGTCATGCGTCTGGGCGACCGCCCGGAAATGAACGTGGAGGCCATCCCCACCGGCTCTCTGGCGCTGGATGCGGCGCTGGGTATCGGCGGCGTGCCCAAGGGCAGAATCATTGAGATTTACGGCCCCGAATCCTCCGGTAAGACCACGCTGGCGCTGCACATTCTGGCAGAAGCCCAGAAGCGGGGCGGCGAAGTGGCCTTCGTGGACGCGGAACACGCCCTTGACCCTGTGTATGCCGCCGCGCTGGGCGTGGATACGGACAATCTGCTGGTGTCCCAGCCCGATACCGGTGAGCAGGCGCTGGAGATTACCGACGCGCTGGTTCGCTCCGGCGCCGTGGATGCGGTGGTTGTGGACTCCGTGGCCGCGCTGGTTCCCAAGCAGGAAATCGAGGGCGAAATGGGCGATACCTTTGTCGGCTTGCAGGCGCGTCTGATGTCTCAGGCGCTGCGGAAGCTGGCAGGCACCATTGCCAAGACCAACTGTGTGGTCATCTTCATCAACCAGCTGCGTATGAAGATCGGCGTGATGTACGGCAACCCGGAGACCACCACCGGCGGCAACGCGCTGAAATTCTATTCCTCCGTCCGTCTGGACGTGCGCCGCATTGAGTCCATCAAAGAGGGCAATAACGTCATCGGCAACAAGACCCGCGTCAAGGTGGTCAAGAACAAGGTCGCGCCGCCTTTCCGGGAGGCCGTGTTTGAAATTCTCTACGGCAAGGGCATTTCCAAGTGGGGTGAGCTGGTGGATCTGGCGGTTCAGCTGGACATTATCCAGAAGAGCGGCAGCTGGTTCTCCATGGGCGACGAGCGCATCGGTCAGGGCGCGAACTCCGTGAAGGATTACCTTATCGCCAACCCCGACATCGCCGAGAAGGTGGAAGCCGAGGTGCGGGAGAACCTGTGGAAGCTGAACAACGGCGCACCCAAAGCCCCCGCCAAGGCCGCCGATAAAGCGGTAGCCGTCAGCGCCGACGATTTCGACGATGAAGGTTGAGTCCCTGAAAACGGCTCCGGACCGGGCAGGGCGCTATTGGGTGACCTTTGACGACGGCAGCAAAATGGGACTGTATCGCCAGACGGTGGAGGATTTCGCGCTCTATTCCGGTAAAGAGTTGGACGAGCAGGAGGCGGAAGCCCTCCGCACCGCCGCCGGGCAGATGTCTGCCAAAATGCGGGCAGTCCGCATTGTCTCCGCGGCCAGCGTTTCCCGCCGGGACTTGGAAGCCCGGCTGGTGCGCAAGGGGGAGAACCCCCAACAGGCCAAAGAAGCGGTTGCATGGATGGAAGACCTGCATCTGGTAGACGACCGGGCAACGGCGGAGCAGGTGGTCAGTTCCTGTATCTCCAAGGGCTACGGCTTGATGCGCGCCAAGCAGGCGCTCTACGAGAAGCGTATCCCCAAGGAATACTGGGACGAGGTGCTTGCGGACTATCCCGACCAGACGGAAAAAATCACGGCATTTCTGAAAAGCCGTCTGGACGCGGACTTCGATGAAAAGCAGGTCAGGCGTGCCGTGGACGCCCTGATCCGCCGGGGTCACAGTTACGGGACCATCCGGCGTGCGCTGGATGCGCTTTCCTTTGACACAGAAGATTTTCAGGAGGAATTCTGAATTATGGCAAATATTGGTTTTATCTCCCTCGGCTGCGCCAAGAATCAGGTGGACTGCGAGCGGATGATGTATCGGGTGCAGGAGGCTGGACATACCGTCAAGTCCGATGTGGTCGGCAGCGACGTGGTGGTCATCAACACCTGCGGCTTTATCGACTCGGCGAAATCCGAAGCCATCGACTACATTTTGCAGACCGCCGCCCTGAAGGCGGAGGGCCTGGTGGGCAAAATTCTGGTCACCGGCTGCCTGTCCCAGCGGTATCAGGGGGACATTCTGAAGGAAATGCCCGAGGTGGACGGCATTCTGGGTACCGGCAGCTACACGGAAATCGTTCCCGCCATCGAAAAGCTCCTGAATGGGGAGCAGGTGGTGGACTTCGGCTCCATCGACGCACCGGAAGTGGAAACGGGACGCATCATGACCACGGCGGGACACTACGCCTTTATCAAAATCGCCGAGGGCTGCGACAACCACTGCTCCTACTGCGTCATTCCCTCCCTTCGGGGCAAATACCGCAGCCGCCAGATGGACGACGTGCTTTACGAAGCCCGGATGCTGGCGGACAGCGGCGTGAAGGAGCTGATCGTGGTCGCGCAGGACACCAGCCGTTACGGCACAGACTTGCCCGGGCACAAGCGGCTCCTGCCGGAGCTTCTGCGGAAGCTCTGCGAGATCGACGGACTGCACTGGATTCGCGTCCACTACGTCTATCCCGACGAAATTGACGACGAATTCATTCAGGTCATGGCCTCCGAGCCGAAGATCGTCAAATATCTGGACATCCCCATCCAGCACTGCAACAGCAAAATCCTGAAGCTGATGAACCGCCGGGGCGACGGGGAGTTCCTGAAAGCCCTGTTCGCAAGGCTGAGAGCCGGGATTCCCGGACTGGTCATCCGCACCAGCCTGATCACCGGCCTGCCCGGTGAGGGGGAGGAAGAATTCGCCGAGCTGTGCGATTTCCTGCGGGAGGAACGTCTGGAGCGCGTCGGCGCGTTCGCGTTCTCGCCGGAGGAAGGCACCCCTGCCGCGCAGATGGAGCACGTGGACACGGACACCGCCGTCAAGCGGGCGGAGATCGTGGAAATGCTGCAATCGGAGATTATGGACGCCTACAACGCCGAAAAGCTGGGCAAGACCATGGAGGTTCTGGTGGACGGCTACGACGAGGAAAGCGGGCAGTTCTACGGCCGCACTTTTGCCGACTCCCCGGACATCGACGGCCGGGTCTGGATTGCGTCCGACGAGCCGGTTCACGAGGGCGATTTCGTCATGGTAAAAATTGACGGCTGCACCGACGGCGATCTGTGCGGCTACGTAGTGGAGGAAGAGGCATGACGCTGGCAAGTAAAATCACGCTGGTGAGGGTGGCAATGATCCCGGCGTTTATGGTGACCATGTACTTATCCGGCGGCGTGCCGGGGCTGTGGATGTACGTTTCCCTCGCAATTTTTATTGTTGCCAGCCTGACGGATTCTTTAGATGGCTATATCGCCCGGCATTACAATCAGGTCACGGATTTTGGAAAATTCCTTGACCCATTGGCTGACAAGCTGCTGGTGATCGCCGCCATGTGTATGTTCTGCCAGTGGGGCGTGTTTCCCGCGTGGGCGCTGATGATCGTGCTGACCCGGGAATTTGCCGTAACGGGACTGCGGCTGATCGCCGTCCAGAAGGGGCACGTGATCGCCGCCGGATGGAGCGGCAAAGTCAAGACCGCCAGCACCATGGTGGGGCTTTGCGTCATGATGGCGCTGCCCGGTGTGGCTGTGCTCAACTGGGTCGTTATCGGCATCATTGTCCTCACCACGGTTTACTCCGGCGTGGAATATTTTATCCAGAACTGGAAATGCCTGTGGAGCTGAAAAACGAAGCGCTGTCATCCCGCTGCGGCGGGATGACAGCATTTTTGTGAAAAAATAATCTGCCATGCAACATTTTGACCCATTGAATCGTTTCTTATCTGAGAGGAGGGGAAGGCAAATGCCTACTTTGCTGCGCACCAACAAAGAAATCATGGAAATCTATGACCGTCAGGTAGACACCGTTTACCGTGTCTGCTATGCATACATGAAAAACGCCCCGGAAGCAGAGGATATGACCCAGGAGACCTTCCTGCGGCTGATGTCCAACGGAAAGCCTTTTGCAGACCAACGCCACGAAAAGGCGCGGCTCATTATCACGGCGTCAAACCTCTGCAAGGACACCTTGAAAAAGTGGTGGCGAAAAAATGAGAACATAGACGATTACACGTCCCTGCCCCAGGAGCGGACGGAGACGGGAAACGACGTGCTGGACGCCATTCTGGCGCTGCCCCAGGACTACAAGGACGTCGTCTATCTGTACTACTACGAGGGATACACCACTGCGGAAATTGCTACCCATCAGAACTGTCCGGAAAGCACCGTCCGCAGCCGCCTGTCCCGGGCAAGAAAGCAGCTTATGACTATGTTAGGAGGTGCTGACAGATGAAAAGTCAAGTGATTTGTGACGCCTTGAACGCGGTCAACCCCACGCCTGCCCAGAGAGCCAGAATGCGCGCGGCTCTGGAAGCCTAGCTTCCCGCCGAAAAGCCCCATCGTCGGGGCGCGCATCAGCAGAAGGCATCGTCTCAGCGCTGGTGGACGATCATTCCCGCCGCCGCGGCGCTGTTTGCGGTGGTGCTGCTGGGCATTTTTGTCCTCGGACGGACGGATAAGACTCCGCCGTCCATGTCCAATGTCCCTACCGAGCCGCTGACGCTGGAAAGCCTCCAATCCTCGGCGAATTACAAGGCCAGCATGGAGATCAAGGACTACGTCCAGAGCTGCAACGCCACAGGCGATGTAGACGAGACCCTCTCCGAAGCCTACCGCGCCTATGGCTGCCGGAATACGGAAATGGCGCAGAAGGTGGACGAAATCTGCACGAAATACGGTCTGAACAAGGTCGGAGACGGAATTTCCCCGGATACCACCGAAGAAATGTTCACCGCACTGAATGTCAGAAGCATGGTCAGAGACTCCGGGAACGGGGACGTGACCACCAGCAATCCCAGCTATTCCGCCGACGGCAATTTTGAATTCTGGGGCGCGACCACGGTCAGCGGCGTAGACTACCCCATAGAATACCGGGTGTACCGCGCCATGAAGCAGACCCTCTCCACGGCCTATTGGGAAATCGAGAATACGAGCGATTACCAGTGGTCGAACTATGTCACCACCGCCGGGACGGATGTCCTCATTGCCGTGGGGCAGAACAATTCCCTCGTGCTGACGGACACCGGCGACTCCGTTGTCGTGATCGTTGTGATGAACGCCACGACGGGGGACACCCAGACGGGAAAGGCGACGCTGGAAGCCTTTGCCAACACCTTTGACCTGTCCCTCGCCCCGAGAACCCGGAACGCCCCCGCTGAAACCACCGCGCCAACCGAAAGCGGCACCGCGATTCCGGAAGCCTATCAGCCGGTTATCGCCAAATATGTCACCGCCCTGACGGAACACTGGGGCGGGGAGGCGTGCAGCAACGCGGACATCAGCATTCTGGTGAGCTACGCAACCTCCCCCAGCGAGTTGGGCTATGCGCTCCTTGATCTGGACAATGACGGCACGGATGAGCTTATCATCGCCAACGACGCCGAACGGCAGGTCATTTACGACCTGTATTCTCTGGTGGACGGCAAGCTGGTGCATGTGTTCACCGGCTGGGATCGGAATTCCTATGAGCTGCGGGAAGGCTACCGCATTCTGAACATCGGGTCGAACGGCGCGGCGTCCGCGGACTATGTGTACTGCCACCTGAGCAATGGGCAGCTGGTCACGGACAGCCTTATCCGGTTTGATGCGGCGACAGACCCGGATCACCCCTGGTTCCGGGGAACGGGCGAGAATGATCTTGCGCCGATCACCGACGAAAACTGGTCGGAGGACGAAATTTACAGTGCCGCCGCCAGCCTTCCCATTACAATTACACCATTCGCAGACGCCAGTGCCGGGAGTTATGAACCGGCACTGGCTGATTATGAAGGATATCTTTCCACCATCGACACAAGTTCCATAAAATACTACGCGCTTCGTGACCTGGATGGCGATGGACAGGACGAATTGCTGCTGTATAACTCGGGAGAAACGCTGACGAAGGTGGCCGCAATTCAAAATGGCACTGCGCAGGAGATTTTGTCCGGCAATGTGCTTGATCTTTGCGAAGGCAATGTTCTGGAAGCATGGGAAGGCGGTTCCGGCGCGGAACAGCGGACGTATTACCGGGTGGAAAACCACACAGCAGTTCCGTTTGAGTGCATTATTTATAATATCGATGAAAACCAATGCTACCGGGATAGTAATTACGACTTTTATGAAGAAAATCTGACGCCCATCACTGAGGAAGAGTATAATCGGGTCGTTAACACTTACCCCGGTATGTCCTTCTGGGATTGTAACCCAAAGCCGCTTGAGAAAATGAATTCCGCAGACAGCAGTGCGGCGGAAGATGCCCAGCTGTTGGCCAATTACGGGGGATATCTTTCCTCAATCGACACGTATTGGATAAAATACTACGCGCTTCGTGATCTGGACGGCGACGGGCAGGATGAACTGCTGCTGTTTAACAGGGACAAGACGCTTAGCAATGTGGCCGGCGTTCTAAACGGCACCGCGCGGGAAATTCTGAGCGGAAGTTCGCTTTATTTGTGTGCTGGAAATGTTCTGGAGTACTGGGGCGAGGGTTCCGGCGGAAGCGGCTGTACCTATTATCAGGTGGAAAACAAAACGGCTGTTCCGATAGAGAGTATTACTTACCGCGGCAATAATGACCAATGGTATCGGGACAGAGATTTTGACTTTATGAAAGAAGACCTGACACCCATCACGAATGAGGAATATCAGCGCATCGTGGACACCTATCCCCGCATGACCATGAGCGATTGCAACGCGAGGGCACTCCCAGAAATATAACCTGACGAAGGCGGGCGAAAGCGCCCGCCTTCGATTTTGACTGGATTTTTCCGTTTTGATGTGATATAATGTCCGCGCATTTCAACATACAAGCGAGGGAAAATCATGAACGATAAGGAAATTGGCGAGATCCGGCGGCATCTGCGGCGGGATCGCAGCAATATCACGGCCATTTACGGCTGCTATGTGAACGACAATAAGGAGGTCATCTCCGAGTTCCGCCAGAGTACCGGCATCATGCCGGAGAATGAGTCCGACAAATATTTTGCCCTTCTGCGCCGCTCCCTTTCCGGCGCCATCGGCAAGAATCTCATTGACATCACCTTCAAGACAAGTCAGGTGGCAGGCTCTCCGGAGCATAAAATGCTCATGGATTTGCGGGAGACCAAGCTGGCGGACGACGCGCTTCGCCGGGAATTCTGCCAGAAGATCATCGACACCGTCACCATTGAGGGCAATTACCTGATTCTGCTGTGCTGCGACAGCTACGACGTTCCCTTCAAGAGCAAGGACGGCGATTCTCAGGCGGACAATTCCGACGAGACCTACACCTTTATCCTCTGCGCCATCTGCCCCGTCAAGCAGACCAAGGCGAATCTTCACTACGTCCCGGAGGAAAAGCTGTTCCACGACGGCGCGATGAACCAGATGGTCTCCGCCCCCGCGCTGGGATTCCTGTTCCCGGCCTTTGACGACCGAGCGACCAACATCTATAACGCCCTGTACTACACCCACGACATTACGGCCTCTCAGGACGCGCTGATCGAGGCGGTGTTCAACACCCCGGTGCCCCAGCCCGCCGCCGAGCAGAAGAAGTCCTTCGAGGCGCTGCTCACCACGTCGTTGGGGGATGATTGCAGTCTGGACGTGGTGCAGACCGTTCACGACCAGCTGTGCCAGCGCATCGAGTTGCACAAGGAGAGCAAAGTGCCGGAGCCGCTGATGATTTCCAAGGAGGACGTGAAGGAGGTGCTGACCTCCTGCGGCGTTTCCCAGGAGCATCTGGCCAAATTCAGCGTGGACTACGACGAGACCTTCGGCTTCGAGGCCGACCTGCACCCCAAGAACATCATTGACAACAAGCATTTTGAGGTGAAGACCCCGGACGTGGTCATCAAGGTCGACCCCGCCAGAAGCGACCTGATCGAGACTCGCGTCATCGGCGGCGTGAAGTACATTCTGATCTCCGCCGACGAGAGCGTGGAGGTCAACGGCGTCAATATCAACATTGCCGATTCCGAAAAGGAAACGGCCAACGTCTGATTCATAAAGAATGCCCTGCACCGGAAGGTGCAGGGCAAACCTATGTAATTTACTTTTTGGAATTTTCCACGGCGCCGACGATGATATCGACACACTGGTCAATGCCGAGGACGCCGGAATTCAGGCAGATGTCATAATTCTGGGACTGACCCCAGGTGCGGCCGGTGTAGTGCTGATAGTTCACGCGGCGGCGCTTATCCTTCTCGTTCAGACGCGCCTCCGGGCTCTTGTCGGACTCACCGTACAGACGGACGATGCGGTCGGCGCGGAAGGCCATATCCGCAAAAATGAAGGTATGCAGCGCGTCGGGACGATCCTTCAGAATGTAGTCCGCGTTCCGGCCGACAATGACGCAGGGGCCTTTCTCCGCCAGCTGAAGAATCACGCTGCACTGGATATTCCACAGAAAATCGGCTGTGGACAGGCCATTCATCACGCCGGGGACGCCCTGCGGGGCGAAAGCGTAGGAAAACAGGCTGCTGCTGGGGGAATGCTCGCCGTGTTCCTCAACGAATTTTGGGGCGAAGCCGGATTCCAGGGCGACCTGATTGACCAGCTCCTTGTCATAGAAGGGAATGCCCAGACGCTCAGCGACCTTGTGGCCGACGGTGCGTCCGCCGGAACCAAATTCACGGCTGATGGTGATGATTTTCTTTTCCATAAAGAACCTCCTTCGGAGAATGCAGTGGCTTCTCCTACTCATATTATAGTAAAAATGCTGTCAAATGTCAAGAATTGGTTCGCTCATTTGGCAGAATTGCCGACGGTGCTACCTCAGAGCGGCTTGCTGCCACCGTATACCCGGTCAATTTCTTTCAAAATATCCGCATCGGCAGGGCAGAAAGTGAAATTTTTCGTTTCGCTGGGGTGAATCCAGCGCAGGGCGTTGTGTTCCATCGCCTGGGGGACGCCCTCGGAAATAACGCAGTGAAACAGCGTCAGGCGGATGAAAATGTCCGGGTATTTGTGTTCGACCTGCATGAACCGGTCGCGGACGTCCAGCTTGACGGCCAGTTCCTCCATGCACTCCCGCTGGAGCGCTTGGGGCAGTGCTTCGCCCGCTTCCACCTTGCCGCCGGGGAATTCCCAGAGCAGTCCACGCGCCTTGTTTTCCGGGCGCTGGCAGATCAGAAATTTGTCTTTGTCCCAGATCAGCCCCGCCACGACCTCGATTGCCTTTCTGCGGGTCAGAACCATGGCGGAAATGGGGGAGACGGAAACCGTTCCGGACACCGTTTCCATAGTTCCCGTTCCGGCGCGGCCGTCCCGGATGTTCACGTTCCAATGTCCATCCGGCAGGGAAACGGAGACGGGCTGGGCGTCGGCGTTGAAGACGGCGAAAATCTCTCCCTCCGGCTCGTCGATACGGAACGCCACACAGTGTTCATTTTCACAGTACACCGGGTGGACACAGCGCTGAACATCCTCCCGTGTGGACAGATGAAGTGCCCCGTGGGCTTTCCGGAACGCAATCAAGCCCTTATAGTAGCTGAGAACATCCTGATACTCCGGCTTGTCCAGAGTCGCCCATTTCAGGGAATTGACGCTGTCCGGGGAGCGATAGCTGTTGTCGTCAAAGCCGCCGTGCTTCCCGGGCTTGGTGCGGAGCATTTCCTCACCGGCTTGCAGGAAGGGGACGCCCTGGGACAGCATATAAAACGCGGCGGCGAGGTTGTTCATCCGAATCCGGGATTCAACGGGCGCGTCCGGGGCGGTGAGGGCAATACGGTCAAAGAGGGTGGTATTGTCGTGGCAGGAGGCGTAGTTCACGCACTGGTCTGGCTGAGCCGCCCATAACGGCATTCCCATGAAGCAGGCTTCCAGCGCTTCTTTGGACACGACCGCCCCGGCGACGAACCCCGGCGCGGTGCTTTCAAAGGTAGTCCCGCGAAGCAGGTCGCGGATGGTGTCGCTGAAAAAGCCGAAGCCGGGAACCATCGCGGAATTGGTCTGCACCGCCAGCCGGACACCGGGCTTGGTCAGCTCGGTCTTCATATCCCAGCCCTCACCGTAGAAAATCACGTTGGGGTGCTTTTGATGGACGGCGGCCATGATCTCGTTGATGGTCACGGTGTCGATCAGACTGGCGATATCGAAGCGGAAGCCGTCCATGTGGTATTCGTCCGCCCAATAGCAGACGGAATCCACGATGTACTTGCGCACCATGCTCCGCTCGGAAGCGGTGTCGTTGCCGCAGAAGGAGCCGTTGGAGTATTTGCCGTCACTGCTGATGCGGCTGAAATAGCCGGGGACGATCTGGTTGATGCAGAACGCCCCTGCGTCATACACGTGGTTGTATACTACGTCCATGACCACACTCAGGCCGTTGTCGTGGAGCGCCTTGACCATCTGCTTCACCTCCGCCACACGGACAGCGCCGTGAAACGGGTCGGTGGCGTAAGACCCTTCGGGGACGTTGTAATTCACCGGGTCGTAGCCCCAGTTGTATTGGGGATGGCGGCGGCTTTCGTCGGTGAAGCCGAAGTCATACATCGGCAGGAGGTGGACATGGGTGACGCCCAGCGCCTTGATGTGGTCAAGACCGGTGGGGTGGCCGCCCCGGGTCTTTGTGCCGGTTTCGGTCAGCCCCAGAAATTTGCCCTTGTTCGCAATATGGGCGCTGGGGTCGGAGGACAGGTCGCGGACGTGCAGCTCGTAAATTACGGCGTCGGTGATGGACTTACCGGCGTGGGGGTCTGCATCGGTGTCCCACTGCGGGGGATTGACGGAAGCCAAGTCCAGAATCATCCCCCGGCAGCCGATGACGCCGGTGGTTCTTGCATAGGGGTCGCAGACTTCCCGGGTCTGGCCGTCCACGGTGACGACGTAAGTGTAGTAAATGCCGTTCAGGTTTCCGAACCGTTCCGCCGTCCATGTGCCGCAGACGTCGGGCTGCATCCGAAGCTGGGCAAGAAGGTCGTCGGCACCCGGGTCGCCGCTGCGGTACAGGCGGATGGAAACGGCCCCGGCAGTGGGCGCCCACAGGCGGAAAGCGGTCTTTTCCGGCGTCCAGAATGCGCCTAAATTACCGGAATAGGTGTATTTTTCTTCAAATTCCTGAGAAGAATATTGTTCATACATAGTAGCGGATGCTCCTTATTTTTGCCGGTAAACCGGAAATCGTTTCCTAAAGTATAGCACAGTCCGCGGGGGAAGTAAAGAAGAAGGCGTGATTGTAAAGAAGCTTTACAATTTCCCGGTAACAAATTTTACATAGATTGGATAAAGTAAAAAGGAAACAGAAATGATAAAGAAAGAAGGTATCCCGGCGGGATACCACAGGAGGAAAAATATGACTTACGAACAGGTGAAACAGGACGAAGCGGTCAGGGTGTACATCGATCAGGCGGATGCATCGCTGAAAGCCCTTGGATTTACGGAACACAGCTTCCAGCATGTGACACGGGTCGCTCAGACGGCCGGATGGATTCTGGAAACGCTGGGCTATCCGGAGAGAACCGTGGAGCTGGTGAAGATCGCCGGATATCTCCACGATATCGGCAACGTTGTGAACCGGGTCGATCACAGCCAGAGCGGCGCGGTGATGGCGTTCCGCATCCTTGACAGAATGAACTTTCCGCCGGAGGAAATTGCCGCCATTGTCACGGCCATCGGCAACCACGACGAAGGCACCGGCCAGCCGGTGAGCGCCTTCGCGGCAGCGCTGATTCTGGCGGACAAATCCGACGTTCGCCGTTCCAGAGTGCGGGACAAGGCCACCGTGGCGCTGGACATCCACGACCGGGTGAACTACTCCGTAACGGACTGCCATCTGGAATTTGATGAAGCACACACCAGCATCCGTCTGATTCTGACGGTGGATACGGAGCTTGGGTCCGTGATGGAGTATCTGGAAATTTTCATGAAGCGGATGCTTCTGTGCCAGAAGGCGGCGCAGGCGTTGGGACTGACCTTCCATCTGGTAATCAACGGGCAGCTGTTGGTATAATATTTCTGCCCGGCGTCGATTCGACGCCGGGCAGTTTTAGCCATCATACTATTTCTCGATAAAATGGTTAACACCATTTTATCCTGCGAATCCTTCGCAGGCCGCCGGTAGCGGCGAGAAATGTATGGACTTACGTTTTTTGCGGCTACGCCGCTGGCTGCTGAAACAGCAGCCAAATAAAACGGTTAAGAACCGTTTTATTGAAAACTAGTATCAAAGCTGAGAAATGCAGTCACGGATGCGCGCCACGGTGCGGTCGTAGCCCAGAATCTGCATAATGGTGTACAGGTCGGGGCTGTCGGTCTTCCCGGTGACGGCCTGCCGCAGGAAGGTGGAAACGTCGGCCACGGTGCCGGGGAAAGCGGCGGGGTCAGCCTTGTAGGCTTTCATATCCGTGGTGAAGCCGATGGCCTCGGTGATCTCCTTGACCTTGGCAAACCACGCGGCGGAGTCGTCGGCAAAGTCGTAGACGTTCAGGAAGCGCTCCAGCACGTCCCGGATGACGGCCTTGGAGAATGTTTCGTCCCAGACGGGCGCTTCCAGATATTCGTCGTAGAAGAATCCCATGTAGGGCTTGGCGTCCTTCCAGACAGCCAGGTCTTTTCTCGGCTTCTTGCCGCCCCGGCCGATGGCGAGAATCCGCTTCGCGTAGTCCGGGTCAGCCTCCAGCTTCGCGGCAAAGTCGGTGTCGAACTCCTTCGCCCAATCCAACAGCTGGGCATACACGTCCTCCGCACTCATGCGGGAAATGACGTTTTTCGACACATCCACCAGCTTGGCGTAATCGAACAGGCTGCCGGCGGGGTTCAGCTTCTTGGGGCTGAACTTGAAGGATTCAATGTCCGCATCGGGGTTCGCCCGCCGCCAGTCCTCAAAATTGGAGTTCAGCACGGTCATGATATATTCCCGCACGGAGGGGATGGGGAAGCCCTCGGCCTTGTAGTAGGTCAGCGCCAGTTCAGGGTCCTTGCGCTTGGAAAGCTTGCGCTTGGAGCTGCCGTCCATCTTCATCAGCGGCCCGATGTGAACATACTTGGGCAGCTTGAAGCCCAGCGCCTGAAACAGCTGAATGTGGAAGGGCAGGCTGGGCAGCCACTCGTCACCCCGGACGACGTGGGTGGTGCGCATGAGGTGATCGTCCACGGCGTGGGCAAAGTGATAGGTGGGAATGCCATCGGATTTAAGGAGCACGTGATCGACGTTGTTCTCTGTGATGGTCAGCTTGCCCTTTACCAGATCGTCGAATTTGAACTGGCGGTCAATGCTGCCCTCGGAACGGAACCGCAGGACCCAAGGATTTTCGGCGGCCAGCTGCGCCTGAATATCCTCCATGGAACGGTCGCGCCAGACGGCGTATTTGCCGTAGTAGCCGGTGGTCTCCTTGTTCGCTTCCTGTTTTTCCCGAAGGGCGGACAGCTCGTCCTCTGTGCAGAAGCAGGGGTAGGCTTTGCCCTCGGACACCAGCTTTTTGGCATAAACGTGGTAAATTGCGGCTCTCTGACGCTGACGGTAGGGGCCATAAGCGCCGTCATCGCCGTCCACGGTGGCACCTTCGTCAAAGTTGATGTTGTAGAATTTCAGGGTGTTGATCAGCACCTCCACCGCACCGGGAATCTCCCGCTTGGCATCGGTGTCCTCTACCCGGAGGTACAGCACGCCGCCGGACTGGTGGGTCATCCGCTCCGAAATCGTACCCTGCACCAGATTGCCCAGATGGACAAATCCGGTAGGGGAGGGAGCCATTCGGGAAACCACCGCGCCCTCGGGAAGATTGCGCTGGGGGAACCGGGCTTCCAACTGCTCGGGAGTTTCGGTCACGTCGGGAAAAAGCAATTCGGCAAGCGCCTGATAATCCATAGTCAACTACCTCTTTTTCTTGGGAAACTTTGATGAAATCGTCTTCGGCTGGCAAGCGAATCTTTTGCCCCATCCGCGCAGTTCTGAAAGCGGGAAATACATACAGTATTCCTCCGCTTTCAGAACTTTCGGCTGAGCCAAAATCTTCTGCTGCCAGCTCTCGCCGATTTCACCAGAGCTTCCCTTGTTTTCTGGGATAAAGTATAGCATAGGGCGGGGGAGAAATCAAGTACGCACCGAAGCGAGAAATTGCTTTCATTCGCAGTAAAATACCCCCTTGCGGAACCTCTCGGGCTGTGCTAGAATAGCACTATAGATTTGAAAAAAGGAATGTGACGACCATGAGTGAGGTTATTACCGAAACTGCTGCACCGAAAAAGAGAATGCTCTCCGGCATCAAGCCCTCCGGAGATCTGACACTGGGTTCTTACTTAGGCGCAGTGAAAAACTGGGCGGAACGCGCCAACGACTATGACTGCTTCTATTTCATGGCAGACCTCCATGCCATCACCGTGCGTCAGAATCCGGCTGACCTGCGCAGACGGACGCTGGAGCAGCTGGCACAGTACATCGCCTGCGGCCTTGACCCGGAAAAGAACACCCTGTTTATCCAGAGCCATGTCCACCAGCACGCGGAGCTGGGCTGGGTGCTGGACTGCTACTCCATGTTCGGCGAGCTGAGCCGCATGACCCAGTTCAAGGACAAGTCCGCCAAGAATGCGGACAACATCAACGGCGGTTTGTTCACCTATCCCGCTCTGATGGCGGCGGACATTTTGCTGTACCAGCCCGATCTGGTGCCTGTGGGCGAGGATCAGAAGCAGCACGTGGAGCTGTGCCATACCATCGCCCGCCGGTTCAACGGCATTTACGGCGACGTGTTCAAGCTGCCGGAACCTTTTGTCCCCAAGGTCGGCGCGCGGATCATGAGCCTGACCAATCCCACCGCCAAGATGTCCAAGTCCGAGAATGAGGACACCGGGCGCATTCTGCTGATGGACACCCCCGAGACCATCATGCGCCAGTTCAAGCGCGCCATCACCGACTCCGACACGGAGAACTGCGTCCGCTTCGACCGGGAGAACAAGCCCGGCGTCGCCAACCTGATGACCATTTACTCCGCCGTCACCGGCAAGACGTTTGATCAGATCGAGACGGAATTTGCGGGCTGCGGCTACGGCAAGTTCAAGCCCGCCGTGGGCGAAGCAGTCGTGGAGACCCTGCGTCCCATCCGGGAGGAAGCGACCCGCCTGATGAAGGACAAGGGCTATCTGGAAAGCGTCTACAAGGCCGGTGCCGAGAAGGCGGGTTATGTTGCCGAGAAGACCCTGCGGAAGGTCTACAAGAAAGTGGGCTTTGTGGCAAGATAATGGCTGACGAGAAAATGACCCAGGAACCGGACATCTACGACCGGGAGGATCAGTGCCGCAAGGCCATCCGCACGGTTGGGAAGGCTGTTTTCATGCGGCTGCTTGTGACCGCACTGCTGATTTTTGTCCTGATCGGCAATGGAATGCAGGGCTGGGTCATCGGTCTGATCGTGTTTGTTCTGATCATCAATCTGACCGGAATGCTGCCGCTGGTGCAGGAACTGCGCAAGCAAAGAAAGCTGCTGAAGGAAATCCTCGACGAAGAGGAATAAGATTTACCCCGTAAGCCAACGCTTACGGGGTATTTTCTGTCATTGCGGCATAGTCCGGCAGGCCGTAGCCCCGGATGTGAATTTCTCCCAGAGGAATGACGCGGTAGGCAACGGCGTCGTCCCGGTTGCCCTCGATGACCTTCACAAACGGCCACTTCGTCCCGACTACGATCCCCACATGGTCAGCCCAGCCGGTGCAGTCGCCGGGGTGCTTTTCGTCCCAGTCGTAGAAGATGATATCGCCGGGGAGGGGCGTATAGTTGTCGTCCTCCTGCCAGCAGTCCAGTTCTCCGAACAGGCCGATGAGACGTTCACAGCTGCATTCTGTGGGAATGATGTCCGTCAGGCCGCAGCGGATGGAAACGGCGCTGACGAAGGTAGCGCACCAGCTGTCGGTGTACTGCACGGTGTAGTTCTGCGCCCGCGGCTCGTGAGCGTTGTACTGATCGATAATGGCTTCGTGACTGCCGTCTGATTCCCGGCAGCCGAGGTAGCTTTCGGCGGTTTGAACGACCTGCATCCGAAGTGCCGCTTCGCTGCCTGAGATCTTCCGGTAAAATCCCCACGGCTCCAGCGCATAGTGGGCGGCAATGGCCGCAGCGAACAGCAGAAGCACAAGAATGGGGAGAATGGTGTCTGATTTCGGCTTGCTTTTGGTAATCACGTCGAATCCTCCTGCAATAGAGTGTTCACCATTCTACCACAATATTCTCTTTTCCGCAACAAAAAATACGCCGGATTCGTCTCAACGCGACGAAAACCGGCGTATTTGCGCTATAAGAAAAGATACAGTCCCAGCGTCAGCAGCGCGAAATTCTGGTCTTCCTCGCCGTTGCCGGACATGAGCAAAAGCAGCAGCACGACCATCAGGTCTTCCATGCAGAAATCCTTTGGCAGAAGCTGGTGCAGAAAATTGCCGATACCCAGAAAGGAATCCTGAGGCGGCTGCTGGGGCGGTTTTCGCCGGGGCGGAGGTGGGGGAGCGGGACGCTCCTGCCTGCGCTGATGGGAACAGGGCGGATTTTTCTGGCAGGGCGGCTTTCCCTGCGGCTCCGGCGGCGGGCAGAAATCGGGATTCCGGCGGGGTGGCTCCTGTCGGGGTGGTTCCGGCCGGGGCGGCGGGGCGGACTGGGGGACGTCTGCCGGCCGGCGGCGATAGCTGCCGTCGGGTTGGGGAATATAGCGGTTGTACATTCCTTGTCACCTCCCGGTCAGCATATCCAGCCCCCCGGCATTGAGAAACGCCGAGGCAAGCCGTGCCATTTTTGCCGCGCGCATGGCTTTTTCCAGCTTGGCAGAGCGCTCCCGGCTTATGTAGGGGGAGAGCGCCCGAAGCAGCGCCTGCTGATTCTTGTCAATGCCGGATTGGCGGGTCATCCCGGCGAGCTTCTGCATGACGGAAAAATCCGGAAGCGCCGGAGGGGCAGGCTCCGGCGGCTGTTCCGGCCTACCCTGAGGTTCCGGCGGCGGACTCATAGCCTGAGCCATGGACATGATCTGCTGCATCATCTGGGGGTTGCTCAGGATGGCCCCCAGCTTTTCCTCCATCTCGCTCATTTGCCGCCTTCCACTTGGGACAGCAGCTTTTTCGCCTCCGGGGTCGCGAGAAACGCGGAGATGGTTTTCTGCGCTCGGTCGTAATTCCCGGCGGCCGCGTCTGCCATGGCGCTGTTGATTTCATTTGAGTTAAGCTGCTGAAGCGACGCAAGCAGCTGCTGCCCTGCGGGGGACTGGACGAAGCGCATGATCTGCGCAAGCTCCTGTGAATTGGGTGTCGGTTGCATAGGCTTACCTCCATGGGCTGGTGAAACTTCTGCTATAGCATATGCGTCCGTTGGAAAAAATGTACACAAAAATCAGCCGCCTTTTTTAACGAAAACACATAGCAAAACCTGCCAATGTATGATATAATCCCAGAAAGACAAAATAAAGGC
>ERZ1673730.581-NODE-581-length-43223-cov-14.093750_pt1 | contig 43223 bp, 25 predicted proteins | sample MGYA00580200_ERZ1673730 | MGnify/ENA primary metagenome ERZ1673730 (study PRJEB41218, sample SAMN15661761) | gut metagenome | host: Homo sapiens | place: Canada: London | collected 2015-08-20/2019-03-30 | study: EMG produced TPA metagenomics assembly of...
CTATCGAAAGAATGCTCTTCGGCGAATTGTTGAATGTAGGTATCATGGCATGAAATTATTAACCCCTTTAGGCTTGCTGGGATTAATCGGCGTTGTCGCATTAATCATTATTTATCTGATAAGGCCGAACTACCAGCAAAAATATATTTCCAGCACTTATATCTGGAAATTAAGTCTGAAATACAAAAAGAAGAGAGTTCCTATAAGCAAGCTGAGGAACATCTTGATTATTATCTGTCAGATTCTTGCGTTGGTGACGTGCGCGCTTATTCTCGCGCAACCCAACGAAGTGCTCAAAGCGCAGGCCGATTACGTCGAAGTCATAGCGATTATCGACTCTTCGGCAAGTATGCGCGCCGAGACAAACGGCGAAACACGGTTTGAGAGAGCCGTTGACTTAGCAAGAGTCAAAGGCAACGAAGTTTTGAATGACGGCGGAGTGGTTTCGGTAATCATTGCCGACTCAAAGCCGCACTTTTTGTTGGAAAGAGTAAATTCCCAAGGTCTGACGATTTTCGACAATACTATGGACGACATCTATTTTGACGAAGCCGCTTGTTCTTACGGCACTTCGGATGTTGACGGCGCCATGGCAATGTGCGAGAGCGTGCTCTCCGATAACCCCGCCGCAGAGGTTTGGCTGTATACGGATGTGCTGTATTCAAACGTGCCTCCGCGCGTGAATGTAGTGAACGTAGCCGATGCGGACGAATGGAACGCGGCGATTTTGAATGCGCGCGCCGTTCTCGAAGACAGTAACTATTACGCTTTTTATATCGACGTTGCGGTTTACGGCGCCGAAAAGCGTATTACCGTCGAAATGGACGTAAACGGTGTAAATGCCAGAGACTCTCAATCCGCAGGTCTTACCCAAAAGTTTTCGACGACAGTCACCTGCACACGCGACAAAACAAAGACGGTGGTTTTCAAATATCTTGCGGACGGCGAAGAACAGCCGACGCAATCGGAAAATACCGAATACATATTTATCGGTGAAGCTCAAAAAATTTATTCGTATCAATCGGTGCATATTTCCCTTAATTTGGGTACGGAAAGCGACTCCTTTATAAACGACAACAGCTTTGAAATTTTCGGCGGTCAAAAAGAGGTTCTTAAAATTCAGTACACAAGCAGCTCGGCAAACACGTTTTTCAATGCTGCTTTCTTCGTGTTGCAGGACAATCTTAAAGACCGTTGGGATATTCAGTTGACCGAAGTCAAGGACGGCAATTACGCTCTGAGCGGATTCGACCTTTATCTTTTTGAACACATTATGCCCGAAAGTATGCCCGAAGACGGCGTAGTTTGGCTTGTAGACCCGATAGGGGGTTCGCCTGCCGGCGCGGGCTTCGGCGTGACAGGTGTGTATAATTTTGAAAAGCCTGTTCCCCTTTCGGCGGGAGACGAGCACGCGATAACCGAAAATATCAGACCTGACAAAATTACGGTCAGCAGGTATTGCGTCATCTCGCAGCGCGACTCGGCTTACAAGGTTTTGATGAGCGTGGACAACAAGCCTGCGCTTATGGTAAAGGAGACCTCCGACGCCAAGGTCGTGGTTATGGCTTTTTCCGTCCATTACTCCGACTACGTAATACGTTACGATTTTCAATTGATGGTAAACAACATATTCAGGTACTTTTTCCCGACTACGGTCTCAGGCAACTCGTTTGAGGTAGGCAGCGCCATTTCTCTCAACGGCAGAGGGCAACAGCTTTCAGTCTTGTATAACAACAAGAAGCTGGAAACCTTGACCAAATTGCCCGGGACTTTCAGCGCGAATGTACCCGGTAAATATCAGATAGAACAGACTACCGATTTCGAGAAGGATATAACAACTGATATTTATGTGAAAATTCCTTCGACCGAAAGCAATATCAAGGATTCCCGCAACAGTATGGTAAACCCGTACAAGATTGAGGATGAAAACGATTATTACTACGACTTGCTGATTTATATTGCGGCTGCGCTTGTGGCATTCCTGTTCATCGAGTGGGTGCTGCATATCAAAGAAGAGGCGTAAAGGAGAGAAAGGTATGCATGATTTTCAAATAGTTTTTTCTCATCCATGGCTTCTTTTGCTGTTGATTCCAGCGTTGGCGCTTACGCTGATTCCGTATTTCATGCTGTCAAAGAAGTACAGACGGACGAGAAACCGCATTACTTCAATGGTGTTGCATATGTGCGTAATGGTTCTTGCCATTTCCGTGCTTTCGGGGATTAGGTTTGATTACAAGCTTTCCAACGACCAGAATGAAATTTTGTTTGTCGTGGACGTTTCCGACTCGCAGGAGGAGTCGTTTGTAGAAAGAGACCAGTTTTTGAAAACAGCTTTGGACAAGGTCAGCTACGACGGCTTTAAAGTAGGCATAGTTACTTTCGGATTCGACTCCAAATACGTCGTTCCCTTGACGACAAATGTCGACAGGGTATACGAGGCTTACAGGGACAGCAAAGAGATGCCCGACACAAGCGCGTCCGACATGGCAGCCGCGCTAAGATATGCCCGCACTCTTTTCCAATATCCCGAAACCGCCAAAATCATACTTGTTTCCGACGGAAAGGAAACGGATGAAGACGTGCTAAACGTCATAGGTCAGATTACCGGACAGGGCACAAGGCTTGACACAGTGCACGTGTCTTCCGATTTTGACGAAAGCGACATTCAGATTTTGGATGTGCAGTTTCCCGATTATCAGCTCAGCGTCGAACAGAATTTTACGATAAACGTCACTTTGCTCACCAACTCAACGGTTACCGCACAGTTGAAGCTTACCGACAACGACGTGGAGTGCGCAACACAGACAATCGAACTGTCGCCCGGTATACATACGGTTGCTTTAAACCACTCGTTTGATACTGACGGACTTCACAAAATGGGCTTTTCCATCGACGAGTTTTCACAGTCCTACGAGGACGGAATTATTCAGAACAATGTCTATAATACTTATTTCAATTTGCAGGTATTCGACAAAATTCTGATTTTGGAAAGAAACGGCGGAGAATCGGACGCTTTGGTCAACCTTTTGACCGAAGAAGGCGAATTTGACGTCACCGTACTCAACGTATACGATTCGGAGGAAATTCCGACTACGGTTGACGAACTGCGTCAGTTCGACCAGGTTATTCTCAACAATATTTCCAACTACGATTTGGGCGCGCGCGTCGTGGGAGGCGTAAGAAACGACAATATGCCCGAAAACTTCGTCGAAATGCTGGACGAATACGTAGAGACTTACGGCGGAGGAATGCTTACCGTAGGCGGCAAGGACGGAGAAAATGCAAACGCGTACAACAGAACGGATATGTACGGAAGCCTGTATCAGCAAATGCTTCCCGTTCAGGCAATAAATTACACCCCGTCGCTTGGAGTTATATTTATTATCGACGTTTCAGGTTCGATGTCGGGAGAGGCTCTCGAAATCGCAAAAACGGCGGCGTCCAGTGCGATGGGTGCGCTTTCCGAAAGAGACTACATAGGAATCATGACTTTGTCGGACGATTACGAAATGATTTTGCCTCTCACGCCCCGTCCGCAGGAAAGCAAGATTTATTCCGCAATCAACAATATTTCTATCGGCGGCGGCACTACGTTCCCCGGAGCAATAGAGCGCGCGGGACAGATTTTGAGAAGTTTTCAGGATGTTGAAAGACGTCATATGGTTCTTGTTTCGGACGCGTTGGTAGGTAACGACCAGACGGTGCAATACGAACAGTTAATCAAGGACTACTACGAAAAAGACGGCATCACCTTCTCGTTTTTGGGTATAGGAGTGAGTGCGGACTTCGTATATAAGCCCGGAGAGACCACTATCGACGACCCGGCTTTGAACGGAGAAAGTTTGTCTGCTTACAGAAAAATGGTGCGCGCCATCATACTCGGGCACGGCACGATTTGTGTGGATAACGACATTACCAAAGTTTCGATATGGAGTAAAGAAAACCTGAGCGTGCCCGAACTTAAAGAAGTTGACGACGAGCCGTTTAACCCTACGGTTGTCAATCTGCTTTCTCCTTTGCTCAGCGGCGTTCAAACCGGAACGGCGGAGGAAGGCACGCTTAACAAATTGACTGTTCAGCTGGGAGGATTTTTCGGCGTCAAGCTGCGCACGGGCGCGGATATGGTGCTCTCGGGAGATTTCAACGTTCCGCTTTACGTGCAGTGGAAGTATGTAAAAGACAAGGAAAGCAACGGAGGCAAGGAAAGCAAGGGCGGCATGGTCGGCAGCTTTATGTGCGACTTGAACGGCGGCGAGTGGTCCGGTCAATTTATGCAGGACGAAAACGGCAAGCAATTCCTGCTCAACGTGGTTAGAAATCTTATGCCGATTGAAAACATACGTCCCATGTCTCTGTACGGCACGCTGACCGAGGACAACTACATAAATCAGTTGAATGTCTACGTCACCGAAGCTCTTGATGAAAACGAGACAATACGCGGCACAATCGAAGATTTGGAGACGGGCACGGTGCTTTCCCTCAACGAAACGTCGGGAAACCCCGAGACCGATTCCGTCTATGTCACTCAGGCATTGAGTTCTGCAAACAGTTTCAGCCGCAGCGACATAGTTGTGAAAAAGGGCGGAGTTTACAAAATCGTTTTGCAAAAGTACGACGAGGCGGGAAATCCCGTGGAAAACTCCCTGTACGAGATTTACAAGGATTTTTCCTACTCAAAGGAGTACGACCTGAACGTCGAGGAGACGGATATAGACCCGTCGGAAGCTTTGCTTGCCGAAATTGCTTCGAGGGGCAACGGCGTCTTGGTTTCCGATTTGCAGTCGCCCGACGAAATTCTGGACGGATTTGTGACGGAAATCGCAAAATCCTACGACCCTAGACTTGCTTTTATTATTGCCGCGATAGTGCTTTTCCTGTTGGATATAGCGGTGCGCAAGTTCAAGTTCAAGTGGCTGCACGAGATTATTCGTGAGAGAAAGAACAAGAAATCACAATAGTACGTTGCAATTCTCAAAGGAGAAGAAATGAAAAAACTTCTTACATTTATAGCGGCTCTCGTTTTGTCGATGTGTCTGCTGATATTTGTCGGATGCGGAAAGACGCTCGCCGTCCCCGAAAAAATCCGTATAGACGACGATTATTTGATGACTTGGGGTTCGGTGGAAAACGCCAGAACATACAGTCTGGAAATAAAAAGCCTTGCTACGGGAGAAACCGAAACCGTTGTCTCCCGAAAAACAAGCTATTCGCTTTCGAGTTATCAGGAGGGCGATTACGAAATTCGCATAAAAGCGGTGCCGAGAGACAGCTCCGCCAAGGAATCCGATTGGTCGGAAGTCGTTTCGTTTCACAAAAATTACGAAACGGGTTGCGTTTACACCTTAATCAACAACAACACTGAATATGCGATAACAAGCGCGGGCACGTGCACCGACAGCTTCACAATAGAGGACGTCTATCGCGGAAAGCCCGTCACGGAAATCGCAAACTCTGCTTTCAGAGCAAGCAAAGTCAAAAACATCGTTGTAGGAAACAATGTCAGGTCAATCGGCGACGAAGCGTTTTACAATTGTCCCGACCTTGAAACCATTGTTATTCCGGAGTCGGTCACTTACATAGGAAGCGGGGCATTCAGTTCATGTCTGTCTTTAAAGGAAATTACATTCCCCGAAAATGTCGTTTCGGTGGGAGCCAATACTTTTTCCTATTGTCGCGCGCTTGAAAAGGTTGTGCTCGGCGACAGCGTGACGCAGATAGGCGAAGCCGCGTTTGTCGGCTGCAATTCGTTGAAGTCAATCGACCTTCCCGAATCTTTGCTGGTAATATACAATCACGCTTTTTCCGAGTGCTCGGCTTTGGAGTCGATAACTTTCGGCAGCCAACTCATTTTACTTGACGAAAGGGCGTTTTACCGCTGCGGCAACCTTTCCGAAATTAAATTTGCGGAAAAATCATCGTTGGTTCAGATTGCCTCATATGTCTTTGCCGAATGTCCCAAGCTCACGCAGGTGGTTTTGCCCGAAGGGCTTGTGTCGTTGGGGATCGGCGCTTTCAACGCCTGTACGGAGCTGAGCGACGTCACTATGCCGCAGTCCCTCACGACGGTAGGCAGCGGAGTTTTCAACGGAACCAAGGTTTTCAACGACAGCTTGACCGACGACGGCGGCAATATCGTTTACGCAGACAACTGGATAGTTGCGGTGGTAAACAGCGCCGAGATTACTGAGTTGAGTTGGAGTGGCGTGGAGAAACCCGCAGCAGATGCGACTTTCATCAGAGAGGGGACCGTAGGCATTGTCGGCAGAGCCTTTGTATCGTGCGAAAACCTTACAAGAGTCGTGTTGCCCCCTTCGATAAAGTATCTGGGCGATTCCTGCTTTGCAAGAAACAAGGCATTGTACAGCGTCACGCTGCCCGGCGTGGAAACAATCTCTTACGGCGTGTTTTCCGATTGCGACATTCTGCAGATTTTGGATTTAGGTCAAAGTTTGAAAAGCATCGGCGCCAAGGCTTTTTACGGCTGCGACAGATTGGATAACCCGACTACCGGAGATCTTATACCCGCTAGCGTGACGAGCATAGGAGAAAGCGCTTTTGTAGACACCGCTTTGTGGAACAATCCCGCCGAAGACGGCGTTGTTTACGCGGGAAATTGGGTGGTAGGCTACAACACCGTCGACGCGGAAGGAAAAGAAATAAGCATTTCTACCGTAACTTTGAAAGATGGTACGATAGGCATTGCCGACTACGCGTTTTTGAGTTGCGAGTCTCTCAAAAATGTTTTAGGCGACATTACAAATGTGCGTTATCTCGGAACGGGCGCTTTTTACAACTGTACCGGTCTGTCCGCAATATCGCTCAACGAAAACCTGTCGGAAATAAAGGATTACACTTTCTACAAGTGCCAATCTTTGTACAGCATACAAATACCGGCAAATCTCAAAAAGATAGGTCGTTCCGCTTTTTACGATTGCCATACGTTGAGCGAGATTGACCTGTCTGGCGGACGCGTCGAGGAAATCGGTTACTTTGCTTTTTTCAGATGCAAAAACATCAAGACAATCGATTTCGGAGATTATTTGAAGGAAATTTCGGCGTATGCATTTTTGAACTGCATTTCGTTAAGCGAGGTTTACTTGCCTTCGAGCGTCGTTTCTATCGGTGCGCTGGCGTTTCAAGATTGCATTGCGTTGAAAAAGGTAGGATTTGTAGAGGGGGCTGTGCCTAGCCTTGCTACAATCGGTCAATATGCCTTTGCGCGTTGTATCAACCTTAAAACCGTTGAATTTCCCTCTTCGCTGAGAGTGATAGGCGACTATGCTTTTTCGGACTGCACAAAGTTGAAACGCGCAGAGTTTGCCGAAGGCATCGAGGAAATCGGAAAATTTGCTTTTTACGCAAACAGAAACCTGACTCGCCTCTATCTGCCCTCGAGTCTTAAAAAGATTGGAGAACAGGCATTCAGAAGCTGTACGGGGCTTTTGTCGGCGCTCTTGCCGAGCAGTCTGGAAGAGGTCGGCGCGCACGCGTTTTACATGTGCATACAGTTGACCGTTTACAGCGACGCCCAAAGCATGCCCGAGAGCTGGGACGCGAGGTGGAATTCTTCATTCCGTCCCGTTATGTTGGGCTGCACCCTGTCCGAAGACGGAAGCTATGTCGTTTCGATTACCATAAACGAAAATTTGATGCTCAATGTCGAAAGATTGAGTCAATCGGGCGACAGCGCGCCCGTACTGGGGAATAACAAATTCTCCGCACCTTCCCGCGTAGGGTACAACTTTGTCGGTTGGACAACACAGGAGGGCGGTACTACTGCCGAAATTACAAACAACGACATTGCGAGCTTGCCTGAGGGAACGACGCTCTACACCGTCTGGGAGGTAGAAACGGAGGAGCCGGACGAAGAAGAACCGGGTGAAGGTGAAATAGACTGGCCGTGGTCGGATGTTCCGTCGCTCTGGTCTTGAAGAATTTGCGCAAAAGAATTGATTGTTATTTTGCAATTCTCGGATGAAAATCCGCAGATTGAATAAATAGGGCATATCAATGTCAAAGGAGCTTACCTTCATGTGAAACGGCGTCGAAACTCAAATACACTTGTGTAGGAAAACATTAAATATAAATACAGGAGATATATTTAAGCATGAAAAAATTTAGGTTTTTATTAACGGCAATCTTATTTGCGATTGTTCTGTGCGCAGTTTCTGCCTGCGGCAAAGACATCGTAAAGTTGTCCTTTGAGACCAACGGCGGAAGCTCGATAGAAACCGTTGAGGTCAAAAAGGGCGAGAGCTATGAATTACCCGTACCCACAAGGACAGGTTTCGAGTTCGACGGCTGGTTCACGGACGCAAACTTTTCCGGCAGCGCGGTTACAAGCGTGGTGGCTGAAAACGACGCTACTTATTACGCAAAGTGGACGCAGCTTTATACAGTTACGCTTGACCTTGACGGCGGCTCGCTTTCCGCGACGTCGTTGTATTTGAAGGCGGGAGCAAATTTGTATAACGCGGTCAAGGAGCTTGCGCCGTCAAAAGCCAATCATCAGTTCGCAGGCTGGTTCAAAGGCGAGGACGCATTGACCGAGAGCGCTGTTATGCCTTCGGAGAACGTCACGCTCAAAGCCAAATACAAGGTCGCTTACACCGTTGAATTGTATTTGCAGGACAAAGACGACGAAACCAAGTATGTCAAAGCGGACAGCGACGTCACGGCTTACGATTGGGCGGGAACGCAAGTTTCTCCCGAAATAGATGTGACGGGTTTTGAAAGAAATGTCGGTCACGAGGGCGAGGTCGCGAGCAAAACCTTGTCTGAAAACGCGTCCGAAAACGTATTTAAACTTTATTTTGACAGAAAGACTTTATTTGTCTTTTTCGATGCGGGCGAGGAGTTCGACGACGTATCCTTTGAAGTCAAGTACGGCGAAGAAATCACCGTGCCCGTAAATTTCGAGAGCGAAGGCAGACTTCTAGTCGGCTGGACCGCCGACGGCGGAGAAACCATATACAAAACCAATATAATATACTCTTTGCTCAGAAACTCCATTCAGGACGGCAGCGTTGATACCGAGCCCGAAAGCTTCATTCCCGACGACGACATGGTGTTCGAGGCGGTGTGGAGCGTCGGTCTTGTCGATATGTTTGAAGGCGAAGACTACATATTCCTCGACCCCGACGACGCCGAAGTAGTTTATTTGTATCGCGGCGGCGAGTATTTTATCGGCGAGTTGAACGCCAAGAACAACGAGTTCCGTATCAGAAACTCGAAAGACGATATAGTGATTACCGGCAAGGTCAACGAAAACGGAACCTTTGTTTTTCAGGATAACGGCAACAGCGGCATGACGTACGACCTCTTTGTCTCCGGAGTGGGAGTCAACAGTGACGTATTCCTCCAAATTGACAGATTTGACGGAATCTCGTATGTCGAAAAAGACGAAAAGGGAATTATTACCGTTGAGCGCAAAGGCTATTATACCGTAGACGAAAACGGTATTTATACCACGCATTTTGACGACGGCGGAGACAACTTTAACTTCATAGTCGGTACTGCCGGCACTTCTAAAGCTTTCCAGATACGCAACGAAGACGAGTATGCTTTGGGACGCGACAACGGCGGTTTAGTGCGCTTTGCAATCAACGACGGTAAGTTGGTGTACTACACTGAGGTTTATCAAATGCTGCTCGACGGCTTCGGAACCGCCGTTATGAATATGGGCAGCTCCACCTCGGCGTACAGATACACTTACGATACCGAGACTCAGCTCATTACTTTGAGGACGTCTATGGGTATTGTCGCGGGCGTACTGCAAATTAGAAACGACTCCTCCGTGCCCGGCTATATGCTCTATGACGAAAGCACAAACAAAACTTTTGAATCCGAGACTTCACAAGCCACTCTCATGTTGGACGGGCTTTACAGCGCGACGTATTTCGACGGCACGACGACGCTCAAAGGCGTTTATCAGGTTGTCGGCACGTCCGTGCTCGGCGGAAGCATTATCAGATTCTATTCCGAAGAGGGCGCAGTGGGCAGCGAGCCTGCAACCTTTACTTTCATTATCAGAAGCGTGACGGTTGAGACGGGCGATACCGGAGGAAACGGCAAACCGATAACCGAAACCAAGTATTACTTTGAAAAGAAGCACAACTCTTACGGCGAATATTATTACAGAGACAGCGACCCCGAAGTCCTTTATTGGTACTCTCCGTTGCTGGCTGTCAACGACGGCGCAGAGGGCAAAGCCACCCTTTACGGACGCACAAAACAATCTGAATACGTCAAAATTTCCGAAGGCAGCGTAGTGTTCAATCAGGAAACAAATACCTACATGTACACGGCGGAAAGATATTTTGACGTTGAGGAAGAACTCGTTACCGAGCCTTACGATTTGCAGACCGTCGTGTCGTTTGTATTCAACACTGCCGTTTTGCAAACGAGCAAGGGCAACGTGGGCGTTACTTATTGGTATTCCGTGACAACTAAGGGAATTGACGGCTCCGACAACACAACTACGGAGTTGCCGACCGCCACATATACTTCTGGCGACGCGAGCATTTTCCTTGTCGGCGGATTTATCGTGTACAACAGCACAGACGGCAGCTTCACTGCGGTATATACCGTCAGCGGCAACATATTGACAGTGTCTACCTCTCAGGGCACAATGTATCTGGAACTTGACGAAGAAAATAATACGTTCATTGTCCTTCAACACGCTCCCTACACCGCTAAGGAAATTATCCAAGGCAACAAGTACACCTCAAACCAAACTCTTGCTTTTGACGGCAAGGGCGGCGCGGTGTACACAGTAAAGGACGGCGAGAATGAAACCGTTTACGAAGGCACGGTTGAAAAATCCTCCGAGTTCACTTCCGTGAACAATTCGGAGATTTGGGTGTTCACTTCCAATGACGGCACTCTTACCTTCAAATTTATCCGCCTTTACGCATCCAACAACAATTTGTTCTCGCGCTTCAACGAGACTTACAACGGCGATTATCGTGCGGAAGACGGCAGCAGGTTGAAGCTGGACGGATTCAGCTACATGGCGGAGTATTTCAACAGCGACGACGGCACGACGGTTAAGAGCAGTTACTTTGTTGTAGACAACGAAGAGAACGTCGTTTGCATGATTATCGACAACGCGTACCGCTACTTTGACATTAAAGACAACAAACAATTCACCGCGCGCGGAGTCGAGTACGGAACATACATTCTGATGGACAATCAGAACGCCACAGGCGTTTATGTTAAGCTGGACGGTTACGGAAAGCTTTCCGTATTTACCATTTCTGACGAAGAAGAGCAGTACATCGACCAAAACGGAACTTATACGTCCGACGGATACGAATTCACTCTCACCTACAAAAACGGAAGTGAAAATACGACGTTGGTAGGCAAACGCGGCGTTATTCAGATTTCCTCGTCCTATTACAATGTCTTTGTGGTTTCGCACAAAGAGGTGGCGCGTATCTACGTCAATGAAACCGATTTCTCCGTGCTCGTGCTTGACGAAAACGGCGGAGCGGTCAGATACAACAAGATGGGCGAAAGGGAAGTCGGAGAATATATTATCATAACGGATAATATGCTCTACTACGCAAGCACCCAAGTCGAAGACGCTTGCATCTACATTTATGACAACGAAAAAGGTGTTGCCACGCCTTTCAACTTCCCGGAAAGAGGATATTACACTTCCGACCTTGGCGCGTCGTTGCAGTTCACCAAATACGGTTTTGCCGTTTTCAACGGTACTACACGTTATTACTACAATGTTGAAAACGACGAAGTAGTTATCTATCGCAGAGCCAACGCGGGCGAAACGGGCGTTGTAACAAACGAATACGGTTTTGTAGAGGAACAGTTCGGTACGTTTGCCGAAACCGTTGAGTACAACGACGTAACATATATCCGCAACAACGGCTTTGCCGTATTGTTCGGACGCGATGAAGCAACGAAAGAAAAATATCCCGTGCCCCTTGAAAAAGAGGGTGAAGAAAATTACAAAAAGCCTCTTGAGGATTTGACTTTCACTCCCAACGGTTTAACCAGTTTCAACGTGTCGGGCAAGGTGAAAATCGACGGCAAAGAGTTCGATTGCACCGTCACAAGAGAGGAAAACGGAACGATGTACGTCACGGTTCAGTATTTCCGTTTCTACATCAGCGTGACGTTCAACGGCGACAGAAATACCTATAAAGTCACCGCGATGGAGCACAGAAGGACCCTTCCTTCCTGCACATATTTGAACATGTACTACCTCTATGCGATGCTGTTCGGTCAGAGCTTAGCAAACAGTTGGGGTGAAATTGCAATAATAACCGATTATGACGAAACCGGCGTCGCCGCCGAAAATTCCTACATAAAGGGCACATTCGGCGAAAATGCGCTTATGTATGACTTGGACGGCAAGATTCTGTCGTTTAACACCGCCGATTACACATACGACGAAGAGACAAAAATTTATACGGTAAACTTCGAAGGCGCAGACGGCTACGATTATCACCTGTATTTCGCTATCGGCAGCACTTATGTCGGTTATGGTTACAATGTTTACGCCATGACGCGCGAGGAAACGGTGGAGAGCGAGGACGGTTACAAAGTAGTGTTCGAGAGAGTTATCGCTTCCGACGCCAACTTGGCGCAGGGCGCGTTCTACTCAATCAAGCTGTTTAAGAAAGACGGTGACGGCGGCGATTACGTTGAAGTCGAATCCGCCACCAACATTTACGCTCCTTCTTTGAGCAAAGTTTATTATGTGCTCAGAGAAAAGACGGAGGACGGCAAGATTACTTCCACAACCTACTACACGATAGAGATTACGGAAAAAACCGATGCCGGAGTGGGTTCGGACGAGGATGAAAAGAATCCTTATATTCTCAGTCTCATTGACACGGTTACAGTTTCTTGTGAGACGGTGGAGACAATTTATTCCGAGGACGGCAAATCATTCGTTGATTTCAGTTCTACAAACGGTATCCTTTTGATGTCGCTGACCGTCAAGGACGAAAAAACGGAAAAAGAAACCACTTACCTCTATTTGGTCACCGAGTGCAAATATGACGAATCTAACGGCGTTTACACTGTTGTAACCTCTGCCCAAAAGACTTTCAAAGTCAAATTTAGCGGCGAAGAAGGCAGCAAGACGGCAGAGATTACGGAAGTCGTCGAGGAGGAACAACCCGAGGAAAGCGAACAGCAACCTGTGGAGGAACAGGAGCTGGCAGCTTGACGGCAAAAAAATCGGTGTTCTAATACTGAAACAAAAACGGAACAGGCAAAAGCCTGTTCCGTTTTTTTATTTCCAAAAGAAAAATCCGAACAAGCCCGAAAGGGACGTCGAGATTTGATTTTGCCAATACTGAAATTAAAAACCCAAAAAGTTTCAAGGAACTTTTTGGGAAAGGAGAAACCGACGTTAAAGCAAATAAGACAGCAAAAGCTGTCTTATTTGCAAAGTTCGTCGCGTTTCGACGTGGTGGGCAATAAGGGACTCGCAAGGAGCGGCAGCGACGGAGCAGCGAGCGTGTACGCGAGCGTCACAAAATTCGCCCTCAATTATTGTACTGCCGAGACGGACGGGCCACAAGGCGAAGTTCGGATTTTCTTGCCAAAAGAAAAATCCGAACAAGCCAAAAGGCGACGTCCGGATAATGGTGGGCAATAAGGGACTCGAACCCCTGACTTTCTCCACGTCAAGAAGACACTCTCCCAACTGAGTTAATTGCCCGTATTTTTTTAACGGTAGAATTATATCATATCGGGAAGGTTTTGACAATTATTTTGCGCGGAAAAAAATAAAATCTTTTTTTTCGGTTTTATTCGGTCGGCTCGGATTGAGCGTCGTCCGTTGCGCCCGTCAGATTCTTGATAAAATCATCGGGAGGCACTTCGACAATCGCAACGTAAGGCAGTTCGCTTTGGTCGAGCTTAAAAAGGCGTATGGTCAGGTCTCCCCGTGTCTGATTGTCTTTGACCACGCAATTGAAAAGCACGGTTGTGACAAAGCCCTCGCAGCTGACCACAACGGTGACGGTAGACCAATCCTCGTTTACGTTGAGAGCGGTTTTTGAAATTTGAACTTCCATTGTGGGACTTAAACCGTTGTTGTCGGTAAAAAACGACGAACCGCATTCCACAAGCGTGATTTGCGCTTTTGAGACCGCGTTTCCGTCCAAGTCCGTCACTTTAAGCTTGAGAGCGGTCAGGTTTTTGTTTGTGCTTTTGTTTTCCCCGCAGCCCGCAAAACACAAAAACAGACATAAAACGGTTATAATACAAACAAATACTTTAAATTTTTTCATATTAAAATATATGTAAGGTTCCTGCGGTTTAAAACGTCTCAACCCGCGCGGCAAAAAATTTTTTTAATACGCACTAACGGTGGCAAATTTTCAATGCTTGTGTTATAATAAAAGAAAAAGGGATAAAAACAGTTTATGAGTTACAATGACAAATTCGCCTTTTGGAAGGCCAACGTGTATGACGAAGAAATCAGAAACGAGTTAAACAAACTCGAAGGCGACGAGGTTGCCAAAGAAAATTGCTTTTTTAAGGATTTGTCTTTCGGAACAGCGGGTGTAAGAGGCAAGCTGGGCGCAGGCCCCAACTGCGTCAACATTTACACGGTTGCCCGCGCCGTCAAAGCATATGCGGTTTTTCTCAACAGGAAAAAAGCGCAGTCGGTTGCCATTAGCTTTGACAGCCGCCACAACTCGCAGCGCTTTGCGCAGATTGCATCGTGCATTTTGGCAAACTCCGGTATCAAGGTGTTTCTTGCGCACACAATGCAGCCCACGCCGTTTTTGTCTTTTGCAATTAGGACGCTCAGAGCGGACGGCGGAATTATGTTCACCGCGAGTCACAATCCCAAGGAATACAACGGCTTCAAATTTTATAACAACACGGGCTGTCAGATAAACGACTCTGCCGTGGCGGAAATTTCCGCGGAAATGTCCAAAATAGAATATTTTTCCGTGCCTATGGGAGACCTCAACGGTTGTCTGGAAGAAGAAAAAATCGAGTATATGACGGACAAGATAAAGCGGGATTACCTCGACGCGGTCTGGGAAATTTCTCCGTTGCCCGCAAAGGACGTGAAGGTGATGTATTCGCCGCTCAACGGCACGGGCTGGCATATGGTTCCGCGTATTTTGGAGCGGGCGGGAGTCAAGGAAGTCAAAACCGTTACGGCTCAATCCTTCCCCAATGAAAAATTTACCACCTGCCCGTCGCCCGACCCGCAAAAGCCGCAGACCTTTGAACTGGCAATCGAGGAAGCCAAGCGGGAAAAATCCGATATTGTCATACTTACGGACCCCGACTGCGACAGAATGGGGCTTGCCGTGCTGCACAAGGGAGAATATGTCGTGCTGGACGGCAACACGGTCGCCGCGCTCATGACGGAATTTGTGCTTTACAGCATGAAGCAGACCAAGAGGATGCCGCAAAATCCCGTTGTAGTCAAATCCGTGGTCACTACGCCTATGATAGACAAAATTGCGGAAGTTTTCGACGCAGAGACGATTGAAACCATGATAGGGTTCAAAAACATCGGCGCCAAGGTGACAGAGCTTGAATTTGACAGACAGCGCGATTTCGTCATGGGTATGGAGGAAAGCTGCGGTTATCTGGTGGGGGACAGAGTTCGCGAAAAGGACGCCGTCGTGGCGTCTTTGGTTGCCGTGCAGATGTGCGCAGCCTTAAAACGCAAAAACCTTACGCTTGTGGACAAATTCAAAAATCTGAAAATGAAATACGGAAATTTCAAAAACAGGCAGATTTCCTACGAGTTTGCGGGAGCCGACGGCGAAAAAAGGAAACAAGAGCTGCTGGATTACGTCCGCACGGCAATAAAAGACGATATAAACGGAATTCCGGTAACGTCCAAAACGGATTTGCGCGTTTCCAAATACAAGGATTTCGGCAGGAGCGACATGCTGATTGTCGACATGATTCACGGAAACCGTTTGGTCATACGTCCGAGCGGAACCGAGCCTTTGATAAAGCTGTATCTGTTTGCCAACGAAAGCGACAAGCAGGGAGACATAGTGCTTGACGCAATGGCGAGGTGGGCGGACAGAATATTCAATTGATTGACAATATTTCCGCTCGATGTTAAAATAAAACATTAAGACAAGGATAAGAAAATGTTTGACAAAACTCCCCCTAAGGGTATGAGAGATATTCTTCCCGAGGATTTGCTGCTTAGGGAAAAAATTTCGGACACAATAAAAGGCGTTTACCGCTCATACGGATTTACGGGAATAGAAACTCCCTGCGTAGAGGATTTGGGACTTTTGACCTCCAAGCAGGGCGGCGACAACGAAAAGCTTATTTTCAAAATTCTCAAACGCGGCGAAAAGCTGGAAAACTCATCCGCCGACGATTTGTGCGACTTGGGCTTGCGTTACGATTTGACGGTGCCGCTCACAAGGTATTTTGCCAACAACTGCGGCAAGCTGCCCTCCGTTTTCAAGGCTATGCAGACGGGCAGCGTCTGGCGCGCCGAGCGTCCGCAAAAGGGGCGTTTCCGTCAGTTCGTGCAATGCGACATCGATATAATCAACGAGGAGTCCTTCCTTGCCGAAACAGAGCTTATACTCGCAACGGGCGAAGCTTTGGAAAAGCTCGGCTTGCCTGATTTTTGCGTGAGAGTCAACGACAGACGGTTGTTAAAGGCGCTTGCTCTTGCTTGCGGCTTTTGCGAAAAGGATTTCGACAAGGTGTTTGTAACTCTGGACAAGCTGGACAAAATCGGCGCGGACGGCGTAGAAAAGGAGCTTTCGGAGGCGTTCGGCGCGGACGGCGCAAAAAAGCTCGTCGAGCTTACGGAAAGTCTCGGGGACGAAAACGAAAAGGCTGCGCTGGAAAAAGCCTGTTCCATTTGTCCCGAAGCGGGAGAAAATCTTGTCAATATTTTCGGCACGGTCAGGGCTTGCGGTTTTGAAAAAATCAGGTTCGACGCTTCTCTCGTGCGCGGCATGAATTATTACACGGGCACGATTTTCGAGATTTCCTACGGGGATTACGGAATTTCGGTGGGCGGAGGCGGCAGGTACGACGAGCTGCTCGGCAAGTTAATCGGCGGCAAAGTATGCGCCTGCGGTTTCAGCATAGGCTTCGAGCGAATCTTCAATATTCTCAAAGACAAGGGCATGACGGTGGACGACGGACAGGGCAAAGTCGTTTTTCTTACGGAAAAGAACGCTTCGCCCGCAGTGTTGTCTTCGGCGTTGTCTGCGGCAGCGCAAAAGCGGACGGAGGGCAACGTGTGTCTTGTTCTCAAAAAAATAAAAAATTTCGGATTTCAGCTTAGTTCGTTGAAGCAGGCGGGATATACGGAGTTTTTCGTTTGCTCGGAACAGGGAATAAAAAAGTTGGATTGACATGAAGAACGACGGTACGCAGCCGATTTTTACTCTTAAAGACGATTTGGAAGCGGCGGAGGATTCCGCCGCGCCTTGCGTTGCCGAAAAAACGGAAAAAGAGGCTTCCGAAGCGTCGGTTTCGACGCGGCTCAAAAATTTGTTCGCCGCAAGAAAAAAGAGTTCTTCAAACGAGGAAAATCGGGAAAACGAGCTTTCGGAGACGGAAGAAGCGTCGGCAGACGAGCCGCGGCTTCCTGACGACGGCGACGGCAAGGAAAAAAGCAAAAAAGCTTCCCGCAAAAAAAAGCGCCGCAAAACTCCCGATTTAAGTCTGGCGCAAAGATATTGTCCGCGGGCGGACGAGGGGTTGACAAGCGAACAGGTTGAAAGCAGAAAAGAGGACGGCTACGTAAACGAATTGTCGCGCAAACAGGGAAAATCCGTACTTCAGATTTTTCTCGGCAATATTTTCACTTTTTTCAATATGCTGTATCTGGTCATTGCCGTTATACTTATGGTTTACGCCCAATGGACTCAGATTACTTTTTTGATTGTTGCCGTTGTCAACACGGGCATAGCGATTTTTCAGGAGATTAAATCCAAAAAGTCTCTTGACAAGTTGAGAATCGTTGCCGCTCCCGCCGTCAAGGTAGTGCGCGACGGCAAGGAAACGGAAATTTCAGTCGAAGAAATCGTGCTTGACGACGTGATGAAGCTTGAAACGGGCGTTCAGATTTGCGCCGACGCCGTAGTTCTCGAAGGTCAGACCGAAGTAAACGAATCGATGCTCACGGGAGAATCCGAGTCTGTTGTCAAAAAAAAGGGAGATAATTTGTTTGCGGGCAGCTATGTCGTTTCGGGCGCCTGTCTTGCAAGAGCGGACAAAATAGCCGAGGCAAATTATATAGAAGGGCTGACAAGCCGCGCACGGAAATACAAAAAGCCGCGCTCGCAGCTGCTCGGCGGTCTCAAAATCATACTCAAGGTCGTTGCGGTGATTATCATACTGATGATTTACTTTATGTGGCAGACCAATTATACGACATTTCTGGCTTCGGGCCTAAACAGTGACGAGGCTTTTATAAGGGCGCTGACCAACACGGCGGGCAGCGTTATCGGTATGATACCGGCGGGACCTTTCCTGCTCACGAGCATGACGCTTGCGGTAAGCGTTATCAGACTTTCAAAACGCAAGACAATGGTGCAGGAGCTGTATTGTATTGAAATGCTCGCCCGTGTGGATACCATTTGTCTTGACAAAACCGGCACATTGACGGACGGAACCATGCGCGTGGTGGAGACCATTGATTTCAACAGCGGCTCCCGCTACACTCTAAAAGAAATCATGGGTTCGGTGTTGAAGGCGCAAAACGACAAAAACATGACGTCCAAAGCTTTAAAAAAGCATTTCGGCGCCAAAAGCGTGCTTAAACATACGGCAATCGTTCCTTTTTCGTCCTCGCGCAAGCTGTCCGCGGTATCCTTTGAAAAGGAAGGCACCTTTTTTCTCGGCGCGCCCGAATTTGTGCTCAACGCGAAAAATCAACGGGTTGATTCGTTGGTCAGGAAATATGCCGAAAAGGGTTTCAGAGTGTTGCTGCTGGCGCAGTCGTCCAGCGTAATTTATGCCAAAAAGGACGAGGAAATAAAACTGCCCGTCGTGCGCCGTCCGATTGCGCTGATTGTGATTGAGGACCATATACGCGACGACGCGGTAAAAACAATCAATTGGTTCAAAGAAAACGGCGTAGGCGCAAAGATCATAAGCGGCGACAATCCGTTGACCGTCAGCCACATCGCCGCCAAGGTGGGTGTGGAAAACGCGGAAAATTATATAAGTCTCGAAGGTCTGGACGAAAAAACAGTTGCCGAGATTGCCATGAAATACACAGTTTTCGGCAGGGTTTCGCCCGAGCAGAAAGCCGTTTTGGTAAAGGCAATCAAAAAGGCGGGACACACGGTGGCAATGACGGGGGACGGCGTAAACGATATACTTGCTTTGCGCGAGTCCGACTGTGCAATCGCGCTTGCGGGAGGAAGTCAGGCGGCGTGCAACGCGGCGCATCTGGTTTTGTTGGACGACAACTTTGCGAGCCTTCCTCAGGTGGTTGCCGAGGGGCGGCAGGTCGTGAACAACATACAGGCGGCGACAAGCATGTATTTTATGAAGACGATTTATACTATTGTGCTGAACCTGCTTATCGTCATAGCCAATTACGGCTTCGGGCAAAAGGTGGCTTATCCTTTTACTTCTTCGCAGGTCATGCTGTTGGAAATGATTATCGTCGGGCTGCCCACAACCATACTCGCACTGCAAAAAAACAACGATATAATACGGGGGAGGTTCCTCGTCAACGTAGCCAAACGCAGTTTTCCCGCGTCGCTTACGTTTCTTGTAGTAACCGTTTCCCTGTACGTCGTGTTTTTGTCCACGCAAAGCTCGGGCTGGCTGTCGGTCAGCATAGGGCTTGACGAGTTTTCCACCATAGCGGTGCTGGCGTTGACCTTCGGCAGCTATTTCGCGCTTTACTACGCTTGCAAACCGCTCAACTGGTGGAAGTCTCTCATGCTTGCGGGAGTGCTTGTTCTGGTGTTGTTGGGCATATTTGCTTTGCCGTGGTTTTTCGGCTACGTCAGGCTCAACGGCGTGGAGATTTTGCTGCTTGTCTCATCCGTTCTTATATCTTTTCCGTTACTCAAATTCAATATGTGGCTTGTCGCAAAAATCGTCAACGCCGCAGGCGGATTTGTCAGGCGTTTGAGACGAAAAGGAGAAACAGCGTGAAAACGGCATTGGTTACTGGGGCGTCGCGCGGCATAGGCAAAGCCGTCGCCCTGCTTTTGGCAAAGCAGGGCTATACCGTAGGCGTCAATTATTTAAAAAACCGCGCGGCCGCGCTGCGGACGGTAACGGAAATTTTGTCGTCGGGCGGCGACGCGTCGGAGCTCCCTTTCGACGTGGGAGATTTTTTGCAGGTCAAAAGCGGAATCGAGGCATTTGTTTCAAAATATAAACGTCTCGACGTCTTGGTGCTTAACGCAGGCATATCGCATTTCGGGCTGTTGGACGACGTCTCGGAGGAGGAGTACGAAGCCGTTATGCGCACAAATCTCAAAGGCGCGTACAATTGCGTGAAGGCAGCCGCGCCGTATATGACAGGCGCGGGCAAAGGCAGCATAGTGGCGGTTTCTTCCGTATGGGGGGAAACGGGCGCTTCCTGCGAGGCTGTTTACTCCGCTTCCAAAGCGGGAGTCGTCGGATTGGTCAAGGCTCTTGCCAAGGAATACGCTCTTGCGGGAGTGCGCGTCAACTGCGTGAGTCCCGGCTTTGTCGGCACGGAAATGAACGACAGACTGTCCGAAAAGGAGAGGGAGGAATTTTTGGAGCAGATTCCGATGAACCGCGCAGGCTCTCCGGAGGAAATTGCCCGTGCAGTTGCTTTTCTCGCCGGCGACGACTCGTCATACATCACAGGTCAGGTTTTGTCCGTCAACGGCGGACTGTATATATAATTATAATTCAACACAACAAGGAGTTCTTTTTATGAAAGTATCTCAGATGCCTTACACAAGGCCGGACAAGGATAAAATCGTCGCGCAGATTGAGGATTTTATCCGCCGTTTCAACAGTGCGGAGAGCGTTGAGGAGCAGTTTGCAATCGACAAGGAAATCGACAAGGTTGTTTCCGAGCTGAGAACAAACCTGTCTTTGGCAAACATCCGTTTCACTCAAAACACTAAGGACGAATTTTACGCAAAGGAGTACGACTATATCAACGAGATAACTCCTGAAATCGACAACGCCTTAAACAACCTCAACAAGTGTTATCTCAACTCCAAATTCAAGTCGGCTTTAAAGGAGCGGATTCCGCAAATAGTATTCACCAATTTCCTCATTTCCGCCAAGAGCATAGACGAAAAAATACTTGCCGACATGGTTGAGGAAAACAAGCTGTGCACGGAGTACGTCACTCTAATGAGCGGCATTGTCGTCGAGTATCGCGGTGAAAAGCTTACTACGGCGCAAATCAAAAAATATGATTCGAATCCCGACAGAGAGCTGAGAAAGGGCGCGTATATGGCTCTCGGAAAGGAAATGAAGCGCAACGGCAAAAAAATCGACGATATTTACGACAAGCTGGTCAAAGTCCGCACGCGTATGGCGAAAAAACTCGGCATGGAAAGCTTTTCCGAGCTGGGTTATCTGCGCATGACGCGCAATTGCTATGACAGCAACGATATAGCGGTTTTCCGCGAAAACGTAAAAAAGTACGTGGTGCCCGTTTGTTGTCAGATAAAGGAAAAAATCCGCAAGGAGTGCGGCGTCGACAAGCTCATGGTTTACGACGACGGCGTTTACGGCAGAGAGGAAGCCGTACCGTCGGGCAGTGCGCAGGATATTGTAGACAACGCGGAAAAAATGTATTCACAAATGAGCGGGGAGACAAAAAAGCTGTTTGAGACGATGAAAGAGAGCGAGGCTTTCGACCTTTTGAGCCGCGAGGGCAAATGGGGCGGAGGCTACTGCACCGAGCTTTCGGAATACAAGCTGCCCTTCATTCTTTCAAATTTCAACGGTTCTTCCGGCGACGTGGATGTTTTGACGCACGAGTTCGGTCACGCGCTTGCCGCCTTCAAATCCTTTGACGTAAACTGCGGCGCTGCGTGGGCTGCGCGTCAGGGGACGATGGAAACGTGCGAGGTGCACTCCATGAGCATGGAGTATTTCGCCCACAGGTGGATGGAATTGTTTTTCGGTGAAAAGGCAGACATATACCGCTGGCAGCATATTGCCGAGTCGTTCTGCTTTTTGCCTTACGGCACAATCGTGGATTATTTTCAGCAGACGGTTTACGATTATTACAATCTGACAAAACGCGAGCGAAACAAGTTCTGGGCGTCAATCGAACGCGAATTTATGCCGTGGATGAGCGTCAAGGGTGTGCCTTATTTCAAATCGGGACGAAAATGGCAGCTCAAAATGCACATTTTTGAAAGTCCGTTTTACTATATCGATTATTGCCTGGCGCAGTTCACTGCCTTCCAATTCCTTATCATGATGAGAAAGGATTTCGACAAGGCGTTTGAAACATATATGAAGTTCTTAAACCAAGCCGGTACAAAGCCGTTTTCGGAGCTGCTTGACTCCGTAGGCCTAAAGAGTCCGTTCAACGAAGAAGCCTTTATTGAAGTTGTGGATGAAATGAAAAAGATTCTGCAACTTGAATAAAGGAGAAATATGGACGAACAAAAAAACACATCGGAAACGGAAATTCAAAAAACAGAGCCTGCCGAAAGCAAAAAGCGCTGCTTTGGTTTGGTGGTCAGACGGCTGGCCAAGCGTTGGTTTATAGACGCTTTTTCGGGTATGGCTCTGGGGCTTTTCGCCACGCTGATTGCGGGGACGATTTTCGAGCAGCTGGGCAAGCTGCTCGGCGGTGCGGACGGCAATTGGATAAGCAATCTGTTTTTGCAGGTGGCAACCGTTGCGAAATTTATGATGGGCGCGGGAATAGGCGCCGGCATTGCCTATTCGCTCAAATGCGACAAGCTTACGATTTTTTCCTGCATAGTCGCAGGTATGGCGGGCGCAAACGCAAGCGGCTGGCTTCCGACGCTTCAAATAACCGTAGGCGTCGGCAATCCGATAGGAGCTTATCTTGCCGCTTTGATTTCCGCGGAGATTTGTTCTCTCGTTGCGGGCAGAACAAAGCTGGATATAATCGTACTGCCGCTTTTGGCAATGCTTGTCGCGGGAGTCGTTGCGGTCACGCTTTGTCCGCCCGTAACCTGGCTTTTGGCAAAGCTCGGCGAAGGCATAGCCCTTGCCACGGAGTTTACTCCGTTCTTTATGGGAATAATAATTGCCGTGGTTATGGGAATTTTACTCACTCTGCCTACATCGAGCGCGGCTATATGGGTGGCTATTGCGCTCAACAATACGAGCGACGCAATGCTTCTTGCCGGAGGCGCTGCGGTAGTGGGCTGCTGCTGCCACATGGTGGGTTTTGCGGTCATGAGCTTCAAGGAAAACCGTTGGTCGGGACTCATATCGCAGGGAATCGGCACGAGTATGCTGCAAATTCCCAACGTCATGAAAAATCCACGCATTCTCATACCGCCCACGCTTGCGTCTGCAATCTGCGGTCCGCTTGCAACCTGCCTGTTCGGGCTAAGGTGCAATGCTTCGGGCGGAGGTATGGGCACTGCGGGGCTGGTCGGACTTTTCGGCACGATAGAAGCGTCGGCAGGCGTCGTGGACACGTGGCTGCTTGTCACGGGCATAGTTCTGCTTATGTTTGTTTTGCCGGCTGTTTTAAGCTGGGCATTCTGCCTGATTTTAAGAAAGGCGGGCTGGATAAAGGAAAACGATTTGAAGCTGGAACTTGCATCCGCAAAATAGCAATCTGTTTGCGGCGTGTTCCGAAAAAATCAGAGGTAGACAATTTTGGACAGCAAAAAAGTAGGTATTTTTTCCGATACGCACGGCAATTTGCCTGCGCTGGAAGCAATCGTGCAGTTGTTTAACAGGGAAAAATGCGACGAGATATATCATTTGGGCGATATGATTTCCATGGGGCCGTATTCGCGCGAGTGCGTCGAATATTTTTTCGCCCATCCCGACATTCAATGCGTCAGGGGAAACCATGACAACGATTTCGTGAGAAACAACAGGGTGCAGGCGGACAAATCTCATATTTCGACGGCGCATAAAAATTTTGTTTTCGACAGTTTGGGAGAAGAGCTGCGCAAAAAAACGGAAACCATACCTTTTACGCTCAGGCGCGAATATTTCGGCTTGAAGGTGATTTTCACCCATTACGCGAGGGAAGCGGACGATTCGGCGTTTCAGCCGCTGGACAAAAATCCCACGCCCGAAAAGCTTGACAAAATGTTTGCACATTACGACGCGGACGTGATTTTTTTCGGTCACGACCACACTCCTATGTCTATGCGCGGCAAAAAACTATATGTTGACGTCGGTTCGGTGGGGTGCCACGCAGGTTCCTTTGCGCGGGGAATTATACTTGAAGTTTTCGGCGACGGTTCTTTTAAATACGACAGTGTAACTGAGCCTTACGACAGGCAGGGGATGTTTGATGCGATGAAAAAAAAAGCTCTTCCCGACTATGAATTTATTCAAAGTTTTTATTTCAGACGGCAAAACTCCGAACCCATGAAAAAAGATTAAAAAGAAACGGACGGTTTTTTACCGTCCGTTTAATTATTTATTCGCGGTTCTGCCAAGCAGAAAATCGCAGCTTACTCCGAAAAACCTTGACAGCGCTACAATATGCGACGCTTTCGGCTCGCTCAGCCCGTTTTCCCAAAAGCTGACGCATCCCTTTGAAACGCCTACCTCATCCGCAACCTTTTGGCTCGTGTAGCCGCGTTCTTGTCTCAGTTTCTTGATTCTCGGACCAAAGCTTTCCATTATCGAGTCTTTCATTAGTTTAACCTCTCAGATGATATAGTTTATTTTATAATTTAATACGGCAAATTGCAAGCAAAAAGCGCCTGAAAAATGTGAAAAAATATTTGTTGTTAAATAATTTCACATTGCATTTTTTCTTTACGAAACGGAAACGGACGCCAGCTTGGAAACGAGACTGTCTACAAATTCGGTTATACTCATCTCGCGCCAGCTTTTTTCGTCGTTTTGATAAATTGCATCCAGCTGCTCCGCGCACTGAATTTCGATTATGCCGTTTTCTATCAGAGTACCCATAGCGGCGTTGCTTACCGCGTCGGTGAGAGCGGCGGGCAGATTTGACAGAGAAGTGTCAGTGTCAATCAGTGACAGCACACCCGATTGCTGCGATTGATAAAACTCCGACAGCGGCAGATTCATGATTTTGTCCGTTAAGTCGGAAGAGTCGAGATTTGAAACGGACAAATTGGAAACAATATTGTTTATGCCGTCCGCTTTGTTTCCGTTTTTGTCGTAGTATTGGTAGTCGAAGCATTCGTCCGTGTGTTGAGTATGGTCTGCTTTGCAGCTTTGCGCTTCGTAAAATTTCTTTGTGATTGTGTCGTACCGTATGTAGAGTCCTTGATATTCACCCGTTGTGGTTATTTTGCCGATGTTGTTTGATTCGTTGTCGGTCGTGACAGTCTCCCAAGTCAACTGCAATCCGACTACGTCTATTTCCCGTCTGTGATAATCCAGCAGGTCGCCTATATACATTTCGTTGAGCTTTTCTTCGAGACGCGTTATTTCAGTGTCTGCAAGCTTTTGCATGATGACGGGAGAGTGGGCAGTCACTCCGATAAGCTCGCCGAAGGTCACCCCTTCAAGCAGTACGTCGAAATCGAAATTTGCCTCCGACAGCTCGCCGAGCGTTTTTGAGGCGATGTTGAGCGTCAGACGGTCGGTTATTTCCGTTTCGCCGTCAAACCATTTTCCGTCGTCGTCGCAAACGTAGCCCATAAGCTCGCCCATTTTTATATCCCGCGCTATTGACGCGAAGTCGAGCGAGCCGTCTGCCAGCGACGCGGCGTCCTTGTTGATAAGCTTCAAGGTAAGCGTATCGGTAACCTCGCTTTCCCCGTTGTACCATTTGTTTTGGGTTGCGTTGAAAGTGTAGCCCATGAGGTCGCCGACCTTCATGCCCTTGACTATCTCCGCCAAATCCAATCCGTTGTCCTTGACGGTCATCAAATCACGCTCCGCGAGATTGATTGTCATCTTGTCTGTTATTTCCGCTTCGCCGTCAAACCATTTTCCGCTTTCTTCGTCAAACGTATATCCCATAACGTCGCCTATTTTCATACCGTCTATGACGTCGTTTACCGAAAAGTCTCCGTTCAAAAGCTCGGTCATACTCAAATCGGCGATTTTGACGGTCAAAGCGTCGGTCACGGCGGCGCCGCTGCCTGTTTTCCACGTACCCGCGCCTTCGTCGTAGACAAAACCGAGAACGTCTCCCGTTTTCAATCCGTTTGTCAACGTGTTCAGACTGAAACTGCCGTCTGTCAGCTGCGTCGCTTTTATATTTGCGATTGCAAGCTGAACTTTGTCGGTTATTTCCTTCTGTTCGTCGAACCATTTTTGGGTTTGTTCGTCGAAATCATATCCCATCATTTCGCCGACCTTTACGTCTTTGAGCATGGTGTTGACCGAAAAGCCGCCGTCGGTGATGTCCGAAAGCTCCACGTCGGCAACAATCAAAACCAGATTGTCCGTGACGGGAGCGTCGCCGTTCACCCATGCGTCGCTGTTTTCGTCATAGGTGAAATTCATTACGTCGCCGATTCTTGCGCCGTCAAGCAGAAACGAAACCGCGTTGCCGCCGCTGTTGAGACTTGCGACAAATGTTCCGAGGTCTTTGGAGGCAATTATTCCCTCTATGCCCGTGGTTTTAATTTGCGGCATAACGGCTTTTAAAGTGACTCCTCCTAGCACCTTGGTCATGTTGAAGCTTGTAAGGTCGTTTAATGTGGGAGGTTCGGAACTGTTCTTCCAAGCCGTAACAATTTCGTCGTTTATCGCGCCGTTTAAAAGGGGCGCGAGGGAAGAAAGCTTGATTCCGCCGAGCGCGGCTTTAAGTCCGTTTTGGTCTGCGAAATTTACGTTTTTAAGCTCGTCGAACTCCTGATTTTGACTGTCAAGCCCCAACAGGTCGATTAAGTCCACTCCGAAGGCGCTCTTGACGGAATTTATGGAAAGATTGTTGTCGTTTATGAGCTTTACGCCGTCGATGATTATGTCAAGCAAAGGCATATCGTCGAAGCTTTTGCCTGCGTCGTTTACGTAGTCGGTGTTTGCGCCGAAGGTGGACGGCTTGATGATTGCAGCCGCAAGCACAACGCCGCCGACCAAAATAATCCAACCGAAAATCATGCCTAAAAAGAATGCAAGTATTCTCCTGCCCATATTTTCCTCCGCATTTAAGATACCTTTAAATTATAACATCAATTGCTTTAAACAGTCAATAGGAAAATATTGGTTTGAAAGCTTGTACTTTTAATCAATTCATATATATCCTTTGCTTGCGTCAAGACGAAAATTTCGATTAAACGTTTGTCAAAGCGCAGTCTGAAATAGTATAATAAAAAAATGGACAAACTTCAAAGAACGAGAAACTTCTGCATAATAGCCCATATAGACCACGGAAAAAGTACTCTTGCGGACCGTCTTATAGAATATACGGGACAGGTCGCCAAGCGTGATATGGAAAATCAGCTGCTTGACTCGATGGAGCTTGAAAGAGAAAGGGGAATCACAATAAAGCTTGCTCCCGTCAAAATGAATTACTGCTACAAGGGGGAAAATTATACCCTCAACCTTATTGACACGCCGGGACACGTCGACTTCAATTACGAGGTTTCGCGCAGTCTCGCGGCGTGCGAGGGAGCGTTGCTGATTGTGGATGCAAGTCAGGGCGTAGAGGCGCAGACGCTTGCCAATTGTTATCTGGCGTTGGACAACGATTTGGCAATCGTGCCCGTGATAAACAAGATAGATTTGCCGTCGGCGCGTCCCGAGGAGGTCAGGCAGGAAATAGAGGAAATAGGGCTGGACGCAAGCCGCGCTCCGTTAATCTCCGCCAAGGAAGGCATAAATATCGACAAGGTGCTCGAAAGCGTAATAGAGGAAATTCCCTGTCCCAAAGGAGACGAAAACGCTCCCTTGAAGGCGCTTATTTTCGATTGCGTATACGACAATTACAAGGGAGTGCTCATTCTGGTAAGAATTTTTGACGGCAAGGTCAGAGTCGGCTCCAAAATCAAAATGTTTCAGACCAAGGACAAGGTTTTCGACGTGACGGAGGTCGGGATATTCGCGCCCGAAATGCGTCAGACGGACAGTCTTTCGGCAGGGGACGTCGGATATATTGCAGCAAGCATAAAAACCGTGTCGGATACAAAAGTCGGCGACACCATAACAACTGCGGACAATCCCGCAGCCGAGGCTTTAAAAGGCTACAAAGACGTGTTGCCCATGGTCTACTGCGGTATATATCCTGCGGACGGCTCCAAATACAACGATTTGAAGGACGCGCTGGAAAAATTAAAGCTCAACGACGCCGCGCTTGTTTACGAGCCGGACACGTCGGTGGCGCTCGGCTTCGGATTCAGATGCGGTTTTTTAGGGCTGCTGCATATGGAAATAATTCAGGAACGTCTCGAACGGGAGTTCGACCTCGATTTGGTTACCACGGCGCCGAGCGTTTCTTACAAGGTATATACGACGGACGGCCGGGTTTTGGAAATTGACAACCCGACCAAGCTGCCTCCTGTGACAAATATAGAGCACATGGAGGAGCCGATTGTCAATGCGTTCATATATTCGCCGCCCGAGTATGTGGGGTCGATTATGGAGCTGTGTCAGGAAAAACGCGGAGTTTTTACCGATATGACTTACGTTGACACCAAGCGCGTCAGAATACACTACGAAATGCCCCTCAACGAAATCATCTATGATTTTTTCGATACGCTAAAATCGCGCACGCGCGGCTATGCGAGCCTTGATTATGAAATAAAGGGATATGTGCCAAGCAAGCTGGTCAAGCTGGATTTGCTTTTGAACGGCGAAATGTGCGACGCTTTAAGCATAATAGTGCACGAGGACAGAGCTTATGCACGAGGACGTAAAATAGCCGAGAAATTGAAGGAAGCGATTCCGCGTCAGATGTTTGAAATTCCCATTCAGGCGGCAATCGGAAACAAGATTATTGCCCGCGAAACGGTTAAGGCAATGCGCAAGGACGTGCTTGCAAAATGCTACGGCGGCGATATAACAAGAAAAAAGAAGCTGCTCGAAAAGCAGAAAGAAGGCAAAAAGCGTATGCGTCAGGTGGGCAGCGTTTCCATACCGAGCGAGGCGTTTATGTCCATACTCAAAATAGACGAGGACTGACGAGCGATGGCGGGGCTTTACGTTCACGTTCCTTTTTGCAGGCAAAAATGCGTTTACTGTGATTTCTGTTCGTATCCCAACCGTCTTGACGCTGCGCGGAAATATTTTTCCTGCCTTAAAAAAGAATTGACTTTATACTTAGCCAAAGAGAAAAAACCGTTTGAAATAGATACGGTTTTTTTCGGCGGAGGTACGCCGTCGGCGGTCGATTCGTCTCTGATAACGGATTTTCTCGAATTTGTGGCAAAAGTCTGCGATTTGAACGGGAAAGCGGAAATTACGGTTGAATGCAACCCCGACTCCGCATCCCAAGAAAAAATTTTCGAGTTTGCCGCAAGCGGCGTAAACCGTTTGAGTATAGGCTTGCAGACGGCAGACGACGGGACTTTGAAGCTGCTTAACAGACCGCATTGTCTGGCGCAATTTGAAAACGCGGTCGGTTTCGCCGCCGCCGCAGGCATAGACAACGTATCCGCCGATATAATTCTCGGGCTTCCCTATGAGACGCCGGAGAGACTTGACAGAACACTCGATACGTTAATCAAAGCAAAGCTTACGCACGTTTCCGCCTATGCGCTGACCGTCGAGAGGGGAACAAGGCTGTCCGCAATGTTAAACCAAAAAACTTGCGGAGGACGCCGCCTTGTGCTGCCCGACGAGGACGCGACGGCGGATTTTTACGATGCGGTGTACCGAAGGCTTTTGTCGGCAGGGTTTTGTCGTTACGAGGTGAGCAATTTTGCCTTGAAGGGCTTGGAATGCAGGCACAATTTAAATTATTGGCGTTGCGGAGAATACATCGGTCTGGGAGTATCGGCGCACTCCTACTTGCACGGAGCGAGGCGTTCAAACGTCAAGAATTTAGATAAATATATCCGCGCTCTGGACGAAGGCAGGCTGCCCGTTGTCGGCAGGCACAGGCTTACTGAAAAAGAGAAGGCTTACGAATGCTTTATTCTCGGTCTGCGCACGGAGGAGGGCGTGGACACGGAGAGGATAAGCAGCGAGTTCAATAAGGCGGCGGACGATTATTTACACACGGCTTTTGAGCTTGCGGAAAGAGGACTGCTCGAAAAGGTAGGTTCGCGTTTGCGCGTTCCGTCGGACAAGTTTTATGTGTTGAATTCTATCTTGTGCGAATTTTAAAAATCGATATTCTTTGCCGAATATACACTTTGTTTTTTTGTCTTATGCAGAGTATTATTTCTTAAATAGTAGCTTTATTTGCTTAAAAAAACAAAATTGATTGAAAAATTATTTGAATTTGCTGCGGCTGCGGAAATTGTCCGCAGCTTTTTTATTTGTTCAAAGTTGAAATATTATTTATATTTTTATTCGGACTCGAAGGCTAACCATGACACACTGTTGTCTTATTTTATCTGATACATTTAAGACAGCGTATGGGATGACGTATACGCCAAAAGGAGAGTTTTATATGGATGAAAACAGAACTTATTTGAAAGTGTGGGCAAACGGAAAGCATTTGGAGCTTTTGCAGCTTGCGGTGCAAATGTTCAATGAAGAATCGACAGATTTCGATGTTGAAATCAGTGTCGAGGAAAAAACGGGTTCGGTAATAAAAGAAGAATTATCGACTTGTTTACGTGAGGGAAATTATGAAGACATGCCCGATATTGTGCTTGTTGACGACGCGCAGATGAAATTTTATTTGGAAAATTATTGCGAGTATTTCCACTGCTTTGAAGATTTGAATACCGATGATTTCAATATTTTCAACAATCACAACTATTTTGCGGAAAACGGTTGGGAAAAGTATGCCATACCGCATTCGTGCAATCCTTTTGCGCTCTATTACAACGTTGATATTTTGGAAGATTGCGGTATAGACGTCGCGGAATTGACCGACTGGGAAAGCTTTCGCGAAGCGGGACAACAACTTAAAGATAACGGATATTATTTGCTTCCCGCGCTTGATTGGTATGCGATAACGGCATTCATGTATTCGGCGGGAATAGATTTGAATTTTGAAAGCGAAGATAAGCACGAAAGCTTTTGCAAATTGCTGAATTTTCTTTTGTCGCTGCAACAAGAGGGGTTCATATATCCCGAAATAAAACAAGATTATTCTCAAAAATTTTTTGACTTTGCGACAAAAAAATTTGCGGCGTTTGTCGGCGCGCCTTACGACTATGACGCATTGCTTTATCATTCCGATACACTGGGCGACACCCGCGTTGTCGCGGCGGGGCTTCCCAAGGAAAATCCCGATTTTCTCGACGTAAGTCTTTACAACGCTTATTGGATGGCGCCGAAAACGGGTTCGGAGGAAAGGGAAAATCTTGCGGCAACCTTTTTGCAAAGTATGTTTACGGTTTCAGGCGGCGCGGGAATGCAGTCGGATATGGCGTTGGAAGCGGCGGAAAACAAACTCGTACCCGTTTTGAAGAGGGAAGACAACGCTCTTAGCGACTATTATATCATAGGGGATTTTTACGAATTAAGCAAAAAAATCGTCAGACCTTACATTTCCGAACAGGAAACGGAGTTTTTGAACGGGCTTGAATATATGACGAAAAGGGTTTTGTATGAAGCTTTGGAGGTGGAGATTGCGGTTGATATTCTGCTTGACGAAGAAATTCCCGTACCGCCTAAAACTCCCGGCAATATCAAAATCGTTTCGCCGCCGTCAAAAACGACATATTTTGTAGGCGAAAAATTCGACAAAACGGGTATGGAGGTCGAGGTGGAATTTACCGACGGCACAATCGAAACGGTTTCCGCTTACAACGTAAATCCCGTTATTATGAGTTTGGGTACGAGTTATGTGACTGTTTCGTACATAAGCAATTTTGTCGAAGTGAATACTCAACAGTCTGTTACCGTGACGGAAGCGGCGGTTGAACGGATAGAGGTTTCGGGAGATTATCAGGAGGTTTATCTTGAAGGGGACAAATTTTCTCCGTCGGGTTTGAGCGTCAAGGCTTTTTACGAAAACGGCAGCTCCAAAACGGTAAGCGGTTTTGATTATGAACCCAAAACGTCTCTCGGCGTTTCGGACACGGAGATAACTGTGACTTATACGGAAAACGGCAAAACCGTTTCTCAAGCTGTAAGCATTGACGTGGCGAAGAAGGACGTCAAGGGGCTGCGTATCGCAGAATTTCCCGACACAACGGTTTACAAAAAAGGTATGTCGTTTGACCCTGCCGGTATGGTTGTCGAAGCGCATTACGACAACAAAATATGGAGGCAATTCGACGCCTATTCTTTGGGGACAACCGATTTTTCCAATCCGGGCATTCAATATGTTACCGTGACTTTCGGGATTTATTATACTTTATTTCCCGTCAGGGTAAAAGACGATTTGACGGGCTTCAACATCGACCCGACAAGCGTAAAAAGAAACTATGTCGAAGGCGAGCAATTCGATTCTGAGGGATTGAAGGGCACGGCTTTCCATGCGGACGGCTATTCCGAAACGGTGCTTTCCGGTTTTTCAGTTGAAAGCAAAGCGCTGACGGCGGCTGACAGATATGTAACCGTGAGCTACTCCGAATACGGAATCACAAAAAGCGCGCGTCTCCCCGTATACGTGATGAGCGTTGGCAAAGACATGAGCAAAGGCGGTCAGGCGGAGCTTAAATACTCCTGCGGGGCGGGTGAAGCGTCAGTAAACCTGTTTACCGACAGAATCAGGCTCGAAAGGCATGACATGAACGCGGGAGCAAACAGCTATGCTTTCGGTTTGAGCCATATTTACAATTCATGTTTTGACGAAAGCCTTTCTTTAAAACAGGGAAGCGGATATTACAAAACCCATATGGGCAAGGGCTTCAAGCTTGACGTTCAGCAATATTTGTTTGAGGGAAAAAACGACAGCTATGAGTATCTCGACGGCGCGGGCTATTGGCATACGTTCCTGCCGCTCGGCGACGGAGAAAGATATTACGACACGGACGGACTGAATCTTACTTTGAAGCAAACTGCGGAAAACGAGTTTGCGATAACGGACGAACAGGGCAACAAGCTTGTTTTCGAGTCGGGCAGACTTTGCAAAACAATTTCCTGCCACAACTCAAACGTCGAGAAAATTTTTGATTACAATCAGGCGGGACAGCTTGCGGAAATTTACGACAACCGCAACAAGAGTCTGAAAATATGCCTTGAATACGACGAAGGCAGCGGTTTGCTCAATGCAGTGCGCTGCGTCAAAAACGGCGCGACAAAAAGAGAAATTTTTTATGCTTACGATTCGCTCGGCAGACTGATTTCAACAACGGAAAACGGCGAGCGCAGCGTGTTTTCCTACGGCGCGGACGGCAAAATCAGCGGCATGGCTTTTGAACCCGACAAATCCGCCGTTTTGTTCGAAAGCGGTTCCGCCGGTTCGCTCACCGTCAAGTGCGGCGCTGCGGACATTTCGGACGGAGGCGACGCGGAGGGCTTTGCCCTTTCCTTGACTCAACAAAACACATTCAGCTGCAACTGCATAAGCGGCGGGAGCGGCACGCGCGCTTTTACGACGGTCAGAAACCGCAAGGGAGCGACGGAGTCCGACGAAAAAGACGTGGTGATGAAGTATTATTTCAATACGGCGGGCTACACGACGGGTATATTCGAGGTAGGCGACTACGGCGCGGAAAATCTGAAAAGTCTCGAAAAGCTTTCGGGAGTCAGTCTCGACTTGCCCGAGACAGACACTGCCAAAACGGTTTTCAACCGCAGAAACTCATATTTCTGTGATTTAACCGAAGCCTCCGACAGCGCGGGCGAGGTGCAGTTGAGCGGCGTAGATAAGCTTGTGGACTACAAAAAATACAAATGCGCCAACTACAAATATTTCAATGCGACCTTTTTCCTGAAACTGCATACCACGCTTGAAAATCCTTCGGTAAAGGTGGTCTTGTTCGACAACAACAAGGAAAAGGCCTGCGGCGAAGTATTTGCGGACGCTACCGCTTTGGGCGGTTGGCAATTCTTGACCGTGCCTTTGGAGCTGTCCGACAACTCTTTCGACGAGGTGCGCGTGCAGGTGGGCGACGCAAACGCAACGGCAAATTTTGAAATTGCCGACGTAAGAATCGTTTACTCGCCGTTGTCGAAATGCTTTGTCAAGGCTGAAAACGAATCGGCATGGGCGCCTATAGACAGCGTAAAGAAACTTAGCTACAAAAAGGCGGGCAGTTCAACCTTTGTCCTGCAAGAAATAAGCGACGATTGCTATATGTCGGACAAGGATATGCAAAACACGTTTCTGAGTATGTACAAGGAGCGCGCAACGGGGCAGAAGTTCGTCCACGCGGGCAGCTTTGCGCTTTCGCTGTGCGACGGCAGGCGCAGGCTGTGGGTATCCGACGCGCGCCTTTGGGGCAAGGATATAAAGGACGAAACAGACGAATACAAATGGTTTGACCTGAAAATAGAAAAGCTTGCCGACAACAGCTTCGGCACGGCGATGTTCAACCACGAAACGCGTTCTCCCGACGACATGATGGCGACTCACGGTTATATGCGTTTTTATCCCGATTTGTCCGTCGCCGGGCTGATCGGCGAAGGAGTGGGGCAGTATACGACAGCCGAAAAGGACGGCTCGTCGGGTTCAAAAACCGAAACCTACGTTTACGCCGATTTAAAGGGCAAAAAGCTCTGCGAAATCGACGAATACGGCGTTGTCGTGTCTTACGCTTACGACGCATTCGGTATGCTGTCCAAAAAAACAATCAGCCACCCCGACACAAACGAAACGATAGAATACTCGGCAGTGCACGACGAAGTTTCTTCCGTCGAAACGACCGCTACGTCTAAAAACGGCGTAAATTACGACACGGGTATGGACAGAACGGAGAAAACGACTTACGGCGGAAAAAACGAAACGGACGGCGGTCTGACAAAAACATACTCTTACGACGCGACGAAAAACAGACTGACGGGCGTAAGCTACGCGGAGGAAAACGGAGAAAATCTCATAGAGTACGACCAAGCGGGACGCATTTCCGCAGTGACGCCTACGGGATTTTCGTCGTACGGTTACGGCTACGGCGCGGAGTACAACAATTTCGGAGACGCGACAAAGTTTTACCTGATTAAGACGGGCGAGGGAGAAGACAGAGAACGCACGTTGCTTGTGAGCAAGGAAGCTGACTATGCGCAGGGGACGGTCACAACAAAGACTTATCGCAACCAAAACACTGCGGAGCAGCACAAGCTCACGCTGGACAAATACGGCAGAACGGAAAAAATAGAGGAAAACGGCAAAACAACCACGTTTACCCGTCAGGCGCTGCCCGAGAGTGCAGGCGCGTCTGAGGTCACCTTTATGTACGACCCCTTTGAAAACCGCACCTACAAATACTTTTACGACGACTTCAACAACTGCACCGGCGTGGAAATCGAGCAGTCAAACGAAACCGTACTTTCAATGACCAAACCCAATCAGAATAGCGTTTCTTATACCTACGGAGATAGAAATTATAAATCCGAAGTGATTTATGACGAGAAAAAAGTTTTGTCACCTCGAATAGACGAAACAAGCGGTTTTGTAATATTAACGCAAAACGGTAATTGTAAATTAGAACTGTCAAGATATACATATGACGAATTCGGGCGGATTAAGAAAAAGACACATGAGATAAATGACAGCGTTTTCGGCGAAAATTACAAAACTAAAATATATGTTGAAAACAGCTATAAAAACGGTACTTTTCTGAAATCGCAAATTAAAACCAAAATAGATAACGAAACCTTTAAGGATACCGAATATCAAATCAATCATACCTACGACAGCAGAGGGTTGTTTTTGAGCGATACGTACAAAACGACGTATGACGGAGAAACGAGTACAAAGGTCAGGTCTTATACGTACGACAAAAGCAACAGACTGAAAACGGAGACGGCAAACGGCTACACTCTGGAATACGCCTACAACAAAGACGGGACGCTTTGCAGCGAGACGGGCGGAGGAGTAGTAAAAGCATACTCCTACGAAAACGGACGTGTAACGGGTTACATAAAAAGCGGAGACATTGCGCGGACGGAGTTTGAATACGACAATTACGGCAACTGTATTCAATATTGCAAAACGCCGTTTTCATCAACGGAAATAGAGTGGGAGCGCGGAAATCTGCTCAAAAAGATAAGAAACACGGAGTACGAATACAATTCGAGCGGACTGCGATTCAGAAAGAAGACGGGAAGCGAAACAACGGAGTACTATTACGACGGAACAAAGCTGCTTGGAGAAAACCGAAACGGAGAAAAAGAAATAAGATACATATACGACGCGGAGGGAATAGCCGGCTTTGAAATATCGTCGGAGGCAAATCCGTATATGTTTGTCAAAGACGCAAGGAACAACGTGGTGGCGATTCTTGACAACGGCGGAGAAGTTGCTGCGTATGAGTACGACGCTTGGGGCAGCTGCAAGGTCGTCAAGGATACAAGAGGCATTGGTACGCTAAACCCTATACGTTGGAAGAGTCAGTATTACGACAGCGACAATGGGTTTTATTACATAAACAACCGTTTTTACAGCGCTGCAACCAAGCAATTCCTTGACGGCGGAAGCCCCGAAACCGCGCTTGCCAACGCAACGACAATATACGGCTTGAATCCGCATAACTCGACATTGACAAATCCGTTGAGCGAAGCATATAATGAATACACAATAGAGACGGAAACAGAGCTTGTCTATGATGCGCCGGAATTAAGAAAGTGGCAGTATTTCTGGAATGTGTCCTGGAAAAGATTCTGGGGAAGCAAATTGGGAAAATTGCTGTCGTTGGTAATCTTCATAGCGGCAACGATTTTGGCAATATTCTGTCCTGCGTTCACACCGTATTATATATCGGCAGTATTAGGAACGACAGTCTCGTTGGTGATAGGCGCAACAATAGCGGGATTCCGGAATAAGGAAAGCTTTGTAGACGGCTTTAACAATTACATAAACGAAGAGCTTGCGCCCGCATTTGCAATAAGTTTGACACTTGCAATGGTGTCATTCGGTGTCAGCATAGCAGCACAGGCGATTCAAAACGCAATACCGAAAACATACAAATTTAAATCTAAATTTGAATTAAAAAAACATTTCCTAAAACATAATGAAGATTTTAATTTTATGTTTAAAAATACTAAGGAATACTTAGATGCTGCAAATTATGTAATAAAAAATGGAACTTATGTTCCCGAAATGAATGGTTATCTTAGATTTTTTGGTATTGACGGAAAGGCTAACTATGCTTTTGTCGGCATGACGCATGATGGTAAATTCATTACAACATTCGGTTTAAGACATATAAAAAAATTAGAAAAAGTATCTTGGATAAAATTGTAAGGAGGAAAGTAATGTATATAAAATCTTATTCATTCGATGGTGAAAATGAAGCGAGTGTAGTAGTAACTGATGGAAAGTTTGAACTTATATGTTATGCATATCCTTTTAATAAAAAAATAAAAAAGTTTTGGTTAAGTACTTTTTTAGCTAAAAATATAATGATTGCATATGAACCTAAATATGAGGTAATAAAACTTGCGGGTTTTTATTCATATAAACTACAAGGAAAAATAATTGATATAGAAAAACAAATCGTAACTGTGGGTGATATTCCCATGGAAATAGACGGATATATACCGAAAGACATTGTTAATGGCGATTATGTTGAATTTGAATGTGTCCATATTGATTTAATGCAAGAGGAATAAATTATATAGTACATTAATTATTGCTATATTAAACCTTAAATTAAACAAAAAAGAGATTTGCGCTAGCAAATCTCTTTTTAATTAAGTTGACAAACTAAGACTTTAATTTTATACTTAATAAATAAAATAATACGCTACCAGAAACTCAAGAGTGGCATCATGTTTATGCGGCGGGAGAGGAAATAATCTGCACTGCGGAACACCCTTTCTATGTAGAGGGAAAAGGCTTTGTGCCTGCAAGGGAACTGAAAGAACGAGACAATCTTCTTCTCAGTGACGGCAGCAAAGTTGAAATAGATTCTTTAAAAACTGAACACGTTGAAATCCCCGAAACCACCTACAACTTTGAAGTAAAAGATTTCCATACTTACTATGTTTCTCATAGTAATGTGTTGGTTCATAATGTATGTTATGACCCCAATCAAAAAGCTTTAATAGAATTAATTAAAGAAAATGGAAAAACAACACCTTTATCGATGGACGAAGCAATTACGCTTGTTGAATGGGGAGATGAATATGGGATAAATATTAGAATTGATATGGGACATTTAAGAGGTATTTCGATAAGTAGAAATCCGCATCTTCATACAGGATTTAATAATTGGCACATACCCATAAAGGTCTAAAAAAGGAGAAAATATGCTTTATAATAATGGTTATATAGTTAAGGATTTGGTGTGCAATGGTGAATTATTTTTAACTGATAATTTTTATAGAGGAATAGCAAGTTACCACAATTGGCCATTAGAAAAAGAGGAAGACAATGATTCTAAGGAATTGACAAAATTAATTGAAATGGCTTTTGAGAAAAATAATTTTATAGAAATTTTAAATGATGTTGAATTATTAAGAAAATATGTTAATCATTGCAAGAAAAGAAACATAGATATAATTGTTATGAAAGTAATGTCCCAAAAAAAGTTTTCTATTGCGCTTGATGACTTAGAAGATACAGAAATATTGGGATATGATTGTATGGCTGGAGATAATGTATCATACCTAATAGAGGTATTTGAGGATGATAATATTCAAAGTTTTGATAATATCAAAAAATTACTTAATCAAAATGGATTATTAAATTCTTATGAAGAAGTAGAAAATTTTATACAAATCCGAAACGAATTGTTACAGCAAGGATTAAATTTAGAAGATTATTGGGAAGCAATACCGGTAAAATTAAGTTTAATTGATTATAATTCAATATAAAAATCGTTTTAATTCAGTTTTTTAACATTAAAAAATCGAGTTTTTCGAAAAAATTAAAAAAGAGATTTGCGTTAGCAAATCTCTTTTTAATTAAGTTGACAAACAAAGACTATAACTTTATACTTAATAAATAAAATAATACGCTACCAGAAACGCAAGAGTGGCATCATATTTATGCGGCGGGAGAGGAAATAATCTGCACTGCGGAACACCCTTTCTATGTAGAGGGAAAAGGCTTTGTGCCTGCAAGGGAACTGAAAGAACGAGACAATCTTCTTCTCAGTGACGGCAGCAAAGTTGAAATAGATTCTTTAAAAACTGAACACGTTGAAATCCCCGAAACCACCTACAACTTTGAAGTAAAAGATTTCCATACTTACTATGTTTCTCATAGTAATGTGTTGGTTCATAATAAGTGTGGGGTTTACTTATATCGTGGTGGAAGTGATATGACGGTTCGTAATATAGACGTCAAAATTATTGATGATTTAGTACAACCCCAAAGAGGTATATCGGTTAATTCAAATCCAAATGCAGTAAAAAGTTTTGGTGGGGCGTATAAGATTGGTAAATTGCCAGAAGGACTTAAAATTAAATATACTGGTGGAACGCATTATGAAATAATACCCAAATACGCTATGCCCTTAGATGTTTATCAAGAATTGCTGTGGCAAATACCTTTAATACCGATGGGAGGATAATGATATGGAAAATTTGGAAATATTTTTTTCGGGAAATGACGAGTTGACGGAATTTGAGGTTCAACAAAAAGAATATAGAAACGATATAATAGTTAAAGTAGGAAAAAATTTATTTCAGCCATTGGTAATAACACCGTCAAGATTACTGAGTGATTTTAATTACTCTATTAGTGAAGGGGAAATTTTTAAATTTGAGCCTAATTTGATTTTAGTAGAAAAAACGGATAAAAATACCATAATTAATATATTGGTTAAATTAAATGAATTAAATTATTTTTCAGAACTTAATCCTGTTGATTTAAAAAAAATATATAAAACATATTTTACTGAATTGCAGGATTTAAATAATTGGATAAGAGTTTATTAGTTTTATTTAAAAGGCAGACTTTATAGTGTGCCTTTTAATTTTGCGTTAATAAAAAAACAATAAATTGTGTAAAAAACTTAAAAACAAACTCATAATTCATTTTAGGATATAAAATTAACAAAAAAAGAGATTTGCAAATGCAAATCTCTTTTTTTTAAGTTGACAAACTAAAATTAAAGTTTTAAACTATAAACAACTCACAACGGAGAAACGAGCACAAAGGTCAGGTCTTATACGTATGACAAAAGCAACAGGCTGAAAGCGGAGACGGCAAACGGCTACACTCTGGAATACGCCTACAACAAAGACGGCACGCTTTGCAGCGAGACGGGCGGAGGAGTAGTAAAAGCATACTCCTACGAAAACGGACGTGTAACGGGTTACATAAAAAGCGGAGACATTGCGCGGACGGAGTTTGAATACGACAATTACGGCAACTGTATTCAATATTGCAAAACGCCGTTTTCATCAACGGAAATAGAGTGGGAGCGCGGAAATCTGCTCAAAAAGATAAGAAACACGGAGTACGAATACAATTCGAGCGGACTGCGATTCAGAAAGAAGACGGGAAGCGAAACAACGGAGTACTATTACGACGGAACAAAGCTGCTTGGAGAAAACCGAAACGGAGAAAAAGAAATAAGATACATATACGACGCGGAGGGAATAGCCGGCTTTGAAATATCGTCGGAGGCAAATCCGTATATGTTTGTCAAAGACGCAAGGAACAACGTGGTGGCGATTCTTGACAACGGCGGAGAAGTTGCTGCGTATGAGTACGACGCTTGGGGCAGCTGCAAGGTCGTCAAGGATACAAGAGGCATTGGTACGCTAAACCCTATACGTTGGAAGAGTCAGTATTACGACAGCGACAATGGGTTTTATTACATAAACAACCGTTTTTACAGCGCTGCAACCAAGCAATTCCTTGACGGCGGAAGCCCCGAAACCGCGCTTGCCAACGCAACGACAATATACGGCTTGAATCCGCATAACTCGACATTGACAAATCCGTTGAGTGAAGCATATAATGAATATACAATAGAGACAGCGACAGAATTGGCATTTGACCCTCCCGAATTGACAAAATGGCAATCCTACTGGCGGAGCGGTTGGGGAAAAGGTCTTGCAACGGCGTTGTTCGTTATGGCGACGATAGCAACAATTGCAGCGTCAATAGCGTTCCCGATTTTTGCACCTGAAATTTGGGCTGGATATGCATTTGCTTTCGGAGCGGTGGTAGTTTCGTTAGGCATAGGTGCGTTGTTGGCAGGATTCCAAAGCTCGCAGCAGGGATACGGATTTTGGAACGGATTTGTCAATTATATCCGAAACAACTGGGCGCAGGAAGTAGCCATAACGTCAGCTATTTATATCGTTGCCTTAGGCTTAAACACCCTTAGATATTCTGTTGCCAATGCTGCCGTTACTCCAAAAACCGTTACCAACAACAAGTCGGCTGCAATTGAAGCGGCAAAAAACGGAGATTATGAAGCACTTGCGAGGTTGGGAACTCATAATCCTGAAAGTTCAAAAGTCATGCTGGGTAAATTTGAAGACGGAGGAGCGACTTCCTATATAGCAAGAGCGGGAAATGAATTTACGTATTTTTATTTGCAGGAGTGGGACGCGATATCTCAGATTGTGGGCAAAGATAATATGTGGCTAATCAATAAAGCTTTCCTCAATCAGCAAATTGCGTTGGGCAAAACATTTTATGCGTCACATAGTATTGTTAATGCTACTGGTTATTTTTTTTATGAAATAAACCATTTATTTGAAAATGGTTTAGGAATTATTCAATTGTGAGGGACAAATTATGTATAATATAACTCAAGAAATGAAAAATAAAATTCAAGAAATGGATGAAAAAATTTTCAAACAATGGGATTATTTGAAAAAAGCCATTCCTAGAATAATACATTGGTCAAAAAAAAATAACTGTAAGATTTATAATATAGAATGTGTAGCGCAATTTGGTATGTCGGTAGATATTTACATATTTTATAAGACCGATAAGGAGTTGAATATTTATAAAGAAAGCAATATAATAGACTTAACAAAGGAATCGGTTATGAATATATTGACGGAAATCGGCTATGTAGAGGAGTTCAATGATAAAGTCAGATTCAGTTTTGATTCAGATGAAAATGTTCAAAGAAAATATCTAGGGAACTATGGTTTAAGACTACATGATGACTAAAAACAAAAAAGAGATTTGCAAATGCAAATCTCTTTTTAATTAAGTTGACAAACTAAAATTAAAGTTTTAATATGAAGATATCCAATTGTGAGGGACAATTTATGTATATTATAACTCAAGAAATGAAAAATAAAATTCAAGAAATGGATAAAAAAAATTTCAAACAATGGGATTATTTGAAAAAAGCCATTCCTCGAATAGTACATTGGTCAAAAAAAAATAATTGTAAGATTTATAATATAGAATGTGTGCCAATTTTTGGTGAAGAATTGGATATATTAATCTTTTATAAAACAAACTTAGAATTGGAAATGTTTAAGACAAAAAAAATCACAGATTTGACCAAAAAAGAATTTATAGCAATTTTGGAAGAAATAGGATATACAACTGAATTTAACAATAACATAAGAATAAATTTTGATTCAGATGAGAATGTTCAAAAGAATTATCAAGGTAACTATGGTTTAAGACTATACGGCGACTAAAACAAAAAAGAGATTTGCAAATGCAAATCTCTTTTTAATTAAGTTGACAAACTAAAATTAAAGTTTTAATATGAAGATATCCAATTGTGAGGGACAATTATGTATATTATAACTCAAGAAATGAAAAATGAATATCAAGAAGCGAGAAAAGCAATGATAAAGCAATGGGATTATTTGGAAAAAGCTATTCCTAGAATAATATATTGGTCAAAAAAGAATAATAGTAAGATTTACAATATAGAATGTGTACCGCAATTTGGTATGTCGGTAGATATTTACATATTTTATAAGACTGATAAGGAGTTGAATATTTATAAAGAAAGCAATATATTAGATTTAACAAAGGATGCGGTTATGAATATATTGACGGAAATCGGCTATGTAGAGGAGTTCAATGATAAAGT
>ERZ1673730.586-NODE-586-length-42950-cov-15.190209_pt1 | contig 42950 bp, 42 predicted proteins | sample MGYA00580200_ERZ1673730 | MGnify/ENA primary metagenome ERZ1673730 (study PRJEB41218, sample SAMN15661761) | gut metagenome | host: Homo sapiens | place: Canada: London | collected 2015-08-20/2019-03-30 | study: EMG produced TPA metagenomics assembly of...
ACTATCTGCAGCAAAAAAGTGAGCTGGCGCGAACGCAGGAAATTCTGCGCAATATCGAGGCCAAAAATGAAAAAGGAAAATGGCTGGCACATTTTCGCCTGAAAGAGAAAGAGCTGCTGGAGGCGCTGAAAAACGCCCCGCCGGACCCGGTGCTGCCGCCTCCGGCACCGCTGATTAAAGTTCGGGGCGTCATAGAAAAACTGACGCAGCGGCGGGTGGTGCAGCATTTCGACGTTCTGTCCTATCCGGAAGGAAACGCCTACTACACCCGGTATAAAAAGAAGATGGCGGCGTCGGCGGTGGTCTGGGCGGCCAGCGGCTCGGGAGGGACAGCTTCGGCCCTGCTGCAGGACTATGACAGGCCGCTGTGCGGGGCCTGGTATCTGACCGGACGCATTAACGGCAGGCGATTTTCGGGCTGGCTGGGATGTCACTGGTGCTATGAAGGGGAGGAGGTGGAACTGCTGGCGGCACCGGTCGGCGAGGAGTATCTGGTGTATGCCATCCACAGGCCGGAGGAGCAGTCCCTGTGCATGACGCCGGGGTGTTACCGGGGAAAGAATCAGGCGCGCCGGGCGGCAGTGCGTATCCCGTTGCGGGTTTGCTATCTGTGCCTGGCCGTTGTCCTCATAACATTGCTGTGTAGCGATGGTATGGCATCATTTTACGATCCTATGTTCTATATATTTATAGCAGGCACAATAGTTTTTCTGCTGGTGATGTGCCTGCTTCCCGCGGCCTGGTCAATTTACAAACATAAGCCGTTACCGGAAGAAACGCTGTCAGAGGAGATATTCACCCTGCTGGGCTGGGAAAACGTGGCGGATATTAACCTGGACACTCTACATAAACGGCGAAAAAAAGAGTGGAAGCGAACAGAGATCCCGCCAAACCCTCTGCGCAAAGGTACGCCCTTTGATCATTCAGGAGGGACATTTTGTTTTTTTTATTATTAATAAGGATGCTGAATGGTTCTTAACGGTCTGGATAAATTATGAAAAAAGAACTGAAATTCTCGGACGGGTTGCGAAGAAGTCTGGAAGGCAGCAATAAAAAATATCCGCTTCATAACTATCTGCAGCAAAAAAGTGAGCTGGCGCGAACGCAGGAAATTCTGCGCAATATATCGGGCTGGGTGAGATGAAAAATCATAAATGTGACTGTATGTCACAGGGACCGGCATTACTACCCGTACGCTATGCGGTGATTCCTGAATATATTAAAGAACCGTTACCGGAGTGGGCAACATCTGGAGTATCGGCTTACCCGGTGGAAAACGAAAATTACCACTATGCGCTGCGCGCAATGCGCAGAGGATATATCTATATCTACTATCCGTATCTGACGGACTGGGAGGCGTGGTCGGTATGTGATGACGGCAGTTTGTGGAAACAGCTTTCGGCGAAAAATGTCCTGGAGAAATCAGAGCCTGACTGTCGGCAGGGAACCTACAGTAATGGCGGAAAGGATTTTCTGACGCTGCCCTATGAAGTTCTGGAGAATGACATCTGGATAGCATTCACGCAGTGTCCGTGGACGGAAAATACGCTGGAGCGTTACGCGAGCGATGGCGTGCAACGGCAGAGCAGAATGCAGTGCGTGAGTTCATCGAACTGGAGGGCGCCACAGGCTTCACAGCAAATAACGGAGGCAACCACAGCGAATCTTGCCAGTGTTCTGGATTACATTCCGGCGCAGGGCAGCATGCTGAGCCCGGGAATGCGGTTACCTTATGGCACCCATAATAAAATACGCGTCAGCCAGTGCGTGAATGAACGCTATGCAATAGTCAAAGAGCCGGGGCCGCAGGAGACATTGTACCCGTGGAAGAGTGGAGTGGTCGGAAACACAATCCGGCAGATGAAGGAACGGGGTGTGAAGCCAGACGGTTCCCCGGTCACACCGTTGCTGATGGCGCTGCATGATGCAACAGGGATAACGCATGAGCTGACGGGATGGACAAACGATGTCCTGGCGATGGCGAAGATATTCGGTGATGAACGCGCTTTGGAGTTCTGTACCCAGAATCTGATAAACGGTGTTAAGGAGATTGTTAACAAAAGCTCGGAACAGAATGTTGAAGCCCAGCTTTCTGTATTACCCCAGGAAACATTTATCTCTCCTCCTGCAATGGATTATTCTTATTACATGTATGTCCAGAATGAGAAATCTAAAGGAACAGATCCGAAGGATATACTAACTCGCGAAGAGTTCGAAAAACAGATAAAGGGAAAACAAAACGAAGTTTATAAAAAACACCAGGTCGCTAATGATTGGTCTAAATATGCTCGAATGATCAATCAGAGCAAATGGGATTCTTTTAATAAATGTTGTGCTGATCTTACACAAAAAATTGATGAGCAACTCGCTAAACTGATTATCTATCGTTGTGAATGGTTACAGACTTCTTTATTTATAACAATGTTACAGGATTTTTTCTCTAATGACCCTGTTGATAATGCAAACTATCGTGAAATTGCTGCATTCGCGATGGCTGGGCTTAATGAGTCGCCATCAGGTGTAAAATTGCTGGATGACTGGATCGACGCATATACCACGGCAAGTAAAACTAATCTCGTCTGGAGAACACATTTTTATAATAATCCAGAAATAATGGCAGATGCAGAGCCATTATTGGCTAGCTTGCAACAGTGTAGCATATCTCCGGTTTCTGAAAATGATGTGCTCTACTTTTTTGAGAAGAATGGCGCTAAACTTAATAAAATATTTAAAGGTTTTGAAAAAGCAACGAGTGAAATTTCAAAACCTCTGGATAGCAATGCCGTATTCTCGAAAAGAGTGCTGTATAAAATAGATCAGCACATGGTTACCGTGGGGACCAGGTTTTTTTCCGTATCACGGATTGGACCTGTGCTCAATACCATGAATGACCTTATAGTTCGAACTCTTTTTTCACTATCTTCAGGAAAGTCAGAGTTAGAAACAAAAATATTGTTCAGTAAATATTTTGGTTGGGCAACGGAGCGTAGGGCTTACATTACTGACACTGTTTTTTACAGCACGCAAAGAGCCATTCGGGCTGATCGTCTCCGGGTGGCGAGTAATAAATATGCCGCACTTGAAAAAGCGTATGCAGATTATCTTCGCCAGCCTGCAGGAACTTCTGGTTATGCGGTGACCAGTATTAGAATTTTTGTTTTATTTTTCAATGTGGTCGAACTGTATAACCAACTCGATAACTTTAACGATAAACCCTCTGACTATGCCAAGGTAGTCAGCGCAATATCGGCAACGGCAAGCGGGATTATTGATATTGCAACACCTGCAATGGAGGTCATTCTTAAAGAGAAAAATAGTCTCCACTACATGAAAATGTCTGGCGCAGGATGCTCGCTGATAAGTGCCGGCCTTTCGCTGGGATTAGATTTTTCCACATTGTTGAATAAAGTTAGCTTACCGAATTCCAGTAAAAAATGGGCATTTACCGGCTTATATTTAGTTAAGACTCTTAGTGATGTTGCCATTATTGCCAAAGCGGAAGGGAAATTGATGTCGGTGTTGATTGAACGCTTTGGTTGGGATACCGCTAGAGGGGGATTGGCCGTATGGCTGGGAAAAGCTGCAGCACCACAATTAACAAAATTAGGTGTCGAATGGGTAGGGTTGTTGGCTTCGTGGGAGGTTGCCCTGTTATTGATGGTGGCTGAATATATTTTGACTGAATATTATTCACGTGATGCGTTACAGTCGTGGATTGAGAATAGTTTGTTTGGTGATGATAATTCGATTGATATCGATAGTTATGCGCCGGAAAAAATAAATATCTTTATTGATGAGGCCCGAAATTCACTGCAAGAAAGCACACGTCAATTATCTTCAGGTAAAAAACAACAACGTGGAAAACCAATAATTTACTGGCCATTTATTATCTATGATGAGCCGGAAGTCCCTGCTGTGGTTTAATTTTGGAGCAACGAAATATTATGACAGAAGATGATGAACTGTTCGCCGATATGCCCCGGGCCTATATCCGGGGGCTGGAGAAGGGTAAAGGGTATGTGAAAGAAAACTATCTCCGGGAGCGCAGGGAATGGATAAAATTAAGACAAACCATTGCGTACTATGAATCGGAAGGCAAGAAGAAGCATAAAAAACGGCTGGCGGAACTGTATCGTGAAGAAAAGCAGCTGGCAAAAGCGCTGGCTGATATGCCACCGGACCCGATACTGCCCCCGCCAGCCCCGCTGATAAAGGTCAGGGGAGTGGTGAAAAACTATCACCAGCGCTGCCTGACGCACTATTTTGACACCAAAGCCTATCCGCAGACGTGGGAGTATTTCAGCAGGCAGGATGAGAACATGGCGTCTGCCGCGATGGTGCTGGCCTCGATGGGCTCAGCGGCAACAGCGCAGGGCATGGTGGCGAGCAATGAAGACAGGGTTCCAGCTGCGGCGTGGTACGTTACTGGAGAAATCAACGGTCGGCAGTTTTCGGGGTGGCTGGGAGCGCCCTATTGTCGGGAAGGTGAGGAAGTGGAACTGATTGCCGCGCCGGTGGGAGAGGAGTACCTGGTCTATGCCCTTGTCCGGCCGCATGCGCGCTCGCTGACTATGCCACCGTGGTGTTACCAGGGAGTACGACGGGCACGAATTGACGGGATGAAAGTCCCCATTTCGGTCGTTATTTTATTAATTATTATTATGTTGATAGTGTTTATTTATCAGGATGGCTGGATTGTTAGTGAAAAAATGGTGAGTGGGGTAACGATGTTCCTGACCATGGGAACCTTTCTGTATATCCTTCCTGCAATATGGGCAATCTGGCGACGCCACCCCTTTCCGAAAGAACAGTTGACGGAGGAGATATTGACTGTTGCTGGCTGGGATAATGTGACGAATATTGACCTTCGGAAACTCGACAAGAAAAATATAAAAGAATTTAAGAAGCAAGGGCGGTCTGTTCGATTACTTAAATCAGGATGGTGGTTTTTTTACTATTAGTTGACAATTATTTAAATTTTGAATTTTAAAGCTAATATTTTTGACAGGAAAGATATTAATATTATCTGATCTTTATCTAATTGTATAAATGTGTAGGAAAGTGTGTTTTTATCTTTTTCGAAAGTTTATATGTCGCTAGTTATATTTTTTATAGTGAGGGTTTATGTTTCAAGGTTTGGTCAGGCTCAATGATCCATTAAGTAGTGGTGGTAAAGTGATTTCTGTTTCGTCAACGATAATTATCGATGGTTTAGGTGTTGCACTGCTTGGTGATACTGTTATATGCCCAATTCCATTTCATGGCGTAAATAAAATAATCCAGGGTTCTCCAGAGTGGATCTCAGATGGAAAACCAGTAGCCGTGCATAAATGTATCTGCCAATGTGGTTGTTATGTTATTTCAACGCTTCCCTGTACGGGGGTCTGGTAAGTTAAAATGAGTTGGAATATTCCAGATAAAAAGATAATACAACCTGTACCTTCTATTAGGTGGGGCCGCGATAGTGGTATTTTTTTCTCATTGTTAATAACTGTTGTTCTGCTATTCAGTTTATTATATTACATTACTCATAATAATGATTCTTTTTATTATGCTTTTGTAATATCTTTAATTATTTTTTTAGCATTCATTATATACTTAGGTCTTCGATTATTTCAGCGAGGATTGTCTCTTGAAAAAAATGAAATGATATTAACGGAAGGTTCTAATATTGATTGTAAGTGGTCTGAATGGGCTTCTGATTATTTAAGTGTTGTAGATTATAGTTATCTCTTTCCCGAAGATTCTCAGATGCTAAATTTACTTGAAGAAAATGAGTTCAATGCAATTGGGGCCAGGGCGTTAAATTTCCCAGAATCGATTGGCTATACTGCTTTATTTCATGAGTTATTAGCTCCCATAAGAGCTAGATTAATGGATGTTACTTCTGAAAATGGTTTGATTATTAATTTTATTGTTGGTCAGGTATCGGGGGTTTCAACATGGCAGTCTTTTTTATTGGCCTGGAAACAACTTGGCCTCTCTGATGCTATAATTAATAGCAGTGAATTTATCTTTCACAACTATGTATTAAATATTGATGAATGGCTAAGTGTTACGGAGGATAAATTTAGATTAATTATTGTAGGGGAAAAGTCAACGGATATTAATAATAAACATCCTGGTACGGGGGATGGTATGTGTGCTTTTCTTTTTGCTCCAGCGATTTTAATTAAACAGAATAATATTGCCGAGAAGGCAAGACTATATAGATCTATTTCTACAAATGAAGATAATCTGATCAAAGATCTTAACAATTTGATTTTTTATCAGGCCAGTGTCGGGATGGTTGATAATTTTTTGATAGGAAAAAATAGCAATAAAAAAGATGTAGCTAAGGCAGCTGTTGTTCTTAACGAACATAATAAAAATCTTGAGCAGTATTATGCTGAATTATATGTTGGTATTCATGGAGAATTTGATATCTGGGTGATGTTAATGTTTTCTTTATTAAATATAAAAGATATAGATGCTGTTGATCTGATATTCTCAGAGTCGGATGGAAATATTATATTGTCGAGGGTTAAAAAAATTAGAAGTCGGGAATAGATATATGCAAAAGTCTAGCTTGTTGCGATTATGTGGTTTGTTATTTATTTTGGTTGTTGTTGGTTTGATATGCTATGTAGTACTTTATTACTACGGGGGGTATTTCGGGGTGACAACCCCAACAACCAGGATCATAGTTATCACATCGATTTTATTAGCACTGTGTTATATTTTTAAAATATGGCAGGTGAATGCGTTGAAATCAGTGTTAGGAGCGTATGTACCATTATTAAAATATAAAGCCATTGCTTATTTTCTTTTACCATGGAAGTCAGCTTATGAGTCAAATGTAGAAAATAATACTGCAGCCACATTGGACAGCAATATATTCATTAACTTCTACTCTACACTTAAAGATAACTACGGTCGCCGCTGGCGCGCCAAAACGCGTATCCTGCTGGTGATGGGGGATGCCCCTCAGGTTGATCAACTGGTACCTGAACTCACCTCCCAGCGCTGGGTTGAAGGGGATGGCGTGGTGTTTATCTGGGGAGGCAAGCTCACTGCAACGCCAGATGTCTCGCTGTTTGATACGATACGCAAACTGCATCGGCGCCCGCTGGATGGGGTTGTATGGGTAACCCATACTTTTCAGCAACATGATGCCTTGCTTCAATCAGCCCCTGTTGTGCCCTTAACTTCACAGCAAATGGATGAGGCCGCCCGCCATCTTCTGGCGGTTTTTACCACGCTTCGCTGGCGAGTGCCGTTATACCTCTGGTCGCTGCATGGCACTCAATTTGTACCGGATAACGTAACCTTACACTCTGCGACGTGTATGTTCCCTTCAAAATGCACCACGGCTTTATGTCGTTCGCAGTTGACCTCGTTGGCAATGCACATGGCGGAGCAGGGCACGCAGCAGGTTACGCGAAATATCCGCGATAACTTTTTACTGAAAATGGCTAATTTGCTGATGCCTAATGCAGAAGCCATCAGCGACTCGTTGACCACTTTTTTCAGCCCGCATCGGCCCCTGCCGCTGGCGGCGGTAATCTTGAGCCAGTATGCGGAAAGTACCCCATCGCGCGTTGCGCATGCCTGGACGCGTGATGAGCGTTGGCGCGCGTTGCTTGATTCACTCCCTGCGTTACCTGCGGAGCTAAAGGCACAGCGCACAGGCCGTTCAGGAATTCGAGTGCTGGCAGTCGGTACAGCCGGTTTGATGCTGCTATGGGGCGCGGGAATGGCGGTTTCTTTCCTGGCTAATCGCAATATGATCACCGCAAGCCTGGACCAGGCGAGACTGGCTGGCGGTCCGGATAAACCGCTCGCCGAGCGTCTTACGGCGCTATCCGCTCTTCAGCAAACGCCGGGCATGCTTCGCTGGCGTCAGCAGAATGGCGTGCCGTGGTATTACCGCTTTGGCTTGAGCCAAAATGATGCTCTGCTGGATGCCCTATGGCCGCGTTATACGCGTATTGCTATTCCACTACTGCGTGATGAAGCCGCACAACATCTCACTCAGGAATTGACGGCGTTAACGAGACTGGCACCGGATAGCCCGCAGTTTGCAGCTCGGGCAAAGATCGCCTACAACCAGTTGAAAATGTATCTGATGCTCTCCCGGCCCGAACAGATGGAGGCGTCATTTTTTAGTCAGGCGCTGATGCAAGACTGGCCAGAGCGCGCAGGCATTTCGCGCGCATCATGGCAAGGCGTTGGGCCGGGGCTCTGGCAATTCTGGGGAGAAAACCTTCAGGCGCATCCTGAATGGAAAATAGCGGCCGATAAAAATCTTATTAGCCAGGTGCGAACGCTGTTAATTCGTCAGATGGGGATCCGCAATGGCGAAGCCGCCCTGTATCAGAAAATCATTGAACAGGTGACTCCGCATTACACCGATCTTCGTCTGGAGGACATGACCGGCGATACTCGGGCAGACCAGGTATTTTATACCCGGAGTTCGGTTGCTGGCGTGTATACCCGCCAAGCCTGGGAAGAGGAGGTTTTGCCCGCCATAGAAAAAATCGTAAGCAACCGCCGGGAAGAGATGGATCAGGTGCTGGGGGATGAAACGCACTCTGCAAGCGACCCTCTCTCTCCACAGGCGTTAAAGGCGCGTCTTAGCGAGCGTTTCTTCATAGATTTTGCCGACAACTGGCTGGATTTTCTCAACAGTATTCGCTGGAAGCGCACCCAAACGCTGAGTGATGCCATCGATCAACTCACGTTGATTGCAGATATCCGTCAGTCTCCTCTGGTTGCGTTAATGAATACGCTCGCCGTTCAGGGACGTACAGGGTTAACCGGGGAAGCATTGTCGGACTCACTGGTGAAGTCGGCAAAGGATCTGTTTAACACCAAAGAGAAACAGACCATTGACCAGCATGCACGGGAAGAAGGTCCTATGGCGAGTACCTTCTCGCCAATCCTGGCATTGATGGATGAACAATCGGCTGGGCAGGATATCAGCCATCTGAGTCTGCAAACCTACCTGACCCGGGTAACGCAGGTCAGGCTGAAACTCCAGCAGATTACTAACGCTGCCGATCCGCAGGGAATGAGTCAGGCCCTGGCGCAGACGGTATTTCAGGGCAAAACCGTTGATCTCACTACCACGCGTGACTATGGAAATCTGGTGGCTGCCAGTCTGGGGCAAGCATGGAGTGGATTTGGTCAAACAATGTTTGTTCAGCCGCTGGAGCAGTCATGGCAGCAGGTGTTGCAGCCAACCGCGGCTGGTCTGAATGCGCAATGGAAGGCGCTGATTGTGAATGACTGGAACAGCGCATTCGGTGGACGTTATCCGTTCCGTGATGTCGGCAGCGAGGCTTCCCTGCCGCTGCTGGCGCAATATCTGCGAAGCGATAATGGCCGAATTCAGCATTTTCTCGAAAGTCATTTAAGCGGTGTGCTGCATAAACAGGGAAGTCACTGGGTTGCCGACACGGTGAATGCTCAGGGACTGGTATTTAATCCTGCGTTCCTCGAGGCGATGGACCAGCTCAGTCAAATTGCGGATGTCGCTTTTATTCGTGGAGAAGCCGGGATTCGTTTTGAACTGCGTCCTGGAACGGCACGAGATGTGATGCAGACAGACCTCGTGCTGGATGGCCAGAAACTCACCTACGTTAATCAGATGCCAACGTGGAAAAACGTTGTCTGGCCTGCCGATACGCAAGCGTCAGGAGCAACCCTAAGCTGGGTGAGCACGAGTACGGGAACCCGAATCTACTCAGATAACCCCGGTACCTGGGGCTGGATAAGACTGCTTGAGAAAGCGGAGATAACTGATAATGCTGGCGTGAGCAGCGGTTTTAACCTGCGCTGGACTGCGCAAGATGGATTGCCGCTGAACTATACCTTGCGCACGGAAGCGGGTGAAGGTCCCCTTGCATTACTCAAACTCCGCGATTTTGAACTACCCGAAGCAATTTTTATTGTTAGCAGCAAGCTTTCCTCAGAGGAAGAAGAATGAGCGCTCTGAATCGTCTACTGGCCGCCAGTGCGGATTCGACAGATGAACAACAGCAACTGATGGAACAGGCACAAACGCAGACTGCGCTATGGCAAAACTGGTTATTGCCAATTTCAGCAGCCAACCCGAGGGGTGACGATCCGGGCTATGACGATGATTTTCAGCGCATGCGGGAAGAGGTGAATAAACTTTCTGGCGCACAAACGGATCTCATCATTGAGCTTGCGGAAAAACTCCTGATCAACACTTGTAAGGATGTCCGTGTTGTCACTTATTACACATGGGCGCGTTTGCATCAGGATGGTGAGGCCGGCCTGGCGGATGGTCTGATTTTGCTGGCTGGCCTGATGCAGCAATATGGCGATACTCTCCATCCCTTAAAAGCGAATAGTCATAAAGCCGCCCTCGAATGGTTAGCAGGCGGGCGGATACTGGATAGTCTGGCGCGATTCCCGGAAGTTTCACGACCTGACGCGCAACGGATCGCCGGTGCGCTGATGTTGCTGGACCAGCAATTTAATCAGCGAGAGGAGAGCATTCGCCCAGGGCTTGGAGCGCTGTATAGCGCGCTGGAGAACCGTCTGGCCCAATCAGGCGGTGCTCAGGCATTGGTACCACAAAATATCAGCACCCAAACCGCTCGGTACAGCGCAGATACTCCCGTCCTCAAAAGTATTGCCTCGGGCCGGGAGTTACTGGAGCAGGCACGGGTGTTGGCGAAATATCTGGCCGATCAGCCAGATGGCTGGCTGGCGGCGCATCATTTGATGAAAAGCGTACGGCTCGATACGGTCAGCCAGCTTCCTCCGCCAGATGGCGCCGGACGTACACGTCTGGAACCGCCCAAGAGTGATTACCGTGCGCAGCTTAAACGTCTTTATTTGCAGCAAAGCTGGACTGAATTGATTGAGTTAACTGACAGCTTATTTGTTGAGGGAGTGAATCATTTTTGGCTTGATGTGCAGTGGTACCTTCATCAGGCATTAATGAGGGCTGGATCGCCATGGGATAAAAATGCCGGGATTATCATCAGCGATCTGAAAATGTTGCTGCATCGGATGCCGGGTCTGGAAACGCTGGCATTTAACGACGGAATGCCCTTTGCCGATGATGTTACGCGTGAGTGGATCGCCCGCGAGGTGCTGCAGGAAAGTGACTGGCAGACGGAAAAAGTCACTGCGGCTACCGCAGGGGCGGACGACGATATCCTGCTACTTGAAAGCGAGGCCTTGACGCTGGCGGATAGCGAAGGCGTTGAAACAGCGCTCGCCTGGCTTCAGGCTCGCCCCGGCGTGATTTCACGTCGACAACGCTGGTTACGCCAACTGTTGATGGCTCGCCTGGCGGAACAATGTGGGCGCAACGATCTCGCGCTGCATTTGCTTGGCGAGTTGAATGCGACAGCACACTCTCTCACCCTCAAACAATGGGAGCCTGAACTGCTGTTTGAAGTAAAAGCGCGACGGCTGAAACTTCTGCGTTTAAAAGCCAATCGCAGTGAAAGTGACAAAGCGCGTCTGATGCCAGAGATGGACTTACTGTTGTCCGGACTGGTAGCCATTGATCCTGCCAGAGCTGCCGTCTTGTGTGGCTAAAACAAAATAAGCGAACTGTAAAATGGAAGACTTAACTCTGCGTTATTATGACGCGGAAATGCGTTATTTAAGGGAAGCGGCAAAAGAGTTTGCGCAGGCGCATCCGGATCGTGCAGCCATGCTGGATTTGGATAAAGCTGGTATTCCCGATCCCTATGTGGAGCGATTATTTGAAGGTTTTGCATTTTCGATGGGGCGATTGCGGGCCAAAATTGACGATCATCTTCCTGAATTTACCGAAGGTTTGATGAGTCTGCTGTGGCCTCATTATTTACGTACCATCCCTTCCTTAAGTATTGTCGAGCTTTTACCTGATATTGATGTGCTGAAAATGAGCGAGAGGATTAACGCGCGGTTTGGCGTATTGTCACAGCCCGTCGGTCCTAAAAAAACGGTATGTCAGTATCGTACTACGCAGCCCGTCACGCTCAATCCGCTGTCTGTCACGGCGGTGAATATCGATGCGGAACCTGACGGACGCTCGGTCATCCGTATGCGAATCAAGTGCAATCCACAGATGGACTGGTCGCAAACTGATCTGACGCGCCTCAGTTTTTACCTGAGTGGTGATGCGCCGGTGACCCATGCGCTGCACCTTGCTTTGACAAAGCGTCTGGCCTCTCTTTATCTGAGGCTCCCCAAAAGCGTAGAGCGTATTCGACTGGATGGTTACTTTTCACCTGGCGGATTTGCCAGTGAAGACAGTTTATGGCCAAAAGGCGATACGGCGTTTGGCGGCTGGCAATTATTGCTTGAGTATTTTACGTTCCGCGAAAAATTTATGTTTGTCCATCTTAACGGTCTGGAAAAGATAATGTTTCCTGCTGGTATAGATTGCTTTGAAATAGAGGTGGTACTGACTCAACAGTGGAATTCTGAGCTTCCTCTGGGGAGTGAAAATATTCGTCTTCATTGCGTTCCGGTGATTAATCTCTTCACTATGGAGGCCGATCCGCTGGTGGTTAATGGACTAGAAAGCGAATATTTGCTGCGTCCGCGCAGGTTGCAGGATGGGCATACGGAAATTTATGCAGTCGATGCGGTTTCAGGTTCACAGCGAACGCATAACGCCGTCTATGCTCCTTTCACCAGTTTTCGCCATAAGGGAGGCATGATGCGCCGTAACGCGCCAGAGCGTTATTACCATACTCGCGTCAGACGCGGCGTATCCGGATTATATGATACATGGTTGATCCTTGGAGGAGATGCCTGGGAGCGGGATCGTCTTGCCGAGCAGGAAACCTTGTCATTAAAAGTGACCGGAACAAACGGTCAACTACCCAGGCGAGCTTTGCAGAGTTCGTTGCTCAATCGCTGCGAGCAGATCCTCCAGACGCCGATTGCCGTGCGCAATCTGTGTAAGCCGACACTACCTGCTTATCCTCCCGCAGAGGATCGTTTTCACTGGCGAGTGTTGAGCCACCTGGGATCCAGCTTTCTGAATATGATGGCCAGCGCAGAAGTGCTCAAAGGAACGTTGTCCCTCTATAACTGGCAGGACGATGAGCTTAATTATCGTCGTCTGGATGCGATCATGGATGTTCAGCAACATGAAATACAGCGCTTTGAAAAAGGATTTTTACTCCGTGGTGTGGATATCGAAATAACGCTTGATGAGAACGGATTTACCGGTGAGGGCGATATTCATCTGTTTGGTGAAATGCTTAACCGCTTTTTTGCGTTGTATGCGGATATTCATTTATTTAATCAGCTTACTTTAATCATACAGCCGGCAGGGAAAAGCTTGCGATGGAAAGAGAATCACAATCAGCGACTACCCGGCTGCTAAATAGCCTTGGTGAAAACCTACCCCGTACTAATTTTTATCGTTTCTGCCAGTTGTTGGAACAGTGGAATCCACAAGCGCCAAGTCCTGGAAGCCAACAAAGTCCGCGCTTCGATACCATTCGTTTTCGTCCTCATCCCGGGATGGGGTTCCCGGCGGGGGAGCTAAAAAATGCAGAATATGATCCGCTACAATCCGTACTTCCACCAACGGTTCGTGTCACTTTTATGGGATTGTATGGCGTGGAATCGCCGCTGCCGACAACCTATCAGGATGATATTGCCCAGCGTCAGGAAGGTTCGGACGTTGCTGCTGAGTTTCTGGATATTTTTAACCATCGCTTAATTACGCAGTTTTATCGAATCTGGCGTAAATACAGCTATCCGGCGACCTTCCGCCCAGGCGCTACAGATGAAACATCACAATATTTACTGGGGTTGACCGGGTTGGGCATTCGGGGATGCGCCACGCAAACCGAGGCTCCGTTATCGCGTTTTTTGGCGCTGTTGGGAATCATGAGAATGCCAACGCGTACGGCGGAAGGTATATCCGCGCTGGTATCTTTATTATCGCCAACAACAAATATCACCGTGACTCCTCATGATAAGCGCTTAATCCTGCAGGATAAGCCGTTAAAAATGAGAACGCGGCAACCCGTTAGCCTCCATTCTCGCCCGGTGATGGGACATAGCGCTGTAGATATTAACAGCCAGGTGCTTATTACTCTTACAACGGATGTTCCCGATGAGGTTCGCGACTGGTTACCGGGCGGCCAGCTTTATCATGATTTTCTCGCGCTGATGCACGTGTATTTAGGCGCCAGAGTCAATGCAAGGCTGCAATTACGCATTCCTCGCTCGGCGCTTCCGGATGCTCAACTTACCAGTAACAAATGTGAACGGGCAGTACAGCTTGGCCGCACGGCCGTTTTGCGTCTGGATAACCCGGAAGCTAAGAATCAATTTATAACAATTAAACTTGGGCTTTGGCAGAGCCTTAGTCAACATGATCAGCGGAGGGAAGCCGATGAGACTGGCGATTATCGCTATTAATTTTGCCGTAATAACCGTAATGACCAGTGTGGTCACTGGATGTGGTCTGACACAAAAAGTATCTGAAGGCACGGTGTCATTAACGAAGTCTATTTTTTATAAGGAAATTAAAACGCTGCATTTGGATCTTTCCGCCAGAGAAGGCGCTAATAAAAATGCGCAGGGCATAGCGCTTTCTACGGTTGTGCGTATTTACCAACTCAAAGATCGTAAAGCGTTTGATTCGGCTAATTATCAGTCTTTATTTGAGCAAGATAGCACGGTGGTGAAAACAGATTTACTGGCTCAGAAAGATGTTTTGATACGTCCTGGTGAAAGTGTAACTGTCGATATTCCACTCGAAAAGGAAGCGCAATATGTTGCCGTAGCGGGGATGTTTATTTCTCCCGAACAGTCTGAAGATTCATGGCGCGTGGTATTACGCCGTGAAGATCTCGATCCTGATAAGGCGCGTGTGCTTGAATTAAATACCCGGACTCTGGCACTCCTGGCGCAGGAGGATGAGTAATGGTCAAGCAGCCGTCTCTTTATGACATCTTATTGGGTAATTTTTCCGGTGGTTTCCCTTTGCACTCGGTCAGTGAAAACACGCAGGTCATCTTATCCGTCCTGGATAATATGCAGCGCATTTTGAATACTCGTGCCGGTAGCCTCAAACATTTACCCGATTACGGTCTGCCGGATATGACCAAAATCCTCCAGGGAATGCCAGGTACGGCACATCAGCTTATCAGCACGCTTTCTCAGGTTTTGTTGAAGTATGAACCGCGGCTAAAAGGTATTCAGGTAACGATGCAGGAGCAGGAAACGCCGGGGCATTTGCGTTATTCCATTGATGCTGAACTGCAAGACCTTGGCATTGTTCGCTATGGTACTGATTTTACCCCTGAGGGGCGGGTTCTTATCCGTCACCTTAAGAGGCAGGGTTGGCTTGAGACTGGAGTGTACTGACATGGATAAGTATCGCATCAGCACCGGTGGTGACCCGCGTGCTTTCACGGAGTTCGGGTTGTTACGCGATGAAATCAGCAAGCTGACTCACCCCGCGCGCCCGGACGTTGACTGGCAAAAAGTTGAACAGTTAAGCCTGGCATTGTTTCGTCATAACGGCGTCGAACTGCAAACACTGTCCTGGTACACCGTCGCCAGAATACGTAATGCGGGACTGGAGGGACTTGCCGAAGGCACGGAACTTCTGGAGGCCTTACTGACGCACCACTGGAATGCAATATGGCCACAGCAAACCCATGCCCGCGTTGAGATCCTGGCATGGCTGTCTGTTCGCTTACAGCAAGAATTGCGTACGCTAACGCTGTCATATGCTGATTTATCAAAGGTGTATCGGGTTGAACAAAGTTTAAAACATGCCTGCGCAGTGCTGCAACGGCTTGAGTTGAAAGCGCTTAGTAAACTGGAGGCTGTCGTGACCTGGATGCACAATGCAGCTTTGCGTCTGGAGAAATCCGAACCCGATTCGGGATCGGCCATTGTGATGATACCGGCTTCAGATGCAACAAATAACGTTGTGACGTCTTTGCCACAACTGGTCTTTGTGGTTAATGAGCCAGCGTCGTCCGGGCAATCGAGCGCAGCGGTTTTAGCGACCAAAATCGATCATGGAACCCGACGCATGTGGCTGGGGTTTGCTATCGGTGTCATGGTTACAGCAGTGGTGAGTACCGGCGCTTTTCTTGCTATCAACCCTATGCGAGCCGACGGATATGAACTGGTTAAGCCATTGCCACAGGTGCCGACGCCTGAACAATTGTCCACATTGAAGCAGTCCTCAGATTTGCAGGGGAAGAAGCAAGATATAATTGCTGCAACGCAAGAGCAATTGGACGTTTTACATCGCTTGTCACCTTTGTGGTCGCGGGAATACGCTGCATCATTAGCGCAGCAGTTAGTCACTCTGTGGCCGGAAGAATCGCAGACGACAGTAATCGCGAGCAGCTTACAGAAACAGTTAACTACGGAAGCGTTGCCGGAAAGTGCTCTGCAAAACTGGCATCATGCCCAGCAGGGGCTGGAAGCGTTAACCGCCCAGCTAAATGCGCTTGATGAACGCAAGGGTAAATATCTGACGGGGTCGGAGTTGAAATCAGCCATTTTCACTATCCGCCGCCAGCTTGACCAAACGCCGCCGACAGAAGAATTGTTGCGTCAAATCGATGAGGAATTAAAAAAACAGGGGAGTGTATCACCCGCTTTGTATCAGCAGCTCGATATGCGGCTTAACCAGCTTCTTAATCGTTATACGCTGCTGAAACAAAATGCCATTCGAGGGCGGTAGCACTGGAAATAAGCCAGCCAAAGATCATCAACTGATTCAGTTGGTTATATAAAATTGGTTGATGATCTCCGCTATAAAATCATGAAAAATTAATAATATTTATCAGGAATTATCACTGAGTGCCCTAAAAGGTTAACGCCAGGATCTCTATCGGGACCTCTATAGTGCACACTGCCCATCACTGCACCCTGATGCCATAGACGCGTCCTCGGAAACAGACAACGACTCATTTAATAACGCCCCGATTTCTGCTCCCAGCGCGAGGTCGTCTACCTGACCAAAATATTGCTGGCGTAGGTATCCCTGCTGATCAATTAACGTCAACGTAGGTGTACCGCGCATAGCGTAGGACAGCATGGTCTGGGGGACATCATTGTCAGGAGACGGCATATCCACCCCGACGGGGAAAGGGATGCGGTATTCTGATAGAAAGGTTTCCAGTGCCTGTGCGGTCATTACCTCATGATGCTCAAAAACCGTATGTAGGCCAATAACGGCCACCTTATCCGGTGGAAAAGTGGCGTACACACGTGAAACCTGCGGCAGTCCATGGGAAACACAGCCAGGACACAGCATCTGAAATGATTCCATTACCACGACCTTGCCGCGCAATGATTCCAGGGTTATCGGCTGTGATGTATTAAACCAGCGTTCAATTGTCAATGCTGGTGCTCGCGGATGGCGAATGATATTCATGTTAACTCCAGAACCCGCACTGTGGTGCGGGTTAATTTCCGTTACTGGTTTACTTTCCCCGGCAGCGTCAGCTTGCCAGAGGCCACTTTAAATACATCCTCGACGCAAAGTAGCGGCGCATGAACGGACGCATTAACTCGTAGCCCGGCAGTTACACCATCAAACTGGCTGGCAGTGACCACCCCAATATTATCGAACGGAACTTTCACTTCTACAGTTTCACCTGTCAGCGTAGGATTCCAGCCCGGACTGTCCAACAATACCGGCAAGCCAGGCCAGGTTTTTGGCAGCCGAGGTTTTTGTCCCTCAGGAATATCAACTACGGCCAGTGCGCCAGGCCCGCAGACCTCGTTAGGCTTCAGCACCACCCAGTGGGTATGCCACAGATCGCCATCATTGTTGCGGTTACCATCGCCATTTTCATCATACAGCGGCGTATCATCCAGATCAGGATGGGATGTTACCGCCAGCGCCAGGATACCGGCCTTATGTTCAAATCCCACTTCATACGGATCGATCGTTGTCGGCCAGACATAAGAGAAAATTTCCGTTCCCGCCAGCTTACCTGTTACTGCAGGCTTACTTTTACCTGCCTTGCCGGAAACTGCCATATGGAAGGTGGCAACATTCCCTTCGGTAGTGACTTTCGTGTGCACAATATCAAACTCAGCCAATACAGCCTTGTCGGTGCTGGTTTTAATACCGCCCTGATGAGGCTCATTGCCATGTGCACCGGCAGAGGTGGCTACAGCCATTGCTAATACAATCGCAATACGTTTCATTTTTATCCTTAAAGCAGATCTTTAATAAACGCACCAAAGTTGATGTGAAGCGGGATACCGCCATCCAGTACCAGGGCTGGAACAGATTGCACACCAGCTTCGATGGCCTCATTCAGTCGCGTTTTATCATTTCCGAGATGAACGATTTCTACCGTGTATTGAGCGGGATCGAGTGCCAGTGCGATTTGGTGTTCTGCATCTACGCATACCGGGCAACCTGCATGAAAGAAAACGGCTGTTTTACTCATGATGACTTTCCTTGTGTAATATCAAATGGTATCGAATCGATACCATTTGATATTACACACACACTGAAAATATTGTCAATATGGTTTTGAATCGATACTATTGATGACAGTACAACCCTATCGTTAGAAAGTCTGGACGTTTGTTTATCCAGCACGTATCCCGGCAAGCAGAGGCAGGTTACTGTGACACTCTTTGATATTCTTGAACGCCTGGTGAGCCTGCAAATGGGCAGCTTTTATCGCCATCCGCAACTGAAAGGACTCCCCACAACATGGGTTCAGATTCTTTTCTATTTAACGCGATGCAATGGTTATTCCAATACGCCCGCTGCAACCACGGAATACCTCGGGCTGACTAAAGGCACGGTATCGCAGTCCCTGAATAAACTAGAGCGTGAAGGTTGGATTAGAAGAGAAAATGACGGCAAGGATAAACGGGTTGTCCATCTGGTTCTGACATCCAAAGCGAGTGAAGTGATGCATAGCATCATGCAGGAGACACTGCAGGAGTCGTGGGATTCATTAGCTTTTTCTGAGGAACAGCTGAAAACAGTTTTTCTGGCCCATCTGCGGAGTATGCAGAAAAATCAGGGGGCCAGAATGTTTGGTGAGTGCCGTTTTTGCCGGTTTCATCAGTCGATAAATGGGCATCCCTGGTGTGGTCTAACAGAAGAGCCAATTCCCATGGAAAGCATCACATTAATTTGTCGTGAATTTGAGGAACCGGAAAATAGTTGCAGCGTTAGCGCTCAGAATGAGAGAAAGGGCTAGATACTGGCTTTTGAACGGGTAAAGTGCGGACATAAAAAAATCCAGAAAATGGTATGCGCATTCTCTGGATTTTGTAGTGGAACACTGAATTTGGCCACCTGAACATAGGTGATATGCTCACTCTGCCACGTGTTCGGGGTTCATCGCAGCAGTTAACCCCCCTGAAAAACCAGACGGCAGACGGGCTGTATTACGCCGTCAGGTTCTGGCGTTGCATAACATCAACCATGTTTTGCTGGCGCAAGAAGTATCGTGACCATGGCAACGCTGAGAGGCTTCCGGATGAGGGCAAGCTGATTGCACCGATTGAATTTCTTGTGACTGGCGATTTGTCATCGTGTATGGCGCTTTCCTTACCCGTGCCAGACTCCCGGAGTCTGCTTCAGTGTTTAACACGCAGCAATTTACTAAGCAGAATAAATATGAATGATTTAACCCTGCATTATTATGACGCTGAAAACGCCGCCGACAGAAGAATTGTTGCGTCAAATCGATGAGGAATTAAAAAAACAGGGGAGTGTATCACCCGCTTTGTATCAGCAGCTCGATATGCGGCTTAACCAGCTTCTTAATCGTTATACGCTGCTGAAACAAAATGCCATTCGAGGGCGGTAGCACTGGAAATAAGCCAGCCAAAGACCATCAAATGAGTCAGACGTTTTATATTAACTTAGTTAATGATCTTCGTTATAAAATCATGCGAAAGAGTCAGCGCTTTCGCTGATTCAGGCGGATTGTATGCCTTATTATAAGGATCGCAAAATCCGTGACGGCTGTTGAGTATATGAAACGATACTAGTGGATACTGACGGAGTTTATGCTGGAGAAAGTAAGGATCATAGGCTTCTTCATATTTCGCCTGGATAACCAGTGTTGGGCTGTTGGGCATTATATCAGTATAATCACGTATACGGCTTCCGTAGAAACTGACGATACCATCGCAATGTGTATTCTCCGAACAAAGCCATGCTAATGTCCCTCCAACACTGAATCCGACGATTATTATTTTTTTATAATGATCACGTATTCTTATCAGTAAATCGAAGATCATTGATGTATCGAATCCGCAGAACTTCATGAAATAATCGTATGCCTGGCTATGTTGATCGTATGAGAAAGGTTCTTCGCGGTTCAAAAAATTGGGGCAATATACATCAAGTCCTGTATTGTGCAGTTCTTTACATACTTGCTTGATATGATTATTCAATCCATAAATTTCATGTAAAACTATCACAGCATTTTCATTTTTAGATAATAGAGTATACATCAACTGTCTCCCGTAGTTTTTAACTATCTATTCTAATAATAAAGTTTGTCAAGGGTTATCACCGGGCGTAAATTTTACAACCTCTCTGAAAATCTCGTTGCCAAGAATCTCGAGCTGATTCATTACCTCATCACTGGCCTGTTCCATTCTTTTTAACGCCAGGGACATATGCTCATGGTCGCCAGAAATCGAATACTCGATTGCAAGAACGCCGGAGTTATGTAACATCTGGTGAGGGTCCTCCAGATTTTTAAATCCCGTTAAATGAGCGAAACATCTTCCAGTATCACCGTAATACCATTTCCCCAATCTGCACTGACTATATGATGTCAACGTATCATCTAATTTATTCTCGGTAAGTTTTTTATATAGATCTATTTTCCAGATAACATGATCCATTTTAATGATACTTAAAAATAGTAAATTTGATATGTAGTCAATAATTGCCTTCATTGCGGCTGATTTTTCAATTACACTTTTAATAGAAAAAACAACTTCATTCATATGCTGAGTGATTTTCGTGATTATTGCTAGCTGTGCTTCGATGGATGCATCAACCGTAGAACCATTATTCTGGAGGATTTCCGTTTGCAAAAATATATGGTTAGTGCACATTTTAACATTTTCAGCCAGTTGTCTAACCTCTTTAGATATAACGCTAAATCCTCTTCCCGCCTCACCTACTCGGGCAGCTTCAATCGCTGAATTTATTGCGATTAGATTTGTATGATTGGCAATTTTTTGTATGTCTTTAATTGCATCATTAATTTCAGTCAGTGATAACTTCAGATGAGTCATTTGTTTTTGAATTTCTGCTGATTCTTTGCCTGCCTCATTGATCTCAATAACGAGTGATTCAAGGGAATGCATTGCTTTATTATTTTGTGCGTTTAGTTCTGTTATTTTATCTTTTTCTGTATTTAATTGTTCATGAGTTGAAATTAATGATGTTCTGATCAGGTTGAGTGTTGATATGCCAGAAGTGAAATGATGGCAGATGATTTTATTGTAGTTTTCTGCTTTTTGTTCAGCGATGGGGGGTCAGCTTCGATGATGTCGGAAGAAGTGTTGTAATTATAGTTACTATTTCTTTTAACTATCTTAGCGATAATTTTCCTGATCATCTTATCAATCCTTTTTCGATAATAGGTTTAAGAAAATAATGGTTTAATAGTTTATCGCCTATGTTATAGATTACGTCAATATATTTTTAATTAGTATTATTTGATGTATTATAATTTCTTGATAATTGTTTTGTTGAATTATTTTACAGAAATGGCCTGGTGTTTTTTAAATGCGCGTGTTATCTATTAAGATAAGGATTATACTTCAGTTGAACACTACAGATAATGATATTTCAGAGTATTAAAATCTCCATCTGTTAGTTTTATATTTTAGCTTAACCTAAATATTCCTGTGATATCACTCTCCAGCCTGGATGTGTAGTTGGATTACATCATTTATGTGTGCATTGAAAAATTCAGAGAGTGGTTAGATGTATCACTATATATCGAGTACATGACCAAAATTGAGAATGTGATAACCGCCGGTTAAAATGCAACATTATTAATGTATTTATAATAACAGCGGTGCCCGGATCCGGACTAACGCAGCAGGCGGTGAACAACGCGCTTGTCGCGCTGGCCCCGCAGGGGTGAGCCGCTGGAGACGAATAATCGAACGGAGCTTGATGGAGAGTCCGTTTCTCCAAAAGCAAAAACCCGCCTCTAGGGCGGGTTCTTTAAATAGTGGTGCCCGGACTCGGAATCGAACCAAGGACACGGGGATTTTCAATCCCCTGCTCTACCGACTGAGCTATCCGGGCAACGAGGCGCATTAAACCCGATTCGCTTCGCTTCGTCAACGAAATTTCTTCAAATCAATGCAGACTGCACAATCTATCACCACATTGCTGCTAATGCACGCATTCTCAGCCAAAAAATGCCGTCCAGGCGGCGGAAAGCGGCATTGCCAGCAGCAGGGCAGGAAGCATATTCACAACCGCAAACATCTTGATGCCGCAAATACGCAAACCGGTTGCCAGCAGCAATAGACCGCCTACGGCGCTGAAATCGGCCATCATAGCTGGCGTCGTCAGGGGCAAAATCAGTGCTGCACAGGTGGCAAGCGTTAACTGGATTGCCAGCATCGGCATGCAAATGGCGGATACCGCGATTCCTAATGAACAGGCAAAAATGATGGCCGTGAAGAAATCCAAAAATGACTTGGCGATTAAAATATTCGGGTCGCCGGTCATCCCTTCATGTATCGCACCGAAGATCCCGGTACCGCTGGCGCAAAACAGCACAATGATAGCCACATAGCTTTGAATAAAGGATTCGTGCGTTACGTTGGCGTCCGAGCGGGTGAAAAGCTGCTGCGCTTTGGCTACCGCAGCATTGATCCCTTTTTCCAGATGACAAAACTCGCCAATTAACGCGCCGACGAGCGTTGCCAGAACCATCACCGGTAGATTGGCGCATTTGATAACCAGCAAGATACCAATCCCTAACGAGGCCAGCCCGAAAATAGAGGTCATGGAGACCCGAATGCGTTCTGGTATATGCTGGCTGAGCAGCGCGCCGAGAATGCCACCAAATAAAATAGCGCTGGCATTAATAAAGGGTCCGATTACCACATTTGCTCCTGCATACCCATCATCGTCTTGATACTAAAGGCAATTAGCTGGGTGAAATTATGTTTCAGATTGCATTATTATGCCGCAACTTTCAGACGAAATGCTTGCTTATCTGTAAGGTTTTCGCACAGGATTTTATCTTGCGCCTGTAAGTGAAAGGTGCCATGATTGCGCGAATTTTCTTCTGTCTGAATGGGGCTGCCTGGGATGATATTACTCCCCCTACATCGCCTTCAACATCGCCTTTTTGCGCGACGTTTGCCCCTTCCCGCGACTTATCTTTACGCTCCCACCATGCGGTGAGGGCAGCGCACGCTCACTGCAGGATAACAGTAAAATCAGAGGCTATCTGCTTTTACTGATGTCTGGCGGGCGGGGCTGGTAACCAGTTTGACCTGTCATTTCGTGGGCAAAGCCATGCGGCGTTGTCCGGGACTTTTGATTTTCCCGAAACGGGTTATTGCGCTTATGAAATCAATGAAAATTGCCGCCAGTAGTGAACTGGTTTCTCGTCTGTCCAGCCATCGTCAGGTGGTGTCGCTGGACAGTACTGATTTTACTGACGTTGCGGCAGTCGTCATTACCGTTGCGGACAGCCGCAGTGGGATCCTGGCTTTGCTGAAACGCACCGGTTTTCATCTACCTGTGTTTCTGTTCGCAGAGTCTGATGTTGATGTGCCTGCGGGCGTTAATGCGGTAATTCGCGGTCAGGCTCAGGACTGGCTGGAGCTGGAATCTGCTGCCTGTCAGTATGAGGAAGAGCTGCTGCCGCCGTTCTATGACACGCTTACCCAGTATGTCGAAATGGGGAACAGCACGTTTGCCTGCCCGGGACACCAACACGGTGAGTTTTTTAAGAAGCATCCTGCGGGCCGACATTTCTATGAGTTCTTTGGTGAGAATCTGTTTCGCGCGGATATGTGCAACGCTGACGTTAAGCTTGGCGATCTGTTGATTCATGAAGGATCAGCGAAACATGCGCAGAAATTTGCCGCGAAAGTTTTCCACGCGGATAAAACCTACTTTGTGCTGAATGGGACCTCTGCGGCCAATAAAGTGGTCACCAATGCGCTGCTGACGCGCGGCGATCTGGTGCTGTTTGACCGCAATAATCATAAATCGAACCACCACGGGGCGCTGATCCAGGCGGGTGCTACGCCGGTTTATCTGGAAGCGGCGCGTAATCCGTTTGGCTTTATTGGCGGCATTGATGAGCACTGCTTTGATGAGGAGTATCTGCGCCAGCAACTTCGAGAAGTTGCGCCGCAAAAGGCTGATCAACCGCGCCCGTTCCGTCTGGCGATCATTCAGTTGGGTACCTATGACGGTACGATCTACAACGCCCGGCAGGTGATCGACAAGATCGGTCACCTGTGCGATTACATCCTGTTTGATTCCGCATGGGTCGGTTACGAGCAATTTATCCCGATGATGGCCGATGGTTCACCGCTGCTGCTGGAGCTCAATGCTAACGATCCGGGGATTTTTGTCACTCAGTCGGTACACAAACAGCAGGCCGGATTCTCGCAAACCTCGCAGATCCATAAAAAGGATAACCATATTCGCGGCCAGGCGCGCTTCTGCCCGCATAAGCGTCTGAACAATGCGTTTATGCTGCATGCTTCCACCAGCCCGTTTTACCCGTTGTTTGCGGCGCTGGACGTTAACGCCAAAATCCATGAAGGCGAGAGCGGCCGTCGGCTATGGGCGGAATGTGTGACGCTGGGGATCGAGGCCCGCAAAGCGATTATTACCCGCTGTAAGCTGCTTCAACCGTTTATTCCTCCGGTAGTGGATGGCAAACCGTGGGAAAGCTATCCGACACAGGTGATTGCCAGCGAGCGTCGCTTCTTTAGCTTCGAACCTGGTGCTAAATGGCATGGTTTTTCTGGATATGCACGCGACCAGTATTTTGTCGATCCCTGCAAACTGCTGTTAACCACTCCGGGCATTGATGCGCAAACTGGGCAATATACTGAGTTTGGTATTCCGGCGACGATTTTGGCGCATTATCTGCGTGAAAACGGTATCGTGCCGGAGAAATGCGACCTTAACTCGATTCTGTTCCTGCTGACCCCGGCAGAAAGCGCTGAGAAACTGGCGCAACTGGTCGCGATGCTGGCGCAGTTTGAACGGCATATTGAGGACGATACGCCGCTGGCAAACGTGCTGCCCACCGTCTTCAACAAGTATCCGGTACGTTACCGGGATTACACGCTGCGTGAACTGTGTCAGGAGATGCACTCACTGTACGTCAGCTTTGATGTGAAAGATCTGCAAAAAGCGATGTTCCGTCAGGAGAGTTTGCCTGCCGTGGCGATGAACCCGCAGGATGCTAACAGCGCCTTTATCCGCGGTGATGTTGAACTGGTGCGTATTTGTGATGCCGCTGGTCGCATTGCGGCAGAAGGCGCGCTGCCTTATCCTCCGGGCGTACTGTGCGTGGTACCGGGCGAAGTATGGGGCGGGGCGGTGCAACGTTACTTCCTGGCATTGGAAGAGGGCATAAACCTGCTGCCGGGCTTCTCGCCGGAGCTGCAAGGGGTTTACAGTGAAACGGATGCAGACGGCATTAAACGTCTGTATGGATATGTTCTGAAGTAAGCGTCATCTGACCAAATAGGGCCACCATCAGGTGACCCTATTTAATCAATAAAGATTAGTGCGCGATAGTCTGGGCACCTGCCGGAACGCGTACGTGTTTGTATTTAAACAGCGCAACGAAGGCAAAAGCCAGAACCAGCGAGTAACCTGCGAAGATCAGCCACACGGTCTGCCAATCGGTAATACCGTTCAGCGTATAGTGTTCAACTACTTTACCGCTCACCAGACCGCCCAGAATACAACCGAAGCCGTTGGTCATCATCAGGAACATGCCTTGTGCGCTGGCGCGGATTTCAGGGCGAACTTCTTTCTCTACAAACACGGAGCCAGAGATGTTGAAGAAGTCGAAGGCGCAGCCGTAAACAATCATCGACAGAACCAGCAGCACGGTACCAAACGGTGTTGGATCGCCGTAGGCAAACAGGCCGAAGCGCAGCATCCACGCCACAATACTGATAAGCATCACGTTCTTAATACCGTAACGGCTTAAGAAGAACGGGATGGTCAGGATAAACAGCGTCTCGGAGATCTGCGAAATCGACATCATCACCGACGCGTGTTCAACGATGAAGCTGCCGGAGAACAGCGGATTGTTATCGAAGCTGTGCAGGAAGGTATTACCGAACATATTGGTAATTTGCAGCTCTGCGCCCAGCATCATAGAGAAGATGAAGAAAATCGCCATACGCTTGTTTTTAAACAGCGCGAAGGCATCCAGGCCCAACATGGAAGACCAGCTCTGGTTTTTCTGCTGATTGGCGACCGGGATATGCGGCAGCGTCAGGGTAAACAGTGCCAATACGACGGACAGCGTCGCGCCGATATACAGCTGCATATGGCTCAGTTCAAAGCCGGAGAAGCTTACCGCCCACATCGCCAGAATAAAGCCGATGGTGCCCCAGATACGGATTGGCGGGAAGTCTGTAACAATATCCATCCCGGCTGATTGCAGGCGATAGTAAGAGATGGTGTTGATTAACCCCAACGTTGGCATATAGGCCAGGGAGTTAAGCAAGATCACAAAGAACATGGCGCCTGGCGTGGTGACTTCGGCTGCGGCGAACAGCGTTGCTGCGCCGACCAGGTGACAAATGGTGTACACCCATTTCGCACTGATCCATTTGTCAGCCACGATCCCTAACAGCGTAGGCATAAACACGGCGGCGATCCCCAGCGAGCTGTACACCGCGCCAATGGATGCACCATCAAATTTAAGGGTGACAAACATATAGGAGCCGAGGGTAGTGAGCCAACTACCCCATAAGCAGAACTGCAGAAACGAGAGAACTTTCAGCTGCAGCTTAAGATTCATGTTAATTTCCTCACACCGTAATGCGGATGAATGTTTTAAAAGGCACATTTGCCGTGGCTATATGATGTGATTCTATCAACGAGAGGCACTCTTTTTTTGTTACCTGTGACAAATATTTGCAAACAATTTCGGATTGCAAAGCAAAAGAGTGATGGAGTTAACGTTTTTCCCTCTTCAGGCCCCCGTTTTAGGGGGCAAGAGAGGGATACATTAGCGGCGACGATATGATTTTTGTGCGGAATTGACCTTGTAAAGATATCGGCGTGATTCAGCAGATGGGTGCCGGGTGGTCAGCGTTTGATAAACGTCCCCAGGGGACATACTGTTAATGATGTTTGCGGCCTGAATTTTATCGTTCGAGAACACGCGCAGCACGCTGCCCGCTCCGCCGTTATACGCGGTGATCACCGCATAGCGACGCGAGGTCGGATTATCAATGCCGCCCAAATAGACATTATTCAGCATTGCCAGATAGGCAGTACCGGTATCAATGTTGCTGGCCGGGTCAAACAAGAAGCTACGGCTTGGCGTGCCTGAGCGCCCCTGCGAACGGAACACATCTTTTCCGGCGCTGTGTTGTACCACCTGCATGAGTCCCAGCGCATCGGCATGGCTGACCGCATACGGGTTAAACGAGGATTCGGTTTGCATGATGGCCAGAATCAGTGACTCGTCGACGCCATACTTACGTGAAGCCTGACGTACCATGCCGACGTATTTATGCGCGCGCTTATCAAGGTGGTTCGGGACCAGATTGATCGTCACGCTATAGATGATACGCAAGCCATTGCTGCGCTTTTTCAGTCGCGTTTGTAGCAGGTAGTTGGCAAAGTTGGTTGCACGTCCCTCCCAACGAATAGGCTGGCCGGTATTATCGACTACCTGCCCGTACAGGAACGGCTCTTTGGAAATCTTAATGTCGTCGACATCGGAATAGAGGTCGATAGAACCCGGATCATCACCCATCAGCAACGTCTTGATAATCGCTAGACGCAGATGTCCGGTTGGATCTGTCCCAGCAATGGTCTCGACGGTTATCGTACCGTCATCAAAATTGATATGGCTGCGGGTTTGATACTGATCGGTATACTTTACGTAGTCCTTCGGACCCGCAATCAGCACTTCCTTAAATCCCCACAGATTCTCAATGTTATGGGCAAATTGCCCCATCAGAATATCAAAACCGTTGGTATCCTTGACCCAGGCTTCGTTATAGGAGTCGCCTTTTTTGGTCGAACTGGAACAGGAGATGAGCAACGGCGCGATAACGGCAAGCGCGAGAAATTTTTTCATCATTCCGGGAGTGCGTGTTGTGTTTGTTGTTGTATCGTTTTGCCGGATGGCGGTGCAAGCACCCTATCCGGCCTACGAGATTGCCAGCAAGCGATGCTTATTTTTTTTCTTCAGGCGTATAGCCTTCAATATGCACATCCTTACCTTCAAACAGGAAGTTAATCATCTCCTGTTCCAGTAACTTACGGTGTTCAACGTTCATCATATTGAGTTTCTTCTCGTTAATCAGCATGGTTTGTTTTTGTTGCCATTGCGCCCATGCTTCTTTAGAAATCTCGTTATAGATGCGTTTTCCCAGATCGCCCGGGTACAGCTGAAAATCCTGTCCTTCTGCTTCGCGTTGCAGGAAAGTGCAAAAAATTGTTCTGCTCATAAAAAATCCTCTTTATCGACCGGTACGTTAAACCTGTGTGCCGGCACGTAATTGCTGTAACAAACGCTCCACGGGGGCCGCCAGTCCGACCGACGGCGGTTGCGCTAAGTTATACCAGAGCGCGTTGCCTTCATCCATGCATGAGGTGAATGAGGACACGGGAAGCCACATAGGCACAATATCTAAGTGGAAATGGCTAAAGGTATGGCGAAACGCATTAAGTTGGGTCAGATTATCTGCGTTAATTTGCCGTTGCGCCAGCCAGTCGCGTAGCCCATCCTCATCATCAAACTGCGGAAAACAGTATAAGCCACCCCATAAGCCGCTGGGTGGTCGCTGCGCGAGCAACACCTCGTTTTCATGCTGCATCAGTAAAAAATAGCCCGTCCGTTCTGGTAATGTCTGTTTGGGTTTTTTACCTGGGTACAGCGCCCAGCTTGCATTGGCGCTCGCCACACAGCCATTTTCCAACGGACACAGGGAACATTTGGGTTTTGAGCGCGTACAGACCATGGCGCCTAAATCCATCATCGCCTGATTAAACCGCTCAACCCCATGGGCTGGCGTAACCTGCTCACTCAACTCCCACAGTTTCTTTTCGACCTCTTTTTTACCCGGCCAGCCGCTTACAGCATAACAGCGAGCCAGCACACGTTTGACGTTACCGTCAAGAATCGGAAAATGCTGACCCAGGGAGAGCGAAAGGATCGCGCCTGCAGTTGAACGTCCGACGCCTGGCAGGGCGGCCACTTCATCAAAGGTTTGCGGGAATGAGCCGCCGTGCTGCGTCACAACCTGTTGCGCGGCTTTATGCAGATTACGCGCTCGAGCGTAATAGCCCAGCCCGGTCCATAAATGCAGGACTTCATCCAGCGGCGCATGGGCTAAATCCGTTACCGTTGGGAAGCGCGCCATAAAGCGCTCAAAGTAGGGGATAACGGTCGCAACCTGAGTTTGTTGCAGCATCACCTCAGAGAGCCATACTTTGTAAGGCGTCTTGTCAATTTGCCAGGGCAGCGTTTTCCGCCCGTATTTGTCGTACCAGCTCAAAACCTGAGCCGAGAATTGAGACGCTTGCATGATTACCGTTTCATTATTGCCGGGGGCAAGATTGCAGCACAGCGGCAACGGGGTGTAAACCGGAACTTTCCGCTGCTCACTTTCTTCCTTTACTTGCATCCGGCAACTAACTTTGGATAATGCCCGTTTTCAGAACTCAAACACAGCAGACTAAACTTTTATGAAGAACGACGTCATTTCACCGGAATTTGATGAAAACGGCCGCCCGCTGCGCCGGATTCGTAGTTTTGTTCGTCGCCAGGGGCGACTGACGAAAGGGCAGGAACACGCGCTGGAAAACTACTGGCCGGTGATGGGCGTTGAGTTCAGCGAAGAACCTGTGGATTTCGCTGCGCTGTTTGGTCGCGATGCGCCAGTCACGCTTGAAATTGGTTTTGGTATGGGGGCTTCGCTGGTGGCGATGGCGAAAGCGCGTCCGGAGCAAAATTTCCTCGGCATTGAGGTTCACTCACCGGGCGTTGGCGCGTGTCTGGCTTCAGCTCATGAAGAGGACGTCGAGAACCTGCGTGTCATGTGCCATGATGCCGTCGAAGTCCTGCATAAAATGATTCCTGACAATTCTTTATCTATGGTTCAGCTGTTTTTCCCTGACCCGTGGCATAAAGCACGTCATAATAAACGCCGTATCGTTCAGGTACCGTTTGCTGAGCATATCTTAAGCAAGCTGAAGCTGGGCGGCGTGTTCCACATGGCAACCGACTGGGAAGCCTATGCGGAGCACATGCTTGAAGTGATGTCATCGATTGACGGGTATAAAAACCAGTCAGAGAGTAACGATTACGTACCGCGCCCGGAATCGCGCCCGGTAACCAAATTTGAACAACGTGGTCATCGTCTTGGCCACGGCGTATGGGACTTAATGTTCGAGAGGGTGAAATAATGGCAAAGAACCGTAGCCGTCGTCTGCGTAAAAAAATGCACATCGACGAATTCCAGGAAGTAGGATTTTCGGTTGCATGGCGTTTCCCGGAAGGTACATCTGGAGAGCAGGTCGATCAAATCGTTGATGATTTTATCAATGAAGTTATCGAACCGAACAAGCTGGCCTTTGACGGCAGCGGCTATCTGGCCTGGGAAGGTCTGATCTGTCTGCAGGAAATCGGCAAATGCACCGAAGAACATCAGGCTATCGTGCGTAAGTGGCTGGAAGAGCGCAAACTCGAAGAAGTGCGCACCAGCGAACTTTTCGATATTTGGTGGGACTAAGTAGCAAAGGGTCGGCAAATGCCGGCCCAATTTGTATTGAGGGAAAGATATGATGCGCAAAACGCTGCTGGCGGCAGTCCTAACGTTCACGGCGATGGCCGCACATGCTGATTATCAGTGCAGCGTCACCCCGCGTGACGATGTGATTTTGAGTCCACAAACGGTACAGGTGAAGGGTGAGAACGGCAACCTGGTCATTACCCAGGCCGGTGATGTCACCTTTAACGGTAAACAGTACAACCTGAACGCCGCGCAGCGTGAGCAGGCTAAAGATTATCAGGCGGCGTTGCGTAGCAGCCTGCCGTGGATTGACGAAGGTGCCAGAGCGCGCGTGGAGAAAGGTCGCGTAGCGCTGGATAAAATCATCGCCAAAGAGGTCGGCGAAAGCAGCAACATGCGTGGCCGCTTAACTAAGCTGGATGCGCAATTGAAAGAGCAGATGAACCGCATTATTGAGCATCGCACTGACGGCCTGACCTTCCATTATAAGGCGATTGATCAGGTTCGCGCGGATGGACAACAGCTGGTCAATCAGGCGATGGGCGGTATTTTGCAGGACAGCATCAACGAGATGGGGGCGAAAGCCGTGCTCAAAGGCGGTGGTAATCCGCTGCAGGGCGTGCTCGGAAGCCTCGGAGGTTTGCAAACCTCAATTCAGAACGAATGGAAGAATCAGGAACAAGACTTCCAGCAGTTTGGCAAAGATGTTTGTGCCCGCGTCGTGACGCTGGAAAACGATCGTAAAACGCTGGTTAGCACTCTGAAATAATCTTCACCTCTTTTTAACGGCACAGAAACATTCTGTGCCGTTTTATTTTGTACTTTTCTGTTTTTTTGATATCCATCTCTAAGAATAACAATTTGATGGAGATATAAATCTGGTTAATTGGATGGCGTCACATTATTCATCTGTAAGATAGACATAATGCTGCAAATTCAAGTAACTGGAGAAATAACATGGAGTTTTTCAAGAGAACGGCACTTGCCGCACTGGTTATGGGTTTCAGCGGCGCGGCGCTTGCACTGCCAAACATCACTATTTTAGCTACCGGCGGGACGATTGCCGGCGGCGGTGACTCCGCAACAAAATCTAACTACACGGCAGGCAAAGTCGGCGTAGAAAATTTGGTTGATGCCGTACCTCAGTTGAAAGATATCGCCGTTGTGAAAGGCGAGCAGGTGGTGAACATCGGCTCCCAGGATATGAATGACGAAGTCTGGCTAACGCTGGCGAAAAAGATTAATACCGAGTGTGATAAAACTGACGGCTTCGTGGTAACACATGGTACGGATACCATGGAAGAAACCGCCTATTTCCTCGATCTCACCGTCAAATGCAACAAGCCGGTGGTGCTGGTCGGCGCAATGCGTCCGTCTACAGGTATGAGCGCTGATGGCCCTTTCAACCTGTATAACGCCGTGGTAACCGCCGCAGACAAAGCCTCTGCCAACCGTGGTGTGCTGGTGGTGATGAACGACACCGTTATGGATGGTCGCGACGTGACCAAAACTAACACTACGGATGTCGCTACTTTCAAATCCGTTAACTATGGTCCGCTGGGGTATATCCATAACGGTAAAATCGACTACCAGCGTACGCCTGCGCGTAAGCACACCACATCCACGCCGTTCGATGTATCTAAGCTGACCGAGCTGCCGAAAGTTGGGATTGTTTACAACTACGCTAACGCCTCCGATCTGCCAGCCAAAGCATTGGTAGACGCGGGTTACGCCGGGATCGTCAGTGCGGGTGTAGGTAACGGTAACCTGTATAAAACCATTTTCGATACGCTAGCAACTGCCGCGCATAAAGGTACCGTTGTGGTGCGTTCATCCCGTGTACCAACGGGCGCTACCACCCAGGATGCTGAAGTTGATGATGCGAAATACGGATTTGTGGCGTCAGGCTCTCTGAACCCGCAAAAAGCGCGTGTTCTGCTGCAACTGGCTCTGACCCAAACCAAGGATCCTAAGCAGATCCAGGAAATGTTTAATCAGTATTAATGGCATAAAAAATGCCCCTACCGTAGCGTTGGGGCATTCTCCAGAGGTAGTTACTCTTCGTATTTACATCAACCCCAGCATCTGTGGAATAAACAGAGAGATCTGTGGAATGTATACGATCATCATCAGTGCAACCAGCAATGCGGCGTAAAACGGCAGCAGGGGTTTGATCAATTGCTGGATCTTCACGCCAGAAATCGAACAGCCTACAAACAATGCACTTCCTACCGGCGGTGTCAGCAGACCAATGCACAGGTTGGCGACCATCATGATGCCGAAATGTACCGGATCCATACCTAACTCTTGAGCGATTGGCAAGAAAATGGGGGTAAAGATCAGGACTGCCGGTGTCATATCCATAAAGATCCCAACAACCAGTAGTACAATATTGATTAACAGTAGGATGATCAGTGGATTATCGGAAATACCCATTAATGTGTCACTGATCATGTAGGGAATATCGGCATTGGTCATCGCCCAGGACATGCCGACAGAGAAGCCGATCAGTAACAGTACGATAGAGGTCATCACGACTGATTCCAGGATCAGCTTTGGTAAATCACGCCATTTTACTTCCCGGTAAATCAGCACCGAGAGAATGAAGGTGTAGACGACCGCAATCGCTGAGGCTTCTGTTGCGGTAAAGATCCCACCTAAAATACCCCCCATCACAATGATGACCAGTAACAGACTCGGTAGCGCATCCAGAAGTGCTTTTACTGCCTGTGCGCAGGTTGGCCTTTCCGACAGGGGATAACCACGGCGTTTGGCGATAATGGCGCATACCACCATGATCGAAAGCCCCATCAGGATCCCTGGTAAATAACCCGCCATAAACAACGAAGCAACTGAAACACCGCCAGCAGTAAGAGAAAACACAATTAACACATTTGATGGTGGAATTAACAGCCCGGTAATACAGGAGGAAACGTTAACGGCTGTCGAGAAGGTTGGGTCGTATCCTTGCTTTGTCTGAATAGGATTAAGCGTACCGCCAACGGCTGCAGCTGCGGCAACGGCAGAGCCGGATATCGAACCAAACATCATGTTTGCCAGCACGTTGACATGACCAAGTGAGCCGGGAACTCGCCCAACCATCACCTGCGCCAGGTTAATTAGCCGGATGGCGATCCCACCGCTGTTCATCAGCGTACCTGCGAAAATGAAAAACGGGATCGCCAATAGGGCAAAATTATCTAATCCGTTTGCCAGACGTTGAGAGACAGTGATAACGGCAACATCCCAAGGAAACATCAGCAGCATTGAGGCTACAGTGGCGATACCGATAGAGAACGAAATAGGTACGCCAATGAACACCAGGACAAAGAAGCAGCCAAACAGGGTTAGTGCGATATAGCCTTCCATCAAATTACTCCCTGCGAAGATTGTTTCAGTTGCTGAATATTTTGGTGAATAAACCACAGGGCATAGAACATCATGACTGCGCCGCTTAGCGGCAGGATGATATACACGTAACCCATTGGAATTTGCATGGCCGCAGAAACTTGCACCGTTGCCAGCGTTTTATTAATCAGCTTGATACCGCCTGTAACGATGACTGAACCTGCAAAGCCAAAAATCAGCAGATTAATGAATAAGCTCAATAACGCCTGTTTACGTTTATTAATCGACATGAACAGTAGATCGATAGACAGGTGGCGCTGGGCGCCTACGGTATAGGCTGCACCTAATAATCCGACCCAGATCATTAAGAAGCGTGCCAGTTCGTCAGTTAAGGTGCTGGGCTGATTGAGCACGTAGCGGCTAAAAACTTGCCAGACTACGCACATGACCAGCGCAATCATTACGATGACCGAAAATGCGGCAATGACGCGGTCTACCGCAAGCTTAAGGCGGTTAAATATCATGGTGAGTTTCCTGGTGAAACAGGGCCAATCAATGGCCCAAAGGGTTATTGTACTGCGTCTTCAAACTTCGCCAGCAGGGCTGCATGTTTTGGGTCTTTTTTGAAGTCATCAAACAGCGGTTGAACAGCGGCGCGGAAAGGGGCTTTATCAACTTTGATAATCTCGCCACCCATAGCTTTTGCTTGAGCGCGGGTATCAGCATCGATTTTATCCCACAACTTTTGTTGATAAGCCTCGGAATTTTTAGCCGCTTGACGAAGGATCTGTTGTTGCTCCGGGGTCAGCTTATTCCATGTTTTGGTTGAGATAACGAGAAAATCTGGAATAGAGGCGTGCTCATCTTCGGAGAAGACTTTAGCTATTTCGATATGACGTGTTTGCACCCACGATGGAACGTTATTCTCTGCGCCATCCACTACACCTTGTTGCATAGCGGTATAAACCTCACCGAAGGAAATGGGGGTCGGCGATCCGCCCATCAGTTCAACCATTTTAATGGTTGTGGGGCTGGGTTGAACGCGGACTTTCAGACCTTTCAGATCCTCTGGTTTGGTAATAGGTTTTTTGGCATAAAAACTACGCGTGCCGGCAACGTAAGCAGATAACGCAAAGAATCCCTTTTCTTTTGTGGATTCCATAATGTCTTTACCTACCTCACCAAATACAACGTTATTGAAATGGTTTTGATCTTTAAATAAGAAAGGTAAATTATAAATGGCATAAATATTATCAAATGACTCTAAATCACTGGCAGAACCTTTTGTCATATCCAACGCGCCATTTTGTAACAACTCCATCGTTTCTCGGGCATTACCCATTTGGCTACTGGGATATATACGTACAATCATTTTACCGTCGGAGAGTTGTTTTACCTCTTTGGCCATTTCTTCGAAAGCCTGGTGAACCACATGGCTACGTTCAAGGTTGTGTGCCAGTTTGAGAGTCACTTTTTCAGCAGCATATGCGCCAGTGCTAAGTAGCGCCAACAAGGACGCACAGACTAGCGAGCGGGAAAAGGTTTTGATTTTCATAAGTAAGCTCCGTGCTTTAAGGTACAGTAATTGGTTGACATCTGATGATGGTTCACCTTTTTCTGTATGATAAATTAATATAGTTGTCAGACATCTATCCACTATATAGATCACATACCTTTTGCATGGCAGCAGTTTGATCTTATTTTGTGCGCTGTGTTCAATATATTTATGTTGGTGAAGAGGCTATTTAAAATGAATAAAATAATTAATATGGGTATTGTCAATAAATGACGTGCATTGTACTCGGTTTTTCCGAGTACAATATTTAGAGGAATTTGTAGAAGAAAATGCGCCGACAGGCGCACAGAGATTACTCCGCCAGAAACAGCTCCAGCAGAGAATTCAAAAATAGCTTACCGTGTTGGGTAATCTGCCAGTGTTCATCGCATTCACTCAGATAGCCCTGGGCAATGGCCTCATCGATCTGTCGACGAATAACGTCTTCGATAAGCCCGGTATATTGCGTGAACTCCGCGCGAGGCGCGGCTTCCAGCAGCCGGAAACGGTTCATAAAGAACTCAAACGGCTTATCGGCCTCGGCGACATCTCGCTGGCTTTCCAGATAACGTCCTTGCATGTATCCGCGCGGATGTCGCGTTTTGGTAGTGCGCAGGATGCGACCGTCTGGGAAAGTGACTTTGCCGTGCGCGCCGCAACCAATGCCTAAGTAGTCGCCAAAACGCCAGTAATTTAGGTTGTGCTGACACTGATAACCCGGTCTGGCGTAGGCTGAGGTTTCGTACTGCTGATACCCCGCGGCGGTAAGCAACTGGTGGCCTTGCTCAAAAATATCCCACAGCGCGTCGTCGTCCGGTAATACCGGTGGTCGGGACCCGAACAGCGTATTCGGTTCGATGGTCAACTGATACCAGGAAAGATGCGGTGGGTTGAGCGCGATGGCCTGCTGTAAATCGCCCAGCGCCTCTTCCAGCGTCTGATCCGGTAAACCGTGCATCAGGTCGAGGTTAAAGCTGCGTAGTCCCAGACCGCTCGCCAGGTGCGCTGCACGTTTGGCTTCTTCCGGCCCGTGAATACGTCCCAGACGTTCGAGTTTGGCGAAGCTAAAGCTCTGTACACCAATGGAGATACGGTTTACGCCAGCACGTTGATAATCCACAAAGCGATCGGCTTCCACCGTACCGGGATTCGCCTCCATCGTGATTTCTGCATCTGCGGCGAGATTCAGCCGTGCGCGCACGCCGTCGAGCAGCGTTTGCATTGCCGGGCCAGAAAGCAGGCTCGGCGTACCACCACCGATAAAAATCGTCTTTACCTCGCGGCCCTGGGCGTGGGCCACCTCAGAATCCAGATCGCTCAGCAGATGCTGCACATAGTCGTCATGAGGGACTTCGCCTTTAAGCGCATGCGAGTTGAAGTCGCAGTACGGGCATTTCTGCACGCACCACGGGATGTGTATGTAAAGACTTAACGGCGGAAGCTTAACCATTACGCAGGGCATCCAGCAGCAGCTTCAGCGCTTGTCCGCGGTGAGAAATCGCGCTCTTTTCTTCGCGGCTCAGTTCGGCGGCGGTTTTCCCTTCAGACGGCACAAAGAAGATTGGGTCGTAGCCAAAACCACCGTTTCCGGCAGGTTCACGGGCAATAACGCCCGGCCAGCGTCCGTGGCAAACCACAGGTGTTGGATCGTCTGCATGGCGCATATACACCAGCACGCAGTGGAATTGTGCCTGGCGCTTGTCATCAGGAACATCCTGCAGGGTGTGGAGCAGTTTTTCCAGGTTCTGCTGATCGGTTGCATCTTCGCCGGAATAGCGGGCTGAATAGATGCCCGGCGCGCCGCCAAGGGCATTTACCGCCAGACCGGAGTCATCAGCAATGGCGGGTAAACCGGTAATTTGCGCGGCATGACGTGCCTTCAGAATGGCGTTCTCAATAAACGTCAGCCCGGTCTCTTCTGCAGAATCAACACCCAGATCCGTTTGAGCAACAACATCAAGACCGAAATCACTCAGAAGGGAGGCGAGTTCACGCACTTTACCGGCGTTGCCGGTCGCGAGGACAACTTTTTGCATGGGATACCTAATCAGTTAGCGCCGCAATTTCGGGCGGGATCTGTTGCGGATGAATGATTTTAACCTGTTTGTGACGACCAAGCTCGCCCTTCTCAATGACGACCTGGCTTTTTGCCACGCGGAACTGTTTGCCGAGAAACTTCACCAGATGGCTATTGGCTTGCCCATCAACTGGTGGGGCGGTAATGGCGACTTTTAGTTCGTCGCCATGTAAACCTACAATACTGTCACGGCTGGCTTTAGGCTGAATGTAGAGCCGTAAAACCAGACCGTCATCGCAGGGGGTAACGGCACTCATAGCGCCATCCACAGCCCCGGCAGCAGCATGTTACCTGTCGCCTGTAACACTTCTGCGATGCCCATGTTAATGACATACAGCAGCAGAACCAGGATCATTGGCGAGAAATCGATCCCGCCCATGCCTGGAAGTAAGCGACGAATAGGACGCAGCAGCGGATCCGCCAGTTGAATCAGCACGTACTCCACAGGGCTGCGGCCCTGGCTGACCCAGCTCATAATCGCCATCACCAGCAGAACCCAGAAAATCAGCAGTCCGATGGTCTTCAGAACAATCAGCACGGCGGCGATCCAGATGATCGGCTGGAACGTAACCACCTTAAACAGCACGATGGCCTTGATAAAGCTCAGAACGAGCGCAACTAATGCCGATGCGCTGTCAATTGGCCCCATCGGGGGAATAATACGGCGTAACGGCCCGATAATGGGCTGAGTGATTTTCACAATAAACTGCGAGAACGGGTTGTAGAAATCGCAGCGAGACCATTGCATCCACACGCGCAGCAGCAGCGCCATGGTATACAGCTCAATTACCGTTGAGAGCAGGAAGGTCAACGTATTCATGGTGTTCCTTAGTTTTCCTTATTTTTTAGTGTAATCACGAGCACCAAAAATGGCAGTGCCGATGCGCACCATCGTGCTACCCGCCGCAATGGCGGCATCCATATCATCAGACATCCCCAGTGAGAGCGTGTCGATACTTGGGTAACGTGTTTTCAACCTGGCAAATGCTACCGCCATTTGCTGTGCAACTTCAAACTGCCTTACATAATCTGACTCTGGCGCCGGAATCGCCATCAGACCACGCAGGGTAATGCGTGGCAGCGCGGCGACTTCAGCGGCCAGTGCATCAAGCTCTGCAAGCGGAATACCTGACTTACTGTTCTCATCGCTGATATTAATCTGAATCAACACATTGAGCGGCGGCAGTTCCGCCGGGCGCTGTTCGCTCAGACGGGCAGCGATACGCAGACGATCAATCGTATGGCACCAGTCAAAATGTTCAGCGACCAGACGACTTTTGTTCGACTGCAGCGGACCGATAAAGTGCCACTGCAGATCGTTAACGCCTTTTTCCTGAAAGTAGCGGATCTTATCCACCCCTTCCTGGACATAGTTTTCACCGAAGGTACGCTGCCCTGCGGTCATGGCTTCTTCGATGGCGCTCGCAGGTTTGGTTTTGCTGACTGCAAGCAACATAACTTCTTCTGAAGACCGCCCGCAACGCGTCGCGGCGGCTGAGATTTTGTCCCGGACATGTGCCAGGTTATGCGCGATATCGTTCATTTTCCGAGGATGTTCATATGAATATGGAAGAAATAGTGGCCCTTAGTGTAAAGCATAACGTGTCGGATCTACACCTGTGCAATGCATGGCCTGCGCGCTGGCGCATAGGTGGAAAAGTCGAAATAGCACCATTTACTACGCATGGTAAGGCTGCAGATATGCTGAGTATAAAAATGTGAGTCTGTAGGAGGACGTAAACAGATTTAACTGACAGAATTTTCAATTCGTTTTATTCAGCTCCAGTTTGCCCCAGTGTAAATATTCTACAGTTATAAAATTTGGGATGATATTTATTTCTAATAAAGCAAAAAATTAGATAATTGGTAAGGTAAATATTATGACTTCATTTATTATTAAGTGGCAATACACATCGAAAATACAGATTGCGGGCATATTTGTGATGTCAATAAATAGAGTTGGAAGCATTTAATGTTCAAGGTGATGGTTCGCTTTGTGATATTTCATACTCTCCGTTTATAAATGAGATTTTGCAAATGTGGAATAAAGAAGCCGCTATAAATTTTGTTAGGAATAATGCTCATGCGCACGCTACAGGTTATTGTGCCAGGGCAGTAACAGCAGCAATCGAACATGGAGGCGTATCCTTGCATCATGATAATGCTAAAAATATGGGGGAATATTTAGTATTGGCTGGTTTTCGTGAAGTATATGGCAATCCTATTAAAGGTGATGTTGCTATAATTCAACCATATACTGGAGGAAATACAGCAGGGCACATGGCGATTTTTGATGGACATTACTGGTGGTCAGATTTCAAACAGGAACATGGCGTGTATCCCGGACCTGGTTATCGTAAAAATCAGCCCTCGTATAAACTCTATAGGCATAACTGATGAAACGATTGATATTATTTACTTTTCTAGTCTCATCGTTTGCTATGGCAGGAATAATACCTGCTGATACTCAGGCATTAAAATTCAATGCCTGGTATATCAAGCAGATTGCTCATAATATCTTCCCAGTTGCAGATGATCCGACGGCATTAGAGCCTTATGTTATTATTGATACATTGAATAAATTAAAGCAAGCTTATAGAAGCAATGAGCTTGAAGAGGATTATTTTCTAAAAGTTCAGGATTTTGCCGATGAAGACTGGAGTAAGCATATTAGTATTGATCTAATTATAGCTGATCCTATTTGTACCAATGTCTATTTGACATTTGGAACAGGTGAGTCATCTCAAAAAGTTATTGACTGCATGGTAGAAGAAAAAGGTGTATGGAAAATCAAGAGCGTGACTACTCGCTATTAGTCGTTGTTTTCACCAATTGAAAATAATCCTGCGACGATGGCTTCTTCGATGGCGCTCGCAGGTTTGGTTTTGCTAACTGCAAGCAACATAACTTCTTCTGAAGACCGCCCGCAACGCGTCGCGGCGGCTGAGATTTTGTCCCGGACATGTGCCAGGTTATGCGCGATATCGTTCATTTTCCGAGGATGTTCATATGAATATGGAAGAAATAGTGGCCCTTAGTGTAAAGCATAACGTGTCGGATCTACACCTGTGCAATGCATGGCCGGCGCGCTGGCGCATACGTGGAAAAGTCGAAATAGCACCATTTACTCCCCCTGACGTGGAGAATCTGCTGATGTGCTGGCTCAGTGAGCAACAACAGGTACAGTGGCGGGAACAGGGGCAGATTGATTTTGCCCTTACGCTGGCGGACTCCCGGCGTCTACGCGCCAGCGCATTTGCTCATCAGCAGGGCACCTCGCTGGCGCTAAGATTGCTACCGCTTGAATGTCCTCGTTTAGACGATCTTCAGACCCCGGAGGCCATACCTGAACTGCTGCACGGTGAAAATGGATTAGTTCTGGTCACTGGAGCCACCGGCAGCGGTAAATCAACCACCCTGGCGGCGATGGTGGAGTACCTTAATCAACATATTGCGGGGCATATTCTGACGCTGGAAGATCCGATTGAATATCGCTACACCAGCCAGCGTTGTCTTATTCAACAGCGGGAGGTGGGCGTACACTGCGCTTCTTTTGCTGCCGGTTTGCGCGGCGCATTACGCGAAGATCCCGACGTCATTTTGCTGGGCGAGCTGCGCGATGTGGAAACTATTCGTTTGGCCTTAACGGCAGCGGAGACCGGGCATCTGGTGTTGGCAACCTTACATACGCGAGGGGCGGCGCAGGCCATCGCGCGGCTGGTGGACACCTTTCCCGCTCAGGAGAAAGATCCGGTGCGTAACCAGCTGGCAGACAGCCTGCGGGCGGTACTTTCGCAAAAGCTGGAGGAAGATAAGCAGGGAGGACGCGTGGCGCTATTCGAGCTGCTCGTCAACACGCCCGCCGTGGGCAATTTGATCCGTGAAGGGAAAACGCATCAGCTACCCGGTGTGATTCAAACCGGGCAGCAGACAGGTATGCAGACGTTTGCACAAAGTCAGCAGCAGCGCCAGGCGCAGGGGCGACTTTAGTAGCCCTGCTCGAAATAGCTTTCAAGGATAATAACGGCAGAAGCGGAATCTACTTTGCCTTTATTTAACGCCCGGTATCCGCCTTGCTCAAACAGGCCTGAGCGGGCTTCGACGGTGCTCAAACGTTCATCGTGCAGCGTTACGGTTACGCCAAAGCGACCGTGAATGCGGTTAGCGAATTTGCGCGCGCGCGCAGTAAGGGGTTGTTCGGTGCCATCCATATTGAGCGGCAGGCCGACAATGATTTCGTCCGGCTGCCACTCTTTTAGCAGGCGTTCAATCAAACTCCAGTCTGGCGTGCCGTCCTGTGCTTTGATGGCGGGCAAGGGTCTCGCTGTACCGGTAATGCGTTGACCAACCGCGACGCCGATACTTTTCGTACCAAAATCAAAAGAGAGTAATGTTTCGCTCATCAGGCGTGTCCCGCCACGCCAGGCATGGTCTGAATATCAATCCCGATAAGCTTCGCCGCATCGCGCCAGCGGTCGGCAATCGGCGTTTTAAATAAGATGTTGAGGTCTGCGGGAGCAGTGAGCCAGGCGTTATCCAGTAGCTCTTGTTCCAGTTGACCTTTTTCCCATGATGAATAGCCCAGCGCAACCAGCACTTCGGATGGCTGCTCCTGCGTACCAAGGGTTTCAAGTACATCGCGGGAGGTGGTGATGATAGTGTTATCTGAAATGCGAATACTGGAGGCAAAGCGTGACGGCGGGGTGTGTAGAATAAATCCACGGTCTTCCGCCAGCGGGCCGCCGAGCATCACCGGTTTGTCCAGACGAATGGCAGGATCGCGTGCTTCTGGAGTAATCTTCAGCTTTTCCAGAATCCCTTCAATTTGTAAGTTTTCCAGAGGCTTATTGACGATAATCCCCATTGCTCCGTTCTCATTGTGTTCACAGATATACACCACGGAACGGCGGAAAATCGGATCCTGGAGAGCAGGCATGGCAATTAGAAAGTGATGCTGTAAATTCATTGTCAGAGGTTCTGTTTCCTGGTTCAAAAAAGCAACAG